>Ga0101943_1001281_pt1:17500-23544 | contig 23544 bp, 17 predicted proteins | sample DewCreD2012metaG_5_FD_75244 | JGI IMG/M metagenome (GOLD analysis project Ga0101943, IMG submission 75244) | Hot spring sediment bacterial and archeal communities from British Columbia, Canada, to study Microbial Dark Matter (Phase II) - Dewar... ... | reverse complement strand
AACCCCTTCAAAAAACCAAAATCCCCGCGAGGGGATTGAAACCCAAACCGGGTCGTCGCTAATCCTCAACCATCCGAGCTCCGCTTCAAAAAACCAAAATCCCCGCGAGGGGATTGAAACCGGCGACCGCGCCAATAACCACACTATCTACCGTCTGTGCTACTTCAAAAAACCAAAATCCCCGCGAGGGGATTGAAACTCACCGTATTCCACCATCGGGGCGTGAACGGTATCTTCGCTTCAAAAAACCAAAATCCCCGCGAGGGGATTGAAACGTGGCGGGCCGGCGGGCGTCCGTTTGAACAACAGACACTTTCTTCAAAAAACCAAAATCCCCGCGAGGGGATTGAAACGTGTCGGTATCGGAGAGCGTATCGCAGCAAGTGCCATCCGTGTCTTCAAAAAACCAAAATCCCCGCGAGGGGATTGAAACTCAATATCTGGAATAAGGACACAATCTACATCCATAAAGGCTTCAAAAAACCAAAATCCCCGCGAGGGGATTGAAACAGATCAATAACCGTACCCTGTGTGTCAAGATACGGAATAAGCTTCAAAAAACCAAAATCCCCGCGAGGGGATTGAAACTCATCAGTGTATCCCAGTGCGCTTGACGTAACACTAACAACTTCAAAAAACCAAAATCCCCGCGAGGGGATTGAAACCAACTTAGCCGCCCGCACTGCATCGGCGGGCGTCGCGGCGTGACCTTCAAAAAACCAAAATCCCCGCGAGGGGATTGAAACTCATTCACCGTCCGCCCGACCGCGAGCATTTGGTCACCTTCAAAAAACCAAAATCCCCGCGAGGGGATTGAAACCCGGCGACGGGACGCCGATCATCATCACGGAATGGGTACTCGCTTCAAAAAACCAAAATCCCCGCGAGGGGATTGAAACTTGGTTGTCAAAGCAAATAACAACACGCTGCGACGACGAAACCCTTCAAAAAACCAAAATCCCCGCGAGGGGATTGAAACCTCATTTACTCGATGGTATAGACCTTGATCCGGCAAGCAACGCTTCAAAAAACCAAAATCCCCGCGAGGGGATTGAAACTCAAAGAGCGGTGCTCCTATCCACGCTGCCGCCGCTTCTTGTCTTCAAAAAACCAAAATCCCCGCGAGGGGATTGAAACTCACTCCTATACACGACTTCTACAACACGACTACTCTTGATCCTTCAAAAAACCAAAATCCCCGCGAGGGGATTGAAACGGCCTTCACGGATCACCCAGAGGTGTATCCCCTCTCGCACTTCAAAAAACCAAAATCCCCGCGAGGGGATTGAAACGCAAGCCCGCGCTGAAATTGCGCAACTGCGCGATCAAATCGTTGCTTCAAAAAACCAAAATCCCCGCGAGGGGATTGAAACGTAAAAATGAGGGTCGTATGATCACGACACCGACAAACCTTGCTTCAAAAAACCAAAATCCCCGCGAGGGGATTGAAACATAATGATAACGGTCGGATCGACAAACCCGCAATCTATCTTCAAAAAACCAAAATCCCCGCGAGGGGATTGAAACATACACGTCATCCGCTTCGTACCACGTCGGTGCTTCCGGCTTCAAAAAACCAAAATCCCCGCGAGGGGATTGAAACTGATTAGCTTAGAAGATCTTCGTGGTTAGCGATCGCGTCCGCGACTTCAAAAAACCAAAATCCCCGCGAGGGGATTGAAACTTATCGGGTTGCGTCAAGGTATTCAGTCTGCAACTCGATAGCCTTCAAAAAACCAAAATCCCCGCGAGGGGATTGAAACACGGAATAACAACGCGGTCTCTCGTTTCTAAAAGTTGACTTCAAAAAACCAAAATCCCCGCGAGGGGATTGAAACCCGTCCCCCTCTCCGTCCCTCCCAAATCGTTATCTTTCCCTTCAAAAAACCAAAATCCCCGCGAGGGGATTGAAACTCATCCGCGGTGGTCCGTGTGGACCACCGCACCCGGTGGCTTCAAAAAACCAAAATCCCCGCGAGGGGATTGAAACCCCTTCCCTTTCCGCGCTGGTAACGGCGACTGGTCGGGTAGCTTCAAAAAACCAAAATCCCCGCGAGGGGATTGAAACCTGGAACGTATGTGCCATCGTCAGATGGGCGTGATTTGTATCTTCAAAAAACCAAAATCCCCGCGAGGGGATTGAAACACATAGAATAGCGGCGGCGCATACGATGGGAAACTCATCACTTCAAAAAACCAAAATCCCCGCGAGGGGATTGAAACGAAGATGTTAAGGTTCTTCTCTACAAAACTCGGCGACAACAGCTTCAAAAAACCAAAATCCCCGCGAGGGGATTGAAACCTGCGAGAGAGATAACCGCGCCAGCGCTAACAAGAATAGCTTCAAAAAACCAAAATCCCCGCGAGGGGATTGAAACCTACAACATGACCGTCTTTGACGACCACAAAGTGATCCCTTCAAAAAACCAAAATCCCCGCGAGGGGATTGAAACACAGCGAGTCGGTGGTCGTCCCGGTCACATTTTCAATCTCGGTCACGGCATTCTGACCGAAACGCCGGTTGATCACGTTCGCTATCTGGTCGAGTTTGTCCAATCATTTCCTGTTTCTACGACGATGCCTGCTCTTCAAGAGGTGATGCAATGAGCATTGTTACCGAACGTTATAGCCGTTCGCAGGCCGACTTTGCCGCTGCGCAAGAGGTGATTCCAGGTGGTGTCAATTCGCCAGTACGTGCTTTCCGGGGGGTTGGCGGTACACCCATATTCTTTGAGCGGGGTCAAGGCGCGCACGTTTGGGACGTTGATGGCAATCGCTATATCGACTATGTGCTCTCGTGGGGGCCGTTGCTGCTCGGCCATGCTCATCCGGTGGTAGTGAACGCCATCGCCGAACAGGCTCAGCGTGGAACGAGCTTTGGCGCGCCAACCGAGTTAGAGTCCGAACTTGCCCGCTTAGTGATTGAACTGGTGCCGTCAATCGAGCAGATTCGGTTTGTCAACAGTGGCACCGAGGCTACAATGAGTGCTCTGCGTCTGGCGCGGGCAGCAACCGGTCGGCGGCTGATTGTGAAGTTTAACGGCTGTTACCACGGTCACGCCGATATGCTGTTGGTGCAGGCCGGTAGTGGTGTTGCAACCCTCGGTCTCCCCGATAGTCCGGGGGTACCACCATCGGTTGCTGCCGAGACGATCACCGTCGAGTATAACGATCTTGATGCAGTAGCAGCATTATTTGCCAGCCGTGGCGCCGAGATTGCTGCGGTCATTGTTGAGCCGATTGCCGCCAATATGGGCTTCGTGTTGCCCAAACCTGGCTTTCTGAGTGGTTTGCGCGAATTGACCAAGTCGCATGGTGCAATCTTCATTCTCGATGAGGTGATGACTGGTTTTCGGGTAGCGGCGGGTGGTGCACAGGCGTTGTGGGGTCTTGATCCCGATCTGACCTGCCTGGGGAAGGTGATCGGTGGTGGCTTGCCGGTAGGGGCTTACGCCGGGAAACGTCACCTGATGCAACTGGTTGCTCCCGCCGGTCCGATGTATCAGGCCGGTACGCTGAGTGGTAATCCGCTGGCAATGACTGCTGGTCTGGCAACCCTGCGGACGGCATTCGCTGATGAGGGTAAGGCGTTTTGGCAGGCGGTGACGCTTACCACACAGCTCGCTAACGGTCTGCGGATGCTTGGTGAACGCTACCGGATTCCATTACAGGTAGGAAATGTGGGTACCATGTTTGGCTGTTATTTCCTGCGTCAGGCCGACAGCCAGATCACCAACTACGCCGAAGCAAAGGCCTACGCCGATCCGCAACGCTATGCCCGGTTCTTCTGGGCAATGGCCGAACGTGGCGTCTACCTGGCTCCTTCCCAGTTTGAGGCCGGCTTTGTCAGCACAGCACATACTGCCGCCGACATCGATGAGACGCTCAATGCGGCGGAAGCCGCGTTCGCGACCCTGGTGTAGCTGTTTAGCAGAACCTTGTAGCAGCAGCTAGGAGAACTTAGTATGACGGTCACCGATACCCGTACAATCGTACACGATTTGATGCGTGATGGGCAACATCGGCTCTGTGCCGCTTTTGAGGAGATTGATAATCACGGCCATTTCGTAGCCGAGAGTTGGGAACGACCGGGTGGTGGCGGGGGCACGGCACGGGTAATGACCGAAGGCGCCGTATTTGAGCGAGCCGGAGTGAACGTCTCGGCAGTATACGGTGCCGAAGTGCCACCCAGTATCTGGCAACACCGCCCCTCAACCCGCGGTCAGCCGTACTTCGCGACCGGTATCTCGATGGTGCTTCACCCGCGCAACCCCTACGTGCCCGCTTTCCACGCCAACTTTCGCTACTTTGAAGCAGGTGAGGACTGGTGGTTTGGCGGCGGTATGGATTTGACCCCCAATTATGGCTTTGTCGAGGATGCGCATCACTTTCACGTAACGCTCCGTGACTACTGTGATCGCCATCCAATTGCCAGTTACGCCGAGATGAAGGCAGCCTGCGACAATTACTTCTTCCTCAAACATCGCAACGAAATGCGTGGAATTGGCGGCATCTTTTTCGACGATCTGCATCCCACTAGCGAAGATGGTTTCGAGCGGGCCTTCGCCTTCGTGCGCGATGGAATCACGACCATCCTCGATGCTTATCTGCCTATCGTGCGTCGCCGTATGAATACGCCCTACGGCGAGCGTGAACGGATGTGGCAGCTCTACCGCCGTGGACGCTACGTCGAATTCAATCTGATTTACGACCGGGGAACACTCTTTGGTTTGCAAACTGGTGGGAACATCGAGGCGATTTTGATGTCTCTCCCACCGCTGGCTCGCTGGCAATTCAAGTACCAACCTGAACCTGGTTCACCGGAAGCTGCAATGGCCGAATTTCTCAAACCTCGCGATTGGGCGTCAGAAACGTCATCGTGATGACCAACAGATCGACAGTTCACATATTGGGTCATTGCAACAGACGGGGCGGGTGCTCAACCCGCCCTTTGCTGACATCGGCGTGGTGCTACGCTGCCAACTGCTCAAGCTGATCAACCAACCCGGCGAAGGTATCCATCGCAGCCTGAATCGGTGCTGGTGATGTCATATCCACACCTGCCTCGCGTAGCAGCTCAATCGAAGAACGCGACGATCCACTGCGCAAGAAGCGGAGATACCGATCAATAGCCGGTTGCCCCTCGCTGATAATCTGACGACTCAGCGCCAGGGCTGCCGAAATACCGGTTGCGTACTGGTAGACATAAAAGTTATAGTAGAAATGCGGAATCCGCATCCACTCATACGCCAGCTCGTCATCAATCTGCAATTCGGGGCCGTGGTAGCGGGCAACCAGGTCACGATAATGCTGGCTCAGCACATCAGCCGTTAATAGCTGCCCACGTTCGGCGCGCTCGTGCATCCACAATTCAAACGCGGCAAACATCGTCTGGCGGAAGATTGTCCCCCGAATCTCCTCAATCTGTTGAGAAAGCAAGCGTCGGCGCAGCGACTCATCAGGATTGTTCTGTAACATATAATGCGTCAACAGTGCTTCATTGAGCGTAGAAGCCACTTCCGCGACAAAGATCGTGTAGTTGCCATACACGAATGGCTGGTGCTTGCGCGTGAAGTAAGAATGAAGCGAGTGACCCAACTCATGGGCCAGCGTAAAGACATCACGTAGACGATCCTGGTAGTTCAGCAAAATGTAGGGAGGTGTGCCATACGATCCGCCGCTATATGCACCGCTCCGCTTCCCCACATTCTCATAGACATCGATCCAGCGTCGGCTGAACATCTGCTCGAGCGCTGCCCCATACTCTTCCCCTAACGGACGAAACGCTGCCCGCATCAGATTGCACGCCTCTTGATACGGAATTGTCAGCTCAACATCCGGTACAGGCTGGACATACAGATCATAAAAGCGTAACTCATCGAGGCCAAGCAAGCGTCGGCGCACCGCCAGGTAGCGATGGAAATGGGGTAAATTCGCTTCAACTGTGGCGATGAGATTATGGTACACCGCAACCGGAATCTCATTCGGGGCCAGCGCTGCCTCTAATGCCGATGAATAGTTACGCAATCGAGCCTCGATCACGT
>Ga0101943_1001281_pt1:0-7500 | contig 23544 bp, 17 predicted proteins | sample DewCreD2012metaG_5_FD_75244 | JGI IMG/M metagenome (GOLD analysis project Ga0101943, IMG submission 75244) | Hot spring sediment bacterial and archeal communities from British Columbia, Canada, to study Microbial Dark Matter (Phase II) - Dewar... ... | reverse complement strand
GGTCGGCCATCCAGCCATTGAGGACGTTCCCTATCGCACCGCTGGCCATAAAGGTGCCGGCCAATGCCCCGTAAAGGGCCGGTTCCCAACCGCGATCGCTGAATAGCTTGGGTAAAAACGATTGATACACCGTCTGGATCGATGATCGGACGACGACTAGTACAATGAATGCGAGCAACAAGACGATTGCCAGCTTTGTCCAGAGACGACGCTGCGGCAGAGGTGCAGTATGTCCGCTGCGTCGACTACGAGCAGTCTGCTGAGCTAGGAGCAACGTTCCCGCCGGAACGAGGGCCATCATCGCAACAGGTACGATACCAGCTCTGCCGGCAATGCCGAGCAGGATACCGGCGAGCAGGGGGCCAACAGCTAACCCAATCTGACCGCCGAAGAAAAAGATCGACGTGGCACTGGCCGGCCTATCGGGTACAGCAGCCGCAGCACTGGCAGTCCCGATCGGGTGAAAGAGACCACTGCCGAGCGCTGCCAGCATAAAACATGGAAGAAGGATCGTCCAGTTGGGGGCCAGAGCAACGCCCGTGTAGCAGAGAGCCATCCAGGCGACGCCAATTGCTGCCAGTTGGAGGGTGTGTCCGGCAAGCCGGTCGGCGATCCAGCCGAAGAGTGGTTGCGACAATGCTCCCAGCAGGGTATAAACGGTCAACGCCAGCCCAATCTGTTGATTGCTCAGGCCAAATGGTCCGGCCAGCACTGCCAGTAATACCGCTCCGATACTGTTTAAGACATCAACCATGAAATGCCCACCGACTACAGCGGTGAAAACCCGATTGCGCAGCATGTTGGCAATCCCTTTCTTTTTGTTTAGCTACGGGTAAAGACGATCTGACCCCCGACCATCGTGAGTTCGGCGTGCAGAGTGTAGAGCTGGGATGCCGGTATCTGGAAAGGATCGCCGTTGAGTACTGCCAGATCGGCGAGCATTCCGGGTTGCAGGCGCCCTCTGCGATCAGCATCGGCGCCGGCAATCGCCGGGCCAATACAATACGCCGCTATCGCTTCAGAAAGAGTCAGTTGCTGTTCAGGATACCATCCACCTTCTGGTCTGCCATCGGTCGTTTGACGGGTTACTGCTGCGTGAATGCCTGCCCAGGGATCGAGCGTCTCGACCGGTGCGTCAGAACCAAAGGCGAGCGTAGCGCCAGCCGAGAGCAGACTTCGCCAGGCATAGCTGGTGGCACAGCGTGATCCCCAGAGTCGATCAGCCATCACCATGTCGGCAGTGCAGTGGATCGGCTGCATGGAAGCAATGACTCCTAGCTTGGCAAAGCGTGGAATGTCGTTTGGGTCGAGGATTTGGCAATGCTCGATCCGATTGGGCAGCCTCAGCGGAATTGCTGTAGCGCGAGCAGCAGCAATGGCATCAAGTACACTGCGATTGGCGGCATCGCCGATAGCATGCACGACAACGCTAATGCCATGGGCATTGGCGCGAGTAACAATCTCTCGCAGCTCGGCGGGTGGAATAACCGCAATCCCGGTGTGATCCCGACCTTCATACGGCCTCAACATGTGTGCGCTCTCAGAACCGAGCGAGCCATCGGCGAAGAGTTTCAGTCCCCCGATGCGTAACCAATCGTCCCCCAAACCACTACGCAGGCCAAGAGCAATCGTATGATCGAGATGCGCACCGGCGAGATGGGCTAGCACACGGATCTTGAGGTCGCCAGCAGCGTGCAGGGTCTGGAGATCGATGAGTGTCTCAGGGCCGTCGCTGGGATTCGTCGCCGGTGGCACGTGGAGAGCCGTCAGGCCATAGCTCAGCGCTTCGCTTATCGCCAGCCGTAACGCTGCAATCCGTTCGGCACGACCCGGCGGAGGAACTATCGATTGTACCAACCTCATTGCTGTTTCCAGCAAGATACCGGTTGGTTCACCGTTGTCATCGCGTTGAATATGACCACCATCTGGATCGGGAGTTGCAGCAGTGATACCGGCCAGTGCAAGCGCCTGACTGTTCACCCATAGCGAGTGACCATCTTTGCGAGTAAGGATGGCCGGACGATCCGGGCAGACGCGATCAAGATCATAGCGAGTTGGCCAGTGTCCACCCCAGCGCACGTGATCCCAGCCATTTCCACGCAGCCATGCCCTGGCTGGCAAGTGTTGGACGGCGGCGGCAACGCGATTAAGAGCAGTGGATAGATCGTGACAGTCGCTTAACCGTACCTGTTGTTGGTTCAGACCATGCAGCACGATATGCACATGGGCATCGGTCAGTCCTGGTACAATCGCCCGTCCTTCCAGGTTTATCAACTCTACCTGATGACTGGCGGCTTCCCGCACTGTCTTTTCATCACCAATCGCTACGATACGCTCACCGCGAACGGCCAGGGCGCGTACAACCGGTTGAGCGGGATCAAGCGTGTAAATCGGGCCGCCATAGAACATGATCGTCTTCATAAAGAGCCTCCCACAATGAGCATATTGCGTCGTATCCTACGCAGCTTACTCTATTCTGTCAAATCTGAGTAGTCAAATATTTACGCAGTAGAGAGTATTCACAACTTGTTGATGGTTCAACCTTCATGCCCACTGCAATCGTGGTATGATATGTCATGATTTTGCAAATATCGATACCAGCCCGTGCACAAAAGGAGGCCGACCGTGACCAATCCGCGCACAAATTACGCGCTAGCGGGGGCAGCTCTCTTCAACCCGATGGCGGCAATGTATTGGCTTGATGTCGCACGTGGTCAACGTCCCGGGATCGGTCTGGCATTCGTCGGTACGGCGGGTGCACTCTGTGCTGGATTAGCTGCCGGGCCACGTCAACACCCATGGCGTGCGTTGGCAAGTGGCCTTGCAGCAGCCGCTGGTGCAGCTCTGGTTGGTTGGGCATTGCGGCACTATGTTGATTGGGTAGCAGAACAGATAGAAGCACCGGTTGCCTCAGTGGAAGGGCATGATCTCCTCTTACCGGCAGCCGCAGTCTGTGCTGGAGCGGTTGGAATATCGGCACTGGTAGGCCGGACACCCGAACAATACATTGAATACAGCGGTAAACCTGGCGATTATCGTTGGATTGCAGCGACGCCGCATCCGGCTCAGCGCTGGTTGGCCTGGAGTGGGTATCTTGTGCATCAACTGGCAAGTTGGGGATGTATCTATGCTGCACAACGACAACAGTTGCGTTACACTGCTGCCCTGCGTCGGCTTAACTGGATTGCGCTGGCCGTGAATGTAGGTGGTGTGGCCTTACACTACTTGCAGTCGCACTATACCTACGATGGCCTCGCTCGTGATGTGCCAGAGGGTAGTGCACTCGGCTCGGTCTCGTTTATTCTGATGATGGCTCTGGCGCTGGAAGCACCGCGACGCGGCCTCTTCTTCGGTAGTCGCAAACTCATGCCACCGGCTGAGTTAGTCCGTTTTGCGCGCAAGTTTCATGGCTACATTTTCTCGTGGGCGGCAACTTACAATTTCTGGTATCACCCCATCGATCCTAAGCCGCTGCACTACACTGGTCTCTTCCACACCTTGCTGCTCTTCGTTCAGTCAGCGTTGATCTATACCAAAGCTCACCGCGATCCACGCTGGACTCTGGCGCTTGAGCTGATGGTTTTACCGCATGCAGTGATTTCTACCCTTTACAAACGAAGTGGTCTTGGGGCTATGTTTACCTTCAGCCTGCTGGCAATGTTTGTTGTCAACCAGATGCACGGTCTCGGCCTCTCACGGCGAGCACGGTGGACGATTGGTACCGGTTATGCAACGACGGTGCTAGCCTACTACGGTCTGCGCCGCGAGTGGCACCGTCTGCCCGACGTGCTGCGGGTGCCGATCCTTGAGTATGGTGTGCTGGGGGTGTTAGTGCTGTTGTCATTACTGATACGAGCGGTGCGTCAAATCGGTGATCGGCAGCGCGTAGTCGACCTCACCGGTTAAGCGCTCTTTTCGCAGACGGGGGCGGGTCTTGCACCCGCCCCTCTATCTCGGCCAAACGCTATCATCTACATGAGATGGCAGGGAATGCCGAAGGAATAACTTCATCGTCAAGCCATGACCTGACTGGCCGCCCGCGCAGCCGTAAAGATCGTCTCGCTCAATGTTGGGTAGGCGGCAAAGACGGCTGCCAGATCGGCAAGAGTCGCATTCGTCTGGATCGCCAGTGCTACCGGTGCAAGCAAATCAGCAGCGTGACTCCCAACCGCGACTCCGCCACGAACCTGACGGGTGATCGGGTCAAAGGTTAATTCAACCCAGCCGTCAGTGTCAGCGCTAAGAAAAGCCTTGAGTGATGTTGTATAGGGTGCTCGTACCCGTTTCAGCTCCTCTTCGGCGCTGGTCACAATCCCAACCTGTGCAATTTCGGGTACTGTGTAGACCGCATGCACGATAGTGTGTGGGCAATACCCCGGCGCCGGTAGATCGGCGGCGGTACGTCCGGCAATCCAGGCTTGTGCCAGGGCCCGATTCGCCAGCATTGGGCCACCGGCTGCATCACCGACGGCAAAGATATGATCAACCGCGGTACGACCGTGTTGATCAACCGTAAGTTGCCCGTTCGCATCCACGGTCAAACCGGCTGCTGCCAGATCAAGACGACTCAGATCGGGTAACCGTCCAATAGCGAGAAACGCCATTGCCGCTTCATACACCGCACCATCGGTCGTCGTCACGCGCACTCCTGTTTCGCTGCGCTCAACTCGTTCGCCATCAACCTGTACAATATTCACCCCCCGCGCGGTCATTGCCCGGTTTAGTGCTGCACCGGCAGCCGGGGCAAACATAGGCAACACTCCAGGACTCCCAACGATCCACGTGACACGAACTCCCAAACGACTGAAAAGAGAGGCAAACTCACTGCCGGTCGGACCACCCCCGATCACGATCATATCAGGCGGTAATGTATTGAGATGGCTGGCGAAGCGCGGAGCAATAATGCGTTGGCCGTCAGGTTTCATCGCAGGCGGGAAGCGTGGCACTGAACCGGTAGCAATAATCACTGCATCGGCGTGTAATGTCTGCTGGTTATCATCGTTGCGCACCGTCAGATGATGTGGACTGCTGAAAGTGGCGGTACCGTGCACAACCTGTACCCCAGCAGCCTGTAAGCGTTGCGCTTCGTGCTCGCTCCATTGATGCGCGACCTGTTTGATGCGTTGGATGACCGTTGCCGGTTCGACACGTCCAGCAGTTCCTCCTTCAGATGAGGCATGGGCAACAATGTCGGCAACTTCCGCTGCATGCAGCCAGACTTTACTCGGCAACAAACTATCCCAACCGGTACGACCGCCTATTGGCCCCTCGCTGATAAGGGTTACTTTTGTGTTTCCCTGGGCAGCGGCAACTGCTGCTTCAACACCAGCCGGACCGCCGCCGATCACAACAATCTCTTTCATTATCGCGCTCCAATTACTATCGGTTTGTCTATGATATATTCCACCATGAATGAAGATGCAATCGGTAGGCAAGAGGTTACATAGTTGTTAAGGTATTTTGTGATTGTGCACTGCATCGGTGGTGATGCAGCGTTCGATTCCGTTCAGGATAGTGCTGTTAGACAAGGTGAGTAAGGAATATAGATTTTGTCTCTACGAATACGTGAAGGTATAATCGCGCTATTTCGCGGAATCCTCTGTATAATAACAAATTCGATCCTGATAGCTTACTGCACCCGTTAAGGTGGTCAGTGCTCTGTATTCCGATGAAAGGCTCTCACAGTGGTATCCACGTTCAGCATTGAACGCATAGTCAAACCATTTTGCTTCAGGAAGAATAGCGACTTTAATATTTCTACTGGAAATGTATGAACGAATATTGGCGACATAGCCTTCCATCATGTCTTTTAAGGTAGGACTGCGTTTCATAGCAAGTTCGATGTCACCGAGAGAAGATGCATGAAAGTGGGTCTGTTCGTTGATCATGTACAAGAGATACGGTGATGTCGGAATGAATATTCGCCCTTCCAACGTTTGCAATGTGGCAAGAGTTCGATAGCCCGCTTCCCACGATGTTTTTGAAGGTATCTGATTTTGCATATTGTAAGATAAATTCAAGAACTGTAGCATAAGCGCCATCGTCGGTATGATTGAGAGGAGATGATTGACTATTCGGTAGCGCGTCGGCCTTAACGTCGTAGATATGATGTTATCGTAGGATTCTGCTCCATTAATTGCAAGAGCTGCTACAATCGGCAAGAGACCGTTCAGATAACCCCATTGTTTAGAGATTGTTACCATGCTCACTAGTGTCATCGGCAAGAAGAAAAATAGGAGAAACAATAAAAGATTAGAAATGCCATCCATGTCTCTCTGTAAAAATAGAATTAGTATTGAAAATATAGGAATGATGAGGAGTAAGCTGAATTTTGGAAGAATATATAGCGTCCAAAAGTTGAAAAGTGTCTCCCAGAGTATGGGGTGGGCAGAAGGTATGCTGAAGGTATATATCCAGAACCATCCATCTGATGTTATGTTCATGAAGAAGACAAATCCAGTCCAGGCTACCAGAAAAGAGCAACTGAGCCAGAGAGCCTTAAGCCAGCGTTTCTGCACTACGAGGTATCCGACGATAAATGGAGTTACTCCCAACGCTGGCTGTTTCGTTGCAAATGACAGAAAGAGTGTCAAACCGGCCAGCATTCCATATAGACTGTCTGGCTTGGCTTGCGTAATAGCTAAAACATATCCGACCAATAAAAAGGCCAGAAAGAGGGTGTCTACTCTACCAATATCAAACCAATATCCAACAACGCCGTAAGATGCTGCAAAGAGACCAACAGCGACGAAACTTGATTCGTGGCTCATTCCACGCTGACGACAAATCTTATAGATCATTACAAAGATTGTGATCGACGCCAATAATGAAACGAATCGCATTGAAAACATGATTTGCTGAGTGAATTTTGCAAATAGAGCAACGATATAGTAGTAGAAAGGAGTATATATCGTTGGAATAAAATCAAAACTCGGATAGGTATAAATGGGCTTACCTTTGAGAATTTGAACCACCTGGATAAATGTACTCGCTTCTACCCATTCAACAGCGAACGGGAATGATATACGAGAAAGTGCCACGTACAGGTACGTGCTAGTCGCGATACAGGATAGGGCTAGCAGGATAAGTTTGGTCATACCAACAATAGTCGGTGCAGTGCTTTTTGGGGAAGAATTGGGTGGTGTTTGTTGCTCTCTTTGCATGACTGTCAACTTTAATATCCTTTGGATAGCAAGTAATTTTATTACTATGGCTACCATACCTTTTTGCTCAATTCGCTGACCAACGTTCTTTCTTTCTATCAACTACCCCATACGGCTGGAACCATCGCATACCATATCAGCATACCATCTGGGGCAGGTTCCTTACCTGCCCCTCCTAATCACTCCTCACGCTCCGGAGCCGGGGTTGCTGTTGGTATCACCAACTCCTAGACGCGAGCAATCAATCCATCTTCAAAAAACCAAAATCCCCGCGAGGGGATTGAAACTCGTTTCAGTATCACCGTGCCGGCGATCGATCCCGCGCTGGTTCTTCAAA
>Ga0101943_1001278_pt1 | contig 23574 bp, 22 predicted proteins | sample DewCreD2012metaG_5_FD_75244 | JGI IMG/M metagenome (GOLD analysis project Ga0101943, IMG submission 75244) | Hot spring sediment bacterial and archeal communities from British Columbia, Canada, to study Microbial Dark Matter (Phase II) - Dewar... ... | reverse complement strand
CCACCCCTCGCCTACCGGAGCCCGCGCTCTCGATCTACACGCAAGCGATCGAGCGAAGCCTGGAAGGTTACCGCCGCCTGACCGAGCTTCTGACACCCGACTTCGAACGCGACTACGCGCGCGTATTCCCGGCTCGCGCCAAAGCCAGCGGTGCTGCAGCAACCAGGCGATTCGCCGACGCGGTGCAAAAGCACGCTCAAGAGGTTGCGCGGTATGTCTTGCCGCTGGCGACGCCCGCGCACCTCTATCACACCGTCAATGGGCTGACGCTGCTGCGTTATTACGTGCTGGCGAACCAGCCCGATGCGCCCACGGAAGTCAGGTATATCGTCAACCGCATGGTCGAAGAGGTTCTCGCACTTGATCCTTATTTCCTGGGCGCTCCAGGCTACCCGCTGGATCTGCGCGTCATCAGCACTGGGGAGTCCTTAGAGGCGCGAGCCTTGGACGCATGGCGTACGAATCAGGCGCAGTCACCCGAGGAAACCGAAGCGTTCTGTCAGCGGTTCGATGCTGAGTTGGCGCCGTGGTCGAGCAGTAGGTTGGTGGCATACAACCCGCAATCCGAACACCTCTTCGCCGAGGCGATCCGCGCGGTCCTCGACGACGTACGCCTGGCCGTCCGGGATCACGCGGCGATGCGCGAGGCCGTCGAGGGGATGGTCGCGCTCGCGCGGTCGGCCGCGGGGACGTACGGGCCGGAGGAGATCGAGGAAGCCGTCGCGTTCCTGCGCTGGCTGCTCGAGGACCACTTCGTGTTCCTCGGGTACCGCGAGTACGAGCTCGTGCAGACCGCCGAGGGACCCGCCGTGCGGGCGGTGCCGGGGAGCGGGCTCGGGGTCCTCGCCAAGCCGGGATGGTCCTCGTTCGAGGAGCCGGTGCCGCTCTCGCGGCTCGACCCGAGGTTGCAGGAACGGTTCCGCGGCGGGGACCTCCTCCTGTACTCCCGCAGCAGCCGGCCCTCGACGGTGCACCGGCGCGAGCGGATGGACCAGCTCTCGCTCCGACGGGTCGCGCCGGACGGCTCGACCGTCGGGGAGGCTCGGCTCATCGGGCTGTTCACCTCGCGCGCGTACGCCGCCCCCGCCAGTCGGGTGCCCGTGCTGCGTCGGCGCCTGCAGCGGATCCTGGATGCGGAGGAGCTCGTCGAGGGCTCCCACGACCACAAGGCGGTCGTCTCCATCTTCGACGGCTTCCCGAAGCAGGAGCTGCTCGCGGCGCCCCTGGAGGAGCTGCATCGCCGGGTGATGGGCCTGCTCGCGCTCCAGGAGCAGGCCCAGGTCCGGCTGTTCCTGCGGCGGGATCCGCACCACCGCGAGGTGTCGGCCCTCGTCGCGCTGCCGCGGGACCGCTACGACGCCGAGCTGCGGGACCGCCTGCAGGAGCTCTTCCTGCGGCGCTTCAAGGGCTCGAGCGCGGAGCACCACCTCTCGCTCGGTGAGGGCCGGCTCGCGCTCGTGCACTTCACCGTGCACGTCGGCTTCGGGGAGGTGCCCGAGGTGCCCCTCGACGAGCTCGAGCGGGAGGTCATCGAGCTCTCCCGCACGTGGGAGGACCGCCTGGAGGAGCGTCTCGTCGCGCTCCGCGGCGAGCGGGAGGGCCGTGCGCTGGCGGCGCGGTGGGCGCCCCGGTTCCCCGAGGCGTACAAGACCTCGACCCCGCCGGAGATCGCCGCCCGGGACGTCCTGCGCTTCGAGGAGCTCGAGGCCGGCGAGGAGCCGTTCCTCATCCGCCTCGAGAACCGGGAGCACGACGGGCAGGTCCTGACCCGGGTGCGGCTCTACAAGCTCGGCGGCAGGATCCGGCTGTCCGACCTCATGCCCACCCTGGAGTCCCTCGGCCTCCAGGTGGTGGAGGAGGTGCCGACCCACCTGCTGCCGGACGTGGGGGGCGAGCGGTTCCTCGACGACTTCGGCGTGCTCGACGAGCACGGCCGCCCCCTCGACGTGGAGGGCTCGGGCGAGCGCATCGCGTCCTGCATCACGGCGGTCTGGCGCGGCGACTGCGAGGCCGACTCCCTGAACCGCCTCGTGGTCTCGGCGGGGCTGGACTGGCGCGAGGTGCAGATCCTCCGCGCCTACCGCAAGTACCACCACCGCGTGAGCGCGGGGTTCCCGGTCGAGTACAAGAACGCCGCGTTCGCCGCGCACCCCGAGATCGCGGCCGACCTGATCCGGCTGTTCGAGGTCCGCTTCGACCCCTCCCGCCCGAGGGACGAGGCCGCCGAGGAGCAGATCCGCAGCCGGATCCTCGCGCAGCTCGACGCGGTGCCGTCCCGCGACCAGGATCGGATCCTGCGCAACCACCTCCAGCTCATCGACGCGACGATGCGGACGAACGCCTACGTGCCGGAGGCCGAGGCGCTCGCGTTCAAGTTCCGGTCGGAGCTCGTGCCGGAGATGCCGAAGCCCGTACCCCTGTACGAGATCTTCGTGTACTCCCCCGAGATGGAGGCCATCCACCTGCGGGGAGGGAAGGTCGCCCGGGGCGGCATCCGCTGGTCGGATCGGCGCCAGGACTACCGGACCGAGATCCTCGGTCTCATGAAGGCCCAGATGGTGAAGAACGCGGTCATCGTGCCGACCGGCGCGAAGGGCGGCTTCGTGCTGAAGCGGGACATCACCGAGCCGGCGGCCCTGCGCGAGGAGGTCGAGCGGCGGTACATCACGTTCATGCGCTGCCTGCTGGATCTCACGGACAACCTCGCGGAGGGCCGCGTCGTGCACCCCCCGAACGTCGTCGTGCGGGACGAGGACGACCCGTACCTGGTCGTCGCGGCCGACAAGGGGACCGCGACGCTCTCGGACGTCGCGAACGCCGTCGCGGCCGAGCGCGGGTTCTGGCTCGGCGACGCGTTCGCGAGCGGGGGCTCGAGCGGGTACGACCACAAGGAGCTCGGCATCACCGCTCGTGGTGCGTGGGAGTCGGTGAAGCGCCACTTCCGCGAGCTCGGCACGGACGTCACGACGCAGCCGATCACCGTGGTCGGCATCGGCGACATGTCCGGGGATGTGTTCGGCAACGGCATGCTCCTGTCGGACCAGCTCTGCCTCGTCGCCGCCTTCGACCACCGACACATCTTCGTGGACCCGAACCCCGTCCCGGCGGTCGGGTACGCCGAGCGACGCCGCCTGTTCGAGAAGCCCGGCTCGAGCTGGGACGACTACGACCGGTCGAAGATCTCGGCCGGCGGGGGCGTCTGGCCGCGGACGGCGAAGGCCATCACGCTCACCCCGGAGATGCGCGCGGCGCTCGGGGTGGAGGGCGAGGTGATGACCCCCGACGAGCTGATCTCCGCGATCCTGCGGGCGCCCGTGGACCTGCTGTGGAACGGCGGCATCGGCACGTACGTGAAGGCCTCGACCGAGTCCAACGCCGAGGTCGGCGACCGCGCGAACGACGCCGTGCGGGTGAACGGGCGCGAGCTGCGCTGCCGGGTGGTCGCGGAGGGCGGGAACCTCGGGTTCACCCAGCGGGGGCGCATCGAGTACGCGATGGCCGGCGGTCGGATCAACGCCGACTTCATCGACAACTCGGCCGGCGTGGACTGCAGCGACCATGAGGTCAACCTGAAGATCCTGCTCGGGATGGCCGGGGACAGGGGCCTGCTCGCGCGGCCCGAGCGCGACGCGCTCCTCGCCGAGGTCGAGCAGGACGTGGTCCGGCACGTGCTCTACGACAACTTCCTCCAGGCGCAGATCCTCTCGCAGGAGGTCGAGCGCTCCGCCTCGTTCATGGAGGCCTACGAGGAGCTCATGCAGCGACTGGAGGCGGCGGGCGTGCTCGACCGGGAGCTCGAGGCGCTGCCGAGCACCGAGGAGATGCTCGAGCGCCGGCGGGCGGGGGCCGGCATGGCCCGCCCCGAGCTCGCGGTGCTCCTCGCCTACGCGAAGCAGCACCTCGCGGACGAGCTCCTCGCCTCGACGCTGCCGGACTCCCGGTACCTCGAGCAGGACCTGCGGGGGTACTTCCCGCCCCGGGTCGTGGAGCGGTTCGGGGCGCTCCTGCCCGAGCACCCCCTGCGCCGCGAGCTCGTCGCGACCCTCGTCGCGAACGACGTCGTGAACTCCCAGGGGATCACCTTCGTCACACGGCTCTCGGCGGAGACGGGCGCCTCCTCCGCGGACGTCGTGAGCGCGTACCGGATCGCCCGGGACGTGATGCGAGCCGTCGAGCGATGGGAGCGGGTCGAGGCGCTCGTGGATGCGCTCGCGCCGCAGGTCGTGGCCGAGCTCATGGGCGAGGTCGACCGGTTGGTGGAGATCGCCACGCGCTGGTACCTCGCGAACGCGCTCGGGCATCTCGGCCGGGCGGTCGAGGCGCATGCCGAGCCCATGCGCCGCCTGGAGGGGATCCTCCCCGAGGTCGAGCCGGAGCGCCGGCGCCGGGAGCGCGAGCGTCGGACCTGGCGGCTCCTGGACCTCGGGGTGCCCGAGGACCTCGCCCGCGAGCACGCCCTGCTGCCGATGCTCGTCCTCGGACCGGGGATCGCGGCCGCCGCCGATCGGACCGGCCGTCCGCTCGAGGAGGCGGCTCGCGCCGCGCTGCTCGTCGGGGACCTGCTCCCGATCGACCGGCTCGAGGAGGCGCTCGCGCGGGTGCCGACGCCGGACCGGTGGCACCGGTGGGCCGTGCAGGGCGCGGCGGACGAGCTCCGGGCGCTCCGGCAGCGCGTGGTCGAGCGGGCCCTGGCCGCGCACCCGGAGCTCGGCCCCGACGAGGCCCTGGCCGCGCACCTCGCCGAGCGGGCCCCGCTCGTCGCACGGCTCGAGCGGTTCCTCGCCTCCTTCGCGCCCGAGGACGAGACGAGCCTCGCCGCCGTGACCGTGGCCGTGCGGATGCTGGGGCCGCTCGGCGCCGCCGCGGACGTGGGGTAGGATGGGCGGCAAGCACGAGCCGCCGAGCAGGAGGAGCCTCTACATCTCCGTGGCCACGACCACGCTGCGCGCCGCGATCGTCATCGCCCTCGTCGTCGGGGGCATCGTGCTCATCGATCGCGCCTTCCCCTCCTCCGAGGGAGCCCTCGGCGGGGCGGTGAGCACCACGACCCCGCCGGCGACCCCGACGAGCCCGGCCCCGACCGGTGGACAGGCCGGGGGCGGCGAGCAGCCGGAACGCCCGAAGCTCGCGGGGCTGAACGTCGCCGTCCGCAACGGGACCGGCGTGACCGGTCTCGCGGGTGATACCGCTCAGAAGCTCGAGGCCCGCTTCGGCGTGAACGCGATCCAGATCGACGACGCCCCGACGTCCGTAGCCGTCACCACCATCTACTACCGGCGCGAGGTGAACCAGGACGAGGCCCAGCTCCTCGCCGACCGCTTCTTCAAGGGGCTCCAGGTGGAGGTCCTCCCGCTGGAGGCGGGGAGCGGCGTGGACAAGGACGTCCAGATCGCGATCTACCTCGGAAGCGACTACGCCGCAGCCCAGGGGTAGGCCGGGTGGAGGACCTGCGGGACCTCGCCGCGCGGGCGGGGATCTTCCTGGACTTCGACGGCTCGCTCGCCGAGATCGTCCCGCACCCCGAGCTCGCCGAGCCCGTCCCCGGCGCCGTGGAGGTGCTCGCCGGGCTCGTGCGCCGCTACCGGGTCGTGGCGGTGGTGACCGGAAGGCGAGCGGACGAGCTCGAGCGCCGGCTGCCCGTCCCGGGGCTCCGGGTGCTCGGCGTCTACGGCCTCGAGGGCGCGCCCACGGCTGCCGCTCCCGCGCTCCCGCTCGAGGAGGCGCGCGCGGCCGCGCGGGTCGTCCCGGAGGCGTGGGTCGAGGACAAGGGCGCGACCCTCGCGGTCCACTACCGGGGCTCTCCGGAGCCCGCCGGGGCGCGCGCGAGGCTGCTCGACGCGCTCGAGCCGGTCGCCCGCTCGGCCGGGCTGGAGGTCCTCGAGGGCAAGATGGTGATCGAGCTCGCCCCCGTCGGTCGCCCCCGCAAGGGCGGGGCGGTGCTCCGGCTCGCCCGGGAGCTCGGCCTGCGGGGCGTGCTCTACGGCGGGGACGACGTCGCCGACCGCGAGGCGTTCGCGGCCCTCGACGAGCTCGAGCGCGACGGCGTGCTCGTCGTGCGGGTGGCGGTGGAGGGGCCGGAGACCCCCTCGGAGCTGCTCGCGGCGGCCGATCTCGTGGTGGCCGGGCCGGCCGGGCTCGTGGAGCTGCTCCGCAGCCTCGCCTGAGCGCCGTGAGCGCTACGGGCGGCGGATCCGGCCGCGGCGGCGCCGCGCGCGCTCGAGGTCCTCGAGCTGCGCCCGCACCCAGCGCTCGGGGGGGTTGGTGAGCACGAGCCTCGAGAGGTTGCGGGCCCGCCGCAGGCGCTCCTCGCGCGGCATCTCCAGGGCGTGCGCGATCGCCTCGGCGGTCTCGCGCAGGTCGAAGGGGTTGATCGCGAGCGCGTGCCGGCCCATCCGCCAGTAGGCGCCCGCGTTGCGCGAGAGCACGAGCACGCCCCCGCGCCGGTTGAGCAGCGGCCCCTCCATCGCCACGAGGTTCATCCCGTCGAAGATCGGGTTCACGAGCAGCACGTCGTAGATGCCGTAGGCCGCGAGGGCCCCGGGGTGATCGTCCTTCACGCGGACCTCGACGGGCTGCCAGCCCTCCTCGCCGAACTCGCGGTTCACCTCCTCGGCGGCCGCGAGGCACTCCTCCCCGTACTCGCGGTACTCGGGAAGGTCCATCCTCGAGGGCGAGAGCAGGGCGAGGAACCGCACGCGCCGCCGCCACTCCGGGTGCGTCCGCAGGAACAGCGCGTAGGCGCGGAACCCCCGGACGATGTTCTTCGACAGCTCGAGCCGGTCGACCCGCAGGATCAGCCGGTTGTCGCCGCGCCAGCGGTTCAGCTCCCGGCGCAGGCGCGCGACCTCGGGCGTGGCCGCGTCGGCGCGCATGGCGGCCGGGTCGATCGAGATCGGGTGGATGCGCACCGCGACCTCGCGTCCCTCGGTCACGAGCCGGGAGCGCAGCAGGTCCCCGCGCACCCCGGGGAGCGAGCGGGCCGAGGAGAGGAAGTTCTCCGCCCACATCTGCGAGTGGAACCCGAGCACGTCGGCGCCGAGCATGCCCCGGAGCACGCCCTCGCGGATCTTCACCGGCACGATGCGCAGGTACGTGAGGCCGGCGATCGCCGTGTGCGAGAAGTGGGCGATGTGCGCGTCGGGTCGCAGCTCGCGCAGCAGCCGGGGCACGAGCGCGAGGTGGTAGTCCTGGACGAGGAAGACGCACGGGTCGCCGAGGCGCTCGGCCTCCTCGGCCAGGGCCTCGGCGAACTGGCGGTTGACGGCCACGTAGTCGTTCCAGGCCGCGTCGGCCGCCTCGTCGAAGATCGGCTGGCGCACCGTGTCCCACAGGTAGTGGTGGGCGAACCAGAGGATCCCGTTCGAGATGCGGTTGTAGTAGCCGTCGTAGCGCTCGGGCGGGACGTCGAGGAGGCGGACCTCGTAGGTGCCGGACGGGCTCGCCATCTGCATCCGCCCGCCGCCGGGGCCCCGGGCGAGCTCGCGGTCGGCCTCCGAGATCGCGGCGGCGACCCACAGCCCGCCCACCCTGGACATCGCCCCGAGGAGCGCGGTGACGAGCCCGCCCGCCCCCCGACGGGCCTCGAGCGTCCCGTCCTCGCCGCGCTCGAACGTGACCGGTCCCCGGTTGGAGGCCACGACGAGCGGGGCGTCGAGCAGGCTCAGTTCCGCGCCTCCCCGATGAGGGTCGAGAACAGCCGCAGGTGATCCTCGATCTCGCGCAGGGACAGGAACCGCTGCCGGACCCGCTCGCGCGCGGCCTCGCCCATCCGCGCGCGCAGGTCGGGATCGGCGAGGAGCTGCGCGACGCGCCGGGCGCAGCCCTCGACGTCCTCGACGAGGAACCCGGTGACGCCGTCCTCGATCTGCAGGCGGATCCCGCCGACGTTCCCGCCGACAACCGGCTTGCGCTTCCACATCCCCTCCGCCACGACGAGCCCGAAGCCCTCCCGCAGCGACTTCTGCACGATCACCGCGGCCGCTTGCTGGAACGCGTTGATCTCCAGGTCGCCGACGCCCTGCAGGTTGGTGAGCAGGTGGATGTCGGGGTCGCCGGCGCGGTGCTCCTCGGTGCGGTCCAGGTACGCGAGACCCTCGGGATCGTCGGTCGCCAGCGAGCCCGCCATGATGAGCTGCAGACCCGGGACGTTCCGGCGGACGAGGCGGTACGCGTCGATCACGCCGAGGGGATCCTTCCAGGGGTCGAAGCGGGACACCTGGGTGATGATCGGGCGCTCGGGATCGATGCCGAAGGCCGCGAGCACCTCGTGCATCGTCTCCTCGCTGATCGGCCGGTTCTTGACCGACAGCGGGTCGATCGAGGGCGGGATCACGGCGAGCCTGGGCCCCGTGATCCCCGGCCGGACGAACTCGGGCAGCGTGAAGATCGCGGCGTCGTACCGGTTCACGAGCGGCTCGAAGAAGCTCCAGACCGGCTCGTGCGGGCTCGACAGGTCGATGTGGCAGCGCCACACCCAGGTGCCGGCGCGCCGTCCCTCCTCCTCGAGCACCCGGAGCACGGCGGCGGGCTGCGGGTCGTGGACGAGGTACAGGTCGTAGTCGCCGGGGACCTCGGCGGCGTTCGCCACGATCCGCTCCCAGTACGTGGCCGCCATCTGGGGGGTCCACTCCACCGGGTGCCCCTGGAGCGCGTTGTGGACCGCCTTCGTGACGGCGAAGTAGTCGTCCGAGCCCTGGAGCACGGCCCAGGTGGTCTCGATGCCGAGATCGTTCAGGAGTGGCACGTGCGTGGCGAGGAGCTCGGCCACGCCCCCGCCGAAGGCGGTGCTGTTCAGCTGGAGGAGCCGGAGCCCTCGCAGGGGCCGGGCGGCTTCCACGAGCCGCTGGACCGCCTCCTCGCCGGCGGTCTCGGCGTAGTCGGCGACGTGCTTGTCGGGCACCGGCACGGTGGGGAGCACGGACGGAGTCTATCGGCCCCGATGGCCGAGGAGCGCGTCCACGGCCTCGGCGAAACCGGTCCCGTAGGCGCCCCTCGTGACCTCCACCTCCGCGGGCGGCTCGGCGCCGAGCGCCGCGAGCCCGTTGCGGACGAGGAAGAGCCTTCCGACCTCGCTCCGCACGTCGAGATCGGCCCGGGAGTCGCCGACCGCGGCCGTCTCCTCGCGCCGGACCCCGCGCAGCTCGCGGTGCCGCCCGACCCCCGTGGCCTTCGAGACCCCTCGGGGGAGGAGGTGGTAGGCGTGGACCTCCGCGACCTCGAGACCCGGAGGGCGGCTGCGGAGGAGGCCGTTGTCGACGAACGCCGCCCACCCGAACCCGGCGGTACGGAGCACGCGCTCGACCTCGTCGGTGTCCACCGAGCCTCGGAACATGAGCGAGACCTCGGTCTCGACCGCGACCGCCTCGAGGCGGCGGGGGTAGCGCTCGAGCAGCAGGGCCGCCGCGCCCGAGCGGGTGAGCTCGGCGGCCGGACGGACGCCCGGCGGGGCCTCGCCCGTGTCCACGATCTCGGTCCCATCGGCCAGGACGAGCACGCCGCCGAGCTCGGCGATGCACGCGGCGGCGCCGAGCGTGCGAGCGACCTCCCGGAGCCCTCGGCGGGTGCGGCCGGACATGAGGACGAGCTCGACGCCGGCCCGCCGCAGGCGCAGCAGGGCCTCCGCGGCCTCGCCGCTCGGCGCCCCGTCGGGTCCCGAGAAGAGCGAGCCCCCGGGTCCGACGAGCGTGCCGTCGAGGTCGGCGTACAGGACGCGTAGGCGGGTTGTCGTTGCGCTCATTGACACCTCCACCCCCCGACCCTACATTGGCCGCAGGTGGATCGACCGTGCTGAAGATCTCGCAGAAGCTCGAGTACGCGATGCGGGCGATGATCGAGCTCTCCCTGCGCCGGGCGCAGGGCGGGCTCGTGCCGGCGCGCGAGATCGCGCAGGCCCAGCAGATCCCGCTGCGGTTCCTCGAGCAGCAGCTGCGCGCGCTGCACAAGGCCGGGCTGGTCGAGAGCTTCCGGGGGGCGGGGGGCGGCTGCCGGCTCGCGCGGCCGCCGGAGGAGATCCGCGTCGCGGACATCGCCGACGCGATCGAGGGGCAGCTCTACCCGATGTTCTGCCTGGAGCCCTCGGACCACCGGTGCTTCGCCGACTCCCGGTGCGGGCTCCAGGGTTTCTGGGGCGACGTGGCGAGGGCCATCCAGCGGGTCTTCGAGGAGACCACGGTGGCAGACCTCGCGGCGCGGCACCAGCGGACCGGCGCTCCGCTGTTCACGCGCGAGCAGCTGCTGTCCCGGCTGGGCTGAGGCCCGGCTCGACCTCAGGCGGACTTGCCGAGGATCCGCATGACCTTGGTGCCGCAGACCGGGCAGGTGCCCTGCGCGGCCTTGCGCCCGTTCTTGAGCTCGACGACCTGGCCCTCGAACTGGCGTTTGGCCCGGCACTTCACGCAGTAGGCCTCGTACGTCGCCACGACCCCTCCTTCCCCCGACGCCCAGCGAGGCCGCGAGGGTCGCGGCCTCGACCCTAGGATGCTCGCCCGAGCCGAGGACGGATGCAAGCACCAGACGCCTCGGGCCGGTGGGCCCACGTGATGTGCTCCGCCCGGCCCCCCGGGGGCTCGCACATCGAGGGCGGAGGCGGATACGATGGCGCGCAGCCGCGAGAGGGAGGTTCCGAGCATGGCCGAGTCGGAGCAGCACATCTCCGCCCTCCTGTCCGAGCAGCGGGTCTTCGAGCCGCCGCCGGTGTTCACCGCGAACGCGGTCGTGAACGACCCCGCGATCTACGAGCGCGCCGCGGCCGACCCGGAGGGGTTCTGGGCCGAGCAGGCCGAGCGCCTGACCTGGTTCAAGCGGTGGGACACGGTCCTCGAGTGGACCCCGCCGTTCGCGAAGTGGTTCGTGGGCGGGACGCTGAACGCCTCCTACAACTGCCTCGACCGGCACGTCGAGGCCGGCGGCGGCGACAAGATCGCCTACCACTGGGAGGGGGAGCCCGGCGAGCGGCGCGAGATCACCTACGCCCAGATGCTCGAGGAGGTGGGCCGCTTCGCGAACGCCCTGAAGGCGCTCGGGGTGCGCCGGGGGGACCGCGTCGCCATCTACATGGGCATGGTCCCCGAGCTCCCGATCGCGATGCTCGCCTGCGCGCGCATCGGCGCGCCGCACTCGGTGGTCTTCGGCGGGTTCTCCTCCGAGGCCCTCCGCGACCGGATCCAGGACGCGCAGGCCAAGGTGCTCATCACCCAGGACGGCGGCTACCGGCGCGGCCAGGTGGTCGAGCTGAAGAAGGCGGCCGACGAGGCCGTCGCCGAGTGCCCGAGCATCGAGAAGGTCATCACGGTCCGCCGGACCGGGGGGGACCACCCCTTCACGCCGGGCCGCGACCTCTGGTACCACGACCTGATCGCCGAGCAGCCGGCCGAGTGCCCCCCCGAGGAGATGGATGCCGAGGACGTCCTCTACCTCCTCTACACGAGCGGCACGACCGGCAAGCCCAAGGGGATCGTGCACACCACGGGCGGCTACCTGACCGGCGTCACGGCGACGCACCGGATGATCTTCGACATCCACGACGAGGACATCTACTGGTGCTCCGCCGACATCGGCTGGGTGACCGGGCACTCCTACATCGTCTACGGGCCGCTCGCCAACCACACGACCTCGATCATGTACGAGGGGGCGCCGGACTGGCCCGACAAGGACCGCTGGTGGGACATCATCGAGCGGTACAAGGTCACGATCCTATACACGGCGCCCACCGCGATCCGGGCGTTCATGCGGTGGGGGACGGAGTACCCGGCCAAGCACGACCTGTCCTCGCTGCGCCTGCTGGGGACGGTCGGCGAGCCGATCAACCCGGAGGCGTGGATCTGGTACTGGGACGTCATCGGCGGCGGCCGCTGCCCGATCGTGGACACCTGGTGGCAGACGGAGACGGGCCACATCCTCATCACGCCGCTGCCGGGCATCACGAAGCTGAAGCCGGGCTCGGCGACGTTCCCGTTCCCCGGCATCTCGGCCGACATCTACGACGAGCAGGGCAACCCGGTGCCGCCGGGGCGGGGCGGGTACCTCGTGATCACCCGGCCGTGGCCGGGGATGCTCCGGACGATCTGGGGAGACCCCGACCGCTACGTCGCCCAGTACTACAGCCGCTTCGGCGAGCGGGTGTACCTCGCCGGCGACGGCGCGAAGCGGGACGAGGACGGGTACTTCTGGCTCCTCGGCCGCATCGACGACGTCATGAACGTCGCGGGGCACCGCCTCTCGACCTTCGAGATCGAGAGCGCCCTCGTCGACAACCCGAAGGTGGCCGAGGCCGCCGTCGTCTCGCGGCCGGACGAGGTGATCGGCGAGGCGATCGTCGCCTTCGTCACGCTCAAGCAGGGCATCGTGGGCGACGAGTCGGTCGCGCAGGAGCTCCGCGAGCACGTGGCGTCCAAGATCGGGAAGATCGCCCGCCCCCACGGGATCATCTTCACGCCGGACCTGCCGAAGACGCGATCCGGCAAGATCATGCGGCGGCTCCTGCGCGACGTGGCCCGCGGACAGCCCCTCGGGGACGTGACGACGCTCGCCAATGCCGAGATCGTCGAGAGGATCCATGAGATGGTCGAGCAGCAGCCGCAAGAGGACCCGTGAGGGATCGCCTCTCCGAGGCCGAGGCCTCGTACGTGCGCTGGTGCCGGGTCGCCCGGCTCGCGACCGTGGACCCCGAGGGCGTGCCGCACGTCGTGCCGATCTGCCCGGTGCTCGACGGGGAGGCGGTGGTCTTCGCGACCGACGCGACCGCCAAGCTGCGCAACCTCGAGGCCAACCCGGCCTGCGCGCTCGTCTTCGACGAGTACGTGGAGGACTGGAGCCTGCTCCGCCAGGTGCTCATCCGGGGCCGTGCCGAGATCCTGGCCGAGGGGCCGGCCTGGGAGCGCGGCAAGGCCCTGCTGGAGGAGAAGTTCCGCCAATATGAGCCGATGGCCCCGATCACCCCGGGGCAGACCCGGATCGTGCGGGTGCGCATCGATCGGGTCGCGAGCGACGGCTTCGAGCCCTGAGCGGGGCTGGGGGCGGCTCAGGGTTCGGCTCCCACCAGGGGACGGACGCGCTCGAGGAGCGAGGGGTCGGGGCGTCCTTCGGCGGCGGCGGCCCACCCGATGAGGTCGGGCCGGCGTCCGAACAGGACGACGGTCCGTCCGTCGCGCGGCGGGCCGGGGCGGAGGCCACCGTCCACCCTCCACCCGTGCGCGCCGCCCTCCCGGAGAGCCGCCGACGGCGCGAGGAGGCCGGGCGCGCCCCGCTCGCGCAGTCGGCGCGCTTCCCGCCGGCACGCCTCGTAGGTCTCGGGGCCGCCGGTGAGGATGCGACGCGGCAGGCGGGGGTGAGCGAGGTCGATCTCGCCGAGCTCCACCGCCCAGAGCGCACGCCGGATCGTGAGGACGTCGGCGGGGTCGGTGATCTCCTCGTGGCGGAGGAGCTCGGCCCACGCGCCGTCCGGGGTGTCGGCGAAGGTGTGGACGGGGCCCTCGCCCGGCCCGTGCCACCTCCCGGGGGGTTGGGCCGCGTCCTCCCACAGGAACGGGAAGCGGGCGTCGACGTGCCGGTAGCCGATCACGCCTTCAGGATGCCGCCGGCCGCCGCCATCGCTCAGGTGGCCGAGCCGGCTGTGAGCGCGTGGGCGAGCGCTCGCACCGCGCGGGGACCCTCGTCCTCGGGGCTCCAGGCCCCGCGGAGCACCGCTCGCGGGCTGCGACCACCGAGCGCCGCCCGTGGTCGATCGAACCAGCGCCGGACCCCCTGCGCGTTGTACGTCCCGAGGAGGTCGGCGACGACCGTGGCGAGGAAGTGGAGGCGCATCGCGACCTCGTCGGGCGTCCGACGTGCGCCGCTCGCGTAGCGACGGACGCTCGACGCGGAGATCCCCAGGAGCCCGGCGAGGAGATCCGCGCCGAGGAGCTCGACGAGGGAGGCCCACTCCCGGGCCGGGAGCGGGCTCTCCTGGAGGGCCTCGATCAGGGTCGCCAGCGCGGTTCGCAGCCCCGCCGTGTCCAGGAGGGGGGAAGCGAGCTGAGCTGCCGCCCGGGCGCCGATCCCCGCCCGCCCGGCTTCCGCCGCCACGGTCCGGAGCGCGCCGAGGTCGAGCCGCTCGAGCTCCGGGCCATCCGGCAGGAGCCCCATGGCCTGCGCCAGGGCGAGCGCCTCGAGGCTGCGGGCCAGGAGCTCGGGGTCATCGAGCGGCTCGAGGACGGACGAGATCTGGATCTGTCGCACGGCCCATATCGTATCCGTCAGGACTCCACCTGCGCCCCCCTTGCCAGATGCGGCCCGTCCTGGGTACGATGCCTTAGCACTCAGAGCTGGAGAGTGCTAGCAGTCGGAGGGCAAGGCTGAGAGAGCCGAGGAGGTAGACGGCATGGCACCGAAGCTCATCGCGTACGACGAGGACGCGCGGCGGGCCCTCGAGCGCGGCATGGACATGCTCGCGAACGCCGTGAAGATCACGCTCGGGCCCAAGGGGCGCAACGTCGTGCTCGAGAAGAAGTGGGGAGCCCCCACCATCACCAACGACGGGGTGTCCATCGCCAAGGAGATCGAGCTCGAGGAGCCGCTGGAGAAGGTCGGGGCCGAGCTCGTGAAGGAGGTCGCGAAGAAGACCGACGACGTGGCCGGGGACGGCACCACCACGGCGACCGTCGTCGCGCAGGCCATCGTGAAGGAGGGCCTCCGCAACGTGGCCGCCGGCGCCAACCCGATGGCCCTCAAGCGGGGCATCGAGCGGGCGGTGGAGCTCGCGGTCGAGGCGATCAAGAACCAGTCCAAGGACGTCGAGACCAAGGAGGACATCGCCCACGTCGGGGCGATCTCGGCGGCGGACCCCGAGATCGGCGAGCAGATCGCCGAGGCCGTCGACAAGGTCGGCAAGGACGGGGTCATCACCGTCGAGGAGTCCAACACCTTCGGGATGGAGCTCGAGCTCGTCGAGGGCATGCGCTTCGACAAGGGCTACATCTCGCCGTACTTCATCACCGACCCCGAGCGCATGGAGGCGGTGCTCGAGGAGCCCTACATCCTCATCGTGAACAAGAAGATCTCGAGCGTGCAGGAGCTGCTGCCGATCATCGAGAAGGTCATGCAGGCCGGCAAGCCGCTCCTCGTGATCGCCGAGGACGTCGAGGGCGAGGCCCTCGCGACGCTCGTCGTGAACAAGATCCGCGGCACGTTCCGCTCGGTCGCGGTGAAGGCGCCGGGCTTCGGCGACCGCCGCAAGGCGATGCTGCAGGACATCGCGATCCTCACCGGCGGCCAGGTCATCTCCGAGGAGGTCGGCCTCAAGCTCGAGAACGCCACGCTCGACCTGCTCGGCCAGGCCCGCAAGGTCGTGGTCACCAAGGACGACACCACGATCGTCGAGGGCGCCGGCAAGGAGGAGGAGATCAAGGGCCGGATCAACCAGATCAAGGCCGAGATCGAGAAGACCGACTCCGACTACGACCGCGAGAAGCTGCAGGAGCGCCTGGCCCGTCTGGCCGGCGGCGTCGCGGTCATCAAGGTCGGCGCGGCCACCGAGGTCGAGCTGAAGGAGAAGAAGCACCGCATCGAGGACGCCGTCCAGTCCACGAAGGCCGCGGTCGAGGAGGGCGTCGTGCCGGGCGGCGGCGTCGCGCTGCTGAACGCGCAGGCGGCCCTGGACAAGGTCGACCTCGAGGGCGACGAGCTCACCGGCGCCCGGATCGTCCGCAAGGCGCTCGAGGAGCCGCTGAAGCAGATCGCCGAGAACGCGGGCCTCGAGGGCGGCGTCGTGGTCGAGAAGGTCCGCACGCTCCCGCCGGGCTGGGGCCTGAACGCGGCCACCGGCGAGTACGAGGACATGTTCAAGGCGGGCATCATCGACCCGACGAAGGTCACGCGCTCGGCGCTGCAGAACGCGGCCTCCATCGCGGCGCTGTTCCTCACGACCGAGGCGGTCGTGGCGGAGAAGCCGGAGAAGGAGAAGACCCCGACGCCGGGCGGCGGCGACATGGAGTTCTAGGTCCGGCCGGACCCGGAGCTCCGGAGGTTCCAAGGGCGGAAGGGGCCCCTCCACGGGGCCCCTTCCGTCGTCACGGTTCCGCAACATCCCGGGTCGAACCACGGCGGCCGGGGCGGCGAAGGGATGGGTGGAGGAGCCCCCCTCTTGCCGCGGACGGGCCCCGGGACGCCAACCCACCGGGGCCCGTCCGCCCCACGTCGGAGCCGAGGCCCGCTGTGGCAGAATCGGGCCGTGACGAAGGCCCGCTTCCACCTGACCTTCCCCGAGCACCTGATCTCGGAGCCGGTGATCCACCGCGTCAGCGCGGAGTTCGGGCTCGTCACGAACATCCGCCGCGCCAACATCGAGGAGCGCCGCGGATGGGTGATCCTGGAGATGGACGGGCCGGAGGAGGCCATCGCTCGGGCCGTGGAGTGGCTCGCCTCGCAGGGCGTGCAGGTCGACCGCATCGAGGCCTGACGTGATCGAGGTCCGCCTCCAGATCCGCTGGCGCGACATGGACGCCTACGGGCACGTGAACAACGCCGTGTACCTCACCTACCTGGAGGAGGCGCGGGATGCCTGGGTCCAACGGGTCTTGGGACCGGTCGCGGACGACGTGTGGCACTTCGTGCTCGCCCGCGTCGCGATCGACTACCGGAGCGAGCTGAAGCAGTCCGACCGCGAGGTCCTGGTCCGATGCGGCCTGGAGTCCATCGGGCGCTCGAGCATCCGCACGCGGGAGGAGGTCCGCAAGCTCGACGGGACGCTGTCGGCGGAGGGGGCCTCGGTCATCGTGCCGCGTGACCCGGCGACCGGCCGCTCGAGACCGCTCACGGAGGCCGAGCGCGCCGCGCTCGAGCACGAGCTCACCAGCGGCTGAACCCTCAGCCGAGGATCCGGCGTCCCTTGACGAAGTGGTCCTGGTACCAGTTGCCGGCCACGTAGGTGATGGTGACCCCGGCGTTGCTGCTGCCGGAGTCGATGGCCCACCCGTTGCCGAGGTAGGTGTTCACGTGGTCGACCGTCCCGTCGCCGTCGCCGTCGTAGAACATGAGGTCTCCGGGCTGGAGCTCGTCCCACTGCACGCTGGTACCGGTGGAGGCCATGAGCGCGGAGGTGCGCTGCGCGAGATCCCAGCCCGCGTAATCGCGCGGCGGGACGTTGTCCCAGCCGTCGCTCGCCCGCTTCATGACCCACCAGGTGAGGCCCGAGCAGTCGAACCCGCCGATCGGCTGATACCCGCAGCAGTAGCCGGAGGTGGTGGGCGCGTCCCACTCGCCGCCCCAGACGTAGGGGTAGCCCACGTACCGCACCGCGAACGAGACGACGCGTTGCATCTTCGGGCCGAGGTTCGGCAGCTCGACGTTCGCGTACGGCGCGAGCCAGGAGGCCATCCACGAGGGGACCGTCGCCGCCCGGTACATCGACCAGGCGACCTCGGCGCGGGACAGCGGCGCGTCGGGCCCGGGGACATCCAGCGACTCGTCGCCGTGGTTGTACCGGAGGCCGAGCTTCATGCCGATGAGCGTCGTGCCGAAGTCACGGGGCGCCCGGATCCGCGTGCCGTTGCGGAGGTGGATCGCCTGCGCGCCGGCCGCGAGCTCTCCGTAGCCGAGCGCGAGGACCAGCGCTCGATGCACGTCCCGCATGAGCACGGGGGCCTTCGGCAGGAAGTTGCCGTCCGGGTCGGTCCGCAGCCAGCCCGAGGAGACGGCGACGTTCGCGTACCGCCACGGGCCGGTGCCGGTCCGAAGGTCGGGGAAGGTGAGGTCGGGGTCGGGCGTCGCATCGGGGGCGAAGGCCCGGACCATGGCGCGGGCGAAGAGGCGTCGGGTCTCGAGCGCTTCGGGCTTGAACGGGTAGGTGCCGTCCTCCGCCTGCCGGAAGTCCCGCATCCAGTCGTTCGTCCCGGCCACGAGATCGATGGCCCGGCGGGCCCAGTGGTCGTCGGGGACGTCGGACCAGACGATGCCGGTGGTGGTGCGGGTGAGGACCGCTGGCTCGGACCACGCCGGCGGCCCGGAGCCCGCCTCCCCCCGGGCGAGCTGGTCGCGCCCAGCGGCGGAGAGCGGGGCGCTCGGCGCCAGGAGGGCGGCGAGCGCGAGCACGGCGACGACGAGGCGCCGCAGGGGCCGCAGCGGTTCCATCACCCTCACCCTCGGCCCCCGCGGCGTCCGGCTTGAGTCGGACGACCGGGGGAGCTCCTTGCGGGTGACGCGGTGAACGTCTGCTACCCTACGGCGCCGTAGCGGATCTCAGGGGGGTGCTGCGCCGGATGTTCGGGTGGGCGCTGCTCGACGGCTCCGGTCAGGAGCTCGGCCGCTCGCCTCGGTTCGAGGATGCGGAGGCTGCGGAGGCGTGGATCGGCCTCAGCTGGTCGGACCTGCTCGCGAACGGCATCGAGGAGGTCGTCCTGTACGACCACGCGCGCGACCGGTCCGTGTACCGGATGGGGCTCTCGCCGCTGTAGACGGGTCGTCCCAGGGCCTCCCTCAGCCGAGGTAGGACCCCGGGTCCTCGATGAAGTCCTCCATGCACCCCTTCGCGCAGAAGTAGTACGTGGTGCCCTCGTACTCGTAGGTCCACTCGGCCGTCGCCGGGTCGACCTCCATCCCGCAGACCGGGTCGATCTCCATCGGGGCCTCCTTCGGAACGGGCTGCATGCCAGGATACGCTCGACCCGGGAGCGGCCGCGGTGTCAAACTCGGACGCATGCGTGTCGCTCGCCACGAAGTAGGGACCACCCCGCTGCCACGAACTAGGGACCATCTCTCGGCCCACGGAGCGGTCGCCTAGGAGGATCGTAGGGGCTCGAGCGGCGGCATGCACCTCCTTTCGTGGGTCTCGGTCAGATGGCGGTGCTCTCGGAGGCCCGCAGAGCTCCGTTCGGGGAACCGGGGCAGCCGGCAACGCGCAGGGGGAGCCAGGGGGTCCGGGCTCACGGCGTCCTCCTGCCGGGCTTCTGCCGCCTCCGGTAGGACTCACCCTCGACCACGAGCTCGTAGGCGGCGCTCTGCAGCCGGTCCACGGCGGACTGGGCGAGCAGGGGATCGGCCATGACCTGGAGCCACTCGGGCGGCTCCCGGTTCGAGGTGACCACCGTCGAGGAGCGGAGGTGGCGTTCCACCACGATCTCGTAGACGTCCCCCGTCTCCGTGGGATCCAGGGCGTGCAGGCAGAAGTCGTCCAGGATCAGCAGGTCCACCCGGATGAGCTTCCGCATCTCGGCCTCGTAGGTGCCCCCGAGGCGCGCCGCCTTCAGGTGCTTGAGCAGCCGGTCGGTGCGGTGGAAGGCCACCTGCCTCCTCCTGCGGCACGCGATGTGGCCGAGGGCGGAAGCCAGGTGCGTCTTGCCCACCCCCACTGGGCCCATGATGAGGACGTTGTGGGCCTCCTCCAGGAACCGGAGGGTGGTGAGCTCGGCCCACAGCTCCCGGTCGAAGCTTACGGCGGCGCTCTCGTCCCAGGCCTCCAGGCGCATCGCGGGATCCAGCCGCGCGGCCCGGGCCCGGACCTCGCCGGTCAGCCGGTCCCGGCGGGCGACCTCGTCGGAGAGCACGATCTCCAGGAACTCCTCGTAGCCGAGCTTGCGGCCCCGGGCGAGGGCGATCCGCTCGGGCAGGGTGGCCGCAAGCGGGGAGAGCTTCAGCCGCCGCAGCACCGCCCGCAGCTCGGGCGAGACCTCGGCGCTCATCGGGCGCCTCCCCCGCCCGCCGCGAACTCCCCGGGCGGACGGGCGAACCGGAGCGGGAGGGCCCCTGCCGCCGGCGAGGTGGCGGGAAGGTCGTGGTCCTCCCTGGCATGCTCCACGATGCGCGCGATGAGCCCCACGTCGACGACCTCGAGCTCCAAGGCCCTCGAGCACGCGGCCTCGACCCGGTCGGCCCCGTAGCGGCGGACCAGCCCGAGCAGCCGGTAGACCCTCCTCATCCGGGTCCACGGCAACGGACCGGCGAGCACCGCCCGGGCCACCTCGCCGATGGCGGTCCCGTGGGCGGTGGCGGCCCGGTGGAGCCGCTCCAGGTCCCGCGTGGCGTAGGCGGCCTTCTCCGGCGGCAGGTCGGCGGGGTCGGTGGAGCGTCCGCCGGGCGCGGTGCGGGGGTGGGTCTTGATCAGGACGCCGTGGTGGTAGATCCGCACGAGGTGTTGGTCGGCCCGGACCTTCACGCGGCACCCGAGGTAGGCGGCCGGGACCGAGTAGAGCGCCCGACAGACCTCGATGTGGTAGTCCCGGTGGACCTTGGCCTCGGCGTAGTGCGGCAGGTCGTAGGGGCGCTCGGGCGCGGGGAGCAGGGCCGGCTGCTCCTGCAAGCCGAACACCTCCGCCGGCCGTCGGCCGGTGGTGCCGTGGATCCTCTGGCCCGCGGTGTGCAGGCACCACCGCTCGGCCCTGCGGCGGGCATCGAAGATGTCTCGGAACTCCTCGCCGGCGAAGAACGACCGGCGGACGTAGCCGATCGCCCGCTCCACCCGGGCCTTGTCGCGCGGGTGGCGGACCCGAGCGGGGTCGACCAGGAACCCCCGGGCCTGCGCGTACTCGACGAAGGCCTCGTTCAGCCGGGGCGAGGTGGGATCGGCGCGGTCCACGATCGCCTTGCAGTTATCGGGGATCACGACCCTGAACACCCCGCCGAAGAACGCCCAGGCGGCCTCGAAGCCCTCGATCAGGGCGGGCAGGGCCTGGGAGAAGGTGAGCCACACGAACATGTGGCGGGAGTAGGCCGCGGTGAACACCAGGGCGTGGCAGACCCGGTCCCGGCCGACCTCGGGGTCGTGGAGCAGCCCCATGCGGCCGAGGTCGACCTGCAGCTCAAAGCCGGGCTCGGGATCTGACAGACGCACCGTCGCGCGCCTCGCCCGGGTCCCGCACTCCAGCTCGCAGAACCGGTAGAGCGTCCTCGAGGGGACCTCCACGCCCCTGAGGCGGGCCAGGTCCTGCCCGATCCGGACCACGGTGAGGCCCTTCTCGAGGCGTTCGGCGATGAACGCCTTGTGCTCCAGGAGGACCTGCCAGCTCGGACCCCGGTCCCCGGAGGGTCGTCCGCCCCGGATGCGCGTCACCACCTCTGCCAGCAGCTCCTCGGTGATCTGCCCCTCGCCGCGCTCCCGGTCCAGCCCGGCGGCCACCGCCGCCTGCACGTAGCGACGGGCGCTCTTGCGATCGACCATCGCGAGCCGCGCGATGGAGCGGTAGCCGTGGCCGGAGAGCCACAGCCTCAGGATCTCCCTCACCACCACCACGGACACCTCCCGGAACGCCATCGGCACACCTCCAGCTCTCGCCGTCGGTGCGCGCCTACCACGGGTTGGGGGCCGTTCCGCGGAGCTCGGAGGTGGTCCCTAGTTCCTGGCGAGGGGGTGGTCCCTAGTTCTTGGCGAAACTGGTCTCAGGTGGTCCCTAGTTTCTGGCGGGCGACATGCGGACGACCGAGCTCGAGCTGGACACCCGCGGCAGGCGGGTCGTGGACATCACCGAGCGCGTGCGCGCGTTCGCGGCCGAGGTGGGCCTCGACGGGCTGCTGCACGTCTTCCTGCCGCACGCGACGGCGGGGCTCGCGCTCATGGAGACCGGCTCGGGCTCGGAGCGAGACCTCGAGGAGCTGCTCGAGCGGCTCCTGCCCCGCGACGACCGGTACGTCCACCGGCACGGCTCGCGGGGGCACGGCGGCGATCACCTGCTGCCGGTCCTGGTCTCCCCCTCCCTCGTGCTTCCGGTCGAGCAGGGTCGGCTCGTGCTCGGCACCTGGCAGTCGGTGGTGGTCGTCGACCCCAATCGCGAGAACGACCGGCGCCGGGTCCGCCTGTCGTTCCTCCCCGGCTGAGACGGGCTACAGGTACTGGCCGGGGACCCGCTCCTGGCCGTCCGGCGAGGTCATGACCGCCTGGACGTCGCGCTCGCGCAGCAGGAGGTACTCCTCGCCGTTCAGCTCGACCTCGAGCCCCGCCTGGGGCAGGAACAGGATCCGGTCCCCGGCCTTGACCGCCCGGACGTCGGGCCCGACGAGCACGACGGTGCTCCACTGACACCGCTTGGGGGCCGGGGCCGCGGTGGCCGGGATGAGCAGGCCGGCGCGGGACTTGCGCTCCCCGCTCTCGGGATGCTCGACGATGATCCGGTCGCCGGTGAGACGGATCTCGTCGTGCCGCTGCTGCTTGCGCCGGGTCCGCGGCGCGGCCTGCGCCTTCGCCATACCTGCGATTCTACGGGCCCCGCCGGCTGGGTACCGGCGCGGGTAGGATGCGGGGCGCCGTGAAGGCCGCCGATCTCCTCGCCCGCGCCGTGGCGACGCTCAAGGCGTCGCCGGCCATCGACCATTGGCAGAAGGACCGGGAAGAGATCGAGGCCGACGACCTGCTCTGCTTCGCGCTGGGCGTCGAGGAGGTCGACCCCGACGAGGAGGTGCCGGCGGCGGCCCGCCGGCGCTTCGAGCGGATGCTGCAGCGCCGGGCGACCGGCGAGCCCGTCCAGCTCATCAAGGGCTTCGCGACCTTCCGGGGGCTCGAGATCCTCGTGCGGCCCGGGATCTTCGTGCCGCGGGACTCGACCGAGTTCCTCGCCGAGCAGGCGATCCGGCGCCTGCGGCCCCGGCGGGAGCCGCTGGCGGTGGACCTCGCGTGCGGCGGCGGCACGGTCGGGCTCGCGGTGGCCGCCGAGGTGCCCTGGGCCGAGGTCTACGGCACCGACATCTCCGCGGAGGCGATCCGCGTCGCCCGCCGCAACGCCCGCCGGCTCGACCTCCCGAACGCGACCTTCGTGCGGGGCGACCTGTTCGGCGGGCTGCCTCGCGGGCTCCGCGGGCGGGTGGACGTCATCACGCTCCACCCGCCGTACGTGGCCAGGGGCGAGCTCCGGGAGCTCCCCGACGAGATCCGTCGGTTCGAGCCCGTGCACACGCTCACCGACCACAGCCCCGACGGGCTCGGCCTGATCGAGCGCACCGCGGCCGAGGCCGGGGAGTGGCTGGAGCGGGGCGGCTGGCTCCTCATCGAGGTGAGCCCCGACCGCGCGCGCGCGGTCACCGCGGTCATGCGCCGCGCCGGGTTCCGCGACGTCCGGTCCACCGTGGACCGGGGCTTCAAGGTCACGAGGGTGGTCGTCGGGCGGTGGAGGGGATGAGCGAGCCTCGCGTGCTGCCCTACGGCACGTGGCCCTCGCCGATCTCGGCCGAGCGCGTGGCCCGCGGCGGGGTCCGCCTGTCCGAGCCGTGGGTGGAGGGGGAGACGGTCTACTGGCTCGAGTCCCGCCCGGCCGAGGAGGGGCGCTCGGTCGTCTGCCGCGCGGACCCCTGGAGCGGCGCGGCCGACGTCACGCCGCCCGGCTTCAACGCCCGGGACTCGGTGCACGAGTACGGCGGCGGCTCCTACGCGGTGCGGGACGGCGTCGTGTTCTTCACGAACTTCGCCGACGAGCGCGTCTACCGCCAGGACCCGGGGTCCGCGCCGGTGCCGATCACGCCGGAGCCGCCCCGGCCGCGCTCGGTCCGCCACGCCGATCTCGAGATCTCCCCGGACGGGCGCCTGCTCGCGTGCGTGCGCGAGCGCCACGCCGGAGAGGGCCTGCCCGAGAACGAGCTCGTGATCGTGCCGACGGACGGGAGCGCGGCGCCGCGGGTCGTGGG
>Ga0101943_1001277_pt1 | contig 23574 bp, 14 predicted proteins | sample DewCreD2012metaG_5_FD_75244 | JGI IMG/M metagenome (GOLD analysis project Ga0101943, IMG submission 75244) | Hot spring sediment bacterial and archeal communities from British Columbia, Canada, to study Microbial Dark Matter (Phase II) - Dewar... ... | reverse complement strand
CCGTGTCCTCGGCAGGAGGGGTGCACCAGGAACCAGCGCAACTGGGCGGTGTCTTCCGAGCGGCCCACGATCGCGATCGAGCCGACCAGCCGATCTCCCTGCTCGGCCAGCCATAGGTGATCGCGTTCTGGCCGGTACTGCTGGCCGAACTCACCGAGGGTTACGGCCACGTAGGCCTCGAAGGTGTGATCGAAGCCGTACTCCTGAGCGTAGACGAGGCCGTGCATCTCTGTCACGCGCCCGAGGTCGCCGGGCCGCAGATCGTGGCGGACGGTGATTTCGATGCCCGACAGCTCTTCCATCGCCGTTACCTCCTCGCAAGCGCGAAGCCAGATTTACTCACATGCCGACGTCTGCCCATCGGAGCACGACGTACACGAGCATGCCGGTAGCGAGGCACACCTCCATGCGCGGCCAGCGGATCGCGACCGCTAGCGCCGCGACCGCGGCCGGTGCGCGCCAGCCCAACTCCTGGGGCTGCGCGAGCAGGCTTGCAACGACCAGTGCGGCCAGCGTCGCCGGTGCCAATCCCATGAGGGCATGCTCCAGGTTTCGAGGCATCGAAATCCTCGAAAGCAGGAGGCCGCTGAGCCGAATGCAGTAGAGCGCAAGTCCCATCGCAAGAATCGTCATGATCATGTGCTTTTCCACATTGCCTCCCGATGTGGAAACTGAATCGTGCCCGACAGGGCGCCCGCGGCGGCTGCGCTGAGGATTGCTACTGTCGAGGGCAGTACGAGTAGCAGCAGTGCGGCCGTGATAGCTGAGACGACCACCGGCCGGCGCGCGGGCGGCTCCCGCAGCCAGCGGCCGAGCACTGCGATGAATGTGAGCGGAATGACGAAATCTAGCCCGAAGCGGGTGAGCGCGGGAAGCCGATCCGCGCTAGCCAGTCCCAGCATCGTCCCGAGATTCCAGGCTAGGTACATGCTCGAGGCGGCACCGGCCAGACTCGCCAGGGTAAGCGGCGGCGCTGCGCTCGCGACGGCGAACGAGCCCTCGGTAAGCAGGAATGCCACGGCGGCGGCAGGCCAGATTCCTGGTCGCAGGATGCGACCGCAGGCTAGGCTGATCAGCGCGAGCTGGGCGTTCACGCTGAGGGTGACCAGGACAGGCAGTACCGGAGAAACGCCTCGCACGAGGAGATCGATGGTCGCCATCTGAGCTGGGGCCGAGAAGACGAGGAAACTCATGGCCTGAGCCTCGAACGCGTCCAGCCCGACGTGCCGGGCGGTGAACCCGAAGGCGATCCCGGAGGGCACGGCACCGAGCCAGAGCGGCAGCATTGCACGAAATCCTCGAATGAACGCGCTGTGCGGCATGTTCTATTCGCTCCCTCTACTGCTATGCTAGTGGTGTTCCCTGCGCGGGTCATCGTCATCGAAGTCGAATCGAGGATTCATGTCGAGGGTAACGATCCAGCGTGGTAGCCCCGGTGGTGCCCGCCTGCGGGCGCTTCGCGAGCGGCTGGGGCGAACGCAATTGTGGGTCGAGCTGGAAGCGGGCCTGGGTACTGGCTACCTGCAGCGCGTGGAGTCCGGCCGTGTGGTGCAACCCTCTCGCGAGACCGTCGAGCGTATCCTGGACGCACTGGGAGCTCGCTTCAGTGAGCGGCGGGAGATTATGGAACTCTTCGGCTATCGCGTCTCGGTTCCGCTGCCGAGTGAAGAAGACATCCGCTGGGCGCGGGACGTCTCCCCGCAGAACGTCTGGCCCGAATACCCCCGCCCCCAGATGACCCGCCCGGAGTGGCTGAACCTCAATGGGCTCTGGGAGTACTGGATTACGGACCGGACCGGGGAGCAGAAGCGGCAGGAGGGGGAAATTCTGGTCCCCTTCCCCATTGAGTCGGCCCTCTCCGGCGTGAAACGTCCCCTGTGGCCGGACGAATTCCTCTGGTACCGGCGGACGTTCTCCGTTCCGGCGGCCTGGCGCGGGCAGCGCGTCCTGCTCCACTTCGGCGCGGTGGATTGGGAGACGGTCATCTGGGTAAACGGGCGGGAAGTGGGACGGCACGTCGGTGGGTATCTCCCCTTCTGGCTGGACATCACCGACGCGCTGCAGGACGGGGAGAACGTCCTGACCGTGCGCGTCTGGGACCCGACCGATACGCACTGGCAGCAGCGGGGCAAACAGGTGCTGAAGCCCCGGTCCATCTGGTACACCGCCGTCTCCGGCATCTGGCAGACGGTATGGCTGGAGCCCGTCCCGCAGACCTACATCGCCGGGCTGAAAATCACGCCGGACGTGGACGGGGAGGCGGTACGGGTGCGGGTCTCCCTGGCGGGCGCCCATCCCGACAAAGTCCGGGTACATCTGCAGGCCTGGGACGGCGGGACGCCCGTCGCCGAAGCGGAAGGGTATGCCAGGGCGGACATCGTGCTGCCGGTCCCCCGTCCCCAACTCTGGAGCCCCGATTCGCCTCACCTCTACGATCTGGAAGTAACGGCGGGCGAGGACCGGGTGGGCAGTTACTTCGGGATGCGCAAATTCAGCGTGGGGGGCGGGTATCTCTGCCTGAACGGCGCGCCCCTCTTCCAGTTCGGCCCGCTGGACCAGGGCTACTGGCCCGACGGGCTCTACACGCCCCCCACCGACGAGGCCCTGCAGTGGGACGTCCAGTTGATCAAGCGACTGGGCTTCAACATGGTGCGCAAGCACGTCAAAGTGGAACCGGCGCGGTACTACTATTACTGCGACCGCGCCGGGCTGATTGTCTGGCAGGACATGCCCAACGGCGGGAAACCGGTCGGGGACGTGACCTCGGTCATCGCCACCCTGGTCGGCCTGCGGCGGCGGGACCGGAATTACCGCTACGCCGGCCGCGCGGACACGGCCTCGCGGGAGGACTTCCGCCGGGAGTTGCGGGAGATGGTGGACGCCCTCTATAACTTCCCCTGCATCGGGATGTGGGTGGTCTTCAACGAGGGCTGGGGGCAGTTTGACGCGGCGGAGATCGCCGCCTGGCTCAAGGCATACGACCCGACCCGTCCCGTAGACCACGCCAGCGGCTGGTTTGACCAGGGCGGCGGGGACTGTAAGAGTCTGCACGTCTACTTCAAGAGGTTGCCCATCATCCGACCGGAGGAGCACCGCGCGGCCGTTCTCTCCGAGTTCGGCGGCTACAGCCTGAAGGTGGACGGTCACCTCTGGAACCCGGCGGCGGAATTCGGCTACCGGAAGTTCCGCACCCCCGAGGCCCTGACGGACGCCTACATCGCCCTGCTGGAGGACGAACTGCGCCCGCTGATAGAGGCCGGCCTCTCCGCTGCGGTCTACACCCAGTTGACGGACGTGGAGATTGGGTCAACGGGTACGTCACGTACGACCGGGCGGTGGAGAAAATGGACCTGGAGCGGGTAGCGGCCGCGCACCGGAGGCTTTTTGCCCGACGGTAAACCGTCGGGCTCAACCTGCAAAGCCCCCTTCGGGGGCTCAAGATGCACCGATTGGAAATCGGTCTTCTTGGGCGCTCTCGCGCCGGGCGTCAACCTTCGTTGACGCCTCTCCCGGGAGGTCGGTGAAGGCTGACCTCCTGGCCGAAGGCCTGCAGCGGGCAACTTTAGTCGGCTCCCGAGACGGCGACCCGATCCAAGTGGCCCTTAAGTTAGCGCCTATGCCCCCCAGCCCGAGAAGGGGAGAAAAGAAGGGGTTTTGCGGCGGGCGGCAAAGCCGCCCGCCGCAAAACCCCCACCACTCCCCCTTCACAAGTGTAGGTTTTTTGGCAATGGAGCGGGTAGGCTCGCTTCCGGCCCTCACCCCTCCCCCTACCCCCAGGTCCATAAAAATCTCTGAATCATTCGTGCCCCTCTCCCGCTCGCCTCTCGGCGGCGGGAGAGGGGAGGGGGCAGAAAGAGGGGTTTTATGGCGGCGGCCGAAGGCCGCCGCCACAAAACCCCTCTTCAATCCCCCCTCTCCCCCGGCCGTCAGGCCAGGGGAAGAGGGGGGCAAAGGGGGGGAAGGGAGAGAGAAGCGCCCGAGACCCGGTCAAGACCCCGTCACCAAAAACCTACACTTGTGAAACTCCCCTCTCCGTCGGCCAGGAGAGGGGAGGGGGCTGGGGGAGAGGTGAGGCAAATTGTCACGGAGCAAGTTATGGAACCCATATCCCCCCAAAACGTACGGATCACCGGCGGTTTCTGGGGCCGCTGGCTGGAGGTAAACCGGCGGCGGGCCATTTTCCACCAGTGGGAACAACTGGAGGCCAGCGGGTGTATAGACAACTTCCGCATCGCCGCGGGCGAGAAGGAGGGTTTCCGCCAGGGGTGGTTCTTCGCCGATTCGGACGCCTATAAGTGGCTGGACGCCGCGTCCCGCATCCTTCTCCACGACCCCGACCCGGCGCTGGCCGCGCGGGTGGATTCCTTCCTCGCGCTCCTTCGGCGCGCTCAGATGCCCGATGGCTACCTCTACACCTACAACCAGATTCACTTCCCCGGCACCCGCTGGGTCAACCTGCAGATTGAGCACGAACTCTACTGTCACGGCCACCTGATAGAGGCGGTGGTCTCCCACTATCAGGCGACAGGCCGGACCGACAGCCTGGAACTGGCCCGCCGCGCCGCCGATCTCCTGTTGCAGGACTTTCTGGGCGCGGGGCCGGAGTGGACCGACGGGCACGAAGAGGTGGAAATCGCGCTGCTCCGGCTGTACGAAGTGACCGGTCACAGGCCGTACCTGGACCTGGCGCGCCAGTTCGTGGAGAACCGGGGGCGGATTCCCCACTTCTGGCTCTCCGTCCTGCGCCAGAACGCCAGCATGCAGGCGCGCCGGCGCGCGGTGGAGCGGCAGCGCGCGGCGTACCAGGCCGCCCATCCCGAATACACCCCGCCGCCATTGCCGCCGGAGAACTTCGCTCCCAGGCCACCCTTCTCCCGTCTCCGCTGGTACCTGGGCGCGCTGAGCGGGAAGTACTTCCAGCAACACGCCCCCATCCGCCAGCAGCGCGTGCCGGTGGGACACGCGGTCCGCTTCGGGTATCTGATGACCGCTGCGGCGATGTTGTGTCGCCGGGGGGCCGACGACGGCCTTCTGGCCGCGATGGAGGCCGCATGGGAGCACATAGTCACCCGGCGGATGTACGTGACGGGCGGACTGGGCGCCCTGCCCGACCTGGAGGGGTTCGGGCGGGACTACGAACTGCACCCTGAGTACGCCTACGCCGAGACCTGCGCTGCGCTGGCTTCCCTTTTCTGGAACTGGCAGATGACGCTGATCACGGGCGAGGCCCGCTACGCCGACCTCTTGGAGTGGCAACTCTACAACGCGGCGCTGGTGGGCATGGGGCTGAACGGCGACGCGTACCTCTACAACAACCCGCTCCTCTGCCGGGGCGGGGTGGAGCGACGGGCATGGTACGCGGTCCCCTGTTGTCCCTCCAACCTCTCGCGGACGCTGGCCTGGCTGGGCCAGTACATCTGTAGCCGGGACGCCGATACCGTCTGGGTCCACCAGTACATCTCCAGCCGTGTTTGCCTGGGGGACGGGTGGGAAATGGAGATGGAGTCCGGGTTGCCCTGGCATGGGGAAGTCCGCCTGCGGCTGGAGGGGAAGGGGCCGGGCCGGATGGCGCTCTGCCTGCGGGTTCCGTCGTGGGCTGGCACCACCACCCTGCGCGTCAACGGTGTGGAGGTCCCCACAAATGCCCCACCCCCGGCGACATCCGCTCAGCCGACGGCCTGCAGTTACGACCCGCGCCGGGCGCGCTACGTCCGCATAGACCGAGAATGGGCCCCCGGCGACGAACTGACGGTGGAATTCTCTCAGCCCATCCGCCTGCTGCGTCAGGACCGGCGCCTGCCCGGTTGCGGTGGAACGGCCGCAGTGACGCGGGGGCCCCTGGTCTACTGCCTGGAGAGCGTGGACAATCCGGGGGTGGACCTCTTTGGCGTGGAGATTGTGCCTGAGTCTCTGGAGTTTGTCTACGACGCGGAAAGACCGGGCGGAGCAGGAGTCCTGCAGGGGATGAGCATCCGGGGGGAGCGCCTGACGTTCATCCCCTACATGCTGTGGGCCAACCGGGGCCCCTCGGAGATGACGGTATTTGTGGGTAACTACCTACGTACCGACGAAAGTCGCCCGCCATAGGCCTTCGGCCTCCGGTCGGCCTTCGCCGCCCTCACCCCACCCCCGGCGGCTGCGCCGCCACCCCCTCCCCTCTCCCGCCGGGGCGGGAGAGGGGAGGGGGTTGGGGGAGGGGTGAGGGCAGGCCGACGCCCGGCACAGCGTGCCCAGGGAGGCTGATTTCCCATCAGCGCACAGCGGCAAGCCGGCCGGGTAAGTGGACACGTGAGGAGGGAAAAATCCGCGCCCATCTGCGTTTATCCGCGTCCTGCTTGTTGCTGGCGGCCATCCTGGCCCTGCCGTTGCCCGCGCGCGCCACGCCATCCACCCCCCGCTTCTTCCACCTCACCACCGCCGACGGCCTCTCCCACAACATCGTCCGCGCGGTCGTCCAGGACCCGCAGGGCTTCCTCTGGTTCGGCACCCAGGACGGCCTGAACCGCTACGACGGCGCCACCTTCACCGTCTTCCGTCACCGGCGCTCCGACCTCCGCTCCCTGACCCACAACACCGTCCAGGCGCTGGCGGTGGACTCGTCGGGCGCGCTGTGGGTGGGCACCGTTGGCGGGCTGGACCGCTACGACCGGGATACCGGCGGCTTCGTCCACTACCCCGAGGTCGCCGAATCCGTCACGGTCATCTATCCGGCCCCGGACGGGACCCTCTGGGTCGGCACGGCGGGCTCCGGCCTCTTCCGCTACGACCGCCAGAACGACCGGTTTGCGCCGTTCGGGGGCGAGGGCAAGCCTCGCCCCTACAGTGGCGATCACATCCTGGCCCTCTACCAGGACCAGGACGGAACCCTGTGGGTGGGGACCGAATACAGCGGCCTGTGGGGCATCCCTGTAGGGGCAGGGCTCGCCCCTGCCCTGGGCGACCGCCAGGGGGGCGACCGCCAGGGTCGCCCCTACAGATTGCCCCACGACCGGGTGACGGCCATCCTTCGGGACCGGACCGGCGTCCTCTGGGTGGGCACCGGCGCCTACCACGAACCGGACGTGGGCGGGTTGGCCGCGCTGGACCCGGTCACCGGTCGGTTCACCCTCTACGGTCGGGGACTGGCCCATCGCCACATCACAGCCATCCTGGAGGACCGCGCCGGCACGCTCTGGGTCGGCACGGAGGAAGGGCTGGCCGTCCTGGACCGGGCGACCGGTCGGTTCACCGTCCACCGCCACGACCCGCTGGACCCCTATAGTCTGGTCAACGACCGCGTCTACGCCCTCTACGAGGACCGCACCGGCATCCTCTGGGTCGCCACCGACGGCGGCGTCAGCCGCTACGTTCCGGAGAAGAACCGCTTCGCCCTCTACCGCCACCACCCGCAGGACCCGAACAGCCTGGGCGTGCCGCGCGTGGGGGCCGTGCTGAAGGACCGGGACGGCGTCCTCTGGGTCGGCCTGCACGCCGGGGGATTGGATCGGATAGACCCCACCGGCGCGGTCACCCATTACCGGCACGACCCGGACGACCCTCACAGTCTGAGCCACGACCACGTCACCGCCCTGTACCAGGACCCCAGCGGCGCCATCTGGGTGGGGACCAGCGCCGGGCTGGACCGGCTGGACCCCGATACGGGCGGGTTCATCCACTACGCCCACGACCCTGCTGACCCGGATTCCCTCGGCCCCGGCGCGGTCAAGGTCATCTACGGGGACCGTTCCGGCGCGCTCTGGGTCGGGACGGAGGAGCCGGGCACCCTCTCCCGCCTGGACCCGGATACGGGCGCAGCGGCGCTGCGCCCGTTCACCGTCTACCGCTACGACCCGGCCAATCCCGACGGCTTCCCCGACACCTACGGCGTCCGGGCCATCCTGGAGGACCGGGAGGGCTTCCTCTGGCTGGGCACCTACAGCGGCCTGGTGCGCTTTGACCCCCGCACGGGCGTGTTCACCCGGTACCGCCACAATCCGGATGACCCCTATAGCCTGAGCGACGACTTTGTCTGGAGCCTCTACGAGGCGCCGGACGGCACATTATGGGTCGGTACCCACGGCGGCCTGAACCGGCTGGACGACCGGGAGGCCGGCCGATTTACCATCTACACCGTAGAGGACGGCCTGCCCAACGACGGCATCGCGGCCATCCTGGGCGAGGGCGACCGCGAGGGCGACCGCGAGGGCGACCGCGAGGGTCGCCCCTACATATGGCTGGCGACGATGGGCGGCGGGCTCTCCCGTTTTGACCCACGCACGGAGTACGGGCGAAGCACTGCTTCGCCCCTGCCATTCCGCAACTACGACGAGAGCGACGGGTTGCAGGGGATGCACTTCATCCCCGGCGCGGCCTTCCGCAGCCCCGACGGCGAACTCTTCTTCGGCGGCGTCAGCGGTCTCAACCGTTTCTACCCCGCCGACATCCGCGACAACCCCCACGTGCCCCCCGTTGTCCTCACCGCCTTCCGCGTCTTTGACCAGGTGCGGGATTTCGGGCGGGACCTGACGGGCGTGGAGGAAATCCGTCTCTCTTATCGGGACAACTTCTTCTCCTTTGAGTTCGCCGCGCTGGACTACGCCGACCCGTCCAAAAACCAGTATGCGTACATCCTGGAAGGTTTTGACCGCGATTGGGTCCATAGTGGCGCGCGGCACTACGCCGCCTATACCAACGTCCCGCCGGGGACCTACACCTTCCGCGTCCGCGCCAGCAACAACGACGGGGTCTGGAACGAGGAGGGGCTGGCTGTGCAGGTGATCATCACGCCGCCGTTCTGGGCGACATGGTGGTTCCGTCTTCTGGCGGGCACCGTCGTGCTGGGCATCGGCCTGGGCGTCTATACCGTGCGGGCCCGGAACATCGCCGCGCTGCGGGAGCGCGAGGAGCGCTTCCGTGCCCTCTTTGAGAACGCGCCGCTGGGCGTCTTTGAAGTGGACCTCTCCCAATCCCCGCCGCGCATCCTCCGCGCCAACCGGGAGGCGGCCCGCATCTACGGCGCGACGGCGGAAGAACTGGCCGCCACGTCGCTGGACCAACTGGTGGCCCCTGGGGCGCGGGTGGATATGGAGCATCTGCTGGACGGACTGCGAGCGGGCGAGACGGTCACCGGGGAATCCACCCATCGGCGCCGGGACGGGAGCGAGTTCCCGGTGCGGGTGAGCGCGGCCCGGCAGCGGGCGTTCCGGCGCGGGCCGACGGCCATCGTCATCGTGGAGGACATCACGGCGGAGCGGGCGTGGCGTTCGGAGGATGAGGCCATCGCCGAGGAGCGCCGCCGCATCGCCCACGAAATTCACGACGGCCTGGCCCAAGACCTGGTCTCGCTGCGCATGCGGGCGCGGCTCTGGCACCAGTTGGTGGACGAATCCCCCCAGGCGATGCACGCGGAAATAGACGCCCTGCGCGACCTGCTGCGCGACGACATCCGCGAGGTGCGACGGGCCATCTTCGCCCTGCGCCCGGTGGCGTTGGACGAAGCGGGCTTTTACCCGACCCTGCGCCAGTTCGCCGCCGACTTCGCCGCGCAGAACCAGGTCCACGTGGACCTGCAGGTGAAGGGGGAGGAAGTCCACCTGCCCCCCTTCCTGGAGGCGGTGCTCTTTCGCATCGTCCAGGAGGCGCTGAACAACGTCGCCCGGCACGCGCAGGCGTCAACGGTCTGGATAGAACTGAATCTGGAGGAGGCCGGCGTCGTGCAGTTGACCGTGCGGGACGACGGCGTGGGCTTTGACCCGGCCATCCTGGAGCAGGCGGGCGCCCGCTTTGAAATCGTCAACGTGACGGTAGACGACTATGTGGGGCACAACTACCTGATATACGTGCAGTACGATAATCCCGTGCCGGTGCAGGTGACGGTGCGCAACACGGTCTTCAGCAGGCGCGGGCCGGAGTGTCCCATCTACGTTCACGGGAACAGCACCCTGGTGGCCGATCACAACCTCTTCTACCTGCCGCAGAACGAGACGGTCCTGACCCACGGCGGGACGACCTACACCTGCGGGAACATCGCCTCGCTGGGCGCGGGGAACCTGTGCGGGGACCCGCGCTTTGTGCGGCCGGCGTGGGGCGAACCGGGGGACTACTACCTGCAGGCGGGCAGTCCGGCGATAGATACCGGTACCACCGACGGCGCGCCCGCGGTGGACCTGGAGAACCGCCCCCGCGATGCCCGGCCCGACATCGGGGCATACGAGTATCAACAGATATCCCGATGGCTGTTCCTGCCACTGGTGCGAAACTTGTAGCACGGACTTTGCCCGATGGCACTAATGTAGACCTCCCGCCGGTACGGCTTCACCTGCTCTGCTACCTGCTCCTTCAGAATGTGCCCGAAGACGTGCATCAGCGTGTCGCTGAAGTCCGGGTCCTGGGCCATCCCCGCCAGGCAGGGATAGTGGTGGTGGAGCATCCCGGCCTGAAACTCCGCCTCGTCCACGGAGACCCCTACCAGCCCCCGGGCCACATAGTGAGCACATCCGCAGACGGAATCCCGAATCACCTCCACAGGTTTGGATGCGAGTCGGGACAAAGGGGTGGCAGGGTGCTCCCTCACCCCACCTCCAGCGGCTTCGCCGCCATCCCTTCCGACCCGAAGACTCCCTAAGTGCAGGTTCTTAGAGAGGGGCAGGGAAGGTCAACACCGACCCTTACCTCATCCCCAACCCGCTCCCTTTCCTGCTCGCTGCTTGGTGTGGGCAGGGGATATGGGGTTCTACGGTGGCGGCCTCCAGCCGCCACTGCAAAACCGCCTCTCCCTGCACGACTGGTACCGGTATCCGTGCCGATTGCGGAATTGTGGGATTGGACTATAATTGTAGCGGCGTATAGCATGAAAACGGGCTATTCCGGCTGTGCTCGCGACGGCCCTTCTGGCTTCCGAACCGTCCGGGGGTTTTCTCTGACATGGAGGAGCCTTTGCAGGTGCCTGGCATCGGGGAATCGCTCTTTAATATCTCTGAATCATTCTTGCCCCTCTCCCGCTCGCCTGCGGCGGCGGGGGTCCTCACCCCTCCCCGGGAGGGGAATGAGGAGAGAGGTTTTGCGGCGGGCGGCTTCGCCGCCCGCCGCAAAATCCCTTCGTTATTCCCCCTCTCCCCTGGCCGTAGGAGGCTGCTGAGAAAGTGAGGGCGGGCCCTCCTATCGGGAGGAAAGGGATAAAAGAAAAATTATTTTTGCGGCGGCGGCTTCGCCGCCACAAAAACAATATTCTTATCCGTCTCCCTCGCCGTGAAACGGTGGGGGAGAGGGGGCAGGGGGGAGAGGGGCGAAAAAGTTCCCCAAAAGGGGACTTTCTCAGCACTCTCTGCGTAGGAGGGACAAAAGGAGGTGAGAGGCGACGAAGGCCTTCGGTCACAAAAAGTGTCAACCCATTTTGAACATCCCCTTGACAACGAACGAATTTCGTGGTAATTTGACGACAGTTTCTCAACCCCCATCTCAAGGAGCAAAAGGATGGCGGAAAAAACCCGTACCGACCGAATCGTGGAGCGTCTGCGGAATCTCCAGATGAGCACTCCCGATATTGAGGCCTCCTCCCTCGTCAGTGTGGACGGTCTGGCCATTGCATCCGCCCTACCCGCCGGTGTAGAGGAGGATAGGGTCGCGGCGATGTCGGCGGCCATGCTCTCTCTGGGCGAACGGATTGCCAGCGAACTGGGGCGAGGGGCACTGGACGAGGTCTACGTAAAAGGCGAGCGGGGGTATGTTATCCTGACCGCTGTCGGCGAGGACGCGGTCCTTACCGTGATGGCCCGCGCGGGCGCCAAACTGGGCCTGGTCTTCCTGGAGATGCGGCGCGCGGCCGAAGAACTGGCCGACATCCTGTAGGCCGGGGAAGGAGGCATACCGTGAGACGAATCCCACCCAGCGGTTACTACTACCCCAACAAACTGGCCCGTATCTACATTATGGCCATTGAGGAAGTGATGGGCAAGAACGGCCTTAACGCCATCCTGAACCTGGCTGGTCTTTCCCACCTGATAGACCATTACCCCCCGGATAACTTTGACAAAGGGTTTGATTTTGCCGACTTCTCGGCACTGAATATGGCGCTGGAGGAGATGTATGGCCCGCGCGGCAGCCGGGGACTGGAACTGCGGGCCGGACGCGCGGCTTTCACCCTGGGGCTCCCGGGCTTCGGCCCCCTGGTCGGTATGGGAGACCTGGCCTTTCGCGCCCTCCCCCTGAGCGCCAAACTGAAGGTCGGGCTCCCCGCTCTGGCCCAAATTTTCACCCAGTTCAGCGACCAGGTGAGCAAGGTTGAGGATAAGGGAGAGTACTACACCTATACGATGGACCCCTGTCCGGTCTGCTGGGGCCGCCACTCCGACCGCCCCATCTGTTTTGCCGGAATGGGGGTCATTGAGGAAGGCCTCCACTGGGTCAGCGGGGGTAAGAAGTTCCGCATAGATGAAATTGACTGTGTTGCCGCGGGAGGCAAAGTTTGTACTTACGCCATTTATAAAGAACCCATTGGCTAATCAAGATTGGGGGCAGGCATGTCGCAGCAGATTCTCATCGTGGAAGACGAGCCGAACACTGCCGAAATGCTGGCCTCATACTTCCAGATTCAGGGGTATGAGGTGAGCGTATGCGGCTGGGGCAAAGAGGCACTGAACTTCGTCCAGCACACCCTGCCCGATCTCATCATCCTGGACATCCGTTTGCCGGACGTGGACGGTTATGAGGTCTGCCGTCAACTGCGCAGCCACCGCCGTACGGCCCAGATACCCATTCTCTTCCTGACCGAAAAACGGGAACGGATTGACCGGTTGGCTGGTCTGGAACTGGGGGCCGTAGACTATGTCACCAAGCCCTTTGACATCCAGGAACTGCGCCTGCGAGTACGGAACATCCTCCGCCGGGCTCAGATGCAATCGGTGATGCATCCGATCACAGAACTCCCCTACGCCAGCCTGGTGGAGGAGCGTCTCAACCAGTTGCTGGGCGAGAAGAACTGGGTCGTGACGGCTGTGGCGCTGGATGGACTGGATGCCTTCGCTGACGCCTACGGCTTCGTGGCCCGGGATGATGTCCTGAGAGCCATCGCTCTGATGGTCCGCCATGTCGCCGAAGAGGAGGGCGGGAAGGACACCTTTGTCGGGCAACTGGATGACGCGCTGTTCCTCGCGATCATCGGACCGGAGCAGGCCGGGCGGGTGCAGGAGCGGTTGACCCATCGTCTGCAAGAGGCTCTGGCGCTCTTTTATCCCCGGGAGGATTGGGAGGCAATGCGAGGGGGGATGAAGTCCTCCATTCCCCGTCTCATTGTCCGAATAGGAGTCCTGGCCGCGGGCCCTTCATATTCCAGTACCAGGAAACTGAGGGAAGCCATCTACCGGTCTCTGCGTCCTATGGACTGAAGGTCCTCGGTGTAAAAATACTTCTCCATTTGGGGCGGGTGGCTTCGCTACCCGCCCCAATTTCACAGACCCATCCCTTTGGCATCGGGATTGTCTTTGCGACGTAGCAAAGCCGCCGCTGTAAAGGTACGTCATGGGCAACTTGATTTCCTGTAGGTACTTGCGACCGATTGGACATCGGGCTATATTGCCCCTCCCCCTTGCTCCCCCTCCCCGCCGCCGCTTCGCGGCGCGGAGAGGGGGGTCGTAGAGGGGGTTTGAGGGCGGCGGCCTTCGGCCGTCGCCCTCAAACCCCCTATCTTCCCCCTTCTCCTCCCCGAAACGGGGAGGAGAAGGGGGCCGGGGGGGATGAGGAGGGGTAAAACATCGCTCCCAACAAGTTATTCACAATTGAAGTTGCATATGGCGTAAGGTACCAGGTGAATGAATGCAAACCACAGTCGTTCTTCCGACCTATAACGAGGCAGAAAACATCGGCCCGATGGTGGAGGCCCTGTTAGGACTGGGCGTCCCGGGCCTGGGTATTCTGGTCGTGGACGACGCTTCGCCCGACGGTACGGGGGAAATCGCCGACCGTCTGGCTGCCGAACACCCCGGTCGGGTCGCCGTCCTCCACCGCACCGGCCCGCGCGGGCTGGGGCGGGCATACGTGGAGGGGTTCCGACGGGCTCTGGCGAATGGCGCTGCCGTTGTCGTCCAGATGGACTGCGATTTCTCCCACAATCCCGCCGATGTCCCCCGTCTCCTGGCCCATATCCCCGACCACGATCTGGTCATCGGTTCCCGCTATATTCCCGGCGGCGGTACGGCAGAAGATTGGGGCGTAGAGCGTAAACTGCTCTCCGCCTGGGCCAACTTCTATGCTCGTACGATTCTGGGACTCCGGGTCCGGGACGTCACCGGCGGCTTTCGCGCCTGGAGGCGGGAGACGCTGGAAGGAATGGACCTGAGCCGGGTCCGCTCCCAGGGCTACATCTTCCAGGTGGAGATGGCCTATATTTGCGAGCGAATGGGGTACCGAATCCTGGAGGTCCCCATCCGTTTTGAAGAACGGCGGAAGGGACACTCCAAGATGAGCCTGCGGGTGCAGATAGAGGCCGCCCTGCGGGTCTGGCAGGTCCGCTGGCGCTATCGGGATTTGGGAAAGGGACGCGGATGAATGCGGATTTGAAAGGGCAGGAACGTGCCAGGCCCTTTCGGAAGTGCCTGGCACGTCCGAAGATGTGACGAGGACGCGGATGAACGCGGAGAAACGCGGATTGGGGGCTCGCTTTTCCGGCTCGCTGATCGTCTTCCTGCTGATGCTTCTGCCCCTTCTGCTCTTTGCGCCAGTGGTCTTCGGCCCCAAAACCCTCATCCCCGCCGACGCTCTGTTCCTTTTTGAGCCGTTCCGGTCGGCCGCGGCGAAACTGGGCGTGACGGTCCCCCAGAACCCGCTCCTGGCCGATCTGATCTTGGAGAACTACGTCTGGAAGCGGCTATTGCTCCAGGCCCTCCACGACCGGGAACTCCCCCTCTGGGACCCGTACATCTTCGCCGGGCACCCTTTCCTGGCCAACGGCCAGCATTCCGGGCTCTACCCGCTGAGCCTTGTCTTCTACATTCTCCCCCTCTGGCGCGCGTACGGAGTGTTCACCTGGCTCCAACTGGGGCTGGCAGGGGTATGGATGTACCTCTTCGCCCGCACCCTGGGCGCGGGGCGGCTGGGGAGCCTGGTCGCCGGGATCACCTACCAGTTCAGCGGCTTCATGGTCGTCTCGGTGGTCCACCCGATGATTGTCGCCGGGGCCTCCTGGCTTCCCTTCATCCTGGCGATGGTGGAGCGGGTGGTCCAGCAGCGGCCCGCGCTGGGCGGTCGGCCCGCCAGCCTTCCCTGGGCCCTGCTGGGAGCCTTGGGGCTGGGCTGCCAGATGCTGGCCGGCCACGCGGAGAACACCTACTTTGTCCTGTTGGTGACCGGGGCGTATATCGTGTGGCGGGTGGTAGTGGGCCCTCACCCCCACCCCCGTACCCCCTCCCCCTCTCCCGCAGGCGGGAGAGGAGGAGGGGAGGGGGGTAAGGGTGAGGGTCGCCTCCGCCCCCTCCTCTGGCTGGCCCTGATGCTGGCCCTGGGGCTGGCGCTGGGCGCGGTTCAGTTCATCCCCCTCTACGAAGTGGCCTCTCTGGGCTTCCGGGGCACCCAGGCCGCGCCGACCCTGCAGCAGGTCCTGGGCTGGGCCTACCCGCCCCGGCGGCTCATCGCTTTCCTCATCCCCAACTTCTTCGGCAACCCGGCCCACCACGCCTACTTTGACCTGTTCCAGGGGCGTACCGTCCCCTTCACCGTCAACGCCGAGGGCCAGCCTATCATCAGCCCCGATTGGGACGTCAAGAACTACGTAGAGGGTGGGGCCTACCTGGGGCTGCTACCCCTCTTCCTGGCCGCGCTGGCCACTTTACGTTTTACGTTTTACGTATTCCGTAGACGCCGTCCCGCCTCCTCTCCGTTCCCTCCTGCTTCCTGCCTCTTTTTCATCATCCTTTCCCTCTTCTCTCTGGCCTGCATCTTCGGCACGCCCGTCTACGCGCTGGTCTACGCGCTCCCGTACCTCCACCAGTCCCACTCCCCCTTCCGGTGGGTCTTCCCGCTGACGCTGTCGGTGGCGGTCCTGGCGGCCCTCGGGACCGACGCTCTTCAGGAGCGCGCGAGTCCACCGAAGGCCGCCTCCACGCCGCGGCGCGGCATCATCCGCTGGCTCCTGCTGGACGCCCCCCCCTCCGCCGCGACGGTCCTGGCCGCACTGGCCTTTTGGGGCGGGCTACTCACCCTGGCCGGACTGGCGGCCAGCCGCATCTTCTTTGCCCGCATAGAGCCGCTGGTGGAGCGAGCCTTCTGGAGCCTGGCTCTGGCCCCCACGGGCTTTCCCGACCACCGGGCCTTCTACTCCTATGAGTTCCGCTGGATTGCCATCTTCGGCCTGCTCCTGACCGCCACGGGCATCGTCCTGCGGGTCAGTCGCTGCCCCATCTACCTCCCGTTCGCAGTCAGCCACAGGGCGAAGCGGAGTGGCGTTCCGGTCTGGCAAATCCTGGCCATCCTGGTCCTGGTGGCGGACTTCGTCGCCTTCGGCGCGGGGTTCAATCCCGCCGTGGACCCGAAACTGCTGGACTATACCCCGCCGGTGGTGGAGTTCCTCCGCCAGGACAACTCCCTCTGGCGGTACGCCACCTTCACCCCGCCCGGCACCACCAAGACGATGAACGCCAACTCCGGCATGCTCTACGACCTCCAGACCGTCGCCGGGTACGACTCCATCTTCCCCGCCCAGTACGCCGACTATATGGCGCTCATTGAGCCTCAGGACGAACTCCCCTACAACCGCATCGCCTCCCTGCGGACCTGGTCCAGTCTGGATAGCCCCCTGATGGACATGCTCAACGTCAAGTATATCATCACCGAAGTGGAGATTCCCAACCCGGCCAAATACCGGCTCGTCTACCAGGACCGGGCGGTGCGGGTCTATGAGAACCTGGGGGTCCTGCCCCGCGCGTTCTCCCTTCCCCTCTCGGCGGGCGTCCCCGCCTGGGATGAGGCGGAGGCCCTGCGCACCTACGATGTTCATCACTACGTGATTGTGAACGCCGACTACTGGCTTTTCCAGTTCCCTCCCCGGCCCGCCGACCCCGTCCCCCAGACGATCACCCGATACACGCTGAACGAAGTCTGGGTGGACGTGTCGGTCTCGGAACCGTCGTGGCTGGTTCTGGGCGACAGCCACTTCCCTGGCTGGCGGGCCTTTATCCGCCCCCGGGGGGCCGGCGAAGACGCGGAGCGGGAAACCACCGTCTGCCGGGCCAACGGCAACTTCCGGGCCGTCCTCGTGGAGGAAGGGGAATGGACGGTCCGCTTCAAATACAGCCCCAACAGCGTCAAAATTGGCGCGTTCGTCACTTTTATCGCCGGGATGGTCGTCCTGTTCCTGGCGGGCCTCTACCTCTGGCGCTTTTTCTATCGGGAGACGGACGAGGCGGATACTGTCCGGCGGGTGGCGAAGAACTCCCTGGCCCCCATCGTCCTGAACCTCTTCAATCGGGTCATAGAGATGGCCTTCGCCGCGCTGATGGCCCGCATCCTGGGGCCGGTGGGGAACGGGCGCTACGCTACCGCCGTCAACATCTATCTCTGGTTTGACATCATCGCCAACTTCGGGCTGGATATGTACCTGATGCGGGAGGTGGCCCGGCAGCGGGAGCGGGCGTGGGAACTCTTCCTGACCACCAGCGCGCTGCGGCTCATGCTCTTCCTGGCAGCATTCCCGCTCCTGGGCGGTTTCCTGACAGTGTGGCAGTCGCTGGAGGCGCCCCTGGCCCGGGAGACGGTCTGGGCGACAGTTCTCCTCTACCTGGGGCTCCTGCCGGGGAGCCTGGCCTACGGGCTGGCCGCGCTCTTCCGGGGCCACGAGAAGCATGAGTACCCCGCCGCGGTCCAGACGGTCACCACCATCATCAAGGTGACGCTGGGGGTCCTGGTGCTGGTGGGCGGGCTGGGCATCGTCGGCCTGGCAGGGGCCTCCATTGTGACCAACTTCTGCACGCTGGGCATCCTGGCTGTTATGGCCTACCAGTTGCTGGGCCGCGCGGGTGTTCGGCCTACTTTGCAGGCCCCCCTCTGGCGGGCGATGGTCGCCGAATCCTGGCCGCTGATGCTCTCCCTGCTCCTGCAGGCGCTCTTCCCCGGCGTCAACGTTCTGCTCCTGCAGCGACTGCAGGGAGACGCCGTTGTAGGCTGGTATGACGCGGCCCGCAAGTGGGTGGACGCGCTGAACATTATCCCGTCCTTCTTCACCATCGCGGTCTTCCCGGTGGTGGCGCGGCTGGCGGTGGAGGACCGGGAGGCGTTGCGGATGGCGTACCGGCTCTCCGTTAAGATGCTCGTGGCCGTCGCTTTCCCGACGGCGATTCTGGTAACCCTTCTGGCGACGCCGCTGGTGGGGTTGCTCAGCGGGTCGGCCTTCCTGCCCCACGGTGCGGTAGCCCTGCGGCTGATGGTCTGGTCCATCCTCTTCGGCTGGATCAACAGCCTGACCAACTATGTGCTCATCGCGCTGAACCGGCAGCGGTACGTCCTTCTGGCCTCCGGTGCGCGGGTGGTCTTCACCGTCTTGGCGAACCTGCTGCTGACGGGGCGCTACAGTTACGTTGCCTCGGCGGGGATTCTCATTGCTGGAGAGTTGATGCTGGCGGCCCTCTTCGCCGCTGACTTCACGCGGCAGGTGGGGCCGGTGGGTTGGCGGCAGACGCTGGGGCGGCTGGCGCTGACGGGCCTGGGGACGGCGGCGCTGGCGGCGGCAGTGGCCCTCTATAGTCATCCGGTAGCGCTGGCGGCGACGCTGGTGGCCTACCCGCTGCTGGTCATTGGGCTGGGGGCTTTCACCTCGTCGGAGCGGGAGATGCTGGGATCGCTTCTGCCCGGCCCCCTGCAGCGGCTCCGGGCTGTCAGAGTCGCTCCGAAAAGTTAAAGGCCGAGGAATTTGCGCGTTTGGTGCGGGTGTGGTAAGATAAAAACGAAATCATTTTGGGGCGTAGCCAAGGGGTAAGGCAACGGACTTTGGATCCGTCATCCGCAGGTTCGAATCCTGCCGCCCCAGCCTGAGCGATACCAGATTGGAGATGGGCCATAGCCGTGGAACTGCCGGAATATCTGCGGCCGAAAAACGCGGCCAACCGGCCTTGCGATGTGAAATAAGAAGCCCCTTTTTCTCCACCCCCTTTCCAACCAGGAAGGCTCCTGGCGGTGAAATCGGTACCAGCCGGGGGCCAGCCTCTACGCCCAAAGGGGCGACGAGCGGGCCGCTTGGAGTATTCATAAAGAAAGTGGCCCCTTCATGGCGAGGACTGCTTTTTCATTGCTTCCGGTTGCTCCGACTTGGAAAGGAGCCGATATGGATTTCGCCGGCCCAGGGGATTCAGGGCCCCTCCAACCACTCCGCTCTTCTCCCGCCCCATCCGTACATCCCCTGCATTCCCATCAATTCATTGCCCTTCTTCCCTGGCCAGATTCCACCGATTCCCTTTCGCTCCTTATAAGGTTCAACGGGCTGCGCACGACCAGGCCGCCGCGCTGCAGGACGCAGAGCGGATATTTGAGCCAGCGCAGCCAGCGGCGAACAGAGGCAAGACCTGCGCTGTCCACACTCCTGGGCCGGCTTTCGGAACTGCTGGAACAATACCGGGTAGAACGATCACGCGTCGTGGGGAGACCAAAGGCGAAGGTGGCAATTTCGGGAGCATAAGGCCGAAGGCAGAAGCAAGTATCCCTGAAGAGCCCGGTGCGGGGAAACCGTACGCCGGGCTCTGTGCGGGGGCGGTTGGGTAACTGGCCGTCCTGCCGCGATGGCGCATCAAGTAGAAGGAGGCACGGGTCTGATGATACTTGAAACAGGAAGCCTCACCCGTTATTCGCTGGCAGGCAGGGTCGCCATTGTCACCGGGGCAGGCGGTGGTATTGGCTACGAAGCTGCCCGCTCCCTGCTCTGGCTGGGAAGCAAAGTCATCATCGCTGAGATCAATCCGAGAACTGGCCAACAAGCTGCCCAGCGGCTCAATCAGGAGTTCGGCCCTGGCGTTGCGCTGTTCATCCGAACCGATGTCGGCGATGAGAGGAGCGTCAAGAATCTGGCACGCCGGGCAGAGAAAACCTACGGGCATGTGGACATCGTCATCAATAACGCCACCATCGCCCCATTGGGCGCGGTGCAAGACGTAGATATCAAAGCCTGGGATGCCAGTTACCGTGTGAATCTGCGCGGGCCGGTATTGATGGCACGCGCCTTTATACCGGGGATGGTGGCTCGCAACTGGGGCGTATTCGTCTGCGTGTCTTCCACAGGGGGAGCGTATATGGGGGCGTACGAATCCTTCAAGGCGGCGCAAGTTCATCTGGCCACGACACTCAACGAGGAATTGGAGCACACGGGAGTAGCGGCATTCACGATTGGGCCAGGGTTTGTTCCTACGCAAACTGCGCTCTCTTCGCTTCCCAAATTGGCAGCCATGATGGGCAAATCCGAAGAGGAAATGTTGGAAGTGGTCAAGGCGCACACACTCTCGGTAGAAGCAGCGGGAGCCGGGTTCGCCGCCGCAGTGGCCCTGGCTGCGAGATACCGCGGGCAGGAGGTTTCGTCCTTACAGGCATTGGCTGATGCCGGGATCAACCTCTCTGGATCAGGGCAGATGGCCGTGGGCCGCTTGCTAACTTCTGAGCAACTCACACAAGCGTTGACGCTCTGCCGTGCCGTGCGCGCAACGCTTGCTGAGCAGTCGGCAGCCTGGAAGGAGCGCTCTGTTTTCGAGCGACAGTGGCTTGTTCGCACCTTCCGCCAGAAAGCGTCTCTGTCGGTGGACGAATGGCTAAGAGTGCTCGAACAGTTGGAGAAGGCTTTGGAGCACCAGGATTCCGCCGCCTTAGCGACGATCAGCGCTCCGCTTGACCGCCTGGCAGCCTATTATGGTCATCTCTACGAAATGGCCAGGGGGTATGTGAAAGACCCTGCGCAACGGGATGAACAGCTCCGCATTGTTAAGGGTTGGCAAACGGAAGTTGAGCAACTTCATTTGTTAGTGGGATAAGACAGGAAACTATGCCCAGCCCGTGCTTTCACCTGACGCCGCCTCTTACGGCCAGCAACGGGCTGTTGGTGGAGTACTGCGAATCACCACAGGCCCCGGGGTGTTCGGGTGTCCCTACCCAGGCGCGCGGGGCGGGTACCGGCCCTGTGTGCCTGGGAACAGCAGCCTCAACCCGCCAGCCTCAAGGCGGGGGTGCCCCAGGGAAGCCCCGGCGCTGCATTTCGCGGTGCGGGGAAACACCTGCTGTTAGCCGCATATCCCTGTAATATCTCTTTATCTGCGGAGGAATAAGATGAAACACCAGGAAGAAGGTCAGCTAAGGGAGTTTCTAATCTTCGCGGGGAAAGTGGCACTGGTGCATACCGTCACCTATTTCGTGTTCGGTCTGATCATGTCCAACCTGTTTGACTATGGGAGGATCTTTCAGCGGGAAATCATCAGAGACTTTATGCGTCCTATTGACTCTTCCTCGGCATTTCTCGGGCCTCTGGTACAACCCATAAGAGGGCTTCTCTTCGCGCTTGGGCTATGGCCTATCCGTAGAGCAATCGTGGAGAGCAGGCGTGGGTGGCTCATTCTGTGGGGCATATTTGTTACATTTGGCATTCTGGGCACTCCTGCGGCGGCTCCATCCTCGCTGGAGGGCGTGATTTACTCCAAACTGCCCCTCTGGTACCACCTGATCGGATTGCCGGAAATCCTACTGCAAACGCTGACCTTCTCACTTATATTGGTCTGGTGGGAGAGAAGGCGCTACCAGCCAGGCCAGCCTCTCAGAAAAAGCGCCCTATGGGCCGACATCCTGAAGGCCGTAATGATCGCGTGTTTCGCCTACATGGGGTACGCTGTCGGCAGCATTCTGAGCGCTATTATTGCGAAAGCCAACATTGACATGGAAACCGCCGCTGCTGACTGGAAGACACAAATGATGTTCGTCGTCGCATTTGTCTTCAACGTCATCCTCATCCTGCTGGTATCCCGGAGGTGGGTGAACCATAAAATCGCATTGTGGCAGGTTTTTCTCCTTTTCTGGCTCGTTGATACAGCGGTGCCGCTGATCTATCAATGGATTTTCCTGTCGCCAATGCCGTTACCCCTCGCCATCCTGATCGGTTTCTTCCCCGCACTGGTGATTGCGATCGGCATCCGGATTGGTTACAGAAGAGGCGCCGCCACGGGTTAACGCGCCACGATGATGCCGACAGCGGGTCACGCCCGCCGGGGGTATACACCATAAGCCCGCCGAGGTGGTTTCAAGGCAAAGAAACCTTGCACCGAAAGGAGATGCAGTATGAACACAGCAGGTTTATGGCCCATAGCACTGGAAGCGCTTCAGGCGCTGGGCAGGCACTATGGCCCGGAGATGGCCCGGGCTGCTGCTGAACTGAATCTGCCCGAGTGGTACGGCTGGCTATTGCCAACGCTGGTACTCGATCCAGAACCTGTCTCGGCAGCACGATTACGTGTCCGTTCTCCATACACATCCGCCCGATTGTACAACGAACGACTGGCGAATGCGGCCAGTCAGGGTCTCCTGGCGCTGGTCGCAGGAACAGAAAACGAGTATCGTTTGACAGAATGGGGAAAGCGGGCCGCAGAACGTGTCATCGGAGCAGCGTATATGAAGATGGCAACGCTCCAACCCTTGCCCCCGACCGAACTGGAACGCCTGGCCGACCTTCTCCTTCGGCTGGTGAAATCCTGCTTGATCGCTCCAGAGCCGCCGGGAAAGGAGTGTATCAACCTCTCTCGGCGAACGGACCCTGGTGACCACGCGGCTGTTGTGATACGAATTGACCAATATTTGAGTGACCTGTCTGCCTATCGGGATGACGCGCACCTGGCCGCGTGGCAGCCGTACCAAATTGACGGGCATGCCTGGGAAGCCTTCACTTTGCTCTGGCGCGGAGAAGCCTCTACGCTGGATGATCTCTGCCAGAGATTAGGACGTCGCGGATATTCGCGAGATGAATACAGACAGGCGCTGGAAGATTTGATCCAGCGTGGTTGGGTTGCAGAGGAAGCAGGAGAGTATCGGGTAACCCCACCGGGAAAGGAAATCCGCCAGACGGCGGAAGAGACAACCGACCGTTATTTCTACACCCCCTGGTCTTGTTTGAACCAGGAAGAGACGGAAGACTTACGGACTTTGCTGATCCGTCTCCGCGATGCCCTGTGATTTTTGATACCCGGGTGCACCCAATCCGCGCATAAGCCGCCCGCGAAGCGGGCGGCTTATGCGCGAATCGTCGGACAAGCGAATTCAGAGCCAGCGAGGTGACCCAAGATGTTGACGTTCAAACCTGCCACGGATGAACAGTATGATGAATTCTTCCAACTGATGCAAAAGGAGGCCGCTGATTATCTTCAACACACTATGGAACTGATGCAAATAACCCCGGAACAGGCGAGACATCTGTTTGGGCACGTCGGTCAGGTCTACGGCATCTACCAGGGGGATCAACTGGCGGGCTTTTATTGGATTGCCTGGTGTCCCTTGACCACTGTCTCAACTGGCCCTATAATTGTGGACGAATATAGAGTGAGGAGGTTCCCAATGGGCCGCAAGAAACAGATAGACACCAGTATGTATTTTTGTCCCCAT
>Ga0101943_1001270_pt1 | contig 23665 bp, 21 predicted proteins | sample DewCreD2012metaG_5_FD_75244 | JGI IMG/M metagenome (GOLD analysis project Ga0101943, IMG submission 75244) | Hot spring sediment bacterial and archeal communities from British Columbia, Canada, to study Microbial Dark Matter (Phase II) - Dewar... ... | reverse complement strand
CCTGCTCCGCGGACGACCCGGAGTGCTGGGAATACGGTGGGGATGACGCGGACGCCTGCCACGGCTGGTGTGGCCATCACGCCGGGGAGGACGGCGCGGGGTGCTGTTGCTGCCACGGCGGCGATCACGGATGCGACGCTGCGGACGGCGGCCCGTGTTGTGGTGGACATCCGTGTGATATGGACGATAATTGTCAAACTGACGGGGACGACGGCGAGGGTTGCTGTTGCTGCCACGACGGCGGCTGCGAGGAGGCGGAGTGCCATCGATGTTATGGTGAACATCTATGCGATATAGATGAAAATTGTCAAACCGGCTGGGACGACGAGGACGAAACGGAGGGCTGTGTCCGACGTTCACCGTTCCGGTCGCACCGCCGGGAGGCAGGCCGTTCGCCCCGCCGCCAGCGCTGGAAGCGTTCCGCCCGCCGCCGCTTGGCCCGCACCCTGCGGCTGGCCATCATGGTCAAGCTCTTGTCACTGCTGCGTCAAAAACTCCGCCGGAGGAAGCGCCGCCGTTCTTCCCGCTCTCCCGCTGCTTTGGCCCGCAAACGTCACGAGGCCCAGCTCCGCTGGCTCGCCCACGTCTCCGCCTTCCTGCGCCGTCTCGAACGCCGCCAGGAACTGAAGGAAAGCCAGGAAGGCTCCGCTGACGGGAATATGTCATCTCCTCCATCCCGGAGTGAGGCCGACCATTCTCCCGCAGAGCCGCCGCCGTCCGAGTCCGCCGCGGGGACCATCCCTTTGTCGAATCAAGCATCTCCCGATGGTGTGAGCCAATCCGATGATTCATTCTGTGAATGTTTTAATTCAACTTTAGGTTTGAAAAATCATTCTCAAGAATTAGATTCTCTCAGTTTCAATTTTTGGCCGGATGAGTTATTACCGTGGCAGGGGCAGTTATCGGGTGTTGTTGGTAGGGTGGGGGAGGAGCGGGGTTCGGTGCGGTCTTCTGGGGTGCGTCCGCGCCCTTCACCTGGCGACGGCAGCGGTTGCGGCAGCAGTGGCGGTGGCGGCGGCGATGGCGGCGAGGGCGGTGATGGCATCTCTGGCAAAGTTCCCTTAGCCGAGGGGGCGCCAGGGGGTGGTGAAGAGGCGGGGAGCAGCGGTGATTTCCCGGCGGAGAATGGGGGCGAAAAATTGGTCTTGATTCGTGGGGGCGGAATGTGTGAGGATGGCCCGCCGCCTGGATTGGGGGAAGCAGTCCAGGGGTGCGAGGGACCGGTTGAGGTCCGCGGTTTGACGAGCAGGGCCAATGATGGGAGAGAGTCAGCCAGCACGGAGTACGGCAGCGGAGGGCGTGGGGCTGCGGTGGGTGCCCCTGGCGGGGTTGTTGGCCCTGGTGGTGTGGGGGCATGCGCCGTTGCTGGCGATTTTGGCGGAGCGGTGGTGGCACGATCCGCAGTATTCGCACGGTCCGCTGGTGCCGTTGTTTTCGCTGTATCTGCTGTGGCGGCAGCGGGAGGAAGCGGAGGCGTGGTGGGGTCCGCCGCGTTGGGGTGCGGCGTTGGGTCTGTTGGTGGCGGTGCTGCTGCTGCGGGCGGTGGCGGGGCGGCTGCTGTTCCATCAGCTCGACGCGGTGGCGTTGCAATTGTCGTTGGCGGCGGTGGTGCTGGGCTGCGGGGGCTGGTGTTTGCTGCGGCGGAGTGCGGCGGCGATCGGCTTTTTGATTTTCATGGTGCCGTTGCCTTACGAACTCGAGCGGAACGTGGGGGAGCCGTTGAAGGTGGCGGCGACGGTGGGGAGCACCTTTTTGCTGCAAACGCTGGGTCAACCGGCCCTGCGCGATGGGCACATCATCCTCATGGGCGAGGTGCGGCTGGGGGTGGTCGATGCGTGCAGCGGTTTGAAGATGCTCGTGACGTTTGCGGCGTTTTCGGTGGGGGCGGTGCTTTTGCTGCGGCGCAGCCGATTCGAGAAGCTAATGGTGTTGCTGGGGATCATTCCGATCGCGATTGTGTCGAACATTGTGCGGATCACGGCGACGGGGCTGAGCCACGTGTATGTGCGCGATCCCCGCCTGCTCGATTTTCTTCACGATTTCCACGGCTGGCTGATGATGCCGATTGGGCTGGGCTTGCTGGCCCTGGAGCTGTGGGTCCTGCGGAACCTGGTGGTCGAGGAGACGGCCGAGTATCTGCGCGAACCCTTGTTGCCGACGGGTCTTCGGCCCCTGGCCAGCGGTTGAAGGTCAGGCGGGCGCGGCTCGGAGGCAAGACGGGGGTGAATCCCCCGGGACCTGACAGAGGATGGCACGATGAGCACGACAGCAGCAGCGGCGACACCTTCCGGGACAGGAGCCAACCCTTCCCCGCGGCTTCCCCTTCAGCGGCGGGGGATGCCGGCTCCGGAGGCGGCCAACACCTGGCGGGTCCTGCACTATCTGCGCCTGCACTGGCTGATGATTCTGTTCTGCGGCTCGCTGTTGGGAAGCGGAGGCGCCTACGCCGCGTGGCAGTTGCTGGCGAGCAAGTACGAGTCATACGCCTTGTTGCAGGTGTCCTCCGTGCCGGCGGCCTTGGCCAACCAGAACAATCCCACGCAGGCACGCACGGACTTTGTGACCTACCTGAAGACCACGGCGGCGCTGCTCCGCTCGGAGTTTGTCCTCAACGCCGCCCTGCGCGACATCCGCGACCTGCCCACCATCCGGAACCAGAAGGACCCGATCAAGTTCCTGGACGAGGAGCTGATCGTGCAGTGGCAGGATGGGTCCGAAGTGGTGCGGATTGCTTTCAAGAGCCGGGAACCGCAGGATGCGCGGCGGATTGTCGATGCGGTGCAGAAGGCCTTCATGGCGGAGGTGATCCAGAAGGACGTGCAGGAGAAGCAGCTCTTCCTGCGCAAGGTGGAAGAGGCGCAGTTGGAGCTGCGGAAGATCCTGGAGCGGAAGGCGGAGCGTCCGTTGGCAGCGCGGGAGGGCGGCGAGGGTGCCGGAGCCGGCCCCAATCCGCCCGCGGGCGGTCCGAACCCGCCCGTGGCTGGACGCGGCGATCATCCCTTGCCCGTTCCGCCGGTGCTACCGGCTGGGGCAGCGGGGGGAGCGCCGGTCCCGCCGGCGGGCGCAGGTTCGCCCCCTGGCCCTGGCGCGGCTGGGGGAGCGCCGCCGGCTCCGAACACGGGGCTGATCCCCGCGGCGGCGCTGCTGCCTGCGGAACCGGCGGGGTGGGACCGCCTCATCCGCAGCAATCCGGCCATCGTGGTCAACAAAGTCACGGCGTTGATCCAGGAGGTGGAACGCCTGCCGATTGAAATCAATCATGCCCAGCGCCGCCTGGCGATCCTGCGGGAGAAGATGGAGTCGATCAAGAACGCTCCGGTCTCGGACATCACCTTGCAACTGGTGGAGAAGGACCCGGAGGTGATGGCGCAGGTGCAGCGGACGCGGCAGGCGCTGCGGGAGTACGAGTTCCGCCGCAATGCAGCGGCTGATCCAGAGGCGCCGAAGCTGCGGGAGCTGAAGGCCAGCTACGAGGCGCACGAAGCCGCCCTGGCCGCCTTACGCAAGGAGAAGGCGGATGCCCTGGAACGGAATCGCCGCCTGGCCGAGGCCCAGAAGGTCGCCGCGGAGATGGAGGAGGTGATCCGCACGATCCAGCGGCTGCAAGAACAGCTCGACACGGCCAAGGCCCTGCTCGCCCGGACCGAGCGGCAACTGGTCCACCTGCCGCTGGGGGAGAAAGTCGCCGAGGGGAGCGATGGCCGCATCTACCGCCCGGAGCTGAGCGATCTGGATAGCACCGATGGCATCTACCGCCGCCTGGTGCAGCAGTATTATCTGACCCGGCTGGAGCTGGACTCGCCGCCGCGGGTGCGTGTGATCCAGTCGGCATCCACGCCGATCCAGCGGGACATGAAGAAGCAGATCGTCGGCACCATCTTCGCCGGCCTGATGGGTTTTGTGCTGGTGGCGGCGGGCGTCATCGCGGTGGAGACGCTGGCCCAGCGGATCAGCTCGCTGCAAGATGTGCGGCAGGCGGCCGGTCTTGCGGTGGTGGGGGTGATCCCCGGCAAGGCGGAGGCGGTCTTTGCGCGTTCGGCGTCGGAGCGAGCGGCGGCGGTCGAGGCGGTGGACAAGCTGCGGGCTTATGTCTCGCAAGCCTACCTGACGCGGGGAGCAACCGTCATCGGCCTGACGAGTGCCCTCCAGGACGACGGCAAGGCGGTGGTGGCCGTGGCTTTGGCAGCGAGCATTGCTCACACCGGGCTGCGCACTCTGCTGGTGGATTTCGATCTGCGTCGGGGGCAGCTTCACCGGTTCCTGGGAGTGGAGAACCACAACGGTGTGAGCGAATGGCTGCGGGGCGAGACCGACGCCACAGCGGCGATCCGCTCGCTGTCCGGCGGGTTGCACTTCCTGCCCGCGGGACGCTGGACGGAGGAGGTCCGGGCGGCGGCTACGGGCGAGCGTCTGTCCCAGCTCCTCGCCGCTTGGAAGGGAAGCTTCGACTGCGTCATTGTGCACAATCACGCACTGCTGGCTGCGGCGGAGGCCCTGGAGGTCGGGCGCCGCTGCGACGTGCTGCTGGTCTGCTGTCAGTACCGGGAGACCACCGTACCGCTGCTCAAGCGGGTGGCGGAACGCATCCTCCAGTTGGAGGCCCCCTCCAGCGGGATTGTGTATGTGGGAGCCAGTCCGGCGGAGAGCCTCTGTTAATTTCCACAAGGGTTGCCGCCCCTGCGGGTGTGGGCTGGTCAGAGGCGGCAGGGATGGCCCGCGGAGTTCGCCCCCGGTGGTGGAATCGACCGATAGGAAGCATAAGGAGCAGGGATGCGCGGAATCAGTACGATCGGTGCGATCGTGGCAGCCGGCCTGCTGGTCGTAGCGGCCTGGGTTCACGGAGCCAGTACGCAGCGCTGGCGTCTGTCCCCGGCTCAGGCGGAGCGCGTGGCACGGCTGCACGCTCTGGAGATTCGCTTTGCGGACTGGCGGCCCACGCTCCTGACCACGGAGGAGTTGCCCCCGCATGAGCGGAGCCGGGCGACGGCGCGGCATTATGGTCCGGCCCACTCCGGGGAAGGGGCGGTAGTCACGCTGATCAGCGGTCCGCCCGGTGCGGTCACCATTCACACGCCGGATGTTTGCTATCCCGCCAGCGGCTATCGGGTGCTTTCCGGCCCGCGCCGGCAGACCATCACCCTGCCCGATGGCACAGCGGCTGCCTATTACGTGGCGGACTTCGAGAAGCGCTCGGCCACGCAGCGGGAACGCGTCCGCGTGCGCTGGTCCTGGAGCAGCTCCGGCATCTGGTCCGCTCCCGATCGTCCCCGCTGGCAATTCGCCCGGCAACTGCAATTGGCCCCGGTGCTCTTCAAGTTGTACGTGGCCACACCACTGGCGGAGGATGAACAAGCCAGCCAGCGCGAAGATGACGAGACGATCCAAGCATTCACCCAGGCCGTCCTGAGCCAGTATGCGGCGGCGCTGTCTCGCCCTTGAAGTGTAAACGTTGTGGCCCTCAGCAGGGAAGCTATGACTGGTCCCTTATCCACCCTTCAGGATCGACACCCTATGCCACCGATTCTGTTATCGTCCGGCAGCAGCAAGCTGCAAGTACGTTCCGCCAGCCGTGCAACTGCGGTTCCGCGAGTCCGCCGCCGTCCGGCTGCCCCGCCGCTGGTCGTTCCACCTCCGACGACGGGGGAACGGCTGCGCGATGCTCTGGAAGCGCTGCTGGCGGCGGGACTGTTGCTGTTGACCGCTCCGCTCTGCGTGCTCTGTTGCTTGCTGGTGCGCGTGACTTCCCGCGGTCCGGCGATCTACTCCCAAAGCCGGGTCGGCCGCGGAGGTCGCATCTTCACCCTCTACAAAATCCGCACCATGTACCACGACTGCGAGAAGGCGACGGGACCTCGCTGGAGCGGCCCCAATGATCCGCGCATCACCCCGGTGGGACGCATCCTGCGGAAACTCCACCTCGATGAACTGCCCCAATTGTGGAACGTGATCCGAGGAGATATGCGCCTCATCGGCCCGCGCCCCGAACGGCCCGAAATCGTGGCCCGGCTGCGCGAACACATTGTCGGTTACGACCGCCGCCACCTCGTCAAGCCCGGCATCACCGGATTCGCCCAAATCCACCTGCCCCCGGATACCTGCTTGCGTAGCGTCCGCAACAAACTGGCTTACGATCTTTTCTACATCCGGCGGCGCCACTGGCGCTTCGACCTGTACATTCTCCTGGCCACTCTGCTGAAACTCCTGGGCTTGCGCCGGCTCTATCACCGGCCGCCTCGCTATCCCACCGCCTGAAGCGGCCCTTTTCCCCCAAGCCCGCCCGCAAGCTGGATTAGGCACTCGACTCGACGGCAAGCGGGAAAGGCAAGCGGAAGACGGAGGCAGGGGAAAGAGCAGGGGGTAAGCTGACACGGTCTTTCCCCTGCGGTTACCGCCATCACCTGATACGGCTGAAGCATGAGGAACGCGATGCACACCGAGGAGGGACGAATCGAATCTGCTGCTTGCGGAAATGCCTTCGCTGATTGTCGCAGTGCGCTCGCCGGTGAATCTCTGCCTGCCGAGTCCGCCGACGGAGAGTGGCCGTTTGTCAGCGTCCTGGTGCCGGTGCGGAATGAGGAGCGGCATCTGGAACGGACATTACAGGCCCTGCTGACTCAGGATTACCCTGCGGACCGGTATGAGGTCATCGTCGCGGATGGACAATCCGAGGATGGGACGGCGGCGATCGTCCGGCGCTGGCAAGAGCGATATGCTCAGTTGCATCTGGTGGCAAATCCGCGGCGCTGGTCCTCGGCGGGGCGCAATGCCGCCTGGCAGCGCTCCCGTGGCGAATACATTGTCATTGTGGATGGCCATTGCCACCTGCCGGACCGGCGCTATCTGCGGCATGTGGTCGAGGCGTTTGCCACAAGCGGAGCTGATTGCCTGGGGCGGCCTCAACCCCTGGAAGTGCCGAATCCGACGCCGTTTCAGGAAGCGGTGGCTCTGGCTCGCCGCAGTTGGCTCGGCCACAATCCTGACTCGGACATCTTTGCCGACACGCCGCGCTTCATTCCGGCGCAAAACACCGCCGTGGCTTACCGCCGGGAGGTCTTCTCCCAGGTGGGGCTGTTTGACGAAACGTTCGATGCCTGTGAAGATGTCGAGTTCAACACGCGGGTGGATCAGGCGGGGTTGCGCTGCTATTTTGCTCCGGCTTTGCGGGTGCATTACGAACCGCGGCGCAGTTTCGGGGCGTTGTTTTATCAGCTCCGCCGTTATGGCACGGGCCGCGCCCGCTTGGCCTTCAAACATCCCCAAGCGCTGACATGGCCGGCGGTCCTGCCGCCGCTGCTCCTATTGGGACTGCTGGCGTCTCTTTTAGCCGCCGCTTACTGGCCGAAGCTGGTCCTGCCGCTGGGTCTCGCCGTCGCGGGGTATCTCTTGCTGCTGGCCGCGATTTCTGCCGTCGTGGGGCGGGGCCGATCCTGGCGAGTGCGCTGCCGCATTCCGTTGGCCTTTGTCGCCATTCACTTCGGCTTTGCCTGGGGGTTCCTGGAGGAAGCGGTCCGTCAGATAGGGCGGCGGGCAGTCCAGAAGCTGCGGACCTGGGTTCTCATCGGGCAGCGCTGGCGCAACGCCCTCGTGCGGCCTTATGCCCTGGACCAGTCGAGCCGTTCCCCTGCGGTGGAGGCGGACGTGAGGGGGCCGATCCAGGCCGCTGCCGCGGGCGGAGGAGCCGGCGGAGGCTGACGATTCGGCTGGAACAGCAGAGGCAAGATGATCAGCATCGTCGCAAAGCCGAAGGCCAGGGTCAGGCCGGCAGCGTGGCTGGGCAGAAACTGGAGGATCGGCCACAAGGCGATAAACCAGACGACAAACAGCAGGATGTTGAGCACCAGGGACACCGCCACGACTTGCGGGGTGGGGACGTGGATGATGCCGAGTTGATCGGCGAAGATGTAGCGCTCTCCACCGGCTTCGATGAAGCGCCGCCCCTCGAAACCGCTGGCGTAAGCGGGGACTCCCGGCGGGTCTTCCTGGAGGACGGCGTTGAAGCGGATCGGTTCCCCGGAATCGTCCAGCTGCACGCGCAGCGCCACGGTCATGAAGGCTTCCCCGTTGCGGTTTACGCCGTTGAGGCGGAAGGGTTCTCCACTTCCCACCGCGACGAAGGCCTCCCCGCGGTTCCCCACGTCCTTGCGGAAACGGGTCACGACTTCCACCGGCTGACCGCTCTCATCGAGCTTCAGCTTCGGCGGTTCCACGGCCACCCAGCGAATGGCCTCGAACTCTTCAAACGGAACCTGCTCCTCCGGCGCGAACTCGAAGAGTGTGTCGTATTTCCCCGGCGCCCGGCGGTCCAGTGCCACCCACAGGGTCAAATAGCTGCCCACCAGCACCGCGGCGCCGATGGCGCGGAGCGGAAAAAGGTCGGCCACCTCCTGATACCACAGACCTTGAGCTAGCAGTCCGCCTCCCCAAAACAGGGCGAACAACACCAGGACCACTAAGAGCCAAAGCAGAATGAGCGACACGGTTCCTCCACGGTATCGGTCAAGAAGCCGCCTCCGGGATGAGGCACCGGCCAGGTGTTACATGATGAAGCACCGGCCAGGTGTTATTAGGATAACATCTTTTCCTGCGTCTTGCCGGGGTGTCGGAACCGAATCGAGAAATCCTGGGGAAAGTTAGGGCGGCGGCTCAGCGGGTTGAATCCCAGGGTTCGCGTCTGCGGGTTGGGCGGAGGATTCACGGCGAGTGGGGGCGAGGACGTGTGTCCACGGATTGGGAGGCAGGGTTTGGGTCTGCCGGTTGGGGGGCAGGATTTGGGTCCGCCGGTTGGGGGGCGGGATTGGCCGCAGCTTGGGGTGCGGGGTTGCTGGGGGTGTCGGGTGGGTCGTGGGGCAGGGGATGGAGCAGGGGGAGATGGCCGAAGCGTGCCCGCAGGCGGTTGATGCCTTCCAGAACACCGGGGCGGGTCAGGAACCAGCGGAGGCAGCGATGCTTGCCCGGCAGATCGACCAGCAAGACGCCGAGAAAGATCGTCAGCAATCCCTGTCCCGGCACACCCGGCAGCGACAGGAGAATGCCCAGGGCGATGAGGAAATAGCCGAAGACATTGCGCAGAAGGGCCAGGAGGATTTTCAGAACGGGATGGCGGTCGATGGGGCGGCGCGCTTCGGGATTGACGAAGTAGTCCGGCGGCAGGCGCGTGAGGGCGAAAGCGACGGCGGCCAGACTGATGATGGCGGAGAAGACCGTCAATAGGATGACACCGACAGCGAGGAACCAGCCATTCCCTTCCGGGAGATAGGGGGCAAGCCAGGGAGGGGTGTCGCTGCCGAGAAGCGGAGACATTTTCGCCATCGTGGGATTCACCGGGACGCCGTCGGCCGAGCCTCCTGCCGATAATCTCTGCTATTGTACGGAGGGGGAGTGTCGCTGCACGGGACCCAACGAGGGAGGGAGGGAGAAGGCGTGTCTGGGGCATCCGAGGCGGGATCGACCGAGGTGATTTCCTGTCCGGCTTGTCGGCATCTGTTGCGTGTGCCGGTGGCCTGGCTGGGGGAAGCGGTGCAGTGCCCGCAATGCCGGGCGCGCTTTCGCGCCCCGGTCCGCCAGGGAGAGCGGTTGAGCGAGCCGGAATTGCTCGAAGATGGCGGGGCAGCAGCAGGGGGAAGCCGGGAGGGAACACCGAGCGGAGCTGCCGATGCCGCTTTGTGGCTGCCGGCCTATGGCTTGATCGTCTGCGGCTTGGCGGGACTGATCGTCAATGTCCTGATCACGTGGCGGCTGCACAGCGATCCCGAAGGCTCGCGGGCTTACGTCCAGCATCAGATCGAACGGTTGCGGGAGTGGGGCTTCGGAGCGGACGAGGCGGAAGCGGAGCGGCCGCAGCGGGACGCGGAGCGTGGGGAGTGGGCCATGCGGCATCTGCCGTGGATTGTGCCGGCCTCAGCGGGGGCGGCGGCCCTGGCCCTGCTCGGAGGCCTCTCTATCGCCTTGCGCTGGAACTACCGCCTGGCTCAAATCGGCTGCCTGGCCGCGGGATTGAACCCCGTTGGTCTGTGCTGCCTGCCGGGAGCGCTTATCGGATTGTGGGGACTGCTTTTGCTCCAATCGGAAGAAGGGCGGGGCCACTTCGGCTTGCCGGCGCTTTGAACGGCAGCGAGGAGTGACTCTGGCTTGTCGGTACGCTGTGCGCTTTTCTCCTGCTGCCACGGCCCACTCCGCAGCAACGGCGGGACAGCGACGGGAGGGGAACTTGAGTTTGGCTTGAAGCTGCTCAGCGGAGGCGAAACATTGCTTCGCTCTGGGTCAGTCGCTCTCTTTGAACCGGAGGGCGCGGGCGCCGATGCGGGCCAGGAAGCGGGCCTTCTGCGCGGGGGTGAGTTCACGGGCATAGCGGCGACGGACGGCTTCGATCCAGCGGATTTTCCGCTCGTGGTAGTCCGTGGCCACGCGCACCAGGACCGGGCCGGGATGCTCCAGCGCCTGGCGGATGCGCTCGTCGAGCTGGTCGTGGCGGGTGATGTCGAGGTAAGCCAGGCCGAGGGCTTGGGCCAGGGCCTTGTAATCCAGGCGGGCCAGAATGGTGGCGGTGGTCCGCAGATAGGCCGGAAGCTGAAGCATCTGCATGTAGTGATAAGCCTGATCATCGAGGATGAAGAATTTGACGGGGAGGTGTTCGCGGGCGGCGGTGCTCAGTTCCAGGGCGGACATGAGGGCGCAGCCATCGCCGGTGAGGGTGGCGGTGAGCCGGCCGGGATGCACGCGTTGCGCTCCGATCGCCGCCGGGATGCTCCAACCCATCGCCTGGTTATCCACCGGATTGAAGTAAGTGCGGGGTTGATAGACGGCGAAGTGCTCGGCGGCCAGGTGCTCGCTGACCGTCACATCGGTGAACAGTAGGGCGTCAGCAGGCAGATGGCAGCGCAGGGCGCGGATCAAGGCGAGGGGATCGACGCCGCACGGCGGCTGGGGGATGCGGTTGAAGCGGCGCTGGACTTCGGCTTTGAGCTGGGCGATGCGCTGCACGAGCTGGGGGTTAGCGGGGCGGCGGAGACGGTCCGCATGAGTCAGCAGGCGGCCGAGGAACAGGCGGGCGTCCGCATGGACGCAAACGTCCGTGCGCAGAATGCGGCCCAAATTCGCGGCACAGCTATCGACGTGGATCACCCGCTGCGGCTGAGGGTTGCCATAGTACCCCGTGGACACCTCGCTGAACTTGACCCCGATGGCCAGCAAGGTGGTGACACCGGACTGTCGCGGCAAGCGGCCATCCCCGGCGAATACGGCCTCGGCCACCTCCGAAGCATGCGGCCCGAACCCCCAGCCGACGGCTAGAGGATGGTTTTCCGGAATCACCCCCTTGCCGGAGACGCTCGTGGCGACCGGCGCCTGGAGCAACTCCGCGACCGCTTGCAACTCCGCCGTCGCCTCCATGCAGCCATAGCCGGCATAGATGCCGAGGCGGGCCGCCGGGTCAGCGAGCAGCTCCAAGGCGCGGGCAAAAGCGGCCTCATCCCACGGCGGCGGCGGTTCCGGCGGCGGCGGACAGCGAAAATCCCGCACCTCGATGAAAAGATTGTACGGCACCACCACCGCCACGGGACCGGGTTCCTCCTGCTGGGCGGCTACGAAGGCCTGGCGAACCGCGCCGGGAATCTGCTCCACCGTTTGCACCGGATAAATGCATTTGCACACCGGCTTGAGCAGTTCGACTTGAGGCAAAGAGTGGACCTGGAACGGCCGGGCGTCGGCGCCGTGGGCCACGTCTCCGACAATCGCCACGACCGCGCTGGAATCCAGCAGCGCTTCCCCCAGGCCCGTCAGCGAGTTGGTCACACCGGGACCGGGTACCACGCAGAGCACGCCGGGCTGGCCTGTGCTCCGAGCATACCCATCGGCCATGCAGGCGGCGGAGAACTCATGCGCCACGAGCAAATACGGCAAACCCTTCTGCTTGAAGGTGTCCCACAGCTCGTTCTCCTGGGCGCCGGGTATGCCATAGACGCAGCCGACCCCTTCCAGTTGCAAGGCCGCGACCAGGGCTTCCGCACCGCTCATGCGGCCTACGACCCAATCCGGTTTGCGCCGTTGTCGAAGGCGGGCCAACGGCCCGGCAGACACCGCTCCTGCCAGCGCTCCACTGCCCCCGATCGCCGCCACGCTTTGCATCCAGGCCCGCCGCGATAGCGGCCCCCACACCGGCTCCATCATCCCTTCCTTCCCCACCGGACGAATACGCCCCAGAATCCCACATCTTCCTCAGAGTCCCACCCTTCGTATCGACAAAGTCGATCCCTTCCCTTCCGCCTTTTCTCTCGTCTCGTTTCGTTCTGCGGTTCTCGTAGCCTACTTGGGTCTCCCGTCTGATCTTGTTCCGCTGGTTCCTCAACTCAACCCTGGCACCTTGCCATGCGACAGGAAGACCCAGGCCCAACGGCCCAGCGCATCGGCGAGCCTTCCCCTCTGGAAGTCCGGAACATCACGGCGTACAATACGGGCGACAACCTGACGGTGATGGAGTTCACCGGAACCGCCGCGGCGATCGCCGACTCCAGAACGCGAATGCCGTCCTTCTCCTGGCCGAGCCGTGGCTGATGACTCCTGCGGGGAGAATCTCCCGGCAGGGGTTTTTTTGTGGGTATGTGCGACACCCCGCTGGGGCTTCCCGGCGGGGTGGATTTGTTTCTGGAGGTGGGTTTGTTCGCTGAGCAACGGCTGTGTTCCCTGGGCAACGGCGTGGTTCCCTGCGGTGTTCTCTGGGCAACGGCGTGGTTCCCTGGTGAGGGGAAAAAAGCGAGTAACAGCCAGGGCAAGCGGGGGAGGCGGGAGGAATAGGGGGCGAGATGCTGGAACAGGGGGGCGAGATGCTGGAACAGGGGGGCGAGATGCTGGAACAGGGGGCGAGATGCTGGAACAGGATGGCGATACAATGAAAAAATTACCAGCCCAAGCCGTACCCGCCGAGGATGGGCAGCGGATGAAGCTCGAAGGGGAGCAGACCCTGCTGCGTGTGCTCCTGCGTTCGACGGACCGCTACAGTTGGCGGCGCCGGACGGTGGAGGAGCTGCTGCGCCGGGCGCTGGCCCACGGGCTGATGGGTGCAACAGTCCTGGAGGGCGAAGGAGGGTTGGACAGCGCCGGGCAGCTCGTCGGGTTGGGCCGGTGGAGTCTGATCCGCCACAGCCTGGTCGTGGCCGAGTTCCTGGATGCCCCGGCCATCATCGGTGCTTTTTTGTCCGACGCTGCCGCAGTCATCCGGCGGGGAACCCTGATGCTCGAACGCGCCCACGTGCTGGTGTTTCGCCGCCGCCAGGAGCAGATCCGGGACATCCGCACCCACCTGGCCGTCCCGGAACGGGTGCCCCCCTCCGCCTGCTTGCCGTCCGCTGAGGAGTTTCCCCTGATGCGTGCTTTTGAGGATGGCTTTCTGCTGCGCATCTTTATCGACGATTCCGATGAGTGGCGCGGCCAACCGCTGTATCAGGCGATCTTGCATCAGGCCCAGCAGTTGGGCTTGCATTCCCTGGTGGTCCTGCGCGCCCCGTTGGGCTACGGCACGCATCGGCGGGTCCATAGTCCGCGCTCCGCCGATTACCTCACCGACTTGCCCATCCTCGTGGAAGTCGTGGATAGCCGCGAGCAGATCGAACGCCTCCTGCCGTTTCTCGAAGAGGCGGTGCCGGAGGGGTTGGTCACCATCGAAGGGGTGAAGATGTGGCGGAAGGTGGAGGCGTAGAGAGAGGAGGGACCGGTGAGTCGAAGCGGCAGGAACCGCCTGCGCGAAAAGCCGGCGGCAGACGGGACTTCGGCAGTGGAGCTAAGTGCGATGGTATGGCGTTGTCAATGAACAGGGCAAGCCGATCAGAAAGGGGGATGATCGTGGACAATGCCAGCGGCATCTGGAGCCTGTGGTTACAGCCCATCGTGCTGGTAGGAATCGGCAGCGCCATTGGAGGGAACCTGCGCTATTGGGTGGGCCGATGGGTGGAGGCGCAGCAGTGGCCCGGCGGAATGCCTTGGGGCACGATCTGGGTCAATTGGACCGGTTCGCTACTCTTGGGCTTTCTGGCCGTCTGGCTGCTGGAACGGCTGGGACCGGAGTGGCGGGGATGGTACTTGTTCCTGGGGACCGGCCTGTGCGGAGGCTATACCACCTTTTCCACCTTCGAGTGGGAAACGCTGCAATTGATCCGCCAGGGAAGCTGGCCGCTGGCCGTGATGAACGTGGCCGTCAGCGTTCTCGGCGGCTTGCTGGCGTTGGGGTGCGGCGTCCTCCTGGCCGTGTGGTTATTGCCCCGGCGCTAGTGAGCCAGACACTCCCCTGTCAGCGGCGGAGATGCCAGGCGTCCTGGGCGTATTTTTCCTTCATCAACTCTTGCACGCGGGACCCAAGAGGGCGAGGGTCGAACGGCTCGTGTGCTTCCCAGGTCTGAATCAGGCGGCGGCGCAACTCAGCAGCGCGGAATGGTAGATTGGTCACGAATTGCTGGTGGGATCGCTGGCGGCGGTACTCCGGCTGCCGGGGCGGAGGGAGCAGGTAGCGGGCGTAGTCGGCGGCTTGCACCGCGTAAAGCAGCGTGCCATGATGCAGAAAATACCGCCGCTTGCGCTGTTGAGCATTGCCTGAAACTTTCCGGTCGTCCAGAGTCAGGTCGCTTCCCTGAAGATGCAGGCGGACCTCCGGCGCCAAAGCGGCGATGATCCGCTCCAGCACGTAGGCGAACGAGCGGCGGATGTCGTGCAGCAGCGGAGCACGATCGTAGCGCAGCACCAGGGTGAAGCACAGGCACCCCGGACCGAGCAGCACAGTGCCGCCCCCGCTGGCCCGGCGCAGGATCGGAATGCCATCCTCTTGACAGTGCGCTTGGCAGACTTCCGCGGCGACGCAGCCGCCCGCACCAAGTACGACCGCCGGTTGCTCCAATTCCCAGAGCCGCAATAATTCCGGGCCGCCGCTCTCTTCCGCGTGCAGCAGCAGGGCTTCCTCCCAGGCCAGATTCTCCGCCGCCGTTGGACCGGTATACTCCAGACAATGCATAAGTCCTGCAAGTGCTTGGTGGAATGGGGGAGGGATCCTCTCCGAATGTCTGGTGTGCCCGCCGGTTAGGAATTTCCCGCGGCCTCATTGACCGCGTCCCGGCACAAGCGTATGCCAAACTCTGGAAAGGCCCCCCGGTTCTGTGAGGTATCTTATGGCGACGCCCCGTTTGGCCCACAACGTCTTTTTCAAGCTTAAAGATGCTAGTCCCGAAAAAATCCAGGCGCTGGTCGAGGACTGCAAAAAGTATCTCAACGTGCAGCCGGGGATTGTGTTCTTCGCCGCCGGACCGCGCTGCACGGAGCTGACGCGCGATGTGAATGATGTGGACTGGCACGTCGGTCTGCACATCGTGTTTATCGACAAAGCGGCGCACGATGCCTACCAGGAAGATGCCACCCACAATGAGTTCATCGCTCGGAACAAGGCGAACTGGGCCGCGGTGCGGGTTTTCGATTCCCTGGTGTGAGGGCTGCCCAGAGACGGCGCTGGGGTCCGTGGGAGTAGCGCGCCGGAGGAAGCCAACAGGAGGCCTCCGAGGCCGCCAGCCGCTCGGACATGGAAGTGGCAGCAGGAGAGTCCGATGAACCGTCTCGCAGCACATGAGGCGGCAGGGTTTGCCCGGAAGTATCAGTTCCGCGGGGGCAAGGTCCGGCGGGTTCAGCTCCGCTACCGGCGCGGGGGGGTGACCCAGGTGGTCTTCGACCTGCTGGTGCAAAGCAGCGGCCGAGGATCGGGCGAAGCGGCGGCACGCCCGGTCCGCCTCCGACTCCTGTTGCATCAGGTCGCGGAGTTCCGCTTCCAAATGCGTCCCCATCTACCCCGCCGGATCATTGAGGAGGCTCGCTTCGGCTACTGGAACGGTCTGTTTTACCTCATGCTCGATGCTTCAGGGCTGGAGCCGGGAGAACAGGCCAAGGTCCACGATTATCGGGCCAGCGAGGTGTACGCCGCCGGCCGGGAGCTGTACTGGCAAGAGCAGCCGGCACGCCAGCCGAACGCTTCCGCGGCGGAGACGGCCTCGCCCCCAGCGGCGGATGGGACCCCGCCCTCCACGCCAGAGAAAGCCCCGCCGGAGCCATCGCCGGGAACGTCCCCGCTCGCTCCCCCAACCGCGGAATGAGCCGAAGCTCGTGGCGGCGCACCCAAGGCCGATCGGCCCGCTCGGCCCTCGGAGCAAACGCATCGAACCGATGCCTGGGCGAAGCGAGCGGCCCAGACTGCTAGGCCAGGGCCATTGTGCTGAGTGAAGCGATATGACCGATACGCCAGATTATGCCGCGGCGTTGGGCCGCATTCCCAGTGGGTTATTCGTTCTGACAGTCCGCCGCCAGCAGGAGGAAGCCGCCCTGCTGATCAGTTGGGTGCAGCAGTGTTCGATGGTTCCCCCGCGGCTGAGTCTGGCCCTGCGTCAAGGGCGGCCCATCCTCGACTGGCTGACTCAGGGAGCGGTCTTTGTCCTCAACATTCTGGGGGAAGGGAACCGGGAGCTGGTCGCCCACTTCGGCAAAGGGTGGGAACCGGGAACGGATGCCTTCGCGGGCGTGAAGGTGCGGCGAGAGCATCTGCCGGCTCCGGTGCTCTGCGAAGCCCATGCCTATCTCATCTGCCGGGTGGCCGGACATTGCCCCGCGGGAGACCACATCCTCGTGCTCGCCGACATCACCGGCGGGGCCATCCTGCACGAGGGGCGCCCCACCGTTCACATTCGCAAAAACGGCTTGCGCTACTAGGCCAATTTCTGGACAGCCTTCCGCCCCCCGTTCGCAAAAACGGCTTGCGCTACTAGGCCAATTTCTGGACAGCCCCCGCCTCTTGGCCCTATCGTTTCTGCCTCTGTCTTTCCCGCTCCTCGGCGGTGGAGCGTTTTCTTCCTTCTTCGACCATTCCGAAAGTTTTCATTGCCCAAGCGGTCGTAGGGATTAGAGATGTTGCATGCAGCGAAGAGAGCGGAAACAGTCCGTATTTGGAAAAAAATCTCGATTCCCAGCCGGTGGTGTGGTATCATGCAAGGGACTCGCGGGGCGGGTGGTTTCTGAGTCGCAACGTGGAAGAGAGGGCCTGCCCCTCTCCGCAAAGCAGGCAAGGTGTTCGCGAACGTGGTCCGGTCATCCGGCGAGGGTTGTCCTGAGCCGTGGAGGAGGCAATTATGACGCACCTGTTCAACGGCGAGTTGCATGTGGTCGTTCCTGTCGGTTTTCTGCTGGAGGAAGAACAGGAGGTCACCGTCCACGTCCCTCGCGGCGAAGGGAGTGAATTGCCCATCCGGCTCAAGCTCGTGCCGGCCCGCGTTCCCTCCTCTCCGCCGATGACAACGTCCCGCCAGCGGCGGCACCGCAGCCAGCTTGAGGAGGAATTTCCCGCTTACGATCTTGGAGTCGGCGATTGAAGGCCAATCGGCACTTCCGGAGTCCTAGCAGTCTCTGCTCTCCCTACCAGCACGGCCAATCCTACCAGCAGCCCGAAGCACGCACGAAGCAAGGCTAGCTCTCCGACGGAATGCGACAGGCCAGAGGGGAAAGGGGACTCACCCTCAGCCCCGGCCAGAGGGGAAAGGGGACTCACCCTCAGCCCCGGCTGAGAGCACGCCGTTGGCTCTAAGCTCCGAGGGAGCGTGGGGCGCTGCACATCGGGATTTCCCACATCGGGATTTCCCTCTTGCTGTTGGCCGGGCGGGTGTTCATGATAGAAGAAGAAGAAAAGTCCCGCCGCTAGCCCTATTCATTGGGGCTGGCACTTGTGGTCTTCCCTCCGTGCAGGAACTTTCCCATGGATCGTGTCTGTCCTGGTCCGCGAGTGACGCGCCGGCAGATGTTGCAAGTCGGCCTGGCTTCTTACGTGGGTTTGAGTTTGCCGCAGGTGTTGCGCGCGGAGCAGCAGCGGCGAACGCTTCCGGCTCGTGCGGACGCCTGCCTGATCATCTTCCTCAACGGGGGTCCGTCGCATCTGGACATGTGGGACCCCAAGCCGCTGGCGCCGGCGGAGATCCGCGGGGAGTTCCGGCCGATTCCGACCTCGGTGCCGGGGGTGCACTTCAGCGAGCATTTGCCGAAACTGGCGCGGCAGATGCACCGCTGCACGTTGATCCGTTCGATGCATCACAGCGTCAACAACGCCCATGCGGCGGCGGTGTATTGTGCCTTGACGGGGCATGATCGCGGGGAGATTGGCGGGGGCGCCCGCCCGGATGATCATCCGTGCATCGGCGCGGTGGCCGGCCGGCAGCGCCCGCCCCAGACGGCCATGCCGGCGCATGTGCTCTTGCCGTTCATCACCAAGGAAGGAGCGGGAGGACCGCCGCAACCCGGCTTCTTCGCCGGTTGGCTGGGCAAACACTACGATCCTTTCGTCATCCTGAAGGATCCCAATGCGCCGGACTTCGGCCTGCCGGAGTTGACCTTCGGTCCGGACATCACCCCCCAGCGCCTGGATCAGCGCCGCCGCCTGATCGACCAGTTGCTCCAGGGACAGTCCCGCCTGGCTCCCACCGATTTGGATACCGCCCGCCTGCGCGCCTACGAATTGCTCACCTCCCCCGCCCTGCGGGAAGCGGTCCGTCTGGATCGGGAACCGGTCAAACTCCGGGACGCCTACGGGCGGAACATTTACGGCCAGAGCATTCTGCTTGCACGGCGCTTGCTCGAAGCTGGTACGCGGGTGGTCTGCATGTCCTGGGCGCCGGATGCCAACGCCACCTGGGACACCCACGGGAGCAATTTTGTCAAGCTCAAGCGTGAATTGCTTCCGCAGCTTGACGCCGCCGTCTCGACCTTGCTGGAAGACCTGGCCGCACGCGGACGGCTGGAACGGACCCTGGTGGCTGTCCTGGGCGATTTCGGCCGTACGCCCCGGATCAACGGCAACAACGCCGGGCGGGACCACTGGAACTTCTGCTACTCCGTCCTGCTGGCCGGCGGCGGCATTCGCGCCGGGTATGTCCACGGAGCCAGTGATAAGATCGGCGCCCGGCCCAGCTTGCACCCCGTGACTCCCGCCGACCTGATCGCCACGATCTACACCTGCCTCGGCATCCCTCCCGATCTGGAACTGTATGACCGCCTCCAGCGGCCTCTGGTCGTCTGCCCCTGGGGCAATCCGATCTCGGCGATCCTGAGTTAGCAGGTCCGCGGCGAGCCGCCAGTTCCGGCAGGTTCCCCCGGTCGCACAGCCACGGCAAGCTGGCTCCGTCTCCTTTCCTCTGGCCGGCTCGCCGGGGCGAGAACCGGCCCCGGAGTCGAACCGGCTTGCAACCAGGAGCTGGGGGCTGGTGCACAAGGAAAAAAGGGTAGAATCTGTCAGCGGGGTGCTTGCCTCAAGCGGGCCGAATGCTACGATCAACGCCGTCGGTTGTGCCGCGGCGGGGGTGCGAGCCGCTCGCCGGCCGGCGGTCTTTCAAACCCTGGGTGCTACGGAAAGGAGTGCCTCCCATGTCGGTGATGTATGTGGGTGAAGCCCTGGTGCTGGAAGGGAATGATCTGCCGAACGTGGCCCACATCGATCTGGTGATCGGCCCGAAAGACGGACCGGTCGGGGAAGCGTTTGCCAACGCCTTGGCCCGCCAATCCCAAGGCCATACCAACCTCCTCGCGGTGATCAGCCCGAACATTCCCGCCAAGCCGGCCACAGTCATGATCACCAAGGTGACCCTCAAGGGGAGCAAGCAAGTGATGCAGATGTTCGGCCCGGCTCAGGCGGCGGTGGCCCGCGCCGTCGTCGATAGCGTCGTCGAAGGAGTCATCCCCAAGGACAAGGCCGAAGAGTGGTGCATCGTCTGCGGCGTGTTCATCGACCCCAACGCCAATGACAACAAAAAAATCTACAAGAACAACTACGAAGCGACCAAACTGGCCATCCGCCGAGCGCTGCAACAGAAGCCGACCATCGACGAAATCATCGCCCAGAAGGAAACGAAGCATCCGTTTGAATAAGCGGCGCTTGCATCAATAGCACCGGGAAAGCCCGGTGTGTGTCGTCGGTAGGCCCAGATTCAGCCAGTGTCTGCGCGAGGCGGTGGGGCCTGACTCGCCGGAGAGGAGCTGCGGGCTGCCGTCTCCCCAGACACTGGCTCGATCAGAAGCGGGAGGTGGTCGCTGCCTGTTCGCCGGGTCCTCACGGCAGGTCGGGACCGCTCGCGCAACCGCAGTGCGAGCTGCGCTGCCGGGATGCCAGCAGTTGCCAGGAGGGGGACAATTCGGTTCCGTCCTGCGGTGGAGGTGAAATTCTGGGGGACAGGCCATTGTCATCGCGGCGGCAAGCGGACGCCAGGACCTCCAACTCCGCGGCAGCATCATCGAGGTGGGACCTATGGCCGAGAAGACGAAGATTCTGGTGCAGTTGGACACCGATGCCCTGCCGAGCGTGTTTGACCGGATCGTGGCGATCGACGCCGGGGCGGAGCAGGTGTTGAGCTACGGCGGGGTGACGCCGCAGAATGTGGCGCCCCTGGTCCATGGCTGCATCTTCACGCGCGGCCCGCAGGATTTGCACCGCACGGCGATTTTCATCGGCGGTTCGGATGTGCAAGCGGGGGAAGCGCTGCTGAGCGAGGTGCGCAAGCATCTGCTGCCGCAATACGGGCTGAGCGTGTCGATCCTGCTGGACCCCAACGGTGCGAACACGACCGCCGCGGCGGCGGTGCGGGTCGCGGCCCGGCATCTGGATTTGTCCCGCGCCCGCTCGCTGGTCCTGGGGGGAACGGGGCCGGTGGGGCAGCGGGTAGTCCGGCTCCTGGCCCGCGCCGGCGGACATGTGCGGGTCGGTTCCCGGCAACTGGAACGGGCCGAGGCGGTCTGCCAGCGGATTCGCGCGCAGGTGCCCGGTGCGGGGGTGGAAGCCGTCAGTGTCGCCAGTGCGGCCGATGCCCCGGCTGCCCTCGATGGACGCCAGCTTGTCATCGCCGCGGGTGCCCCCGGTGTCGTCCTTTTGCCCAAAAAAATCCGGGACAAAGCCAATGCCCTCAAACTCCTCATCGACCTCAACGGCGTTCCCCCTGCCGGCATCGAAGGCGTGGAACTCCACGACAAAGGCACCATCCGCGATGGCATCGTCTGCTACGGCGCCCTGGGCGTCGGCAGCACCAAGATGAAAATCCACAAAACCGCCGTGGCCAAACTGTTTGAATCCCATACCGCCGTCTTCGACATCGAGGAAATCTACCAGCTCGCCCTCCATCTCGACTGACGCTGTCGCTCGGCCTGTGCTGTCCGCTGTCGCTCGGCCTGTGCTGTCCGCTGTCGCTCGGCCTGTGCTGTCCGCTGTCGCTCGACCTCTGGATCAAGGCCGTCGCGGGCCGGATGAGACCGAATGAGATTGGACCAACACACAAAACGGCCGGGGGAAAGCTGCGGGTCGCCGGGTTCCGTTTTGGGGTTGGACGAAGGGAGCGACAAAACAAACCGACAGGGGGGAAAGCTGCGGGTCGCCGGGTTCCGTTTTGGGGTTGGACGAAGGGAGCGACAAAACAAACCGGCCGGGGGAAAGCTACCGGTTGCGAAGGCGGAGGGGGGAATCAGCAGTCTACGTCCGAAGAGGCGGGACGCCTGGGTTCCAGGCATCCCAGGTATCCAGGGTCCGGGTCAGCTCTTGGCCACGAACTTGGGTCATTTTTTGGCCACGAACTTGGGTCATTTTTTGGCCACGAACTTTTTGATGCGGTACTCCTTGCCGGGGCCTTTGAGCCATTCGACGAAGGACTTATGCAAAGCTAGCCTAAGGGAGTCCAGGGAAGGCTGGCCTGGGCGCGGTGGTGCGAACGCAACCGAGCTGTGCTTCCAGCCGTCCCTCGGTCCCAATTCGAGGGCATCCACCGCGTTTGCGACATCGAGGTCGACATTCGCCTTTTCTCTCCAGTCGGCTTCGGCCAGGGCTTGCAGAATCAGGCGGCTCATCTCCGCGTCGATCGGCACCTCGTCCACCTGTTGGGCGAAATATGGGCGGGAGCGGAACTTCATGACCAGCACAACGGCGGCTTGGGCGCGGACTTCCGCCTTATCGCTCTTGAGGCCGGCCAGCGGATTGGCCAGGATCGCCGTGATTTTCTTGACCTGCTCGATCGTCTGGTCTATTCCCATCGCCTTATCTATTTCCTTGGTAGGGGTGATGGGCGCACCAAGACCCCGGACGATGTCCACGTCTCTGTAATATGGCCCCACGTAATATGGTCCCCCCGGATGTTTGAGGAGGAAAAAGAGGTACTCCTCCCCTTCCCGCAACTCCACCGGGTAAGCGGTGGTCCTCTGCACGATATCAAGGTCCTTGGGAAGGAAGGGACGGGCGGTGGGGGGAGGGGGAACCGCCTTCCGCGGGACAAAAGCGATCTTCAAGTGCGTAAGGTTCTCCGCACCCATCAGGTTCTCCTGCACCTTGACCAGGGCCACCTGGTAGCTTACGGTTCGTGTTTTCCTCTGGGGCCAGTCAATTCCGATCACTTCGACTGTCTTCAAATCCACCGGTTCTTTCTCGATACCAATCACCTTGCCGATGACCACCGCGTCCGCACGGGCGACTTTCAGCACCAGCAGCCTCAACCCCATCGCCCTCTCCCCCTCATTCTTCTGCGCCGGAGCGGGACAGAAGATTGCCAGCCCCAATACCCCCAGCAAACCGACACTCAGCAAGCCTAGATTCTTCATGGCTGACCTCCGCGGAAGAGAAACATCATGGGCCGGGCCTCCCCCCGGGACATTGGCCGAGCCTCCCACGGGCAGCGGTCCGAAGAGTTGACTCTCCCCTCAACCCACCCCTGTGTGTCACTCAACGTTTCAGACGAGGTAGCGGCGGAAAAGTTTGGGAAGCCCGGCCGTCTGTTGGAAATGGGAATGAGCGGTCGGCCTGCTGCTGCTTGCCGAACACCCCAGCTAGGCCAGAGGAGGAGTCGTCCCCCTGGCCGGCTTAGTCGTTGAGGGCGGCGGAATGAATGGGGGAGTCTGGGTCCGATGACAGCGGGAAGATAGGTCAGCTCTTGGCCACGAACTTTTTGATGCGGTACTCCTTGCCGGGGCCTTTGAGCCATTCGACGAAGGACTTATGGACGAGTTTGTTGTAGTCCACCGGGGGCTGGCCCGGCTGCGGCGGCGTGAACTTGGGGGGAGTCCAGCCGTCTTGAGGCGTCAAGCCGAGGGCATAGAACGCCTGCGCGACCTGGAAGGGGAACTCGTCGGCATTGGGCTGTTGGCTCCAGTCGGCTTCGGCCAGGGCTTGCAGAATCAGGCGGCTCATCTCCGCGTCGATCGGCACCTGGTCCACTTGCTGGGCGAACATCGGGGCGGAGCGGAACTTCATGACCAGCACAGCGGCGGCTTGGGCGCGGACTTCCGCCTTATCGCTCTTGAGGCCGGCCAGCGGATTGGCCAGGATCGCCGTGATTTTCTTGACCTGCTCGATCTCCTTGTTGGCACCTTTGGCGGCGATGGGCGGGTACATCCCCGGCATCATGTAGTACGGCCCGCCCGGATGCTTGACGAGGAAGAAGAGGAACTCGTCCCCTTCCCGCAATTCCGGCAGTTGCAGGCCGGGGCGGATCGGCGGGCGCACGGGTCGAACGGGACGAACAGGAACATCGACATCCGACGGCGGGGGCGGGGCGGCCGGCGGGACAAAGGCGATCTTCAGGTGCGTGAGGTTCTCCGCGCCACTGAGGTTCTCCTGGATCTTGACCAGGGCGATCTTGTGGCT
>Ga0101943_1001269_pt1 | contig 23668 bp, 19 predicted proteins | sample DewCreD2012metaG_5_FD_75244 | JGI IMG/M metagenome (GOLD analysis project Ga0101943, IMG submission 75244) | Hot spring sediment bacterial and archeal communities from British Columbia, Canada, to study Microbial Dark Matter (Phase II) - Dewar... ... | reverse complement strand
CCTGACCGGCCCCGCGGCCCGGAACCTCGCGCGGCTCGCGGAGGTCGGGATCCGGGCCGTGCCGTTCTCCGCCCCCCTCCTCGAGCGGGAGCTGTCCCGGGCCGACGTGGCGATCGACGCGATCTTCGGGACCGGGTTCCGCGGACGGCCCGAGGGGCCCGCCGCGGAGGCCATCGCGCTCCTGAACGGGAGCGGCGTGCCGGTCGTGGCGGTGGACATCCCCTCGGGCGTGGACGGGGAGACCGGCGCGGTGCCGGGCGAGGCGGTGCGGGCCGCCGTGACCGTGACGTTCGGAGCGGAGAAGGCGGGGGTGGTGTTCCCCCCCGGCGCGGAGCTCGCGGGGGTGGTCGAGGTCGCCGACATCGGCTTCCCCCCGGACCTGGTCGTCTCCGACGTCGCGGTCGTCGAGCGGGAGGACGTGGCCGCGCGCCTCCCCGCCCGCCCGCTCGACGCCCACAAGCGCGCCACCGGGGTCGTGCTGGTCGTGGGGGGGTCGCGTCGGATGACCGGGGCCGTCCGGCTGGTGGCCGAGGCCGCGTACCGGACTGGGGCGGGCCTCGTGACCGTGGCCGCACCCGAGGGAGCCCTGATGGCCCTCCGCCCCGCCTTGGTCGAGCCGACCTATCTGCCGCTCCCGGAGACCGAGGAGGGCACGGTGGCGGCGGCCGCGCTGGACGTGGTCCTCGAGGCAGCTCCGGGCTTCGACGCGGTGGCCGTGGGCCCCGGGCTCACGACCCACCCCGAGGCGGTCCGCGTGGTCGAGGGCCTGGTGCGGGGGAGCCCGGCCCCGCTCGTGCTCGATGCCGACGGGTTGAACGCGTTCGCCGGCCGGGCCGGCGAGGTCGGGGCGCGGAGAGCGGAGGCCGTGCTCACCCCCCATGCGGGCGAGTGCGCGCGCCTCCTGGGGACCACGTCGGCCGAGGTGGGGGCCGACAGGCTCGGGAGCGCGCGGAAGCTCGCAGCCACGACGCGCGCGGTGGCCCTCCTGAAGGGACCTCGCACGCTCTCGGTCGACCCTGGCGGGCAGGTGCGCGTCAACCCCACCGGCGGCCCGGTCCTCGCCACGGCCGGGACCGGGGACGTCCTCACCGGGATCATCGCCGCGCTCCTCGCCCGGGGGCTCCCCCCGCTCGACGCGGCCTCGGTCGGGGCGTACCTCCACGGGCTGGCGGGCTCCCTGGCCGGACTGGAGCTCGGGGAGGGCACCACGGCGAGCGACGTGGCGGCCGCCGTCCCCGACGCGTTCGCGGCGGTGCGGGAGCCGTGAACGTCTACCGGCCGACGTTCGTCGAGGTCGACCTGGGGGCGATCCGCGCGAACGCCCGGGCGCTCAGGCCCGAGGGCGCCGAGCTCCTGGCGGTCGTCAAGGCCGACGCCTACGGCCACGGCGCGGTGCCCGTGGCCAGGGCCGCGCTCGAGGGCGGGGCCTCGTGGCTGGGCGTGGCGCTGGTCGAGGAGGGGCTCGAGCTCCGGGAGGCGGGGATCGACGCCCCGATCCTCGTGCTCTCGGAGCTCCCGCGCGGGGCGGAGAAGGAGGCCCTCGCGGCGGGGCTCGTCCCCACCGTCTACACGCCCGAGGGCGTCCGCGCGTTGGCCGAGGCGGGGGCCGGCGGCGTGGCCGTCCACGTCAAGGTGGACACCGGGATGCACCGGGTGGGCGTGTGGCCCCCGGGCGCCGCCGTCGGGTTCCTCCGGATGGTGGCCGAGGCCGGCCTCGAGGTGGAGGGCATGTGGACCCACTTCGCCCGCTCCGAGGAGGACCCGGCGACCACCCGGGCCCAGCTCGCCGTCTTCCTGGAGGTCGTGCGCGCCGCCCGCGCCGCGGGGTTCTCGCCCCGGCTCCTCCACGCCGCGAACAGCGCGGCGGCCATCCTCCACCCCGAGGCCCGGCTCGACCTGGTCCGGGTGGGGATCGCGCTGTACGGGGTGCCGCCGGCGCCGGGGGTCGGGGCTGGGCTCCGGCCGGCGCTCTCGTGGCGGAGCGAGGTGGTGATGGTGAAGCGCCTCCCGGCGGGCGAGGCGCTCTCGTACGGCCACCGGTACCGGCTGGAGCGGGACGCGAACGTGGCCACGGTGCCCGTGGGCTACGCCGACGGCTACCCGCGGGGGCTCTCGTCCCGGGCCGACGTCTTGATCAGGGGCCGGAGGCACCGGGTCGCGGGGGCCGTGACGATGGATCAGCTCCTCGTTGACTGCGGGGACGACCCGGTCGCCCCCGGGGACGAGGTGGTGCTGATCGGGCGCCAGGGCGAGGAGGAGGTGACGGCGGCCGAGCTCGCCGACCTCCTCGGCACGATCCCCTACGAGATCCTCACGGGGATCGGGGCCCGGGTGCCGCGGAGGTACGTGGGATGAGGCGTGCCGCGGAGGTACGTGGGGTGGGGCGTGCCGCGGAACGGATGGCGCGCGTGAGAGGCGACCGGGGGCCGGGGCCGCGGGGATGAGGCGGCGGACCGCGCTCCTGGGCGGGGCGGTGGCGGCCGCCGCCGTGGCTGGCGGGATCGCCGGCCGGGCCGTGCTGCGCCGGCGCGGGACGCCCGCCGCCGACGCGTACGACGAGCTGCCGCCGGAGGACCTGGGGCCCGTCCGCGCCGCCGACGGCACGGAGCTGTGCGTCCGGGCCGTCGGCGACCTGGCTTCCCCCCTCCTCCTGTTCGTGCACGGGTTCAGCCTCGACATGACGATCTGGCACCCCCAGTGGACCGCGCTGCGCGACCGGTTCCGCTGCATCCTCCTGGACCTCCGGGCCCACGGGCGGAGCGGCTCGGCCGGCGATCTCTCGCTCCAGGCGATGGCCGGCGACGTGGCCGCCGCCCTGGAGGCTGCGGCCCTGGGGCGGCGGGCGGTGGTCGTCGGGCACAGCATGGGTGCGATGGCCTCGCTGGTGCTGGCGGCCTCCCGCCCCGAGCTGTTCGGGCCGAACGTGGCGGGGCTCGTCCTCGTGGGGGCGGCCGGGGGGGACCTGGTCCGGGGGGCCGTGGGCGGGCTGGCCGGGTTCCTCCGGCCGGGGCGTTCGCTCCCCGAGGCGCTCCGGCGGGTGGACGAGCTCCGTCGGCACGTGGTCGCGAGCCGGGCCGACGTCGGCGCGCTCCTCGCCCGCCTCACGCAGTTCGGCCCCCATGCCCCGCGGGAGGCGGTCGAGCACGTGGTGGCCCTGGCGGCCCGGGCGCCCTCGTGCGTGTGGACGAACGGGCTCGCCTCCCTCGTGGCGACCGACCTCCGGGACGCCCTCGCGCACGTGCGGGTCCCCGTCCTCGTCGTGGTCGGCGACCACGACCGGGTGACCCCCAAGGGTGCGGCCGAGGCCCTCGCGCGGGCCCTCCCCGACGCGGAGCTCGTGGTGCTCGAGGGCTGCGGGCACGTCCCGATGCTCGAGCGGCCCGAGGCCCTGAACGCGCTGATCGAGGGGTTCGCGTCGCGCATCCTCGGCGGGGAGGGGTCGGGGTGATCACCGAGGTCCCCGGGGTCCGCGTCGGGCACTGGACCGACCCCGTGGGGCTCACCGGGTGCACGGTGGTGCTGCCGCCGCCGGGGACCGTGGGGTCGGGCGAGGTCCGGGGCGGCGCGCCCGGGACCCGGGAGACCGACCTCCTGCGGCCGGGGATGCTGGTCCGGGAGGTCCACGCGGTGCTCCTCACGGGCGGCAGCGCCTTCGGCCTGGCCGCCGCGGACGGGGTGATGCGGTTCCTCGAGGAGCGCGGGATCGGGTTCGACGCCGGCGTGGCCAGGGTGCCGATCGTCCCCGCCGCCGTCGTGTTCGACCTGGCGCTCGGGGACCCCGGGGCGCGCCCGGGCCCGCGCGAGGGCTACGCCGCGTGCCTGGCCGCGTCCGCCGGGCCCGTGGAGGAGGGGAGCGTCGGGGCGGGCACCGGCGCCACGGTCGCGAAGCTCCGCGGCCCCCGCCGCCAGAGGAAGGGCGGCGTGGGCTCCGCGGCCGAGCGCCGAGGGGCGGTGGTCGTGGGGGCCCTGGTCGTCGTGAACGCGCTGGGGGAGGTCCTGGACGAGGAGGGGAAGGTGCTCGCCGGCGCCCGTCCTGGCCCGCACCTCGAGCAGGGGCCGCCCTGGCCCGGCGCCGGCCAGGCGGGCGACGGACCCCGGTCCGAGGGCGCCGTGGACCTCCGGCCCGGGGCGAACACCACGCTCGCGGTGGTCGCCACGAACTCGAACCTCACGAAGGAGGAGGCCCACGCCCTCGCGGCCGCCGGTCACCGGGGCATCGCGGCCGCGATCCGGCCCTCGCATACGATATGGGACGGCGACGCGGTGTTCAGCCTCGCCACCGGGGGGGCGGAGGCCGGTCGGCACGAGCTTTCGGAGATGGCGGAACGGGCGGTGGCCACGGCCGTGCGGCGGGCGGTCCGGGCGGCGCGCGGCGTGGCCGGCGCCCCCGGCCTGGGGGAGGCCCCGTGAGGAGCATCGAGGAGGCGGCGCGCGAGGCGGCGTCCTGCGTGCGCTGCCGGCTGGCGCGGGGACGGACGCAGGTCGTCTACGGGGTGGGGAACCCCCGCGCCGAGCTGATGTTCATCGGCGAGGCGCCCGGCTACCACGAGGACCGGCAGGGCGAGCCCTTCGTGGGCGCCGCCGGCCAGCTCCTCACGAAGATGCTCGAAGGCATCGGGCTCCGGCGAGAGGACGTCTACATCGCGAACGTGCTCAAGTGTCTCGGGTACGACGCGATGGTCCAGCTGGCCGATGGGTCGTGGGAGAGGATCGGGCGACTGGTGCGGTCGCGCTACCAGGGGTCCGTCATGTCGGTCGACGCCGATGGGCGTCTCGTGGCGCGGCGCGTCATCGGCTGGCACGAGACACCGATCGCCGGCCGCCGGATCTTCCGGCTCAGCTACGCGTCGGCGAAGGACGCCGGGGCGGGGTGGGTGAGCGTCGAGCTCACGGGGGATCATCCGGTGCTCACGGAGCGCGGGTGGGTGGCGGCCGAAGAGCTCCGACCGGACGATAGGATCGCGACGGGCCAGGGTCTCTCCGACACCGCCTTCGATGTGGTCTGCGGCACGGTCCTGGGCGATGGCCGCCTGAGCGGGAACGGCTCGTACCTGTCGTTCTGCCACGGAGAGGCTCAGAGGGACTACGCCTTCTTCAAGGCGGCGCTGCTCGAGGAACTGTCCCCGAGGACGACGGTCCTCCGGGCGGCGGCTGGGAACGGGGGAGCGGCCCGTGGGGTCGTGCAGGTCCGCACGCTGCCGCACCGGGCGCTCCGGCTCCTCCGCTCGGACTTCTACCGGCCTCGCAAGCGGGTCCCGCCCTGGGTGGCCGAGCGCTTGAACGACCGGATGCTCGCCATCTGGTTCATGGACGAGGGGGATACGAGGATCCGTCCCCCGAGGCGTGCATCCTCCGAGATCGCCACCGTCGGGTTCCCGGAGGAGGACCTCCCCACCCTGGTCGCGGGGCTGCGGAGGCTCGGACTCACCCCGTCGGTGCAGCGTGGCCGGATCCACTTCGACCTCCGGGAGAGCGAGGCCTTGTCCATCGCTATCGCGCCCTACGTCCCCCCTCCGATGCGGCACAAGCTCCACCCGGAAGTGGCGCGGCGTATCCCGTACGACCCCGATCGTTTCGCGACCGGCCCACCCCGGGCGATGTACGACCGCGTCGATGTGCGCGACGTGACCCATCGCCCTCGCACCGATGCCACCTTCTTCTGCATCGACGTCGAGGGGACCCACAACTTCGTCACGGCCGGTGGGGTGGTCCACAACTGCCGCCCGCCGGGGAACCGGGACCCGCTCCCCGACGAGATCGAGGCCTGCCGGCCGTGGCTCGCCGAGCAGATCGACCTGATCGATCCGCGGATCATCGTGACCCTCGGGAACTTCGCGACGCGGTTCATCCTGGACCGCCCGGTCTCGATCAGCCGGGTGCGGGGGCAGCGGTTCGCCTGGCGGGGGAAGGTCGTGATCCCCACGTTCCACCCCGCGGCCGTGCTCCACGGCGGCGGGCAGGCGAGCAGCCAGATGGAGGCGCTCCGTCGGGACTTCGAGGAGGTCCGGGCGGCCCTCGCCGAGCGGCCGCCGCCCGTCGAGGAACAGCTCGGGCTGTTCTGATGGAGGTGGAGCTGCGGGCCGAGACCCCCGAGGACACCCGGGCCGTGGGAGCGGCGATCGCCGGGTTCCTCCGCCCCGGGGACGCGGTGGCGCTCACCGGCGAGCTCGGCGCGGGGAAGACGACGTTCGTCCAGGGAGCGGCCCGGGCGCTCGGCGTCACCGAGCCCGTCGTCTCGCCCACGTTCACGCTGGTGCGGGAGTACCCGGGGCGGGTGCCCGTGGTCCACGTCGACGTCTACCGCTTGGACCGGATCCAGGACGTGCTGGACCTGGGGATCGAGGAGGTCGCGGAGGAGGGCGTGCTGTTCGTGGAGTGGGGCGACGTGATCGAGGGCCTCCTGCCCCGCGACCACCTGGTGGTCGAGCTGTCGTCCTGCGGCGACGACGTCCGGCGGGTCGTGGTCCGGGCCGCCGGGGGGTCCTGGGCGGAGCGCTGGGAGCCCCTGGCGCGGGCCCTGGAGCCGTGGCGGGCCGACGGGGGTGGGCGGTGATCGTCCTCGGCATCGACACCTCGACCACGGCCTCCTCGGTCGGGCTCGGCACCGAGGGCGGGATGCTCGCCGCCGCGACCGTCGGGGGGCGGGCCCGGCAGGGGTCGGTGGCCGCCGTGCTCGAGCACCTCCTCCGGTGGAGCGGCGTGGAGCTCGCCCAGGTCGGTGGGGTCGCGGTCGGGATCGGCCCGGGGCTGTTCACGGGCCTGCGGGTGGGGGTCGAGACCGCGAAGACCCTGGCCCAGGTGCTCCGGGTGCCGATCGTCGGCATCACCTCGCTCGACGCCCTGGCCTACGACGTGCGCTTCACGTCCCGCCGGATCGCAGCGGTGATCGACGCCCGTCGAGGCGAGGTGTTCTTCGCGATCTACGAGCCGGCCCCCGGCGGGGTGGTGCGGGAGAGCGGGTACGAGGTGGCGCCGCCCGACCGGCTGGTGGCGGAGCTCGAGGCGCTCGGCCGGGAGGTCCTGGCGGTCGGCGACGGGGCCCTCCGTTACCGTCGGGCCCTCGAGGAGCTCGGCGGTCGGGTCGAGTTCGCGTCGCCGGCCTTCGCCCACCCGCGGGCCTCGGCCCTGATCGAGCTCGCGGTACCCCGGTTCCTGCGGGAGGAACACGATCGGCTCTTCGACGTCGTCCCGCTGTACCTCAGGAGGACGGATGCGGAGATCGCTTGGGACGAGCGTCGAGGCCGCTAAGCTCGAGATCACCCGGATGCGCCGCCGCCACCTGCGGGGCGTGATGGCGATCGAACGGCAGGTCTACCCGCGCCCCTGGTCCCCGAACCTGTTCATCGCCGAGATGAGCGATACCTCGAGCCGCTGCTACCTCGTCGCGAGGTTCAACCGCCAGGTCGTCGGCTACGCCGGGCTCGTGTCCTACGGGGAGGAAGCCCATGTCACGAACATCGCCGTCGACCCCCTCCATCACCGCCGGAAGATCGGCACCCGGCTCCTCCTCGAGCTGATCCTGCACGCGATCGAGATGGGCGCGGAGGCCGTCTCGCTCGAGGTCCGGGTGTCGAACTGGCCGGCGCAACGGCTCTACGCTCGGTTCGGCTTCCGCCCGGTGGGGATCCGGCGGAACTATTACCAGGAGATCAACGAGGACGCGCTGATCATGTGGGCCGACGGGATCCGGTCGCCGGAGTACGCCGCCCGCCTCCGGGCGATCGCCGCGTCCCTCCCCGAGGACGTCCGTCCCTGAGGAGGCGGGATGCTGATCCTGGGGATCGAGACCTCCTGCGACGAGACCGCGGTGGCGGTCCTGGAGGACGGCGAGGGCGTGCTCGAGGGCGGCGCGGTCCTGCGCGCCAACCTGATCGCACGCCAGACCGACCTCCACGAGCGGTTCGGCGGGGTGGTCCCGGAGGTGGCCGCGCGGGCCCACGTCGAGGCCCTCAACCCGCTCCTCGAGCGGGCCCTGGAGGAGGCGGGGTGCGACTTCGGCGACCTCGGCGGCGTGGCGGTTACGGTGGGCCCGGGGCTGGTCGGCGCGCTCCTCGTCGGGATGGCCGCGGCGAAGGCGGTGGCCCTCGCGACCGGCGCTCCGTTCATCGGGGTGAACCACCTCGAGGGGCACATCTGGGCGAACTTCCTCGAACACGGACCGCCCCGGCCCCCCTACGTCTGTCTCGTGGTGTCGGGCGGCCACACGTTGCTCGTCCACATGCCCGAGCTCCACCGCCACGAGGTGCTCGGGCGGACCCTGGACGACGCGGCCGGGGAGGCCTTCGACAAGATCGCGAGGTTCCTGGGACTCGGGTTCCCCGGCGGCCCGGCCCTCGACCGACTGGCGCGGGAGGGGGACCCCGAGGCGATCCGCTTCCCCCGGGCCATGGAGGGTTCCGGCGACTACGATTTCTCGATGTCGGGGCTGAAGACCGCGGTCCTCCGCTACGTCCGGGCCCAGCGGGAGGCGGGGCGGGAGGTCGACCCCGCGGACCTGGCGGCGTCGTTCCAGGAGGCGATCGTCGACGTGCAGGTGAAGAAGACGATCGCGGCGGCCCGGGACCGGGGGGTGGACACGGTGCTCCTGGGAGGCGGGGTCGTCGCCAACTCCCGGCTCCGGGAGCGGATGCTGGCCGAGGGGGAGCGGGCGGGCCTCCGGGTCCTCTACCCGAGCATCGAGCTGTGCACCGACAACGCCGCGATGATCGCCTGCGTGGGCGCCTCCCGCCTCGCCAGGGGCGAGCGGACCCCGCTCGACGTGGGCGCCGACCCCAACCTCCGGCTCACGTGAGCGGACCGGGGGCCGGGCCGTGAGCACGATCCTGGTCACGGGCGGGGCGGGGTTCATCGGTTCCCACCTCTGCGATCGCCTGCTGGCGGAGGGGCACCGCGTCGTCGCGGTGGACGATCTCACGACGGGGCGGATCGCCAACCTGTCCGAGGCCCGGGGGTACGGGCGGGCGTTCGCGTTCTTCCACATGGACATCCGGGCCGAGGGGCTCCGGTCGGTCTTCGAGCGGCACCGGCCCGAGGTCGTGATGCACCTCGCGGCCCAGTCCGGGGTCCGCCCCTCGCTCGAGGATCCGGTCCGCGACGCGAGCATCAACGTGATGGGCTCGCTCAACGTCCTGGAGTGCGCGGCGGCGAGCGGCGTCCGGAAGGTGGTCTACGCCGGCTCCGGGGGGACGGCGTACGGGGAGCCGCGGCGGCTCCCGGTGCGGGAGACCCAGGCCTGGAGCGCCCGTCCCACCTCGCCCTACGGGATCAGCAAGAAGGTCGTGCTGGACTACCTCGCGCACTACGGGAGGGACCGAGGGCTCGACTGGACCGCGCTCCTGCTCGGCAACGTCTACGGGCCGCGGCAGGACCCCACCGGGGAGGCGGGGGTGATCGCGATCTTCGCCCGCCGGATGCTCGCGGGGGAGACCCCCACGATCTTCGGTGACGGGAACCAGACCCGGGACTACGTGTTCATCGATGACACGGTTCACGCGTTCGTGCTCGCGATGGACCGGGGTTCGGGGCGGGTCGTCAACATCGGCACCGGGCTCGAGACCTCGGTGAACGGGCTGTTCCGTATGCTCGCGGAGCTCACCGGGTTCGGTGGGGGACCCGCCTTCGGCCCCCTCCCGCCGGGGGAGATCCGGAGGATCGCACTGGATCCCTCCCTCGCCGCCGAGGTCCTGGGATGGCGGCCGTGGACCCACTTGGAGGACGGCCTGTCCGAGACCGTCGCCTTCCTCAGGGGGACCTGGGTCAGGGGGACGTGACGAGCGGCGTCCCCGGAGGGTCCGCCCCGTCCGGCGCGCCCTCCCGCTCCTTCGCCGCTCGCCCGCCCCTCCGCTCCTCGCGCCGGCCCGCCTCCTCCTCGCGGAGGGCGGCCCCGATCCGCTCGACGAGCTCCTCGGGCCTCCGTCCCGCGGCGGTCGCGAGCACCTCGAGGTCCCCGGCCCGGAGCACGATCGACCGCGGTTCCCGCTCCCCCCGCCGGGCCGCCACCTCCCGGACGAAGTCGGCGACGATCCTCCCCTCGGCCTCCTCGATCGCCTCGAGCTTGGTGAGGTCGATGACGACGGGGGGCCTCCCCTCGAGCCTCCGCACGATCTCGGCCAGGAGGCGCTCCGGGGCCATCCCGTAGACGCGGCAGAGGTCGACGAACCGCTCGAGCGTGATGCTCCGCTCGCCCCGCTCGTAGCCCGCGATCGAGGTCGGCCGGAAGCGGCCCTCCGAACGTTCCGCGGCCTGCTTCAGCGTGAGCCCCCGGGCCCTCCGCGCCTCCCGGAGCGCCCTGCCGATCTCGATGGCCGCTCTTCGCGTCGTCATGCTCGAGCCCTCGCGGGCGGTCGGGGAAGCCGCTGGCGATCGCCGGAGTGTATCCGCGAGCCGGGGCGGGTTCCAGCAGGAGCGCGACGTATTTCCGCTACGCCCGCCCGACGTTCCGCGAGGACGGAACCCGTCCGGACCTGGACGGATGGATCGGAGGGGCGGCGGGAGGACGGGAGGCGTACGGAGAAAGTGGGACAATTCCCGGCCGATCGGTGGTCACCCGTTTACACGACGCGCTCCGCGTCCTATAGTTGCAGGCCTCGGAACCAGCCGAGGGAGGGGAGGGACCTGGCTGGGATGCGCGCGGCCCACACCCCCGTAGCGTCTCGCGGTCCGACGCGTCCGGCGTCGGACGGGGCGCGGGACGTCCTCGAGCTCCGCGCGTCCGTGGGGGCGTGGGTGCGGGCCGCCCTCGGCACGGACCGAGCGTGGGTCGCCATCTCGGCGCCCGACGCCGCCGGGAGGCTCCGCGTGATCTGGGCCGAGGAGGTGGACGCCGCCGACGGCCGGCTCCGGGCGTCCCGGCGACGGAGCGCGTTCCTCGGCGGCGCGACCGAGCGCGTGGTCCTCACCTCCGATGGGGGGTCCACCCTCGCCTTCGTCCCGCTCGTCTGCGGCGGGGAGGCGGTCGGGGTGCTCGAGATCCGCGCCATGGAGGCGGTGGATGAAGCCCGCTGGGCGGCCCTGGAGGAGGCCGCCGCGCAGCTCGCGGTCGCCGTCCGGGCGCTCCGCGACCGCGCGCGTCTGCGGGCCCGGGCGGCGGCCCTCGAGGAGGTCGTGGCTCTCACCCGCCGGCTCCTCGTCACCCCCAGCGACCACGCCGCGCTCCGCGCGGCGGCCCGGTACCTCGTCGAGCGGTGGGAGGGCCCGGCCGCGGGCTGGCTCGCCCCCGACGCCGGGGCGCCGCTCCGGTTCGCGTTCGGGCGCGGGCTCGCCGCGGGGCGGGAGCGGCGCCTGGCCCAGGCCCTCCGGCAGCTCCCGCCCTGGTCGGAGCTGAACGAAGCCGAGCGCCGCGAGGTGCTGGACACCTTCGCGGAGACGGTCGGGGCGCCCGCCGAGCCGGTGGACGCGGGGCGGGGGTTGCTCCTCGCTGCCCGCTCGAACGGGGCGGAGGTGGCCGTCGACGAGCTGGCCTCGGTGCTCCGGGCCGTGCTCGAGCGCGGCGAGCGGAACGTGCGGCTCGTTCCCGAGGGCGACCGAGGGGTGGGCGTGGCCTGGGCGGCGCACGAGCTCCGGCGCCCGCTGATCGGCGTCCGAGCGGTCCTCGAGTACCTCCTCCGCGAGGAGGCGGACGAGGGCCGGCGGTGGATGCTCACCCGTTCCGTCGAGGAGATGCAGCGGCTCACCGAGCTCACCGAGGGGTTGCTCCGGTGGTCGGCGGGGGAGGCCCCGCTCGACCGCCGCCCGGTCGAGCTGTCGGAGGTGGTCCGGGGCGCCGTCGCCACCTGCGGGTTCGAGACCGGCCGGGGGGACCGGATCGTGCTCCGGACGGACGGCCCGGCCGTGGTCCGGGCGGATCCCCAGCACCTGGGGGTCGCGATCGCGAACCTCCTCCGCAACGCGCTCGCCTACTCCCCGGAGGGGAGCGAGGTGCTGGTGAGCGTAGGGGCGGAGGCCTCGCGGGCCACGGTCGTGGTCCAGGACGGCGGGCCGGGGGTCCCCCCGGAGGAGCGGGATGCGATCTTCGAGCCGTTCCTCCGCGGCTCCCGCGCCCCGGCCCGGCCGGGGAGCGGGCTCGGCCTGTTCATCGCGAAGCGGGTGATCGAGGCGCACGGCGGGGAGCTCCGCCTCGAGCCGGGCCCCGTCGGCGCCACCTTCCGCGTCGAGCTCCCGATGGAGGTGCCGTGAACGTCCGGGCGCTGATCATCGATGACCACCTGCTGTTCGCCGAGGCCATCAAGCCGGCCCTCGCCGCGGAGGGCGTCGAGGTGTTGGGGGTCGCCACCTCCGGGGCGGAGGGGCTCCGGGCCGTGGCCGAGCACCGACCGGACCTCGTCCTCGTGGACCTCGGCCTCCCCGATCAGAGCGGCCTCTCGGTGGGGCGCGCGATCGCCGCGGAGCACCCCGAGACGAAGGTCGTGGCGCTCACGGCGCTCGAGGACCCGAGGGCCGTGCGGGACGCGGTGCGGGCGGGCTTCCACGGGTACGTGACCAAGGACACCTCCACGTCGCGGTTCGTGCAGGCCGTGCGCTCCGCGCTCGCGGGCCAGGTCGTGTACCCCCGCCGCCTCGCGATGCGGGGGGCGCGGACCGCGGAGGAGGAGACGGCACGGCTCCTCGCGAGCCAGCTGACCAGCCGGGAGCGGGAGGTGCTCGCGCTGCTCGCGAGAGGGGCGACGGGTAGGGAGATCGCGGCGCGCCTGGCGATCAGCCCCAACACCGTGCGGACGCACGTGCAGAGCATCCTCACCAAGCTCCAGGTGCATTCGAGGTTGGAGGCGGCGGTGTTCGCGATGAAGCATCGTTTGGTCGACGATGGCGGCCCGCCGGCGGCGGCCGCGGAGTGAGCCCCGCTCGCGGCGGCCCGCGAGGCCAGCGCTCCCGCAGAGGCCACCGCTCCTGCAGCGGCGCCGCCTGCTGCGAAGGCCGTAGGGGATCTGCGCCGTTCGGGGCTCCCGCGCGCTGGACCCGCTCCCGCAAGGTGGTGGCATGCCTCCCCCGGGCGTGACCTTCGTGCGGCGGGACACCTCGATCCGGCTGTTCGGGTTCCGGACCTGGGACTCGCTGCTCCCCTGGGACCCGCTCGCGAAGGACCTCCCCGACCGGATCGCCCTGCCCCTGGACCAGGGGTTCCTCGACCAGTGGGCGGGGTCGCAGGAGGGGGACCTCGTCGTCCTCCCCGAGGCCGAACCCGAGGGGCGCGGTCGCCCGGGGGGGAGCGCCACCGGCGGCCGTCGGGGGAGAGGGCGGAAGGGCGCCGCCGGGCGCGAGCGGGGGCTCGCGGCCGCCCGGGCCCGGGCCCAGGCTGCCCGGGAGGAGCTGGTCGCCGCCGAGCGGGAGCTCGCCGGTTCGGAGCAGCGGCGACAGGGGCTCGAGCTCTTGGCCCGGAGCGCCGAGGACGAGCTCGCGGTGGCGCAGGGGTTGCTGGAGGCGGCGCGGGAGCGGTTCCGGGGCGAGGAAGGGCGGCTCGAGGAGCTCCGCCGCGAGCTCCAGGAGCACCGGCGCGCGATCCGTTCGGTCGACGCCGAGGCCCGGGCGGCCAGGGGCCGGGCCGGGGCCGTCGGGGGATCCCTGCGGGTGGTCCGGGCGACGCGCCGGGTCCAGCGCGCCGAGGAACGGGTCGCGGCGCAGGAGGCGGCGTTGGCGGCGGCTCGACGCGAGCTGGACGAGCTGGCGGAGGTCGTCGCGAGCAAGCAGGCGACGTTGGATCGTGCCCTGTCGGAGGCCGAGCGGGCCCGCGTGGAGGAGGTGGAGCTGCGGAAGCGGCTGACGGAGGCCCGCCGCCGGGCGGCCCGCGCCTCGCTCGTCCTCGCCGGCCTCGAAGGGGAGGTCCCGGAGCGGGCGCGGGGATCCACGGGCGAGCCCGACGGGCCGGCGGCTGCGCGGTGGGACGGACCCCCGGGACCCGCGGCCCCCGGGGTCGAGGACGTCGAGCGCGAGGTCGCGGAGGCGAAGGGGCGGCTCGCCGCGGCCGAGTCCGAGCTGCGGGCCGCGGGCGAGCTCGTGGAGACCGTCGAGGCCGAGCGGCGGCCGGCCCAGCAGGCGTTCCTGGAGGCCGAGGCGGCGGCCCGGGCCGCGGATGGGTTGGTGGCGGCGCTCCAGGCCGAGCTGCAGGAGCTCGAGACGGCGGCGCGGAACCTCGCCCCCGCGCTGGAGGACGCCGTCGCGGAGACGCGGGGGGCCGCGGGTCCCCTCGAGCGCGCCGCCCCGGTCCTCCGCATGGGCTCGCGGGCGCTCGCCGCGCGACGGATCCGCCGCAGGACGAGGGAGCTCGAGGCCGCGCTGGGGCAAGCTCGCGGCGAAGCCGACGCCGCGCGGGCGAGGCTGGAGGAGGCGGCGCGGGCCGCGGCGCAGGCGCGCGAGAAGCTCCACCAGGTCCGCCGGATCGAGATGGAGGCCCGCCGGCGGATGGTCCTCGCGCAGCGGAGCTACTCGGAGGCGCTGGGGCGCCTCTCCCGGTTGAAGCTCCTCGACCCCGCCGGCGGCGAGCGGGATGGTCCCGCGCTCCGGTTCGTGATCGTGGCGAGGGAACACCGCGTGCTGGGCAGCCTGTCCTTCGAGGAGTGGGCGAAGCGAGCCGCGGGCCACGGGCGGACCCCGCGGTTCATCCTCGAGACACAGGGCGAGGCTATCTGGCTGTTCCGGGGGGAGTGGATCGTCGCGGACCCGGAGCTATCCCTCGAGGACCTCACCTCGGTGATCGGGGCCTCCGGCGGGATCGGTACCGGACGACCGGGCCTGCACCCGGGCCTCGACGCCGAGGCCATCCGGTTCGTCTGGGGGCGCGACGCGGGCCGGTGCGTCCGGTGCGGGAGCGTGGCCAACCTGGAGGTCACCCACGTCGTCCCCCCCTACCTCGGAGGGGCCGAGACCGCGGCGAACCTCCAGCTCCTGTGCCGGAACTGCGTGCGGGATCAGTCCCACCAGCTCTGATCTGATCCGATCCGGATCCGATCCCCGACGGGGCCTGCTCGGCTCACGACGGGCGGCGCCGCCCCCCGTCCCGTGCGCGGGCGGAGGACGCGGCCGGCTCGGGCCCGCCCTCGGGGAGGAGCAGCCGGTAGAGGAGCCCCCGGCGGTAGTCGTAGGCGGTGTAGGCGGCGCGACGGGCCCAACCCTCGACGCGGTTCACGACCCCGCCCACGATCCGCCCCCCGACCTGCTCGATCTGGTGCCGGGGCTCGGCGACCCCCGTCCGGGTCGCGCTCCGCGCGTCCATCACGAACAAGACCCCGTCGACCATCCCCGCGAGGACGAGGCTGTCGGCCATCGCGAGCACCGGCGGGCCGTCGATCACGACGAAGTCGGCCTCCCCGCAACGCTCGATCACCTCGCGCATCCGGTCCGATTGGAGCAGCTCCACGGGCTCCTCCACCTCGTCCACCGGCCCGCTCGGGAGCACCCGGAGGTCCGGGAGGTCGGTGTCGGCGAGGGCCTCGGACAGCGGGAGCTTCCCCTGGAGCACCTGGCCGAGCCCGTGCTCGTTGGGGATCCCGAAGAACGCGTGCGCCCGCGGGAACCGGAGGTCCGCCGAGACGAGGACGACGGAGCGTCCCACCTGCGCGAGGGCGGCGGCCAGGTTGGCGGCGGTGGTGGTCTTCCCCTCCCCCATGTCGGCGCTGGTGACCAGCAAGCTCTTGAGCGGCGGCCGTCTGGAGACGGCGAGGAGGTTCGTCCGGAGGGTCCGGTAGGCCTCCGCCGCCGGGCCGCGGGGGTCCTCCACGATGGCGAGGCGAGCCGAGCCCCGGAGCGTGGGCGTCCGAGGGATGAGGCCGAGCGTTGGGGCCCCGAGGTACCGCTCGAGCACCGCGGGTTCCGCGATCCGGTCGCTGAGCCGCTCCCGCGCGTAGGCGAGCGTCGCCCCCCCGACGAGGCCCGCGAGGAGCCCGAGGGCCAGGTTGACCGGGTGATCGGGGCTGCTCGGGGCGGTCGGACGCTGCGCCGGTTGGACGACCTGCCCCGGGTCCGTGCTCAAGGCGCTCACCGAGACCAGCTGCCCCTGGAGGGCGAGCCTGCTCGCGTCCAGCTGGCTCCGCTGATCGGAGAGCGTCCGCCACTGCGTGGATCCCTGCGGGACGGATGCGAGCTGCTCGTTGATCGACGAGATCTGGGCGTCCAGGTCGGCGATCTCCGTGCGGAGCCTCGTGACGTAGCGCTGGATGGCCTCGGCCGCCTGCTCCGACCGGAACCGCAGATAGGCATCGGTGAACGCCTGCGCCCCCTCCCGGGCCCTCCCCGGATCGGGGTCGGAGAACGAGATCTCCAGGATCTCGGTGCCCGCGGGGTTGCGGACCGAGACGTGGGGCAGGAGCGCCTGGCCCGGGACCCCGCCCCCCATCAGCTCCGCCGCGAGCTGCGCGACGGCGCTCGAGGTGACGAGCTCGAGCTCGGTGGGCATGTTGACCTGGTCGCCGCGGCCCTCGAGGGGGCTCGTGAGCACGGGGCGGACGAGGACGGTGGCCTTGGCCGTGTACAGCGGCGTCCGGCTGAAGGAGTAGGCGGCGGCGAGCGCGGTGGCGAGGAGCGTCACCGCGAGGATCGTCCACCGCCGCCGGGCGAGGAGCCGGAGGAGGTCGCGGACGTCGAACACGGCCTCGGACCGATCGGGCCACGTGGTACGCGCATCGACCGCCATCTCGTCGTCTCCCGGTGTCCGCGTGCCGGGGGCGGCCCCCGGGCATCGGGCGGGAGGCTACCGCAGCGGTGGGCGCGGCCCATCCCGCGAACGTCGTAGGGCCGGTACGTCGAGCTGGCGGTGCGGGCGCGTCCCGCGTTGGATAGGGTCGCGCCGCCGACGGAGGGCCATGGGAGGGAGATGGAGCGCGAGATGGAGCGCGACGGCGGCTCGGTCCGGATCCTCCTCGCGGACGGGCATTCGCTCTTCCGCGAGGCGATGCGCGTGGTCCTCGAGAGCGAGGGCGATCTCCGGGTGGTGGGCGAGGCCGGCGACGGCCCCGGGGCCCTCCTGGAGGCGGAGCGGACCCGGCCCGACGTCGCCCTCCTCGACGCCGGCCTCCCGGGCCGGGGCGGCATCGAGACGGCCCGGGCGATCCGCGAGCGCGTCCCCGGATGCGAGGTGGTGCTCGTGAGCGGGACCGAGGACCCCGACGTCCTGGAGCAGGCGCTCGAGGCGGGGGCCAGGGGGTTCGTCAGCAAGTCGTCCCCGCTGGTCGAGCTCCTCGAGGTGACCCGGGCCGTCCACCGGGGCGAGATCCAGATCCCCCAGCGGATGCTCGGCGACATCCTGGGACGGCTGATGCGCCGCCGCCGGGAGCAGAACGAGGTGCTGCGGCGCGTCTCTCGCCTCACGCGGAGGGAACGCGAGGTCCTCCGCCTGATGGCCGGCGGGGCGGGGACGGAGACGATCGCCCGCCGCCTCGTGATCAGCCCCCAGACCGCGCGCACGCACATCCAGAACATCCTCGCCAAGCTCGAGGTGCACTCGCGGCTCGAGGCCGCGGCCCTGGTGAACCAGGCGGGGATCCTCGAGCCCGGGTTCGAGCCGCTCGCGGAGGTCGACCCGCTCTCGATCGCCGCCCGCTGAGCGCGGCCGCGCGGTGCGGGGCCGCATCCCTGCCGGACCCCCCGTCGATGGGCGGATCAGGTCGCGGCGCGGGAACCTGCCCCGGCGGGGGCCCGGTCCTCCTCCAGGAGCTGGCTCTGCGCGGCCCGCTCGAAGGCCGCGATCGCCCGGAGCACCATGTCCACGGAGCCGATGGGGTCGACCCCGATCGCGGTCTCGGCGGCGAGGACGAGCCCGTGGACGCCGTCGAGGAGCGTGTTCGCGAGGTCGTTGGCCTCCGCGATCGTCGGCACCCGGCTCGAGACCATGGACTCGAGCAGGTTGGTGGCGACGTAGACCGGTCGGTTCCACCGGTTCGCCCGGCGGACGATCGCCTTCTGGTAGTAGGGGACGTGCTCGAGAGGGATCTCGCGGGAGAGGTCGCCCCGGTCGATCAGGGCGGCGTCGGCGGCCGCGATGATCTCGTCCATCCTCCGGACGCCGGCCCGGCTCTCGATCTTCGCGATGACGAAGGACCCCTCGGGGGCGAGGCTCCGCAGGCGGGCGACATCTTCCGCGCTGCTCGCGAACGAGAGCGCGTAGGCGCGGATCCCGAGCCGGGCCCCGATGTCGATCGCCGCGAGGTCCTTCTCCGAGAGCGCGGGGAGGGCGGGCGGCGGGTCGACGGTGACGGCCTTGTTGGAACGCACGCGACCGCCCACGAGCACCTCGGTCCTGGCCCACGTCGCCCCCACGTCGGTCACCCTGAGGAGCGCGCCGTCGAAGTCGATCGAGAGGACGGCGCCCGGGGCGAGGGCCTCGAAGATCGTCCGGGGCCAGAGCTGGATCCGCTCGGGCGTCCCCTCGACCGGCTCCGCCGTGAGCTCGACCTCCCCCCCTTCGCGGAGGACCGCGTCGGGCCGGAGGGGGCCGCACCGGACCTGTGGGCCCTCGGTGTCGAGGCAGATCGGCGTCGCCGCGTGCCGCTGGACGAACCGGATCGCGGGCTCGACCCGCTCGAGCGGCGTGTGCGAGAGGTTGATCCGGAAGAGGTCCACGCCGCGGTCGGCCAGGGCCCGGATGACGCCGCCATCCATCGACGCCGGGCCCAGGGTGCAGAGGATCGCGATCTTCACGGCGGACAGCGTACGGAGGGCGGTGGGCGGCGCGCCTGATGCATCTGCTGGTGTCCGCGTCCCGCACCGGATCCATGCGGGACCGCGGGTACGCGCCCGCCGCCCCGCCCTCACCCCAACGGACGAGGTCCCGTCCAGCGTTCGTCGGATGCCCGGGGGGGAGGCGCTCCGTAGGATGCGACCCGGCCCCGAGTGGACGGGGACCTCGCGTTCCCTGGAGGAGGATCGATGGAGCAGCAGACCTACCCCTGGTCCACCACGCGGGTGCTCGTGACCGGCGGTGCCTCGTTCATCGGCTCCACGCTCGTGGACGCGCTGGTGCGTCGCGGGGCATCGGTCCGGATCGTCGACGACTTCTCGAGCGGCACGATGGACAACATCCGGCACCTGGTCGAGGAAGGGAGCGTGGAGCTCCTCCGCGGCGACCTCCGCGACCCGCTCGTCGCCCGGCGCGCCGTGGAGGGCCGGGACGTGGTCTTCCACCTCGCGGCGGACCACGGAGGTCGGGGCTACGTCGACCTCCACCAGTGGGCCTGCTCCACGAACCTCGGGCTGGACTCCACGGTCTTCCGGGCGGCGGTCGAGGCGGGCGTGGAGAAGGTGGTGTACGCATCGTCGGGCTGCGTGTACCCCCTGTTCCTCCAGGCCGACCCGGGAGAGACGCTCTACCTCACGGAGGACATGGTGGCCGCGCCCGGGTACGACCCGGACGGGATGTACGGGCTCGCCAAGCTCGCGGGCGAGCTCACGCTCCGGGCGATGCACCGCGAGCTCGGGATGAAGACCGCATCGTGCCGGTACTTCACGGTCTACGGGCCGCGGGGGGTGGAGAACCACGCCGTGATGGCGATGATCGCCCGGGCCTTCCTCCGCCAGGATCCGTTCCACGTCTGGGGCACGGGCGAGCAGATCCGGAACTGGACCTACGTGGACGACATCGTGGAGGGGACGATCCTCGCGGCGGAGCGGATCGACGACGGGACCGCCGTGAACCTCGGGACCACCGAACGCATCAGGGTGATCGATGCCGTCCGGATGGTGTGCGAGCTCGCCGGCTACAGCCCGGAGATCGTGACCCAGCCGGAGATGCCCACGGGACCGATGAACCGGGTCGCGGACAACTCGCTCGCCAAGCGGCTGCTCGGCTGGGAGCCGAAGGTGCCGTTCGCCGAGGGGCTCCGCCGCACCGTCGAGTGGTACTTCTCGACGAAGGATCCCGAGCGCGTCCGGGCCGTCCTGGACCGCATGCTCACGGGACGGGGGGTGCCCTCGGAACCGGAGCCCGTCCCCGTCGCGAGCGGCGACTGATCTCGCTCGCGGGGCGCACGCCGATGGGCCGCGACGTCGCTCGGAGCGGGTCGGACGGAAGCGCCCCGCCCGCCCCGGGGATCGTCGGCGGCGCCGGGCGTCCCGGGTGGTGGGAGCGGCCCCCGGCCCGCGAGCACCTGCGGGTGCTGCTGATCGTGGCGACCGCTCCGCTCACGCTGTGGCTGGGCTCCCTCGTGCTTCGCCACGAGCCGCTCCCCATCCGCGACTTCGGGTCCCAGGCCGCGGCGACGGTGCTGCTCGCCTGCCTCGCGACGGCCCTCGTGCTGGCGATCCACCGGCTGCACCTGCTCTCGTTCCCCTCGCTCTTCCTCGCGGTCACGTTCCTCTTCACCTGCAGCCCGCTCATCCTGTACCGGCTCGAGGGCGTCGCCGCCTTCCGGATCTGGGAGTTCGTGGACCTCACGAGCGTCTCGCTCGCGATGCCGGTGATCATGCTCGGGTTCTCCGCGTTCCTCCTGGGCGCCCTGCTCCTGCCCACCGGGGACGGTCGGCCGACCCCCGCCGCCCCCCCGCCGTCCCCCGGGGAGGCGCCGCACGAGCGGACGCTCCGGCGGATGGGCCTCGGGATCTACGCGGCGTGCGCCACCCTCGTGGTGGCGGCGACCCTCGCCGGCCACGGGCTGGCCCATGCGTTCGAGGGCGGGTACTCCGCCTACCACGGCGCGAAGCGGGCCGGGGATGTCTCGCGGTTCGTCGGCGTCTCGGTGACCCACCTCCTGCCCTGGTCGCTCCTGATCCTCGCCGCCACCAGCCGGACGCGTCGGGCGCGACGGCAGGTCCTCCTGCTCACGGCCCCGTTCGTCGTCGCGATGCTCGCCGTGGGGGACCGCGGCGGCCCCATCGCGACCGTGACCGTCGTCGCCTCCGGCCTGTACCTCGTGGGGTCCCGGGTGGGCTGGGGCCGCGCGCTCGCCATCGGCCTCGCGATCGCGTTCCTGATCCCCACGGTCCTGAACCTCCGGCAGATCCCGGTCTCGGCGTGGTCGAGATCGACGATCGCGGACGCCCTCGCCAACCGGGTCGAGAACACGAACACGTACCTGGACGATCCGATCAGCGGGTTCTTCGTCTCGATGTCGAGCCCCTACCAGACCCTGATGGCCACGGTCCAGGTGGTCCCGCTCCGGGAGGGCTACCACCTGGGCCGCGACTACCTGAGCTCGCTGGCGGTCGCGCTCCCGTTCCGCTCGGTGATCTTCCCGCTCTTGGGGATCGCGTTCGACCGCCTGCCGCCGAGCCAGTGGGTCCTCCTCACCCTCAACCCGGGGCGGAGGGCGGGGCCCGGCTACCTCCAGCTCGCCGAGGCCTACCTGCAGTTCGGCGCGGCCGGCGTCGCGGGGCTCTACCTCGCGCTCGGGTGGGGGCTCACGCGGCTGTGGCGGCGGATGCTGCGGATGGCGTGGGACCCGAGGCTGCTCGCCTTCTGCCTGATCCTCGTGATGGAGACGCTGCTCTGGGTCAGGAACTCCTCCACCTTCATCGTCCGCGCGGTGGCCTGGGGCTGGGTGCTGATCTACGTGGCCCCCCGGATCCTCGCGATGCTCGGAGGGAGGTCGGCCCGGCCCCTGCCGGCCGCGGTAGCCGCTCCGGCCGAGCGATGAGCGCGAGGCCGGCCGAGGCGGGCGCGCCGGCGCCGGCGCCCGGGAGCGCGGCCGCGGGGGCGCGCCCCGTGCGGGTCCTGTTGGTGTTCGGGGCGCTCGAGCGGGCCGGCGCGCAGCTCCGGACGATGGAGGTGTGCCGGGAGCTCCGCCGGGCGCGGCCCGTGTCGTTCGACCTCTGCTCGCTCGGGCTCGGACCGGACGAGCTGTGGGCGGAGGCGTCGGCGCTCGGCGGCTCGCCGCGGCGGATCTCGATCCGCTCCCCGCTCTTCCCGCTCCGCCTCGCGGCCTTCCTCCGCCGGGAGCGGTACGGGATCCTCCTCACGGAGCCGCAGCTCCTCAGCGGGATCGTGCTCGCCGTCGCCACCGCCGCCCGGGTGCCGGTGCGGATCGCCGCGATCCACAACGCGCTCGGCGCGCGCGGCCAGTCCGCGTCCAACCCTGCGGTCCGGTTCGTCCTCGGCAGCCGGCCCTTCGTCTGGGCCATGCGGTGGCTGATCCGACGGTGCTCGACGGACGTCCTCGCGGTGTCCCGGAGCGCCCTCGACAGCGTGCTCCCGGGCAGGTGGCAGCGGGGAGGGCGTTGCCGCGTCGTCTACAACGGCACCGACGTCAGGCCCTTCCACGAGCTCCCCGATCGGGCCGGGGTGCGCGCGGAGTTCGGCTGGCCGCCCGAGGTCCGGATCGTGATCCACGTCGGCCGGATGGCGCCCCAGAAGAACCACCGGGGGATCGTGGAGGCGTTCCGGTTGGTGCGGGAGCAGGACGAGGGCGCGCGGCTCCTCCTGGTGGGCGACGGGCGGCTGCGCGGGGAGATCGAGGCGCGGATCGATCGCCTGGGGCTCCGCGGGGCGTGCGCGATCACCGCCGGCCGGCGGGACGTCCCCCGGTTGCTCCTCGCCTCGGACGTGTTCCTGTTCCCTTCGCTGTGGGAGGGGCTGCCCGGGGCGCCGCTCGAGGCGCTCGCCGCCGGGCTCCCGGTCGTGGCGAGCGACATCCCCTCGATCCGCGAGATCGAGCCGCACTTCCCCGGCGCGATCCTCGTGGCCCCCGCGGACGACGTCGAGGCCCACGCCGCGAACGTCCTACGGGCGCTCCGCGGACCCCGGGACCGGGCGGACCTGCGCGCGCGGTTCGAGCGCTCCCCGTTCGCCCTGCCCCGCGCGGTGGAGGCCTACCGCGAGCTGTTCCGCCTCGGAGGACCCGAGTCCCCCGGGGACGCTGGGCCGCGGATCCCGCGATGAGCGCGGAGGGCCCCACCGTCGTCTACACGTCCTCCGACGCCTCGCCGCAGAGCGGCGCGTTCCGCTGGATGCTCGAGATGTGCGCGGGCATGGAGGCGCGGGGCTACCGGCCGGTCCTGGTCCTGCCGGAGGAGGTGGCCCCGGCCTGGCCCTTCCCCGGCGTCCCCCGCGTGCGCGCGCACTTCCTCCCGCTCCCCCGGATCCGGAGGGGCCGGAGCGTCCCCGGGTACCTGCGGGACCTGGTCCAGATGGGGGCGAGCGCCGTCCGCCTGGCCCGCGTGCTCCGCCGCGAGGGGGCCGCCCTCGTGCACGTCAACGAGATCCTGGACCTCTACGGCGGGGTCGCCGCCCGGCTCGCCCGGGTCCCCTGCGTGTGGCACGTGCGGGCCGACACCTCCTCCTGGCCCGGGGCGTTGCGGCGCGCGATCCCCCGGATCGTCGCCGCCCTCGCCGACGAGATCGTCTGCGTCTCGGCCTCCGTGCGCGACGAGGTCTTCGGCCGGGGAGCAGCCGGGAGGCGCCCGGTCTCGGTGGTCCACGACGGGGGGCCCGATCCCGCCGAGTTCCACCCGGGCCTGGACGGGTCGGCGGTCCGGGAGGAGCTCGGCGTCGGCGGGTCGCCCCTCGTCGTGCTCGTCTCCAAGCTCGTCGCGCTCAAGGGCCACGACGTGCTGCTCCGCGCCGCCCCGAGGATCCTCGGGTCCTTCCCCGGGGCCCGGTTCGCGATCGTGGGAGGGGAGCTCGACGGTCCCCACCATCGAAGGTACGTCGAGCGGCTCCGCGACCTGGTCCGAGAGGGCGGCCTCGAGCGGGCGGTGACGTTCACCGGCTACCGGGCGGACGTGGCCCGGGTGATGGCCGCGGCCGATGTGC
>Ga0101943_1001268_pt1 | contig 23670 bp, 24 predicted proteins | sample DewCreD2012metaG_5_FD_75244 | JGI IMG/M metagenome (GOLD analysis project Ga0101943, IMG submission 75244) | Hot spring sediment bacterial and archeal communities from British Columbia, Canada, to study Microbial Dark Matter (Phase II) - Dewar... ... | reverse complement strand
CGCCCCAGGCCCATCAGGTGGTAGACCCCCATCGCCTATCCCTCCCGGCGACGGATGTAGCGTTCCACATACCGGCGGGCGGCCTCCAGCTGGCCCGGGGTGGTGGCGGTGGTGACGAGCCAACACCAGTGAGAGATGTGATCAGTAATATTGTCTCCATCCCCCATAATGATTCCGATACACACCATGCTCAATAGCTCTTTCGTATGATTTATCGCTGTGGCGAGTCAGCTCGCACACATATATCTTGCCATTCTCCTCAAAGTAGAACACACGCTCATCGCGATGTCCTTTTGGAAAGGCTAAGCAATCGGAATTCTGCACTCGATCTGATCCACTAATGCGGAGTTCTTTCATCCGTAACTTACGCAAGGCGCGATTGAAAAGGGCTTTTACATCCGGCGCTGCCTTCTCATAGGTCCGCCAGGCAACCTCGGAAAGCCACAAGGGAGTTTCCTGAGCCTGCTCCAGACGTGTCTTATAGGCTTCATAGAAGGCTTCCCCTGTAGGCGAGAGAAAGGTGAAGTCCTCCTCTTCGACCAGAAGGAGATGTATCTCTTCGGATCTGGGCAGCCCTCGCAATCGTTTCTCTACATCAGCAGTCCGGCGCAGGTCCTCATTCAGCCATTCAAAAAACTCTTCGTGCTCCGCCATCAGAGAGTAATCCCAGCCAATCGGGGTGGGAGGCATCTGGATAATGTCCTGGAAGGCTTCGTGAATGTAGTAAACGGGGACATCAAACAACAGGCCCACTACGGTGGCGTAGGCGATTTCGGCCTTAAAGCCGCCTGTAGCGTTAATGAGGACCTCGCGCTGGGCTTGCCGCTCCCGTCGAATGCGCTCGATCAAGGTGGCGACAAGTGATCGCAAGCCTCGCATTTTGAATCGGCTTTCCGCATAGGTGAGATCAGGAATCTCACAGACTTCTGCCAAGTATCCCTGTTTCTGGTAATGCTGCTCCAGTGCTTCAGCGCAAAACCTCCCTTCATGTGTTTCGGAATGGAGAAAAATAATTTTATCTCCTTCTTGTAGAATCCGGGAAAGGGAGTTCGTTTCTGCGCTCGCCTGTTCTGGAGGGGTGCGGCGAAGGTAGTTGGCGATCTCCTGGATGTTCGGCTCCTGCTTCCCCAGGTCCCGCCGAGCGTTCGTGAGGAGCGAGGTGCCTACAGTAACAAGAATGGTGCGCATACGGCCTCCTTCGTTCTCGGCATCTTCTCTTTATGCCTCCCAGAGCCCATAGCCGGCCACGGTCTTTGCTCCCACGCCCATTTCCGTCAGGGCCTTTGTGAGCCACTCCCGGGCCTTTTCCGCTAGGTGCTCCTCACGAGAGGCCACGGCAAAGAGAAATTCGCTTCCCGGACCGATCGTGAGAAAGAAGACCGGCACAGGATTGTGATAGTCCGCCGGCGGCTCGGTGCCCCGGTAATAGGGAGCATAGTGAGGGTTCATCACGTCGAGTTCGAGCCGGAGGTTGGCAGGGTTCACAGGGATGGCATCGAAAAAGATGACTTTGCCGGCCTGGGCTTCGGGAGAGCTTTTACCGAAGATGTTTGCAAAAAGGGAATCGCTTTCATTTTTACCCTCCACGAGCTCTGCATACGCTCGGGTCAATCCTTTGAGGGCACTGCCCGGGAGGATGGGAAACCCATACACCCGATGCAGGCGGATGCTGGTCTCCAGCACGCTCTCGGCGCCCAGGCCGACGATGACGCGGCTGGCGGCCCGAAGCGTCATGGGCTTTACTTCCCATCCCGCGTTTCGGTAGGCTCCCAATATCGCCTCCAGCCGCGTTTTGCAGGCACGCAAAATAGACGCGACATCATCTGTGAAGGTGAGCACCTTTTTCCCATTCTTTGAAGGGATAAACCTTTCCTTGGAGCGTTTTGTGGGCTCCCAGGTTTCCTTGTCGCAGAGCAGGAGTCGATCTATCCTCAAGCCATAGTTCTGAGGTTCTCCCTCTACTTTTTCCAGTATCTCTCGCGTATCCTCTGGGAGGGGATACGTTTCCCGTTTTTCTTGTGAAGGGCGCTGCCGTTGAGGAGGGCGAGACATGGTTCATACCTCCTCCGCAGGTAGTTCGGCTTCGGCGAAGCGCTTGAGCCAGTTCAAAAAGGCCAGGGCCTCCGTGGTCGCCCGGCGGTACGCGGCGCTGTCGTTACGAAGCACCCATTGGAGCAGGTCGTCGTTACCGGAACTCGTGCCTGGGGCCACTTGATCCAGGACCCAGTTTGAGAGGTGGCGAAAAAGCACGGTATGCTCATCAGCCGGGTGGTTCTTGCCTTTCGCCTTGAGAAACGCCAGGGTCTGCCCCAGGCCGTTGGTAAGAACCAGCATCGGGACCTTACGGGCCAGGGAACCGTACTTCTTCTTGAACTCCTGACGTTCGCTTGTCACCTTCTGCACGCACTCCCATGCCCGCTGGGCTCGCTCCTGTTCCAGCGTCCTTTGGAGAGACTTTGCGCTCATGGCTGACCTCCCGGTTGGGTTGTACTGGCTCCCTGAGCCTGAGCTTGCGGTTCCACCACTCGCGCCTTGACGATCCCCCGCCCCACGGTGGCGTCGCCACCGAGCTGGAGGCGCTTGCCGTCTACGGCGTTTTTGACAAAGTTCAGGACAGCTGCCGCATCCTGCAGGTCGGACGGCGGAGTTTGAGCCCGGGGCCTCGAGGCAAACATCGTCGCGTAGAGAAGCGTCTCGGAGGGCAGGTGCTCTTCGGTCCAGAGGGCGCCTGGTTCCACGGTCTTTTTGGTGTCATCAATCCGCACCCGGGCAATGACTTCCGTAGAGAGCTGGACGAAATCCCGAAAGGCATTTTCGGGCAGGATGACGAGGCGTTTTTCCAGCGTGTCTCGCCAGTAGGCATATTCCTTCCCTACGGGCAAAGCGTTGTCTTTGAGCCAATTGGCAATCTCCTTCACCTTATTGTCCGTTTGCGCTGTAAAGGCAAACTCCTCCAGGACCACCTTTCCGTTGGCTTTCAGGATGCTTCCGTCCGCGACAAAGGCGCTTCCGTCGTCCGTCGGTCCGATGGGATTCCAGTCCACCGAAAGTCCTGCCATCAAAGCTTCCCGTTTGAAGCGAGCCAGGACATTCTGGCTAGTGATCCAGGCAAAGACACCCATGAGGGACCGCACGGGAAAGAGCAGGATGCGGGCATCGCCGACGGAAAGGGCACCGGCATGGTCGGAGGCCCGTCGGGTGTCAGGACCAAAAACAATCTCCACCTTTTGGGGGTCGCCACTGACCACATCCCGCAGGCATCCTTTGAGTCCGGAAGCCTGGATCATGGGATAGCCCGTCGTGCGCTCCCGCTGGATGGGCAGGTCCACGACGCCCAGGCTTGTGCCGCTCCCCGCATGGAGCGGGGTTTCGGTGTAGAGGAAAAGTATCGCTGCTCGGTCAAACATAGCGACCTCCTTTATGCATAATTCCATTCGCCGATGAGGCAGGTGCCAAAGCCGATCTGGCCGTAATCCCCTTCGTTGGGAGGGGTCTCCGTGAACGGCTTCCTGGCCCAGGAAGCGGCGCCGTCGTGCTCGAAGAAATACACGCTGCCGGCCGGCACAAACCGCCGCATGGGCTTTTGGAAAGCTCCCTTTCGCCGCCCGTCATCCACATACGCCCCGCCGATCGCCTGATAGCGGGGGATGATGGCCGAAACCAGCCGAACGGAGCCGCTAAAGAACTGCCCCCAGTTTCCATTCTGCGGCTGCCAGCCGCCGGAAAACCATGCGGGTGTGAGCAGCACCACCTTGAAGCGGCGTGGCAAGGGATTCGGCGGGGTCAGGAGGGAGCCCACTGCAGGATCCTGCACCTGGTAATAGGCCGCGCGGGCTTCTCCACCGAGCTGGAGGAAGCCCCTTTTCCCTCCCAGGTCGGTCTCAGAGATGCCCTCTACATCTACCCAGAATGCTACATCCTCCTTGAGCCGGAGGAATTCCGCCAGGTAGAGATACGACTCGCGCACGGTGCGCCGCGCCCGCTCCATCGCAATGCCGAAGCGATGCTCCCGCTCGACGAACTCCGATTCTTCGTGTACCTCTTGCGGAGCTTTCCCCTCCAAGTAAGCCCTGAGCACTTCTTCGCTTATCCAGCCCCGCGCTTCTTTCAGGTGTTCAGTCGTTCGGATCCATGGCGTCTGAAAGTGATCAGGCAGATTGGACCGCCAGGGCGGGTCCTTAAGGGGCTGCAAAAGCGTATAGATACCCTTCAGACACACGACATCGGCCGGCAGAGGGAAATAGCGCACCCACTGACCATTTTCCTGCTTGGCTAAGAAAGGTCCTCGTAAGCGAAGCTGTCCATAGCTTCCTTGCGGAGAACCGATGAGGTTCCGCAGCTGCTGGGCTGCCGGCGTCGTGCCCTGGACGTAGTCCGCAGGGCTGACGCCACTGGAAAAGAGTATCCGTGCCCGGATGGCGCCCTGGAGGGTGAACGGTGTTGGCGGAAAGAGACTTCGGGCCCGGATGTCCGTGCCCGCCGAGAAGGGCTTCCCGTCCCGGAAAAGCAGCACATCATGCGGTTGTATCATCAGGCCAAAGCTCATACTTCCCCTCCCCTGGCGATGAAACTACATACCAGAAGCCAGTGGCTCATCTCCTCAAAGCCGGCTTCCGCCGCCCACATGGCCAGCTTCCCGGAGAGCTCTTCTGCCTGAGCCTCCTTCTCCTCCTGGCGGAGTTTCTGGCCTGACTGCCGTTTGAGCAGGCGTCTGAGTTCAGCGCGCTGGGCCTCAGGGCGGAGGTTCTCCAGGGCCACCACCTCTGTCTGCACGGCGTAAGGCCACTTGCCGCTGATTTGTTCTTTCTCAAGCCTCCGGACCAGCTCGATGAGCAGGTCTACCACATCGGGCGTCTTGTCGTAGCTCCATTTCGTGCCCACTGTCACGGTCTCACCAGAGCGCTTGAGGACTTCCACGGCCAGGGCATTGCGGCCGTAGCGGCGCTTGGCGGCACGCTCAGCACGGCGCACGGCCTGTAACACCAGGTCCAGCGGCTGGAGATGATGGGCAAAAACCATCCCGATGGAAGCCGTCGCTTTCGGTCCCATGGTGAGGAAGGCCTCATCTCCCCATTCCACATAGCCGGTCACGGAGTCCCCCAGGCAAACCTGCAGGTCGCCGTTCAAAAAGCGAACATGCCCGCTGAAAGCGGCCCGCAGTTCTCGGGCCACTGCCAGCGCGTCCTCCAGTGGCACCAGGGCCAGCACATCGTCTCCGCCGGCATAAATGATACGACCCGGATGGCGCTCCTCTACGATGTGGGGTACGAGTTTCAGAGCAAAGCGCCCCAGCGCCTGGGAAATGGCGGCATGCACGGCCGGCGTGATAAGGCGCTTCGTTTGAAGAAGAGGCTGCCAGTGGGGATCGTTCTGCAATGTTGTCCGGACTGCGGGATGCGGGATGTCGCCGAAGGTGGCCAGCCCTTCGTGCGTGCCGCTCAGCCAGCGGCCCATGTGGTCGCCGTCCATGTAGAGGAGGGCGTAATACTTGGCGGGCTTTGCGCCTACCGCCTCGTAAAGCCTGCGAAGCGCTTTTGTGGCTTCTTGGATCTCCCCTTTGCTCACCGTCACCCCGGCTTCCTTTAGGCGCTCCTCGGTCCACGACTCGATGTGGAGCCACTCCCCATCGATCTTCAACAGTCTTTCCGCCAGCGAGGCTTCCGGCCCACGGAGGCTCTTCCTCCGTTCTTCGAGATAGGGGACGGCTCCCCGGGCGACCGTTTCCAGACGGGAAGGAGCTATCTTAAGAAAGTCCTCCAGGGCTTGCCGGACTTCCTGCTTGCCTTCCTTCAAGGCCTCCAGAACCCGCTTCTTGAAAGACACCGCGGCGACCTCGCTCGTGGAGGGGAAGCCACCTTGAAGCCCCAGCTGCTGCTCCAGCACCTCCCGTTGCACGAAGCGCTTCACCGCGCAGACGGCGCAGAGGCGCTCTTTGCCGTCGGGTTGGATGTCGTAGTGGTTCTGCGCCTGTAGGTTCCTGGCAACTTGAGCCCAGAAATCCCGGCCATCCAGAGCTTTCGAACGCAAGGCCGCCCGCTGACCGCACTGGGTGCACTTGTCGCCGGTTTCCTCCGCCTGTTCAAAGTTCCGCAGGTTTTTCCGGGCGTTGAACGCGCGGTCTGCAAGGTCATAGAGAAGGCTCCACACCGTGCCCCAGTTGGGGTCGTATTGCCCTTTCTGCGTCAGAGCTTCATAGATTTGTCGGAATTCCCAATCTTTACCCTGCGGAGGCTGACAAAGCCGTTCGTAAAGCTCTTTCCCCGCCTCTGCCTGAGCTGTTCCGGGGGGCTGGTCATCCCCCGGCCAGGGGAGGACCACCCAGTAGATTTCCAGAAGGCCTCGAATCTGATTCCGCCAGATGTCAGCCGTTTGCTCATCGGCAGGCAGGATGCTCGTGCTCGTGAGGGCGTTATAAACTTGCTGCGCCAGTCGTTTCCATTCTTCCCGGATGGCTTCTTCTGATTTCTGGGCCGCTTGGGAAGCCTCCTCTGCGGGCAGAAGGGCCAGGAAGCGGTTGGGGAAGGTGGGGCGGCCGAGGTCGGCTGATACAGGTTGACAGGGCAACCCATACGTTTTGTTCAGCCACCAGTCACACAAGGGTTGCCCCCGAAGCGAGGGGAAGACGATCACATCGGGTCCGAACTCGTCCGCCAGCCGCTCCATCGCCTTCCAGGAGAGGTAAGAGAGGATCCAGCTGCCCATCCAGAGGTCCTGCGTGCGCCGCGCCGCTGCGATGAACTCCTGCACGGGCCCGAGGGAAAAAACCAGAAATGCCGGCTTGGGTAGAGCATCCGCAATCGCTGCCGAGATGGAAAGGTGCTGTTCCAGGGGATGATCGGGCTGCCGGGTGTCCGCCGGCAGAAGACGCACCCAACCCTTAAGGCTGGTCCGCCGGGCAAGATCCTCGTACAAAAGCCGCCAGAGGGGGAAGTACAGGCGTTTCTCTTTGTCGGGATGGGCCTTTAGAGAATCCACCCAGGGCTGGAGGATGCGCTGGCCGGCTTCCTCCTGCACTTCGTCATCCAGTTGCTGAAGATTTTGAGTGGGCAGTTGCACAGGTTGGGCTTGTGCCTCTGCCGATAGGGGATGCGTGAGGGTGGGATCTACCTTGTCCCAGTAGGCTGTCGCTCCCGCAGGGAAATTCACCCGGTCAGCGGCCGAGGCGATATGGTCGGCTTTCGTCGCCCGGTCCTTTTCATCGGCATCGGCCGGACGTCCCAGAGCGATGCGCTGCAGAGCTTCGGCCAGCTGCTCGTGGGACGTATGAGGCACCGACCGCAGGACCAGCGCCTTCCCTGGCGGGTCGTGCAGAAAGGCGACGATTTTTCGCGTCCAGCGGGTTACCATCCCATTACCTCCAGACATGGGCCGATATTCCTCCGAACTTCTTGGATAAAGTCATCGATCAAGGAGAGATCCGGAGCATTCACATACGTGGGGGGGCCTTGTCGCTTCAGCTTTAGCTTTTCTCCGGCCTCCAAAAGCTGGGCCTGGAAGAGTGTCAAGACTAAGACATATTTTCCATTGGCCAAACGGGTCACACGAATGAAGAGAGGAGAAGCCCGGCGATCATGCTCACTCCCCTCTAAGGTCCCAGTTGCTTTTGTGCGCGCCTGGTCTTTTTTCATTCCTTGCTGAATGTATTGCTTGTAAAGCGAAGAAAAGAAGAATACAATGGGCAACCCGAACGCTGCCCGCTTAACAGATTGCATCAGAGGTTGCCCTTGGACAGCATTCTTGACATTTTGGTAATCCGGCGCACGCCGATTCCGGAACTGTTGCATCCGCTGGCCTATAGTGTCCAGCGCCTCTTCCCAGGAACTGAATTCCTTATCTACCACCCATATCTTGCATACACGGGGATGGAGCACATCGAAACGCGAAGGGCAATCAACGGAGGCACTCCCGCCTACGCTTTTCCTCAGCCTGCTTAACCCTTCTTGCAGTTCTGTTTGAAGCTGTTCCGGAGTGCTGGCCCGAATTTCCAAAGAGGGAAGCGCTGGGTTTGGTACATTCCCATGCACCTGTGTCACCTGGAGGCTTCCGGCACCCCGTCGAGAGCGTGCGCCCAGCCCACTCAGGTGCGTCAAAAGCCAGAGAGCGGCGTAGGCCTTGAGTAAGGCATCCTGGTCCTGTACGCCAGCCCTTAGGCTAAGCTCAAGCTCAAAGGAGCTTCCAGCCGGTATCGCCTTGCGCTCTGGCTCGTTCTGCGTTCCCCTTGCAGCGAAGAAAAGGTAGGCAATTCCAGGCTGTGCATAGCTTTTGGAGCTTGGGTTCCACCCGGTCAGTGCTGAGAAAGGTACGCTGGAGTGCTTGGGTAAGTTGAGAACCCGCACCACGACCGGGGAAGCTCCGGTATCCGTGCTCCCGAAGACGGCGGCTTCGGCCTGGCGGAGGGCGTCGAGGTTGCTATCCCCGATGACGCCGCCCAGGAGGGCCCGGAGCCAGAAGCGCAGGGCGCCCCGGATAGAAGCAGCGCGCAATTCCGGCTCTCCCCGCGGATCGGCGCCGCCCAGAAACAGTGGTGTGACGGTTTCGACAGTCAACGGGATCGCCTGCATATATGGTCCCCTCAAAGGATGGCAGAGGTCCTTATAACCTGCTTGGAATAGGCGGAAGAGTTTTCAAATCGGTCCCGGGCCACGGCCACCATGCCGAAGCCCGCTTTGTAGCCCAGGCGTTAGCCTCGATCACTGAATGTCTCGATCACTGAATGTTCTGAAAGGCGCGCTCTAAGAATGTGCTGACTTCGTTGAGTCGCAATACGGTCATGCCGATTTGGGATTCAAGCCATTCACTGACCTGAGGAGATTCTGGAGGAGTCAGTAAAACTACCCCGGATCGCTCTTTGGGAATTCGCAGATAACGGGAGATCTTTTTCCAACCCTCAACGCTAGACTGGTATTCTTCTGAGGTCTTACATTCGAGCCAAATTTGTGTCTCTTCGCTTCCAATGAGATCTATCTCTGCATCGCTGTGGTTCGGAAGAACGATCTGGATGTTACTCATAATGGCTATGCTGTTCGAATCAATTCCAAGACGTTCAATTACATTCTTAGCAAGCCTGCTGATATAGCGCTCCAGCCATCCTCCAGTTACAAAATTGATGATATCAGGAAGCAACACCACCTTTGCTGAAAGCGTCCGAGAGCTCTTCGCATAGTTGAAACTCTCCAGCAAGGCATATTGATGAAGTCGATAAGCGAATTGCACGATATCGCTGATCTGATTTGGCGGGAAATCCTTCATATAAATTCTGAACCCTTCCCATTGTCGGCTGATAGACTTCTTCCATTCGTCATAGAAAGGACGAAGATGATCAAAACGCTCTCCCAGGAACCTTGCAAACCAATCCAGGGGTTCATCCTGGGGGGGAAGAACCCGGTAGCGACGCACTTTGATGTTGCGATCTTCTAGCCACTGAATCAGCCTGTTAGAAGCCGTAGCCGCCTGAGGCCCCTCCGCTTGTTCTGGCTCGACCTCGGCTACCTGCACTGTGCTGAGCTCATCAATAGCCCTGGATACTTCTGCCAGCGAAGGAGAGGAGACCGGCGGGAGGCGTGCCTCGATCCGCTCGAGGGCCTCGGCTATCCGACGCAGGTAGATGAGCATTTCCTCCATAACGCCATGGCTGGACATCTGACTTATCTCCCGAAACTCTGGGAATAGCTCATGCCTGTTGGACGGACTTGACGGAGATCTGGATCGATCGGACGCGGGGAACGCCATTCAGCCGGCCTTCCCGGGCCACGGCCACCATGCCGAAGCCGCTGGCGGTGTGTTCGCCGAAGCCGGCTTCGTAGCCCAGGCGGATGAGATCCGGGGGGCCCGAGACGGTGAACGAAAGCATCCACCCCCGGATGTCGGTGTCGTGGATCCGCACGAGCTTGGAGCGATAGGGGGGATGCACCTGGATCTCCAGGTCGCCCGGGATCGCCTGCCCATAAAAAGCCGCCGCCTTCCGCCGCAGGTTCTCGGCCAGGGCCCGCGCAAACTCCGGCTCCTCCGGCGAGAGATACCGCTTGACCAGCTTGCCGTCCGCCCGCCGTTCCCCGGTGGACAGGGTGATGGGCGAGAGGGCCGTGAAGGTCGCCGCCCCTTCGAAGATCGGCGTCGGCTCAACCTCCATGCGTTCCACGATCACCGGGTGGGATCCCAGCCGGACCTCGGGCTCCAGCAGCAGCCCCAGGGCCAGGGCCTCGACGACCGACGGGATCGGCGAGGAGATCCACCAGGTGACGGCCCCTTCCGCCCACAGCCCCGCCCGATCCGGCTGCAGGCCGTGGAGCCAGGAGTAGGTGAGGGGCTTGTAGGCGCGTCCCTCTGGACCCGGCCACCCCTCCTCGTGAAGCCGATGGGCCACCTGGGGAAGCCCCCGCATCATCGCCGTGTAGGCCAGGCCCCGCAACCACTCCGGATAGCCCCAGGGCAACCGGCCCGGACGCACGAAGCGCAACGCGATCTTAAGACGCATCGCTCCCCCTCCCTTCCGACGCCCCCCGCCGGACGCGCGCGGCCTCCCGCACGGCCTGCAGGGAGATGATCTCCGCCACCTCGAATCGGGGCGGAACAGCCTCCGGAACCGGCCGCATCCGGATGATCGATGGGAAATAGCCCATGCGGCCGTGAAGCTCCGCCAGCAGCACCCCGGCGCTGTAGTTCAACGAGGGCAACAGGATCAGGATGGGTCGGGTCTGCCACTCCTCGGGGGAGAACCCCACCCGATCCACCATGGACACCACTTGCGGGACCATGGGACGGGCCGGATCGATCTGGGCGTCGATGGCGATGACCTGTTCCACCGGCTGCCCCGCAAGGGCCTCGATCTGCCGCTGCTGTTCCGGTGTGAGTGGGTGCGCAAAGTTTAAAACGACCATGCGGCCTCCTTTGCCCCCAAATGTAGCCGAGCCCGGGAGGCCGGACATCGGGGAAAGACCGGACGCGCATCCGGGGACGACCGGATGCAGGGGCTGGCCGTTCTTCTACGATTAGAAGCCAGGAGGGGCCCCGCTGACCCTGGGGGGCATCAGAGGGAAGCCCCATGGGGAGGGCGGTTTCCGGTCCCGGCCCTCATCGGGTTGTGGAAAGGTCCATGAGCGGCGCGAAGGGGCGGAACCATTCCCGCAGATCCCGATAGGAGAGACGATGGTCCGGGGACAGACCCCATATCTCGCGGCAGAGGGCCTTGATCGCTTCGAGGTGGGAGTCCACGGTCTTGAGCGACAGGCCCAGGGCCTCCGCGACCTGCGCCAGCCGTTCGCAGCGCACGACCTCCGCCAGCACGCGGCGCTGGGCCGGCGTCAGCCGCTCCCAGACCTGCCGGCAACGCCCAATCCGATCCGCCGGCGACTCAATCTGCCCCAGCTGCAGGGAGGTCAGCTGCCGGAAAGCCGGGAAGTCCGCCCCCCAGCGAGGGAAGGGCACTTCGATCAGGCGCACGCCATCCTCCGGCCGCGCATGCATCCGCCGGCCGTCCCGTGCCACCTCCAGGAAGGCGCGAGGGGTGTAAAGATGCCACACCCGGTCCGCATAGTCCAGATGCACCACCGCAGTGAGGAAGAGCATCAGGGCGAGCAGGCGTCGTCCCCCCGCCAGCACGACATGGAGGGGACGGCCCTGCGCCTTCTCCGCCTGAAGGATCTCCATCATCTGCATCCGAACGGCCTCAGCCGCCCGCTCATCCGTGATATCCATCATGGGGCCTCGGAGATCCTTCAGCATGACCCGGCGCAGGCGGATCGAGCGATGGGCATGGGCGTAGAAATCATTGGGGAACTCGCGATCCAGGCGTTCCAGGGCGTGACGGGTGCGCGGATCCTGGGGGGCGAGGTGCAACACCACGACCTCAACAATCTGCTCACCGCGGTTCAACAGGGCGTCCAGGGCGAAGGTGATCACCTGCGGCTGCCCGCCCAGCGTGGCGATCATCGTGCTGGCCGGTCTGGGTTCCATGGCCCACTTCCCACAGGTCCATCTCTTGCGGATACGGAGGATTTCAATGGAGCTGTTCCCCGCTGTGCTGATCGGAGGGCCGCCGAACTCCGGTAAATCCGTTCTAACATATAGTTTATCACAATCCTTGCGGAAGCGTGGCGTGGCCCATTACGTGTTGCGGGCGGCGCCGGATGGGGAAGGCGATTGGTTTCACGAGGCGGAGCCCCGGCTGACCCGGCAGCTTCGGATCAAGGGGACCTTTGACGAACGATGGGTGGATCGGATCGTGCAGGACATCCGGCGTCGCCATCTGCCGCTGCTGGTGGATGTGGGAGGGATGCCGACCCCGGAGCAGGAACGGATCTTCAGCGTGGTCACTCACGCGGTCCTCCTCATCCGGGATCCCGCGGCCCGCCCGGCGTGGCAGGAGCGTGTCCGGCGTTACGGCCTGCACTTGATCGCGGATCTGGATTCCCGCCTGGAAGGCTCCTCAGAGGTCCTTGAGGAGACACCGGTGTTGCGCGGGGTGATCACCGGCCTGGAGCGGGGTCGTATAGCGGAGGGGCCGGTCTTCGAGGCGCTGGCCGAGCGGATCGCGGCCCTCTTCCGCTACGACCCGGAGGAGCTGCGCCGCTATCATCTGGCGATGGCCCCCGACGTCGACTGGGTGATCGACCTGGACGAGCTGGCCCGCATGCTGGAGGTCCGTCGGGAAGGGGAGGCCCCGCGCTGGGCCCCGGAGGATCTGCCCCGGACGCTGGATTTCCTCCCCGAGGGCAAGCCCCTGGCCCTTTACGGCCGCGGCCCCGCCTGGCTCTACGCGGCCCTCGCCGTCCACGCCCTCCCGGCCCCGTTCTTCCAGTTCGACGTCCGGCTGGGCTGGGTGGAACCCCCCCGGTTGCACCCCGGGACGGAGCATCGCCTCGCTCCGGCATCCGCGCTGGGCTTCCTGGTGGAAAGCTCGGGCAACCGCTGGCGGCTTCAGGTGACGATGGCACATCCCTATCTGGAGCGGGAAGAGGTGGATGGCCTCGTCATACCGGCGATCCCGGCGGAGGCATCCCTGATCATCGATGGGAAGCTGCCCCTCTGGCTGTGGACCGCGCTGGCAAGGGCCTATGCGGGAGTCCGAGTCCTGGCGGTCTTCGAACCGCGGTCCTCCGAGGCGATCGTCGTGGCGTCCCGGGATCCGGCCTATCCGGTCGGAACCCGATGGCCGGTGGAGTCCGCTGGAGCCCAGCCGGCATGAAGGTGTCCCGCGCCCGCCGCCATCTCATCCTGCTGCCCCACCCGGATCTCTCCGGGATGGGGTGAGGATCCGGGTTACAGCCCGCATCGGGGGCAGCGGCTCTCCCCAGGGGCCAGCTCCGCCCTGCACGTTTCACATACATACGTGAAGGCAGCCCCGCAGACCGGACAGGCGCGCGCGTCCTCGGCCACCGCCGATCCGCATTCCGGGCACAGGGCCTGTCCGCAGGCCGGGCAGGCGTCGGCCTCTTCCGGGAGCTCCGCCCCGCAACGGGGGCAGCGCCCCGAGAGGTCCAGGCCGCAGTAAGGGCAACGCTCGGTCCTTTCGGAGACGCGGGCGTTGCAGCGCGGGCAGACGAAGGCGAGCTCGGCCCCGCAGATCGGACACGCGGAAGCTCCGAGGGGGATGATCGCCTGGCAATCGGGGCAGCGCGCGCCGGTTTCCGCCCCGCACCGCGGGCAGATGAGCTCATCCGGCCAGAGCCGGGCACGGCACCGGGGGCAGAGCCGCTGGCCGCAGGACGGGCACGGCCCCTCCGATGGGCGAAAGATGGTTCCGCAGGTGGGACACGCTGTTAGGGCAGCCAGCTGGATCCCCGAAGGTGCAGAGGAAGGGGGGCGGAGTTCGATGGGAACAGGGCGTGGGAGAGGCGCCCCGCACGCCGGGCAGCGCTCGGGCGCCCCGAAGAGGGGCTCGCCGCATGACGGGCAGCGTCGCGGGAAAACCCGGTTGCAGTCCGGGCATTCCGATGCCGTGCTCAGCAGAACGGCCCCGCAATCCGGGCAGGCGAAGGCCAGAGGGGATCCGCACCGCCGGCATCGGGTCTCTGCCGTAAGGGGCTCCTCTGGACCGGGCTCCTCGCACACCGGGCACCAGATCGCGCCGCACGCCGGACACAGGCCGATCTCCTTTTCCACGGCCTCGCCGCATCGAGGGCAAACCGCCGGGCGCACCACGGCCCCGCACGAGGGACAGCGGGCGGCATCCTCCGGCAGGGGAGCGCCGCATCGATCGCAGGTTTCCGTGAAAGGCAAGCCGCAGGATGGGCATGCGGCTGCATCCCCCGGGACCCATGCGCCACAATCCGGGCATGGCTCCGCGCCGCAATTCGGGCACGGCTCATCCGGCGGCGTCAGCGTCCCGCACTGGCCGCAGGGCTGAGATCGGAGCGGGGCGCCGCAGGCCGGGCAGATCTCCGCCTCCGGGGGCACCGGGGCGTCACAGTGGCTGCAAAACCACGCCCATACCGTCCCACATCCCGGGCACCGGGTGGCCGTCTCGGGCATCCGGGACCGGCAGGCGGGGCAGAAGGTGACTCCGCAATAAGGGCAGACGCCTTCCTCCACCCGGATCTCCCGACCACAGGCCGGACATGGGCCCGTATCGTATCCGTCCTCTGGATCTCCTGGGAACAGGATCCCCTGGGTCATGACCCGGTTTCAGTCCTCAGGAACATTTCCTCAGCCTCGCATTCCCGAAGCCATGGCCTCCGCGCGCTTGCGCCAGTAGCGCAAGTAACCCGCCACCACGCTCTCATAGCTCGCGGCCACATCGTAGAACTCTGGATCCGCCCCCGCCGCCCGCAATTCCTCATCGGCGCGCTCCCGGAGGCGCTTCACCATCTCCGCCTCCTCGAAGTTCCCGGCCATCATCTCCCGGATCCACCGTCCCCACTCCCACAGCCGGCGTTCCAGATCCTCCCAGTGCCATTCGATGTCTCCACGGTGGACATCGAAATGGGTCAGACACAGGCCGCTGGCCTTCAGGGCCCGCAGCCGGGCGATGCTATTCGACCACGCCTCCAGATCCAGCTCCGGGGGCGGAGTGGGGGGACGGACGTAGCGGATCCCGGGCAGACGGACGCCGGCGATATCGCCGGTGAAGAGCAGCCCGGTGGTTTCATCCAGGAAGGCGTGATGGTGACGGGCATGGCCGGGCGTATCGAAGGCGATCAGCGTATGGCCGGCGACCGAAAGGCGTTCTCCGTCGGAGACCACCATGAGGCGATCGGCCGGGACCGGGATCACTTCCCCCCACAGGGGTTTCAGCAGATCCCCATAGATCCGGGCGGCGCTGGCGAGCAACCGGGAAGGATCAACCAGATGAGGCGCGCCCACCGGATGCACGTATACCCGAGCCCACGGGAGGCGCTGGATTAGAGCGCCGGAGGCCCCCGCGTGATCCAGATGGATGTGGGTGACGATCAGATGGCGGAGGGCTTCCAGGGGCACTCCGGCGGCCTGCACTCCTTCCAGGAGCTTCTCCATGGTGGAAGTCGGTCCGGTTTCCACCAGGGCTGCTTCCCGGCCATCATAGAGCAGATACGCCGCGATGACCTGCGGTCGGCCCTGGAATTGAAGATCGATGCGGATGACGCCATCGGCAATGGGTCGCAGAAGCGGGGGCATGGTTTCCTCCGTTTCCCCGGGAATTGCGCTACATTTCGCGGCCGCGCGGTCTTCAATTATACGACTTCGCGTATGGGTTGCTGCTGCCCTCTGGACTGGATATAATCTTGCATGATCTCAAGGGGCTTGCTGGAGCGGGGAAGAAGGCCGTGGAAGACATTCTTCCCGGCCCCTGAAATCCTCTTTACAGCCTTTGGAGCCTCGGGAGGATCGTCGCCCTCCGGTTGACCCCATGGCGGATGGATGAAGAGATGGGTGGGATACAGGTATGGCCTGGAGCAATTGACTGGAAGCATCTGGAGATCACGGAAGCGGATCTGGAGGCATTACTCAACCGGTTTCTGGAGGATCCCCTTCCCCGTACTGTGGAAGAGCTCGCCCGCTTGGTGATCCAGCGACGCCTTCAAGAGCTGGAGGAGCGGCGGCGCGCTCTCCTGGCCGGCGCTCGCCCGTTCCGCCCGAAGGATCGCTATGAGGTCGGGGAACGTCTGTGCTTCCCCCATCTGAATTTCGCGATCGGGACCGTGGTGGGCATCCGGGATGGATACAACCCGGAGATCGGCCCTTTTAAGGTGATTCAGGTCCGTTTCGAGGGCGATGGAACCCTGCGGGAGTTTGCTGCGGAATATCCTCTTCCCCACCGGCTCAACGAGCTGGATGGCCTGCGTGGCCCGGATGAGAAGGGCTTGCGTCCAGATGAGGTCTGGGCGACATGGGGTCCTCGGATCCAGGAACAGCTCCTCGCCCGACTGGAATCCAGCCCGGACTTTGTGCGGGTGGGGGATCACTGGTTCCCGAAGGCGTTGCTGGTGGAGCTCCACGAAGGGCATCTGAACCTCGTGGAGGCCATCTTGGATGTTCATGGGGGCGGTCCGTTGCCGCCGGAGGCCCTGCTCCCCCATCTGGAGCTGCCAGCGGATGTTCCCCCTCCGTTGCAGATCTTCTCTCTGAACGCCGCCCTCTATCGGGATCCCCGCTTCGATGAGGTCGGCCCGGCCGGCCAGTTCCTCTGGTTTCTGCGCCGGATGGAACCCCCGGAGGTCCTGGAGACTCCTCCCCGGCTTCAGGGGCGAGCTTACACGGGGACCCGGGAGGGGCTGGATGAGGCCTTGGTTCGGATTGCGGCGGAGATCGACGATGAGCTCAGCACGCCCGAGGAGATCCGCCCCGGGATCGGGGAGGCCGATGAGGTGGTGTGGATCGCCACGTATCCCCATCTGGCCAGCGGGACTGCGCCGCTGACCCGGCGCACGGCCCGGGTGTTCCCTCTGGGTCGAACCCACCGGATCCGCTTCGAGTTCGAGGATGGGGTGAGCGGCCGGCGCTGGCCGGGATGGGTGGTGCGGGAGCGCAAGTATGTCTTCGGATTGAAGGAATGGTACCAGGCCCACCAGGTCCAGCCCGGTTGTCTCGTGGTCTTTCGGCGAACCCGCGAGCCCGGCGTGATCCGGGTCCAGCTCCATGGCCGCAGCCGGCGGGATTGGGTGCGGGTGGCGCGGGTGGTAGAGGGACACATCGTCTTTGATATGCTCCGCCGTCAGGTCCCGGGCGAGTTTGATGACCAGGGCCTGATCTACGTGGATGATCCGGCGGCGCTGGAGGAGCTGTGGCCGCGCTGGCGGAGCCGCCCGGCGCGGGCTCTGGCTCAACAGCTCTTCCCCGCCCTGGCCCGCCTGACGCCCCAGGGCACGGTTCACGCCCGGACGCTTTACCAGGCGGTGAATCTCCTCATCCGGATACCGCCGGAGTCGCTCTTCGAAGAGGTGATGGGCATGCCCGGGTGTGTTTACCTGGGCGATGGCTACTGGAGGTGGACAGAGGAGGGCGCATGAGCGACCGCCCGCGGGCTCTGATGCAACGGCTGATCAAGCCGACGTTGGATACCCCCTTCCGCATCGATCTGGACTGGTGGAAGCGGGAAGGGCAGGATTTCCGCGCTTATCTGATGAGCCATTTGTGCCCGGAGCACCGGGATCAATTCCTGGCGAATCCTGAGGCGGCGGAGATCGACTGGGTGGATCCGGAGACCGCAGAGGTCCGGCGGGTGGATGGGCTGTGGCATATCCTGTTGCAGCACTGCAGCCGTCAGCCGGATTTCCTCACCTCCCAGACGCCTCTCACCGACGCGGTGTTCCGTCTGTTGCTGATCAACGGCAATCAGCCCATGACGCCCAAGCAGATGTCCCAGGCCCTTCAGGCTCGCACCGGCCGGTGGGAGGATCCCCGCAAGATCCTGCAGACCATCGGCGGGCGTGTGGTGCATCGAGGGATCCGGCCTGTCCTGGGGGAGTGAGCGATGCGGGTCACTGTGAAATTGCATGCGATCCTCCGTCGCTATCGTCCCGCCGGGGCGCAGGACGAGGGGATTCCGGTGGAGATCCCGGAGAATGGCACCCCCCGCGATGTCGCAGGCGCCCTGGGGATTCCTCTCGAGCTGATCCATGCCGTCTTTGTCAATGAGGCTCAGGCCACCCTGGATACGCCCCTGAGGCCCGGGGATCTGGTCCGGCTGTTCCCGCCCGTCGTGGGGGGAAACGAGCGTTGATATCCACGGCAGGGGCTACGCCGGCGGAGCGCCTCGGGCGCCCCACGCGCCTTCGAAGGGCTCTCTTCCCCCTTGACCGCTGGCTTCCCTCAGGACCCGCTGCATACAATGATACGAGGGGAGGTTTTGAGATCTGAGGAGGACGATGCGCCATGGCCGAACCCATCCGGCTCTTCGTCACCAGCAGCCCGGAGCTGGAGGCGGAGCGCGAGATCGTGGGGCAGGTGGTGGCCGGGCTTCCCGTTCGATTGGGATGGGAGATCCGGCATACCCCCCGGCCCGGCGAGGCCCTGGCCCCTGCGCTGGAAGCCGTGTCGGCCGCGCATCTGTATGTGTTCATCCTGGGCATGGATTACTCCGCCCCCATGGGGCTGGAGTGGACCCGAGCGGTTCAGGCGAAGAAGCGGAAGCTGATCTTCGTGAAAGAGGTAGCCCACAGTCCGGCAGCGACCCTGTGGCTCAGCGAGCATGGGGATGAGGCGGATCGGATCGCGTTCGACTCCCTGGCCGCCTTCCGGCGGGCTTTTGAGCGCCAGCTGATCCGGGCGCTGCTGGATCTGGCGGAGACGTTGCGCCTGCATCTGGATGAGATCGAGGGGCTGACGGCGCGGATGAAGGCGCTGGAGGAGACGACCCCGGAGGCCCCGACCATCGCCCGCGGGGCGGAGCGCAGCGCCATCATCCTGGGGGAACGGTAGCGAAGGTTCACCCCCGGGCGATGCCGCTTGCCTTGCTCCTTCAAATCCTATTCGCAAATCGGGGACGGCACATCGCCAGCTGAAGCACCGGGGCGCCGCGCATGAACCTTCGATGCTGGATCGGAACATCCGGATGGATGTATCCCCACTGGCGAGGGGTTTTCTATCCCCAGCATCTTCCCCAGAGCCGCTGGTTTTCGCATTACGCTGCGCACTTCGACACAGTGGAGATCAACAGCACGTTCTATCGTCTGCCTTCCGAGAGGGCCTTCGACCGCTGGCGGGAGCAGGCCCCTCCTGGCTTCCGCTATGCCGTAAAGGCCAACCGCTATCTCACCCATATCCGTCGCCTGAAGGATTGTGCCGAGCCGCTGGCGAGGTTCCTGGAACGAGCCCGGCGCCTGGGAGATCGCCTGGGACCCATCCTCTATCAGCTTCCTCCCGGCTGGGGGGCCGACCCCGATCGCCTAACGGCGTTCGCGGCCCTTCTTCCAGGGGATCTTCTCCAGGGGTTCGAGTTCCGGGATCCCCGGTGGTTTGTGGAGCCAATCCGCGCGATCCTCGAGCGCTATCGCCTGTTCTTCTGTCTCTTCGACATGCCCGGCCTCTCCTCTCCGCTCTGGGTCACCGGGCCCATCGTCTACATTCGTTTCCATGGATCCACCGCGCTTTACGCAGGCCGCTATCCCCGGGAGGAGCTGGCTCTCTGGGCAGAACGGATCCGGGGTTTCCTTCAGGCGGGCTGTGAGGTTTATGTCTACTTCAACAACGATGCCTTCGGGCATGCGGTGATCAACGCGATGGAGCTGCGGGAGATGCTGTGACGGGATGGACGGACACCGCTGGGCTCTCCTTCGGGGAGGCGGGATGGCCCCCCGAAGTTCGTGGGGGGAGGCCAGCGGCGTAACTCCGGTTTATCCCGGGAACGCGATCGAAAGCGCCTCCGCAAGCGTTCGCGCGGGAAGCAGCGTGAGCTCCGCCGGGACCTCGCGGAGCCGACGGACGGTGCGGGGCAGGAGGCAGCGCCGGAAGCCGAGCTTGGCCGCTTCCGCCAGGCGGAGCTCGAGATGGCCCACGGCGCGCAGCTCCCCCGAGAGACCCACCTCCCCGATGAATACCATGTCGGGAGGCAACGGGCGATCCCGAGCGGAGGAGACAATGGCCATCGCCACCGCCAGGTCCGCGGCCGGCTCGTCCACCCGAAGGCCGCCGACCACGTTGACGAACAGGTCATGATCATGCAAGCGCAGGCCCACCCGCTTGGTCAGCACCGCGACCAGCAGGAGCAGACGATAGGGATCCACTCCATTGGCCGTGCGGCGGGCTGCTCCAGGCGGCGCCGGGCTAACCAGGGCCTGGATTTCCACCAGCAGCGGGCGGGTGCCCTCCATGGTCACGGCGACCGCCGAGCCGGAGGCCTGGACCAGGCGCTCGGCCAGGAAGAGCTCGGATGGGTTGGGCACCTCCGCCATCCCATCCCCGCGCATCTCGAAGACGCCCACCTCGGAGGTGGCGCCGAAACGGTTCTTCACGCTGCGGAGCATGCGGAAGGCGTGGTAACGATCCCCCTCCAGGTAGAGGACGGTATCGACGATGTGCTCCAGAAGCTTCGGGCCGGCGATCAGGCCCGCCTTGGTCACGTGGCCGATGAGGAAGATGGTGATCTCCAGGTTTTTGGCCAGCGCCTGAAACCGGACGGCGCACTCGCGGACCTGGCTGACGCTCCCGGGAGGGGAGGGGATCTCTTCTATGTAAACGGTTTGAATGGAGTCCACGATCACCAGGCGGGGGCGCAACGCCTGGATGTGATCCACGAGAGCTTCCATGCGGGTTTCGTTTAACAGGTAGAGCTGGGGGTTGTGCAGCCCCAGGCGATCGGCTCGCATCTTCAGCTGGCCGAGGGATTCCTCGCCGGAGATGTAAAGGACCGGGAATTCGGGGCCGGCCATTCGATCCGCCAGCTGCATCAGCAGGGTGGATTTCCCGATGCCCGGATCGCCTGCGACCAGGATGAGGGAGCCTGGCACTACCCCGCCCCCCAGCACGCGGGCGAACTCCCCGATGGGCAGCGGCCAGCGCTCCACGCCGGCAGGTGCCACAGCGGGAAGGGGGATGGGCTGGGTTCCCGGCGCCCCCTTGAGGCCGACCGTGCGAACGGACGGGGAGGGGGAGACCTCCACCAGGGTATTCCACTCCCCACAATCCGGGCAGCGCCCCATCCACTTGGGATGCACTGCACCGCATTTCTGACAGACGTATTGGGTCCGCGCTCGGGCCATTTGGATCTCCCAAGGGGTTCGGGGTTTTCTCTCCATGATAGCCCGAGCTCCGGTCGCCTGGCTTCACCCGCCAACCCATCGGCGCTTTTCGATTTTTTGAAAGCGCCCCCCGAAGATGCCTCGCGACAGAGGGGAGAACTCCCCTGCCTCTAATGCTCCTCTAATGGAACCTGCGTAGAATCAAAGGCGATGCGGATGAGGGGGGAGTCTGTGCCGCTGATCTGCCGGAACTGTGGGATCGAAATGGATTGGCAGCCTGTCATTGTGGATCGTCAGCCTTACTGTTGCCTGGGGTGCGCCCAGGGGGGGCCGTGCCAGTGCGACTATAATCGGCTGCCCTCGCCGGCCATACAGGCCACCCTGGCCCAGCGGGCCCCATCTCCGGCCCTTGAGGTTCGGATCGAGCGGCAAGCTCCCCTCGTTGCGGTGATCGATCAGTTTGGGGAGGAATCCCACAACCCTGAACGGGAGGTTTCCGATGGCCAAGAAGGGACGGATCGTCGGCATTGATCTGGGGACGACCAACTCGGTGATCGCCGTGATGGAGGGTGGGGAGCCCAAGGTGATCCCCATCGCCGAGGGCGGTAACCTCTGTCCATCGGTGGTCGCCTTCACCAAGACCGGGGAGCGCTTGGTGGGTCTGCCGGCCAAGCGCCAGGCGATCATCAACCCGGAGAACACCGTGTTCTCGATCAAGCGTTTCATGGGCCGGCGCTACAGCGAGGTGCTGGAGGAGGTCCGACGGGTCCCTTATAAGGTGGTGGAGGGGCCGAACGGGGACGCCCGGGTGTTCATCCCGGCGGTGAGCAAGGAGTTCACGCCCCAGGAGATCTCGGCGATGATCCTGCGCAAGCTGAAGCAGGACGCCGAGGCCTATCTGGGGGAGCCGGTCACCCAGGCGGTGATCACCGTGCCCGCCTATTTCAATGATAGCCAGCGCCAGGCGACCAAGGACGCGGGGAAGATCGCCGGCCTGGAGGTGTTGCGCATCATCAACGAGCCCACGGCCGCAGCCCTGGCTTACGGGCTGGATAAGAAGAAGAACGAGATCATCCTGGTGTGGGATCTGGGTGGCGGGACCTTCGATGTGTCGATCCTGGAGGTCGGGGATGGTGTGATCGAGGTGAAGGCCACGGCGGGCGACACGCACCTGGGTGGCGATGATTGGGACCAGGTGATCATCGACTACGTGGCCGAGGAGTTCATGAAGGAGCATGGGATCGACCTCCGGAAGGACCGCCAGGCCCTGCAGCGCCTGAAGGAGGCGGCCGAGAAGGCCAAGATCGAGCTCTCCACGTTGATGGAGACCGAGATCAACCTGCCCTTCATCACCGCCACGGCCGATGGGCCGAAGCACCTTCAGATGCGCCTGACCCGGGCCAAGTTCGAGCAGCTCTCCCGCCATCTGGTGGAACGGCTGAAGGGTCCCTTCGAGCAGGCCCTGCGCGATGCCAAGCTGCGCCCCGAGCAGATCGATGAGGTGATCCTGGTCGGCGGCGCCACCCGCATGCCGATGGTGCAGCAGCTGGTCCGGGAGCTCACGGGCAAGGAGCCCCACAAGGGCGTGAACCCGGACGAGGTGGTGGCCGTCGGCGCGGCCATTCAGGCGGGCGTGCTGGCCGGCGAGGTCCGGGATGTGCTGCTCCTGGATGTGACGCCGCTCTCCCTCGGCGTGGAGACCCTGGGTGGGGTGATGACGGTGATCATCCCGCGCAACACGACCATCCCGGTGCGCAAGACTGAGGTCTTCACTACGGCCGAGGACTTCCAGACGGCGGTGGACATCAAGGTTTACCAGGGCGAGCGGCCGATGGCGGCGGACAATATCCTCCTGGGCCAGTTCCGCCTGGAAGGCATCCCGCCGGCGCCGCGGGGCGTCCCGCAGATCGAGGTGACCTTCGACATCGACGCGAACGGCATCCTCCACGTCTCGGCCCGAGACCGGGCGACCGGCAAGGAGGCCAAGATCACCATCACCGCCTCCACCAACCTCTCCAAGGAGGAAGTGGAACGGCTGCTCAAGGAGGCCGAGCGCTATGCGGAGGAGGACCGGCGCCGGCGCGAGCTGGCCGAGGCCCGCAACGAGGCGGACAACATGATCTACAGCGTGGAGCGCTCGTTGCGGGAGCTGGGCGATCAGGTCAGCCCGGCGGATCGCGAGCGGCTCGAGGGCCTGATCCGCCAGCTGAAGGAGGCGATGGGCACCGACAACGCGGCCCGCATCCGGCAGCTCACCCAGGAGCTGCGCCAGGCGGCTCTGGCCATCGGCCAGGCAGTCTACCAGCGGGCGGCGGCCGGTGGCTCCGGCAGCTCTCGCCCATCCGGTGAGGGCGAGGTGGTCGAGGGCGAATACCGTCAGGTCTGAGCCTGGAGGGGGTTCAGGGGGCGGTCTGATTGTCCCCCGGAACCCCTGCAAATCCGGAGGTCGGACCATGTTGTTCTGGTGGGATCCGCTGTATTTGGTGTTTGCGCTGCCGGCGCTGGTGCTGGGGCTGTATGCCCAGGCGAAGGTGCAGGCGGCCTATTCGCGCTGGCTGCGGGCGCCGGCCCGCTGGAC
>Ga0101943_1001266_pt1 | contig 23700 bp, 21 predicted proteins | sample DewCreD2012metaG_5_FD_75244 | JGI IMG/M metagenome (GOLD analysis project Ga0101943, IMG submission 75244) | Hot spring sediment bacterial and archeal communities from British Columbia, Canada, to study Microbial Dark Matter (Phase II) - Dewar... ... | reverse complement strand
GGCGGAACACCTACACCCGTCCGAGGGATCACAGCCCGAAGCTGCGCCCAAGTTCTCTCAAAGGCATCAGACTGCCCCAAACCTACACCTGTTTCAGGCACAGCCCCCTAAGGAGCCGCCAAGTATGCTCTAAGGCACGAGGGCCGTCCTTGTTCCGCTGCCTCCATTATACCCCAAATCGGGTATCATAAGGATCGGAGGGACTGGGAGAACCTACTCCATCCGCAGTCAACTCGGTGCCAGGGGGCTCGAAAATATGGGCAGGCAATAGGGGCAAACCTTGTGTCTGCCCGATGAAAATAGCAAAAATCCCTCCTCTCCCGTTAGGGTGAGAAGGCAATTTGATAGACATACTATACTTAACTCGTGGGTTTATCAACGCAGTATCCGAACAGGGTCAGGAGGTGGCGAACATGCCGCTCGATTTCCGAACAGTGGATGAGGACGAGGGCTTTTCGATGAAGCGGTTCCTGCGCACGGTAGGTCTGGGTGTAGCGGTCTTTGTGATGTTTCTGGCGCTGGGCTATTATGTGATTGGTCCGCGTCTTACCTTTACGGCGGAGGGCATCCCGCAGCTGCGGTGGCGCGCAGGTACGAAAAGTACCGAGGCGCCCCCTTCGAATCAACCGCCTCCACCTCCCAAAGTCGAGATTTACGAGAAGTTGCCGCCTGAGGTGGTGGCGACGACAGGCGCAGAGGTCGGCACGCGCGAGGTTGCCCCCTTCGATTACGACCAGTACCTAAAGCGACGCGCCAAAGTGCGCACGCAGAAGTCCAATACCCAGTCTTCGTCGTCCGCGGAGGATAGCGCATCTGCGGAGGACAAGCCGCTGGTCGTGCCGGAGGAACCACCTGCAAGCGATGTACCTGCAGAGACCACTGAGCCGCCCATGGCGGAAGCGCCTGCGCCCGCGCCATCCTCTCCGCCAACACAGCCAGCAGCACCGCCTGAACATAGCCCGCGCCTCTATCGGGTGCAGGTGGGTGTGTACGATCAGCGCGAAAACGCCAATGTGGTTGCCCAGACGCTTGCCGCCGGCGGATTCCAGGCGAGCATCGTGCCGTTTCAGGCAGACGGGCGCAAACGCTATCGTGTGCAGGTGCTGGTTACGCGCGATCGCGCAAAGGCGGAGCAGATGAAGCACCAGCTGGAGGAGCAGGGCTTCACCGCCTACATTGCGGAAGTGCGCTAAGACTCAGTCGCCTAACACGGCAGAGTAGTGCTGATAGGCAAGTGTGCGCAGTTTTTCTATGGCGCGGCGCTCCAACTGACGCATCCGCTCGCGCGACAGACGGATGGGGCTGCCCGGTGGAAACTCGCTGGTCTCCAACCCCAGCCAGCGGTGGATAGCCCAGCACTCGCGTGGGGTAAGGTTCTTTTTTGCCAGTTCCAGCAGCTCCGAGAGCCAGATGCGATAGATCGCCACCGTCTCCGGGTCCTCCTCTTCCGGATTGGGCAGCAGGGCGCCCAGAGGAGCATCCTGTTCCGTATCGGCTTTCTGGTCAAGCGAGAGGTGCATCTGTGTATGCTTCAGCAGGCGATTGACCTTCTGGAGAGGCATGCCCAGATAGGCAGCAATCTGCTCTGGAGTCGGCTCCTCGCCATTCATCAGGCGCAGTTCGGCGCGTGCCCGCTCGATTCGGCGCAGAGCGTCGATGGCGTGATTTGGCAGTCGGATCAGACCCGATTGTGAGTCGGCGGCACGTCCGATCGCCTGACGAATCCACCAGGTGGCGTAGGTGCTGAAACGCAGTCCGCGGTTAGTATCAAAGTGGTTGATGGCTTTAATCAAGCCGATAGCGCCTTCCTGCACAAGGTCTTCGAGGGGAAGACCAGGACGCACATAGCGGCGTGCGATACTAAGCACCAGACGTAGGTTGCACTCCACCAAGCGGTCGCGTGCCTGCTCATCGCCCGCTTGCGCACGCTGGAGCAGTTCCGCCTCTTCCTCTGCCGTCAACAATGGCTGGCGCAGTACCGCACCCAGCACGCCATCCAGCGTGCTGTCCCGCAGCCCCTGCTCCACACCCTCGTCCTGCTCAGGATACTCGTCAACGAGCAACTCCTCATCGGCATAATGGCTTTGCGATGCGAACATTCTCATACCCCGCTGATTGTGAAGCAGCAACTTTCGTGCCATGCCAGCGAACGAATCAGCAGGGCATAGAGTTCCCCAACACCCCCCTCCAACCGCCGTGGGAGAGGGGGTGGGGACAAGGGCAAGCAGAGTACGTTTACCAGTTGCGCAGAATAATGTCGGGTCCCAGCGGTGGACACTCAAAGGTGTCCGCACCTCGCTTGCGTAGATGCACCCCGTACCAGAACACAATGTCCTGATTGACCACCGACTCGCCGTTCACATATTGGCTGATATTGCCGAAGGAGCCACCGCTGCCAATCAGCTCCTGGTCGGCGCCGCCACCAGCTTTGCTGCTTTTGTAGCGCACGACCCACACATCGCCCTCACCCGTGGTGGGCAGCTCGAAAGAGCCATCTTTGGGACCGGGAATAATCTCGGCAGAGCGTCGGGTGAGGGTGTTCGTCACGCGCCAGCGTCGGCTGCGACCGGGGTGGCGGAACCGTTTCGCCTCCAGCCGAATCAGGTTCCAGCGCGGATGGAGCTCGCGCAGCGGCGCATCGGCTTCCTCCACAATGTGGTTGCCCGCCCCATCGATGTCGAAATCGATACGCCAGTAAGCATTATGCAGGCGTCCATAGCAGACGCAACCATTATCGGTATAGCCGTACAGGAAGCGCGGGCGAATGATGCCGTCGGGGTGGAATCGCCAGCCCGTGATATAACGATACCAGCCTGCGCTGCACTCACTGATCAGCACCAGCTCGCCCGTGGCGGGGTCTTCAAACACACCCACTCCACGGAAGTTGCCGGGATCGTTAGCGTCGTCGCAGATGGTGATGGCGCGAGTGCCTGGATTGGCAAAGCGCAGACCGTTGCCCAAATCGGTGCCGGTGCAGTCGAAGCAGGTCTCGGTGTAGAGCCAGTCGCGGTAGGGGCCGCAGGCATTGCCGTCATAGAACACATTCAGTACGGGTATTCCTGCCCGCCGAATGACGAGATGCCCGCGATAGTAGACATCACGCAGCTCCACTCCTGCTCCATAGCTCAGGGATGGATCTATTGTCGGGCTTGTACCGGCGGGGCGGCGCACCAGCATCTGCCAGATGGGATTGCTGGCGGGCCAGGCAAGCGCCTGCCACGCGGTGCCACCTGGTCCAATGCAGCTGCCGCCAGAAGCGGGTCCGTTGCACGCCGCCGGGAAGAAGTCACTGCCTCCTGTGCCGTAGCCAGCCACGCGCCGATCCACCATATCGATAAAGAAGGTGCCGATCTCACGCTCGCGCCCGCTGCCGGGGCGGAAATGCATCAGCACGGCAACGGTGCGATGCTCCGGGGGCTTGCCGCCAATCGGCACACCGTCGTATCGCTCCAGCACATAGGGCGGAGCGACCTCCGTCAACACAGGTGGCATGCCCGGCGAGCAGAAGGCAATCCCACGACGCAACGGCTCGCCATACTTCGGGTCCGCCATCAGGATCTCGACGGCTTCGCGGAACTCCTCCTCCGAGAAGAGATAGGGCTGCTCCCGAAGTGGTTCCACCTTCACCTGACGCGCGCGCGGAAAGTCCGCCACCACTCGATAGCCGATGTTGTTCGTGTAGTCGTAAATAATCAGAATCGCGTTATCGGGCGGTGGAAGAGTGCCCGGCTCGCGCCCCCACGGATAGTTCAGCCCCGTTTGCAGCACATTGTAGCGCACCTTCTCCAGAAAGCGCATAGCAGGGTGCGCCATGAGGTTGCGGGCGAACTCCACCGTATCACGCTCGGTAATCACATGAAAGATGCCTACACGCACATTGGTGCCCTTGACAGGCACCGCTTCACGCACAGAACGCACCAGCGGCAACCCAAGTGGGTTATCCGCCTGAAGCGACTGCACAGCATTTAGCAGCTTTACCATTGTTCTGTACCTCCTTAGGGTTGCGTGCGCACCCGAACAGGGCTGCTAACAGGTGATGCACGGCCGCCCATGTCAATAGCACGCACATAGTATTCATACTCCGTGTCGGGATAGAGTCCTGCATCGTCGAAAGTGGTCTCAGTGCTGAAGGTGGTGGCGATGCGTCGAAACCTGGTTTCGTAGGGGGCGCGTCGCCAGATTTCGTAGTAGACCACTTTCTCGTTGTCGCTCGAAGCGTCCCAGCTCAGCCGGATGCGGGTGGAGGAGAGCGCGTTCCCCGTGAGGTTCGTCGGCTGGGTTGGAGGAATTTGGTCAGGTGGGTAGACGACCGTAGCGATGGCAATAGGCGGTGCCTTGTCACTGGCTAACCACGCCTGATAGAGCCGTTCACCCCAGTCATCGATCGTGTTCGCCTCCCGCAGAAACTCGATATACTCGCGGGTCATCACCTGGTAGTAGAGCGTGGCGCGTACTTTGACCGTACCAGGCGGCAGCGTATAGGCCGTATCATCCCAGAACTGCCCATCACGATAGACAGCCCCGACGGGCGCGGCGCGCCGTTGCGCAAACGCGCTGTTGCGGAAGCCCTGCGGCGGAATGCGATTGTCAAATAGCACATTATTGGCGCGTATCATGTGAAAAGTGGGCGTATTCCCCTGTGCCAATTTGGCGCGATAGACCTTCACCTGGGCATCCTCGATAAGGGTTGCCGCGTCGAAGTCGTACCGCCCCGATTCGCCGATCACATTGCCCCGCGCGTCCAGGAATTCCACATGTAGCCAGGCACGGCGCGATTCGGGGTCACCCGTGGGGAATTTGTGCCCCGTGCGGTTATAGACCCGAAAGACGATGGGGCTCCCCTGCTTGGGCAGCTGCACGATATTCAGCTTGGCGGCTTTGCGCACCTGTTCGATGGCACGATAGCGTCCTGCCGTGAGCGCGTCTAACGCCCAATCATCATATTCCCAGAACATTGGGAGGATTTGCAGCACCCAGTAGTTGCCCCCAGCGAAGGTGTGCCGATGTAGGTCGGGTCGTATGGGTGCAGCAAGTTCCTCCGCCGCCTTGCCCACCGTTTTCGGCATATGGCAGGTCTGGCACTTCACCCCGCGTCGCGCGTAGTCGCTCAACAGCCACTCGCTGTAGATGCGCGTGATGGGCATGTATTCGTGCGGGGGTTGATTGGCGGGATCCTGCGCCATCGCAGGGTTACTCACATCATGGCACACACCACAGAAGTCTCCACGCGTGTGATAGGGTGAGTAGAGCCAGTCGTGGTTGGCATACGAGTCGGCGCGTGGTCCACGCTTGGCGATGCTGTCCGAAATGACCATCATACCGTTGCCGTAGCCAGGAACGGGATAATCGCTGAGGCTACGCCCTTCATCGCTCAGAGGATCCACCATGCGATGGCACACATCGCACTGCACACCGTCCAGATCGTCGGGTTCGAAATTCGAGCCGTCATAGGGTTGCGAGCGCATCTCCAGCCAGGCGGTGGGCGAGTGGCAGCGCCAGCAGAACTGCCCCACGCCGGGCGCGTCCTGCTCTGCAATAGTCAGCGCGGCGCGAAAGACGGGATCGCGTGCCGATTGAGCCATCATCGAACCCATCCACTGGAAATGTGGCTCCTGCTCGGTGGTGAAGTAGCGGTTCATACCGCCTGTTTCGGGATCGTAGGCATAATGGCTGTTGCCATGGCAATACTGGCAAAGTTGCGTGGATTGAAAGGCGTAGCCAGCAGCGCTCGGCTGAGAGCCGGGCAGGTAGAACCCACCGCTGCCCAACGCCATCAGCATCAGTGATGGGGCAAGATATGTGCCCGCCAAAATCGTTCGTTTAGCCAACATCATCGTCGCTGCTCCTTTCCAGAAGGATTATACTCCATTTTGCCCCAAAAAGGTATACTCTCAGTGGCATGGCGCGGGAGCAGATTGTGGAGGGGCTGGTGCTGCGGCGCTGGAACACGCAAGAGACCGATAAATGGGTCAGTTTTTTCAGCCGTGAGCAGGGCAAGTTGCGGTTGCGGGTGCGCGGCGCGCACAAGCAGGGCAGTAAGATGGGGATGCTTTCCGAGCCGCTCAACATCTTGCGCACGCGCGTGATTCAGGGGCGACATCAGCAGCTAATGGTGCAACCGCAAATGGTCGCGACCTTTCTGAATGTGCGCAGCAATCTGGAGCGGCTCAGTGCGGCACTCGCGCTGACGGAATTGCTGGATCGCTGGCTGCCCGAGGAGCATGCAGAGCCGCAGATTTATGAAACGACATTGATGGCGCTGAATGCGCTGGAGTCGGGTCAGCCTGCGCCTTCTGTACTGGGCTGGACGCTTTGGCGACTGCTGAAGCTGTTCGGATATTGCCCCGAGCTAAGTGGCTGTACTCGCTGTCGGAAGCCTCATTCGAAGGGGGAATGGGTGCTGGATCCGGCGGAGGGGCGTCTCCTCTGTACGCGCTGCGCAGGTACGGTACACACCATGCCCCGCTTGAGTTCAGGACAATTGATCCTCCTGCGCGACTGGCTCCAGCAGAATGCACCTGCCGAACAAGGTGAGCCTGGGGATGCCCACGCACTGCTCAAGCTGGCCATGCACTACGCCGAACACTATCTGGAAGATTCCCCGCGCTGGCTAGCGTTCCTCACCCGCCTGACCGCTTCACCTGAATCCCTCTTCCCACTGGGAAGAGGACAATCCCCCCAAACAAAATAAGCATGGTGCGCGGTGGAGGATTTGAACCTCCGACCCCTTCCACGTCAAGGAAGTGCTCTACCTCTGAGCTAACCGCGCACGCTAAATGCTGGTGGGCCGTGCAGGACTCGAACCTGCGACCCGCTGATTAAGAGTCAGCTGCTCTACCAACTGAGCTAACGGCCCGCGTATTGGGGCGACCGATGGGATTCGAACCCACGACCTCCTGAGCCACAGTCAGGCGCTCTGACCGACTGAGCTACGGTCGCCATCTGAACACCTTTTATTATACTCGTACACCCCTGCCCGAGTCAAGAGGGTGTTCGAGAAAATCCTGGCAGACCTGCGTGTCTGCCCCTCTCAAAGGCATTTTTCGAACTCCCTCGATGGACTTGATTTTTGCGCAGCGGATAGGGTACAATATGTATACATCTGTATACCGCAGGAGGTCGAACGATGGCATTCAATGTGAGACGATATCTGATTCGGGTGCGCGGCGGACAGGAGTACCTGCCAGTGGCAGCGCGACTGGCGTGGTTCCGGGACGAGCACCCGGACTGGAGCATCGAGACGGAACCCATCCATCTGGATGTTGAACGGCAGGTTGTGGTCTTTCGTGCTGTGGTGAAAGACCCCAGCGGGCGTATTATTGCCACCGCCACCAAAATGGAGACGGGTAGCGATTTCGCGGACTACCTGGAGAAAGCCGAAACGGGTAGTATCGGGCGTGCCCTTGCTATGTGTGGCTATGGTACCCAGTTCGCACCGGAACTGAGCGAAGGCGAGCTGGAGGAAGGCAGGGTGGCGTTCGCCGATTCGCCGTTGTCCCCACGAGGCGAGCAAGCCGCTCCAGAGGAGATGGTCTGCGCGGATTGTGGGCGTCCGCTGCGCCGGGCACAGTACGACCTCAGCGTCGCCAAGTTCGGGCGTCCGCTCTGCCCCAGCTGCCAGCGCCAGGCACAATCCCAGGCAGCCCAGCGATAAGAGGGCGGGGTAAACCTTCGCTCGCACTGTCGGGGGAGTGGGGATGCCTGTTCAGGTCGTACAGCAGGACGGTCTTCGGCTGGATAAGTGGCTGGCACAGCAGGTGCCTCAGGTGAGCCGCCAGCGGTGGCAGGAATGGATCGAGGCGGGTGGCGTGCGGGTCAACGGGGAGCGTGTCAAGCCTGCCTGTAAACTTCACACTGGTGACCGCGTCGAATACACCCTGCCACCAGACCGCCCCCCAGCCATCGACCTGCGTCCTGAACCAATCCCCATCGAGATTGTCTATGAGGACGATCATCTGCTGGTGGTGAACAAACCGCGTGGGCTGACCGTCCATCCTGCCCCTGGTCATCCGCATGGTACGCTGGTCAATGCGCTGCTGGCTTATGCGCCACGCCTGTCGCAGGGCAGTGCCCCCTTCCGACCAGGCATCGTGCATCGCCTCGATAAAGACACTACAGGGTTGCTCATTGTTGCCCGTACTGATCAGGCACACGCCCGTCTCGCAGCGGACTTGCAGCGTCACGCAATTGAGCGGCGCTACCTTGCGCTGGTATGGGGTGAGCCGGGATGGGAACAGCGCACCGTTGAGCTCCCCATCGGGCGCCATCCTGTAGACCGCAAGCGCATGGCAGCCTTCGCAAAGCGCCCTGTTTCATCAACAGGCGCAACCGTGAAAGTCCGCCCCGCTCGCACGCATTTTCTTGTGCGTCGACGCTGGCGCGGGTTCGCCCTGCTGGAAGCAACCCTGGACACAGGGCGCACACATCAAGTGCGCGTACACGCCAGCGCGATAGGGCATCCAGTGGTAGGCGACCCTCTGTATGGGGGAAGGCGACCTCTACCCCCGAGGCTCTACCCACCCAAAGTGCATGCCCGTTTGCAAGCCGTGCTGGACGCCCTACCTGCCCAGCTGCTGCACGCCTACGCGCTGGCATTCCGCCATCCCGCCACGGGCGAACCTATCCGCCTGACCGCCCCCTTGCCAGATGACTTCACGCAGTTGCTCGACCTGCTCGGGCAGGTACAATCTCTCCTGAACGGTTGACGCAAGCACCATGATATACGACATCAGTCTGACTCTGGAGGCGGAGATGCCCCTCTATCCAGGTGACGTGCCGTACCGACTGGAGCCGATGCTGCGCATCGCGGATGGTGCGGTATGCAACCTGTCGCGTCTGGAAATGGGGACTCACACAGGCACACATATCGACGCGCCGTGGCACTTTAACGAGAAGGGCAAACAGGTGGACCAGATTCCGCTCGATCGGCTAATCGGGCTGGTGTGGGTGGTGGACCTGCGTGGGTACAAAGTCATCGATACCGATGCTCTCCAGAAAGCCAATATCCCGCTTACCACACGCCTGCTTATCAAGACCGACAACAGCGCGTTGTGGCAGCGTCGCGAGTTCCAGAAAGAGTTCGTCTACCTCACGGCTGACGCCGCCGACTGGCTGATTGCCCATGCGATGACGGTTGTCGGGTTGGACTATCTCTCTGTGGAGCAATTTGGTGCGCCTGAACCGGTGGTGCATCGCAAACTTTGTGGCGCGGGCATCGTCATAATAGAAGGCTTGAATCTTAGCGAGGTGCCCGAGGGCGAATATGAACTGCTCTGCATGCCGCTCAAGCTCAAGGGCGCGGATGGCGCACCTGCACGAGTCGCCCTGCGCACCCGCTAACGGTATACTGGAGGCGACAGTGAGACCCGTTATCGAAGTGCGGAATATCACAAAGGCCTATCGGCTGGGTAAAGTGGTGGTGCATGCGCTGCGCGGGGTCAGCTTGACCGTGGTGCCTGGGGAGTTCGTGGCAATTATGGGACCGTCGGGTTCGGGCAAGTCGACCTTTATGAACATTGTCGGCTGCCTTGACCGCCCCACCTCCGGTGAATACTATCTGAATGGGGAGCTGGTCAGCGCGATGAATGATGCTCAACTGGCACAGATTCGCAACCGTTATATCGGCTTTGTGTTTCAGACCTTTAACCTGCTGCCGCGTATGACCGCGCTGCGCAATGTGGAGCTACCCCTGCTCTATGCGGGCGTGCGTGATCGCACAGAGCGAGCGAAGCGCGCGCTGGAGCTGGTCGGACTGGGCGACCGCCTGCACCACCGTCCGAACGAACTCTCAGGTGGTCAGCAGCAGCGCGTCGCCATCGCCCGTGCCATCGTTACGAACCCCTTGCTGATTTTAGCCGACGAGCCGACGGGCAACCTCGACTCGCGCTCCAGCGAGGAGATTATGGCGATTTTCCAGCAGCTCAATCAGCAGGGACGCACTATCCTGCTGGTGACCCACGAACAGGATATTGCTGCGCATGCGAAGCGGATTGTGCGCTTCCGCGACGGCAAGGTGGTCGCGGATGAGTCTGTGGCTCATCCGCGGGACGCCGCTCGCGAGCTGGAGGCGATGCCCGTGCTGGATTGATGCACCTCTCCTACACCTGTTCGCCCATGGCGCGCAGGCGAGTTTTGGCGCGTTCAAGGGCGAGGCGTGCCTCAGCCAGTTCCTCTTCGGAAAGAGGCTGCTGCAGGATTTCAAGCGCGCGGCGCAGCGCAACACGCGCCCGATCGGGGTCAATCTCTTCCGCTAATTCGGCGGCGTCAGCGCACACAATGGTGCGGTCAGGCAATACCTCCGCAAAGCCGCCCAGCACGGTGAATCGGCGTGTTACACCATCGGCACGGCGGTACTCGCCCACACCATAGGCTAACTCCGCCACCATCGGTGCATGCCCGCCCAGCACGCCAAAGTAACCCTCGCTGCCGGGCAGACGCACATGTACCACGCGCTCCTCCAGCACCACACGCTCCGGACTGACAATCGAGAGCAGGAACTCGCGCATCTATGCTGCCCCCTGCAATTGCTTCGCCTTCTCGAACACATCCTCGATGGAGCCGCACATGTAGAACGCCTGCTCTGGGTAGTCGTCCATCTCGCCCTCGACAATCATCTTGAAGCTGCGCACGGTGTCCTCGATGCGCACATAGCGCCCCGGATTGCCCGTGAACTGCTCTGCCAGGAAGAAGGGCTGCGACAGGAACCGCTCGATCTTGCGGGCGCGCGCCACGATGAGCTTGTCCTCATCCGAAAGCTCATCCACACCCAGAATGGCAATAATGTCCTGCAGGTCGCGATACCGCTGTAGGATCTGCTGCACGCTGCGGGCAACCTGATAATGCTCCTCGCCCACAATCGCGGGGTCGAGGTTTTTGGAAGTGGATGCAAGCGGGTCCACAGCGGGGTAGATGCCCTTCTCGGCGATGCGTCGCTCCAGATAGACATAGGCGTCGAGGTGGGCGAAGGTGGTTGCTGGCGCGGGGTCGGTCGGGTCGTCCGCAGGCACATAGATTGCCTGCACCGAGGTGATGGAGCCGCGCTTGGTTGAGGTGATGCGTTCTTGCAGCTCGCCCATTTCGGTCGCCAGTGTGGGCTGATAGCCCACCGCCGACGGCATGCGCCCCAGCAACGCCGACACCTCGGCGCCCGCCTGCACAAAGCGGAAGATATTGTCGATAAAGAGCAGCACATCCTGCCCCTCCTCGTCGCGAAAATATTCCGCCATCGTGAGAGCGGTCAAACCAACACGCAGGCGTGCACCTGGCGGCTCGTTCATCTGCCCGAACACCAGCACCGTCTGATTAATCACTCCAGTCTGCATCATCTGCAGATAGAGGTCATTGCCCTCGCGTGTGCGCTCACCCACACCGGCGAAGACCGACACGCCTTGATGTTCGGTGGCGATATTCCGAATGAGTTCCTGAATCAGCACCGTCTTGCCCAGCCCAGCGCCTCCAAACATCCCAATCTTGCCACCCTTGTTGAAGGGGCAGAGCAGGTCGATAACCTTCAACCCGGTCTCCAGAATCTCGGTGTGCACATTCTGTTCCTCGAGGGAGGGCGCCGGTTTGTGAATTGGCGCGAAGCGGTCCGCTTGTACAGGCCCCTTTTCATCGATAGGTTCACCCAGTAGATTGAACAATCGTCCCAGCGTCGCGCGTCCGATGGGCACGGTGATGGGCGCGCCTGTATCGATGGCTTGCATACCGCGCACCAGCCCATCGGTGGAGGAGAGGGCAACCGTGCGCACGATATCGTCGCCCAAATGCTGGGCAACTTCACAGGTCAAATCGATACCGTGCGCTTCGTCCTTAATTTTGATCGCGTTATAGATGGCAGGCAGCTGCCCTTCTTCGAACCGCACATCTACCACGGGTCCCATGACCTGAACAACCCTTCCGATGTTTGCCATAGCTACCTCCTTCCGACTTTTTCTGATTGGTTCTGATGAAGGTGGATCCACCTGGCAGGCTGGAACACCATACCAGGCGGTTTTTTTAAGAACTGCCGACCTCCATACGCACGAAGCGTCGCACCTGGATGTCAGCTCCTGTTTGCTGCATCAGCTTGCCGATAGTGAGCGATTCATCTCGATAGTAGGGCTGTTCCAGCAGCACGACGCGCTGAATAAAGCCCTTTTGCACGCGCCCACGGGCGATATTCTCGGCGATATGTTCGGGCTTGCCCTCGTTAATGGCGCGCTGCTTTTCGATTTGCAGCTCGCGCTCCAGCTCTTCGGCGGGCACTTCGTCGCGTGTGAGGTAGGTGGGCGCACTCCAGGCAATCTGGATAGCAATTTCATGGGCCAGCGACTGCAGTGCATCGCGATTTGCACTGCCCGTCAGCACGACCATCACGCCCACAAGCTTGTTGTGGTGGATATAGACATCGACCACGCCGTTCTCGCTCTCGGGCACGCGGGCAATCGCATAGTTCTGGAGGGCGATGCGCTCACCCGTTTTACCCATCACCTGTTCAATGCGTTTTTCGACGGTCGTGGATGGGTCGTTCAGGGTGGGCTGCTGCAGCAGGAGTTCCAGCTGCCCCTCTTGCCCGAAGGCAAGCACCTGATCCAGCAGTTCGCTGGCAAGCGTTTGGAACTCCTCATTGCGTGCCACAAAGTCAGTTTCGCAGCGCAGATCGATAAGAACGCCTGTGCGCAGGTCATCAGATACCTTCCCTGCTATGACGCCCTGATTGACCTCTTTACTGGCGCGCTTAGTGGCGATAATCGCGCCCTTCTCGCGCAGGATCAGGCGTGCTTTTTCGAGATCGCCACCTGCCTGCTCCAGCGCCTGTTTACAGTCCATAAAGCCGGCGCCAGTTTCATCGCGCAGTTCCTTAATCAGTTGCGGTGTGATATTCATCAGTAGTCCTCCTCCAGTTCTTCCAGTCGGTGTCGGCGCATCAGTTCCCACTCCTTGCCCATAATCTCCTCATCGGCAGGCGTGGGGGTCTGTTCTGCGCTCGGGGTTGCCTCCACCTCGATTTCCTCACCGAACATCTTGCCATATTCGGCGACCTGTTCGGGTGAGAGCGGAGCTTCCTCTTCCACAGAGGGTATTTCTTCAGGCGACACGATCGCCCCCTGCCACTCTACCTGTTTCTCTTCGATGATTGCGTCGGCGATGCGCCCCGCGATTAGGCGAATGGCACGAATCGCGTCATCGTTGCCCGGGATAGGATAGTCCACTTCGTCTGGGTCACAGTTCGTATCGACAATCGCAATGGTGGTGATACCCAGCCGGTTCGCCTCGGCGACCGCCGTATGCTCCTCTTTGAGGTCAACAAGAAACAGGGCAGTGGGCAATCCTGGCATATCCTTGATGCCGGCCAGGTTGCGTTCCAGCTTTTCGTACTCTTTGCGCAGCTTGGCGGCTTCCTTTTTGGGAATGCGATCCAGCTCGCCTTCCTGAATCATCCGTTCCAACTCTTTGAGCCGCCGGATGCGTCCCTGGATGGTGCGGAAATTGGTCAACATGCCGCCAAACCAGCGATAGTTGACATAATACTGACGACAGCGCAGCGCTGCCTCTTTGATGGCATCGCGCGCCTGCTTCTTGGTGCCAACGAACAACACATGACCGCCCTCGTTCACTATCTGCTTGACAGCTTGCTGGGCCCGATCGAACATCTCGACGGTCTTATGCAGATCGATGATATAGATCCCGTTGCGTGCGCCGTAGATAAAGCGCTTCATATTGGGGTGCCACTTGCGGGTCTGATGCCCGAAATGCACCCCTGCTTCCAGTAGTTCCCTCATTGTAAGCGTTGCCATCCGTTTGATGCCTCCTTCGGGTTCGTTTCCACCCGTGCCGTCATCCGCGCTTTCCACCCTCTCCTCACCCAGGCATCCCGCCCGTGTGCCGGCGCAAATGCGCCCCAATAAAGAGGGCACCCCAGCGCGTCAGGCACGGTACGAATTTCTGTGCGTAGGTCGCTGTGCCTCGCGCACCCCAAGAGTATACCATCGATGGTATACTCGATCAAGCGATGGCGTTCACGGTATCGGATCTACGGGAAATGATCGAGCTACTGGAGCAGCATCCCGACTGGAAGCAGGTTTTAAGGACAGTGCTTCTGGGGGAGGAGCTGCTTGCGCTGCCACAGCTGGTAAGGGAGCTGGTGGATATCCAGCGTCAGCAGGCACAAGCGCTTGCACGAATTGAGTCCATCCAGGCAGAAATGCTTCAGGTGCAGCGTCAGCATACCGAGTGGCTCCAACGCCTGACCGAAGGACAGCAGCGCCATGAGGAGCTGCTGCGCCAGCATGGTGAATGGCTCCAACGCCTTACTGAAGGGCAACAACGGCATGAGGAGCTGCTGCGCCAGCATGGTGAATGGCTCCAACGCCTGACCGAAGGGCAACAACGGCATGAGCAACGAATGGACGAATTTGCCATCGAGCAACAGCGGATGCGCGCAACCTTCGAGCGCGAATTGGAGAACATTCGCTCGGACCTGGCGCGATTCACCACCAAGCTGGGTCTGGAAATTGAGGAACAGGCGGAGGATACTCTGCAATGGGTGATGGAGCAAAAAGGCTGGAAGCTGGTTGAAGGTCCGCGCACGCTGACCACCAATGGTGAGATCGATGTCGTGGCTGTCTTCGAGAATGAGCAGGGGCAGCGCGTCACGGTGTTGATGGAGGTCAAACTACGCCTGAACCGTCGTACCGTGGAGGCGTGGGCAACCCGTGTCCGCAGCGAAGGTTTTACCAAGCGATTACGCCGCCATGGACTCACACCGCCCTACTGGGTGTATCTGTTCGGCTTTCGCATAGAGTGGACAGCGGGGAAGGTGGCAGAACAGCGACAGATCGGTCTTATGACGGCACGGGGTGAGGTACTGCCGCCCATACAATTGTCATAAAAATATGAAAGTGAAACCTGTTGAGTGGTGGGATAGCGTCGTGCGCATCCTCGACCAGACCCAGCTACCGGAGTGGGTGGTTGTCGAGGAGTTTACGGACTGGCATGGGGTGGCGGAAGCAATTCGTGCGATGAAGGTGCGAGGAGCTCCTGCCATTGGTATCGCTGCGGCTTATGGCATCGCCCTCGCTGCCCACCAGTTCAAAGGGGACGACATGGACGAGTTCCGCGTCATGATGGGCGAGGTCTTTCAAGAGTTTGCTCGCACACGCCCAACAGCGGTCAATCTTTTCTGGGCAATCGAGCGCATGCAGCAGGTGGTAAATACTTCGTCTACCGTAGCAGAAGCCCGCGAGCGATTGCTGCAGGAGGCACACCATATTCTGCAGGAGGACTACGAAGCGGATGTCAAACTCGCTCAATACGGGGCGTTGCTGCTGCCCCCTCAGGCACGGGTGATGACCATCTGCAACACAGGTGCGCTGGCGACAGGCGGCATCGGCACCGCGCTGGGCATTATCCGAGTTGCTTATCAGCAGGGGCGCCTGGCGAAAGTCTATGTATGCGAGACACGCCCACGCCTGCAAGGGCTGCGCCTGACCACATGGGAACTGTTGCAGGAAGGCATCCCGTTCCAGCTCATCACCGACAACATGGCGGGCTGGCTGATGGCCCAGGGCAAAGTCGAAGCAGTGGCGGTCGGCGCGGACCGCATCGCAGCAAATGGCGACACGGCAAACAAAATCGGTACCTACACCCTTGCCGTGCTGGCGCATCATCACCGTATCCCCTTCTATGTGGCTGCCCCATGCTCCACGATCGATCTCAGCACACCCGACGGGAAAGCAATTCCAGTGGAGCATCGCGATGCAACCGAGGTTACCCATATTGGAGGGCTACGCCTTGCACCGCAAGGAACGCCGGCACTGAACCCCGCATTTGACATCACTCCTGCCGAGCTAATTACCGCCATCATCACTGAGCAGGGGGTTGCACAACCACCCTACGCCACCTCCATAAGGGAACTATGTTCGAAAGCACGTTTATATTCCCATTGAACCACTGGCACAACCACTCCTCATGCCTTGTGGAATGTACCGACGGCTCGCTTCTGGTCTGCTGGTACAGCGGTTCGGGCGAGCGCGAGGCGGACGATGTACAGATCCTGGGTGCCCGCTGGCATGGGAGGCACTGGAGCCGCCCCTTTCTAATGGCGGATACACCCAACTATCCCGATATCAACCCTGTGCTCTTTTTTGATCCACGCGGACGGCTCTGGCTGCTATGGGCGACGATCCTGAACCATCGCTGGGAAGGTGCATTGCTTAAGTACCGCATCGCGTTGCGCCCCGGCAAGCGCGGTTGTCCCCGCTGGAAGGAAGGCGATGTGTTCCACATCTCACCCGATGAACAATTTGTAAAGCGCATCGATCAATGGGCTGATCAAGTTGCTACCCATCACGCACCGCTCGCTGCCCAGTTGCGCCAGTTGAACGCCGACGAATTATCACGGCGTCTGGGCTGGATGCCCCGTGTGCACCCCCTGATTCAGCGAGAGCGTATCCTGCTTCCCCTCTATTCAGACGGATTCAACCTCGCCTTAATTGCTCTCAGCGAGGATGGCGGTAGCACCTGGCAGTTCAGCGAGCCGCTGGTGAGTCTCGGCGGCATCCAGCCGAGCCTTGTAGCACGACGCGACGGCACGATTGTCGCCTACCTGCGTGATAACGGTCCCCCGCCGAAACGAGTAATGACTGCGATCTCCTCGGATGGAGGCTACCACTGGAGCGAGGTGACTAAGACCGATATTCCGAACCCTGGCTCCAGCATCGAGGTTATCGCGCTCCAGACAGGGGAATGGCTGATGGTCGCGAACGACACCGAGCAGGGACGCCATCAGCTCGCAGTCCTGCTCTCGGAGGATGAAGGACGCACCTGGCATGTGAAGCGCTATCTGGAACGCGAATCGCCCGGCGCCGACAGCTTTTCATACCCCTCAGTGATTCAGGCGCGCGATGGCGCAGTGCACATCACCTATAGCTATGCCGTGGACACTTCCGAAGGCAGGCGCAGTACGATCAAATGGGTACGATTCACGCGCGACTGGCTCGACCGATGAGACCACTGGACGCCGAGTGGATTGCGGAGATTAGGAAACGATTGCTGGAATGGTTTCGGGCAGCGCATCGCCCGCTGCCCTGGCGTGCCACGCGCGATCCCTATCATATCTGGGTTTCTGAAATCATGTTGCAGCAGACGCAGACCACCACGGTTATCCCCTACTATGAGCGGTTCATTCAGCGTTTCCCGACCATTCAGGCATTAGCTGAAGCGCCGCTGGAGGAGGTGTTGCGCTACTGGGAAGGGCTGGGCTACTATGCACGGGCGCGGCATCTCCATCGCGCCGCCCGGATGTTGCAGCAGCAGGGTGGTCAACTGCCCCATGAGGTGGAACGGTTGCGCGAGCTGCCAGGTATCGGCGCGTATACTGCCGGTGCAATCGCAAGCCTCGCGTTCAACCAGCCAGAACCAGTAGTGGATGGGAATGTAACACGCGTGCTGGCGCGGTTGCTCTGGCTCAAAGGCAACTTGAAAAGCACACGCGATCAGCGCACCCTATGGCAACTGGCTCGCCAACTGGTCGATCCGCAAGAGCCAAGGCTGTTCAACCAGGCAATGATGGAGCTGGGTAGCACCGTTTGCACGCCGAGCCAGCCGCGCTGTAGTGAGTGCCCGTTGCAAGCACTTTGCGCTGCCCACCAGCGCGGGGAGCCGACCGCCGTCCCGGAACCGGTCCCCGCACGACCCTCGGTACAGGTGATCGATGTGTCCGCACTTATCTGGCGTGAGGGGCAGCTCCTGCTGGCACAGCGGACGCCCAGCGGCTTGTGGGGCGGGCTGTGGGAGTTCCCACGCGCCACACGCAACGGGCGCGAAACGCTGGAGACGGTTGCCCTTCGCGCCGCGCAAAAGGTGGGCATCCAAGCAGAGCCGGTACATCTACTGGGACATGTGAAACACACGGTGACTTATCACTCAATCCGGCTATATGGTTATCTGTGCCTGTTTCAGAAGGGTGAGGCGCACTCCACCGAGTATGTCACGCTGCGCTGGCTGGCACCCGAAGAGCTTGACAGCTGCCCCCTTTCCGCTCCCCAACGCCGCCTGGCACAGATGCTACTTGAAAACAGGCAGCAGGTATTAGGCATCGGGCAGTAGCAGTTCAGGCTGGTCGGATAAGGCAGAGATGTCGGGCATAGAATCGGTGGCACGCAACAGCACTCGGCTGACGCGCGTGCGTTCATCGCGCACCACATAGAGCGTGCGATCCGCGGCTTCATTGATGTCTTCAATATGCGAAATGATCAAAATCTGCTCGAACCAGTCGCGCAGGTTGTTCAGCAGCATCAGCACATTCTGGCGACGGTCGGTATCGAGCGAGCCAAACACTTCATCCAGTATCAGGAGCGAGAGGGGTTGTCCCGCGCGTTCGGTGATGAGGCGTGCGAGTGCGAGGCGCATACAGAGATTCACAATGTCCTGCTCGCCTCCAGAGATGACCGCTTTGCGCATGCCATCGTCAAGGAGGTGGAAGTGATACTCCTCGTCCAGTTCCAGCTGGGTGTAGCGACCGCCCGTGAGATGGGTCAGGAACTCCGTTGCATAGCCGGCAAGGGTGGGGCGCAGTCGCTGATTGAGTTCGGTGCGGAACGCCTGCATCGCTTTGCGTAGTGTTTCGTGTAGGCGCAACTCCTGTTTTTTACGGGTCAACAGCGCTTCGCGCTCCTCGATATGGGCCAGTTGTGCCTTTAGCTGCTCCAGATGTTGCCGAGCCGTTCGTTGCTCCGCTTGCAACGCATCAAATCGCTTCTCCAGCTCACGCACTTGGGCATCTGCCTGTTGATAACGCGCCGTGAGCTGTTCGTACTCTGCTTGTGAGAAGCCGAGCGACTGCAGTTCCGCCTGCGCCTGATTGAGTTGTGTTTCGGTCTCCGTCTTCTCGGCTTTGGTGTGCTGAATCAGAGCTGCAAGCTCTGATTCCTCATTCAAGTGTGCTTTCAGCTGCAGAGCCTCCTCGTAGAGGGGGCGCAGTTGCTCATGCTCGTGGCGCAGCTGCGCATGCTCGGTCGGGTCATACCCCTCAGGCAGGCATGCGAGCTGTTGATGCGTTTGCTGGAGTTTGCGCGCTCTGTCGTGCAGTTCGCGTTCGATGCGCTGACGCTCTTTGAGCTGCACGATGAGGGTCTGTGCCTCTTCTCGTTCGGGGCGCAGCCGCTCCAGCTGTTCACTGAGCTGGCGCTCCTGCTCCGGATCATAGGGCGGAATCTCGTGGATTTGTGCTTGAAGTTCCTCCGCTTGAGCCTGCAAAGCGGGCAGTTCGTCCAGCTGGGCCCTGAGTGCGTCATACCGCGTTTGTAAGCGAGAGAGCTGCTGTGCGGTCTGGTCGCGCTCTCCTTCTATCTGCTGTAGCTGGGCGCGGACGGCAACGATGGGGTCTGGCTCCTGCTGAAGGGCATCGAATGCCTTCTGCAGGGTGTGCAGGGTTTCGGTTTCAGTTGCCAACGCTTGCTGCAGTTCGGCTAACACGCGCTGGTAAGCATCGCCGAGTGGCTGACCGCAGGTAGGGCACTCGCCCTCTGCGCCCAGTGCCATGAGCTGTCGGTGGCGTTGGGTAAGCTGTTCAAGGGTGGCGTGCTGGGCGCGTAGTTTGGCCTCAGCATCGGCACGACGAGTATGCCATTCCTTGGTCAGGCGTTCGAGGGTCGCCTGCAGTTCGGCACGCCGCTCAAGTTGTTGTTCCATTTGCTGCTGTACTTGACTGATCTGTTGCTCAAGCGTAAAGGCCTCCTGCTGGCACATTTGCAGGGTGACGATGCGATCACGCAAGGTGTTCAATTGCTCTTCGAGCCGGGCGCGCTCAGCGGCGCGGGCAGCTTGCTGGCGCAGGTGCTGAAGTTCCGCCTCTAACTGCTGCGCCTGTTGCAGGACAGGCTGAAGCTGTTGCAGCCGGGCTTCCTTCTGGGCGAATTCCTGAAGCTGTTGCTGGAGCTGTTCAATCTGACTCTGGAGTTGCTCTTGATGGGCAAGCAGGCGGGCGCGCCGCTGTTCGTTCTGGGCGAGGTTTTCCAGCTCGTCAAGCCGCTTCTGAACCTCGCGATAGCGTTTGAGCGCGCCTTGTAGCGCTTTCATTCGCTGCTTGGCATGCTGCAGCTTGCCCCAGCGTGTGCGCAGGTCTTGGAGACGCTTCTCGATACCCTCTGCCTGCACCTGGAGCCGTTGAATCTGGTTCTGCAAGGCATCATGAAATTGCTTTTTTCGATCGGCTTCCTGCCATTGACGGCTTATCTCGCTCAGCTCAGCACGAGCAGCAGCGAGCTGTGCCTGAACCGCTTCCGCTTCACTCTCGCGCTGTGCGAGGGTTTGGTGCGTCTCTTGAATCTGCTGCTGGAGGAGTTTCCGATCACCGAGACCCTGTTGCAACCCGTTGATCTCGGCACCAAGCTGCTTGCTCTGCAGAGCAATTTCCTCTAATGCCTTGCCGATACGCTCATAGCCGAGCATGCGGCTGATCTCTTCGCGGCGGCGTTCCGGGGCGTAGCTCATAAATTCCAGCTCCTTCTGACGAGCGCAGAAGCTGGTCTGGAACTGATTGAGAGTCATGCCGAGCAGATTCTGGACGGTTTCCGTGACGGGGCGGATGCCACGCGCCAAGGGTTGCGGGACGCCGTTGCTGATCTGGAACAACACGGCTTCCTTGTCAGTGCGGACAATTCGATAGAGCGTTTTGCCAAGCTGGAAGTCTAATCGCACGCGCACTCTGGCGCCGCCCTGCGACCACAAAAACCGCAGGGTGTCGCTAGTACCGCGCGCAGCGTTTGTGCCGTAGAGGGCCCACAGCACCGCTTCCACCAGGGTGGTTTTGCCTGCGCCGTTCGCACCCACGATCGCCGTGATGCCCGCTTCGAAGGGCACCACCGCCTGCGCGTACTGCCGAAAGTTCTCCAGCTCCAGCTCCAGCAGTCGCATGGTTGGTTGATCCCGGGCGTGTTTGGTTCGTCCGTGCGGGAACTATTGCTTGGCAGGCTTTGATTCCGCGCCTTTCGGCTTTGGGGTACGTGTTCCCGGTAGGACCTCAGCGGGCTGTTGCGGGGTCGGCTGGGCAGGTTCAGGCACGAAAATCGAACTGGCGGCGGATGGATACAAGATGAGTTCCCTGCGCCCATCAATCCGCCCCTTTCCTGTGCCCATGATTTCAAAGCTTGCGCCGCCGCGAAAGTCGATCTCGGCTTCCGTCAGAGCGACCTTCATCGAGTCGTACTTGCCTTTGATGGTGATGGTACCTTTCCCCAGGAAGACGCGAATGCGTTTGTCCATCGGTGGGTCGAGTGTCACACCGCGCGGGAGCCGTTTCATTTCGCGGAAGCCCTGCATAATGACTTCGCCCTGCAGGTCGCCCACCACCAGAAAGCCGTGCCCTTTGATGGTAAGCGTGCCCTCGCCGCGCGAGAAGAACTTGATACCCTCCCCTTTGACAGTGAGCGAGCCGAGAGCAGGGGATGCCTTTTGGAGCGCGTTCTGGGTAGCAGGCTGCTGGTTGCTCCCAGGCGTCTCTTTTGTGGGCGATGGCGCCTTCGGCTGCGCTACGCCCACCGTTACTGCAAGAATCAAACCGCCTATCAGTGCCAAGATTCGCATCATTTTCTCCTCCATTGGCAAATGGCTAAAGTCCGCTCCTACTCTTGTGCCGCCAGCCAGCGTTCGGCGTCCAGTGCCGCCATGCAGCCTGTGCCCGCTGCCGTTACTGCCTGACGATAAACCCGATCCATTACATCGCCACAGGCAAACACGCCCTCGACACTGGTGTGCGTACCGTTGCGCACTTTGATATAGCCCAGTTCGTCCATCTCCAGAACGCCCTGAAAGATGTCGGTGTTGGGCTTGTGCCCGATGGCGATAAACACGCCATCGATGGGGAAGTCGTACTCCTCATCGGTTTTGAGGTTATGCAGGCGCACGCCGACGACCTTGCCGAGATTCGGGTCATAGATGTCGCGGATAACGGTGCTCCAGATGAACTCAATTTTGGGGTTGCGGAAGGCGCGTTCCTGCATGATTTTAGAGGCGCGCAGCTCATCCCGACGATGCACCACATAGACCTTCTCACAGTGGTTAGTAAGGTAGAGCGCCTCTTCCATCGCCGTATCGCCGCCGCCCACGACGATCACCTTTTTGCCCCGGAAAAAGAAGCCGTCGCAGGTAGCACAGGCAGAGACCCCATGCCCCTTGAGCTTCTCCTCCGATTCGAGACCAAGCCATTTGGCAGAAGCGCCTGTGGCAATGATGACAGCATGCGCCCGATATTCTCGCCCGCTGTCGCTCCAGAGGCGGAATGGGCGTTCGTTGAAGTCCACGCGGGTGATGGTCTCATACAGAATGCGTGTGCCAAACCGCTCAGCCTGCTGACGAAACAGTTCCATCAGCTCCGGCCCCTGAATGCCGTCGGGAAAGCCCGGATAGTTTTCGACATCGGTGGTAATCATGAGCTGCCCGCCAGGCTGAACGCCCGCAAAGAGCAGAGGCGATAGATTAGCGCGCGCCGCATAAAGCGCAGCAGTATAGCCTGCCGGTCCCGACCCAATAATAATCACCTTCTCAACACCTGTGGGTTCCATCGTTTTAAGTGTACCTGAGAGCATTTCCATTCCGGACGAGGGTGTTCAAAAATCCCCTTTTCAAAAGGGCAGACACGCAGGTCTGCCCCTGCAACAGGTTGAGGGATGGGATGGCGGGGCGCACCTGCGTGTGCGCCTTTCTATTCCCGACACCCCCGATCTTTCGAACACCCGCCTGCCCACTGAAGCTGTTCGAAAATTCACACGATGAACCAGAGGACGAGGCGCTTGCCAAGCCGAAAGAACAACCTCCCAACAACCCGGCGAGAAGTTCCGCTCGCCAGCACCACATCCGGTGCACAAAAACACGCAGACGGCTCAAAACCTTTGCTGAAAACGCCCTCCCGCGAGGATCTCAGGCATTTTGCCTGTCGTACTCCTGCATCGGGACACCCTCATAGCCTATTCGGCACACATACCGATACTCCTGTCATTTCGGTACCACAACACCCCGAAGGAACGCTATAGTAGATAGGCCCAGGATCAGGACTACCGCGTTGGTCCATCTATCATCAAGGCGCAGTAGATACCGAGAGAGATAATATCCAGCTCCTACAATAATAGCACACCCAATACCTCCTACCGCATAGGTTTTGAGGTCACCCCACTGATGAAGGGGGAAACGCCCTTTTCCTATCCATGCCATCAGTAGACAAGACAGGACAGCCCCTATCCAGCTACCTACCATGACCGTAGCGGTATTCAACACCAACTCCCGCATCAACAGCCTCTCCTATTGAATTAGCACCTAAGAGCCTGTTTAAGAACCATTTCTCGCAATATACCGCATCAGACGCCGTATCCCCACCAGCCACATCCAAGCCTCCTTCCACCACACAACACATCCCAACACCAAAACAAACAAGTACGGGTACGGCATGCCGTACCCCAACAACAACCACGCAAAACTACGCTCCACCAACCAACCGACGCAACAACACCACAAAACCACTACCCCCAAACGACCAACACACTCTAAACCCACCTCCCACTGCCCCAACAACCACGCTAACAAACCCGCCCGATCATACGCCCCATCCGCAATCACCACACGCACACCCACCGATACCGACCCAATACCTCACCCAAAACCGCAGACGCCCCGCGCGCATCCGACACATCCGCACCCGTCACTTGTACCCCTCACAGGTTCCCC
>Ga0101943_1001263_pt1 | contig 23826 bp, 18 predicted proteins | sample DewCreD2012metaG_5_FD_75244 | JGI IMG/M metagenome (GOLD analysis project Ga0101943, IMG submission 75244) | Hot spring sediment bacterial and archeal communities from British Columbia, Canada, to study Microbial Dark Matter (Phase II) - Dewar... ... | reverse complement strand
TATAATTTCTTAAAATTAAAGAAAATAAAATTGTTTTTTTATTATAGATAATTGGTTTTTTATTTGATATTATTACTGATTTATTGGTATCAATTAATTTAAAATGTAGATATAATAATGAAATTTTTGTAATTGATTTTAAGAAATTATATATCAGATAAAATCAAATTAAAAAGTAAAAAACTGCTAATTTCCTTAGAAATAATAAAAATAATTACAATAATGCTATTAATATTAAGAACATTTATAAAACTAAGAAAAAAACAGATAAACAAAATAAAAAAACTAATATCAAACTATGAAAAAGAGATTTTTTGTAGTTTAACAAAAATAGATTACAAAAATTATTATATATATAAAACCAAAATAGATAAAAGCTATATTTATAGGGATATAGAATTTAACTATAAGTATGTAAAAAATAGCAGAGCTTTACTAAGTAGTTATAATTTTATAAGTATAGATGAAGAAAATACAATAGAAATAGATGATGCTATATGTATAAATAGAACTAATAACAAAATGGAAATTCTAATAGGAATAATAGATTTAAGCGAATATATTCCCCTTTCCTTATTTCACTTAGCCTATAATAACCAATCTTCATTATATTTTACATATAATAACTTTTATATGTTAATAGATAAAAATATAATAAGAAATTTTTCATTAGTAAAAAATAGCATAAAACCTGCTATAATTTTTAGATTATTATTTTCAAAAGACTTTGAATTAATGAGCTTCGATTTTGATTTTAAATTAATAAAAATAAAAGAAAATATTTCATATAATTTTGCCGATAAATATAAAATACTTAGCGAATATAATTTAAATGAATTAGCTAATAAATTATTAGAAAATAGATTAAAAAAAGGTGGTATTTTTTTTAATATCCCAAAAATTAAGTTAGATAAAAACCTAAAAAAAATAGAACTAATTTACTTTAATAAAGGATATAGATTTATAATCCAAGAATTAATGATTTTAACAAATTATATAACTTCAAAAATAGCCATCAAAAATAATATTCCTTTTATTTATTTACATAATAATACTAATTTAGATTACACTATCCAAGGGAAAACAATAAACAATCCCCTAGAGATATATAATATAACCAAAACCGTAGATATTTCTTATTACTCTTTAGAAAAAAAGAATCATAATTTAATAGGTTTAGAAAGTTATAGTCATATAACAAGTCCAATAAGAAGATTTATAGATATAATAAACCAAAGGCAATTACTTTCCTTATTTTACAACACCGACCCATATTATAATAAATCTGAACTTAAAGAATTCATAAAGATAGCTAACAACGAAAATATAAACCGTAATAATTTATATAAAAATTACTACAAAATCTATTTAAAATATTTTTTATACATTAACAATATAAAAACTCTCAAAGGATATATAACAGACATAAAAGAAAATAAAATAAAAATATACTTAAGTGAATATTTTATAGAAATAGAAGAAAATATAAATGATATTGAAATAATAAAAGGACAATTAAAAACAAACCAAAAAATTCTATTCAAATTCTTATCTTAATTTTTAAATAATAATATAATAAAATTTAAAGCAAAGCCGAAATAAACAGGAATAAATATAAAAAAATGAAATAATTAAATAAAGAGAAAAATATGAAAAAAGAAATTATAATATTTAAAGATGTGCGGAATAGCAGGAATAATTTCTCAAAATATTAATAAAGATAAAGTTAAAGAAATAGATGACCTTTTATCTCATAGAGGTCCAGATGACAAAGGATTCTTATTCCTATTACACAATAACAACATAATAAAAACCAAAAACCTAGACAACTTTGATAACTCCAAATTAGCCTTAATCCATAGAAGATTATCTATTATTGATCTAACGGAAAGTGGCTGGCAACCTATGAGCGATCAAACCAACTCCTTTTTTATTGTATTTAACGGAGAAATATATAATTACCTAGAACTTAAAAAAGAATTGGAAACTAAAGGCTATACATTCTTTAGTAAATCTGATACAGAAGTACTACTAAAGTGTTATATAGAATATAAAGAAAATTGTTTAAATAAATTAATAGGGATGTTTGCTTTCGCTATATTAGATATAAAAAACAATGAACTATTTTTAGCAAGAGATTTCTTTGGAATAAAACCGTTATATTACATTTATAAACCTAATTTATTTTCATTTTCCTCTGAAATACGCCCATTATTAACCTTACTAAATAAAAAAAAAATAAATAAACAACAACTTTACGAATATTTAGCTAATAACTTAACAGATTATCATTACAACACCCTAATAAAAGATATAAATCAATTAGAAAGCGGATCATTCTTAAAAGTTAATTTCACAGATTTAAATAACATAAAAATAATAAAACAAAAATACTATACCCCAAAAATTGAGGAATTAAAAGACATAACATTTCAAGAAGCCAAAAACAAAATAAGAGAACTATTTTTTAAAAATATAGAATTACATTTAAGAAGTGATGTACCAATCGGAACCTGCCTATCAGGAGGAATAGATTCCTCATCCATTGTTAGCACTATAAAATATCTATACCCCAATGTAGAATTACATACTTTTAGTTTTGTAGTAGATAATTTTGAATTATCAGAAGAAAAGTATATAGACATAGTGGTAAAAGAAAAAAATCTAATAGGCCATAAAGTAAGAGTAAAAGATGAAGAACTAATAAGCGATATAGACGATTTAATCATATCTCAAGAAATCCCCTTTGGAAGCACAAGCATATATGCTCAATATAGGGTATTTAAGTTAATAAAAGAAAATAATATAAAAGTTGTATTAGATGGTCAAGGAGCAGACGAAATATTAGCAGGCTATGATGGATACTCTTATCTATATATCTTAGAACTAATAAAGAAAAACAAGTTATTCCAAGCCTTTAATTTTGCATACAATCTCAGTAAAAATCCAACCAAAAAAAATATGTTCAAATTGGCATTAAAATTAATAAAAAGAAAACTCCTATTCTTTTTATATCTTAAAAATAATAAAAATAATAAAAACAATTTAAATTTAATCCCCCCTTATCTTAATAAAGAATATTTTAAAAATATTTCTTTTGATTATTTAAATTATTTTATTCATCATAGAAATGATAACATATATGATTTGGTAAGGTCAGAATTAAAAAATACGTTATTTATAACAAGCTTACCAAATTTATTAAGATATGAAGATAGAAATTCAATGAGATTTAGTATAGAAAGTAGAGTCCCATTTTTAACTCCCGAATTTACAGAATTTATCTTAAGCTTACCAATAAATTATATAATAAGTTCAAATGGAGTAACAAAATACATATTTAGAGAAGCCCTAAAGGGAATAACTCCTGATAAAATCCTAGAAAGAAAAGATAAAATAGGATTCACCCCCCCTGAAAAACGTTGGCTTTTTCATATGAAAAACTACATAACCAATTTACTACAAACTTCTAATCTCCCATTTTTTAACTATTCATACATAAAAGAACACTATATTAAAAACTTAGAAAACTTGGATACTTTAGATTTCACTTTATGGAGAATAATAAATACAATTAAATGGATTGAATTATTTAACTTACAAATAGATTAATAAAAGATAAATTAATAAAAAATATGAAAAAAATATTAATTACTTCATTAAGTGATATTTCTAAAGATTCGAGAGTATTAAAACAAGTTAAAACATTATTAAATAACAACTACTTTGTAATAACAGCTGCCTTTCAAAATTTAAATCTAAATTCCACGAATCATATTCATATCCAACTTACAAATAAACATAAACTTAAATTTATATTCTTGTCTTTAAATAGATTTTATAAACTAACTGAAGATTTAATTTCTATTTTAAACCTAAATACTCTAAAAGAAATTATTAATCCATATATATTAGATATGAAAAACAAATTAAAATCAATTGATTTTGATTTAATTATATCAAATGATTTACTAACTCTACCTGCTATTATTCATTTATCTAATAACAAGAAACCAATTATCTTAGATCTACATGAATATTTTCCTGAAGAATATACTGATAATAAAACTTGGGTTTTATTTTATAAAAACTTTTACTTACATTTATTAAAAAAATATCAAAATAAATTAAATCAAATTAATTTAATAACAGTAAATGAAAGCATAGCTAAATTATATCGAGAAAATTTTAATATAAATAAATTTAATATAATAAGAAACATTCCATATTATCATAATCTATCCCCAAGGGTAATAGAAGATAATTTAATAAAGCTAGTTCATGTTGGAAGAGCTTTAAAAAGTAGAAAATTAGAGAATATGATTTTAGCTTTTAAATACATTAAATCTAACCTTAATTTTTTAGTAGATTTCTATTTAGTAACAAATGACAAAGATTCCCAAAATTATTTAGAATATTTAAAAAATTTAGCACAAAATGAAATAAATAATCCTAATATAAAAATCAATTTTCTAAAACCAATTAATCAAGATGATTTAATAAATAAATTAAACGAATATGACATAGGATTATCATATATGTACCCTTCAAATATTAACAATTTATATTGCTTACCTAATAAATTATTTCAGTATATGCAAGCGAGATTAGCAATATTAGCAAGCCCCAATCCAGAAATGGCTAAAATAGTTAATGAATATAATTTAGGATTAGTTTCTAAAAACTACGAACCACAAGAATTAGCTAAATCCCTACAATTATTTAATAAACAAAACATTATGTTATTTAAACAAAATTCTGATAAAGCTTCTAAATTACTCAACTTCGAAAACGAATCCAAAATCCTACTTAATCTAATTAATTCCTTATTAAATTGATATATTTATGAAAAGTAACACATTTTTAATAATAAACGATAGCATAGTAAATACAGATTCCACAATATATAGAATATCAAAATCTTTAATAAATAATAATAAAAATATAATTATAATTTCTAAAACTCAGGAAACACCTTATTCAATTACTTTTTTTAATGAAAATGAAAAAATAAAAATACTACCTTTATTAGAAAATAATAATAAAATAAAATTTAAAATATGGAAAATACAAATATCTTTAAATAAATTTTACAATAAAATAAAGAAATATATAAACTCAATTCTAGATCAAAAAATTACACTATACCTAGAATATTTAAAATATTTAAAAGAACTAAGTAGTTACTATATAAAAAATATTAATAATATAGACATAATAATAGTAAAAGGACTTATAAATTTACCATTAGGAGCAACTATAGCTAAAAAAAAGAAGGTTCCATTAGTATTATATTTAATAGAATACTATTTTGATGAATCTGAAAATGAAGAATGGAAAAAACAAAATCTACCATTGTTAAACTTTATAGCACAAAACTATTTAAATTACGTAAATAAAATAATATTATACGATAAAGAAATAGAATTCCTATACAAAGAATATATATATAACGTATTAAAACTAAATAAAAACTTTTCTTTTGAAATAATAAAGAACTATCCATTTTACCATGATTTACAACCAAAACAAATAACAAATAATGAAATAAAATTTGTTTATTCAGGGTTACTTGCTCCAGAAAGAAAATTAGAAAAAATGATTTTCGCTTTAAAAAAACTTAAAAATAACTTCACTATGACTTTTTATGGAATATCCTATGATAAAAACTATCTAAATTACTTAAGATCTCTAGTAAATGAAGATAACAGATTTTGTTTTTTAGACCCCGTCCCCTATGAAAAGTTGATTGAAACACTAAATCAATACGATGTAGGCTTAAATTACCTAGAACCCAATAATTTAAATCATTTACATGCAACCACCTATAAAGTAAGTGAATACATACAAGCAAGATTAGCCTTAGTAGGAACTCCGAACACAGGAATGAAAAAAATTATTTTAGAAAATAAAGTAGGGTTAGTTAGTAGTGATTTCTCAATTGAATCCTTTTACAAAACACTAAACAAGCTAACACCTCCATTAATAATGAATTTTAAAAATAACTCTCATCAAGCTGCTAAAAAACTAAATTGGAATAATGAAGAGAAAAAACTAATTAACTTATTGAATAATCTGTAAAAATAATTTATCTTACTTTTATTCCATTTATCATAATAAAATTTATTTCAATTCTATCAAAAATCCCTTTATTATAGGGATCCCAATATTTAGAATATCGTAAAAAATCTATATCATTTGTGATATTAAATATAATTTCTAGTAATTTAGTATTTAATAGATTATAGTGCTTACTTGATAAATAATTATGTCCTCCAAATATACTCCATTTATTTTTATAGTCATAATAAGGTAACTTAAACTTTAACCCATTTATCCCCTTAAAAAATAATCTCTTATAATCCTCCTCTTGACAAAAAATAGTAAGCTCGTACAAACCCAATAACGAAAAAATAAAACCATCTAATATATGAACTGGCGGTAATATTGGATATTCCTCATATAAATGGTAACCATTCTCTATATACCTAACTCCTAAAGGAACATCAAATTCGAAAATTTTAGTAGCTTTTTTAGCTATTTTTAATGAATCTTCATTGCCAAATATAAAATAATCTCTAACTAATACACTAATAATTAAACCTTGAGACATAGCAGAAAACCACGGAGCCTTTAAAATACCCTTACCCTCTATCCAATCAAAATCGAAAACCCATACTAACCCTCTATCACCTAAATCTAAATACCTATTTTTTATATACCCAATCTGATCTTTATAACAGCTTAAAAATCTCTTTTGTTTAGATTTTAAATATTTTTGTAAATAATACAAAGCAACAGTAGCTACATACGTAGGAGTAATCCTTTTTCCAATAACCTCTCCATAATCAAATAAAACAAATCCATACTTATCAAACTCTATATTTCTATTTTCAAATATGTTTTCTAAGTCCCAATACCAGTACTCTAAAAAACTACTGGTACTCTCTATTTTAATAATCTTTTCTGGTAATAAATCAGCACTATAAAGTTTAACAAATTTTATCAAGAACCTACCAAAAGGAAAAACAAAAATTAAAAAAGCTAAAATATTCTTAAAAATAATAAATAAGATAAAAGAAACTAAAAACCATATAAATAATTTATCAAAAGCCTCTTTACAAAACATTTATTAAGCTACCAGTGAAATAATTAAAAGGTTTTAAAGTTATCCCTGATGAAAAAGGTATAAAAGTATTCAAATCATAAATTAAACCCAAACTATGGAAAATATTTAATATAATAGTACTTTCAGTTAAGCAATGGCTCCTGACACTTAAAGCATTAGGAACTATTTTTTTATAATAAGAAATAACTTCTTTTACATCTTTTCCATATCTAAAATCCCCATTTAATAAGAAATTAAAATTAGGGTGAATTCCTAATTCTATTAATGAATTTTCTTCCATTTTTTTTAATAGCTCTGTCTTATGAGTTACTAAGAAAGTACATGAAATTTTATAAGACTCAATTAAATTTAAAGTAAAATCTAATACTTCATCTTCTGCCCATTCCATATCAAATGTTATAAAAATTTTATCTTCATAATCACTTAAATTTATTTCATTTATTTTTGAAAATACCAATCTCATAATTATGAACCAAAAATAGCTCCAATTAATCTTTTATTTTTAGCAAAATCAGAAAAATTATACTTTTTTTCATCATCAACTAAAATTTCCAATAATTCCAAAAAGTAATCATTAGTAGCTACTAACATACGATCTTTTATATTAACTATAGTACCCGGCTTAAAATTAGTACTTTTAATTTTGGTAACTTTAGAAGAAATAATTTTTATTTTAGTTTGATTTAAAAAAGAAAAAGCACAAGGATAAGGAATAGTCTGGGCTCTTATAAAATTATATATTTTAATTACTGAATCATTCCAATTAATTAAACCATCCTCTGGTTTCCTTGAAGGGTAATATTCAATTTTAGACTTATCTTGAGGTATAAAAATAATATTATCAATATTTCTTAAAGCCTTCAATAAAATTTTTTTAGAAGCTTTAATAGCTTTAAGATAAACATCATTAATAGTATCCTTAAAGAGTATGGGAAAAGATTCTTGATAAATTATGTCCCCAGCATCCATATCATCATCTAATCTAAATAAAGTAACCCCTGTTTTCTTTTCGCCATTTATTATAGCCCATACCAAAGGTGATCCTCCAGCATACTTCGGTAATAAAGAAGCATGTATCCCCCAAGCACCCATCTTAGCTAAATCCCTTATATCCCTTGGAACAATATAATACCATCCTAAAACTAATATTAAATCCAAATTAAAATTCCTAATAATATCTTTATAATCTCTTATCTTCTCTCCTTTATCAGAACCTACAACAAAATAAGGAATACCTAATTCCTTAGCTATAATTTTTAAATTAGCATAATTATAATTTTTCATTTTTATTCTAGTTTTTCCTTTATCATAAGAAATAATAAACTCTTGTTCTATAGCAAAAATAGCTAAAGGGTAAAAATCGTTTTTAATTAAAAATTTCAATAATTCTTCACTATATTTCGTAGCCCCAAGAAATATATATCTCAATTTCCTCACAATTTGATGTCTACCTAAAAAATTATTACTCAATAAAATTATTTAATAATATAATTCCCAAAATTTTTTAATCAAATTGATAATAAAGACTTGCTTTTCATAAGATAATTTAGAGTGAAAGGGAATACTAATAGCTAATTCATTAACTAAATCAGTAATAGGAAAATCTCCTTTTTTGTAATTATATTTCCTTGAATAATAATTAGTTAAAGGAATGTGATAAGTACCCACCTTAGCTTCTACACCATTTTCATAAAGAAAATTTATTAAAGTATCTCTTTTACCTAACATTATCTTAGGTAATAAAAAACAAAAATTTTGAATAGCTACTCTACTACCATCTATAGCTTCCTGAAAAACTACATCTAAATCATTAAGCTTAAATAAATTAACATAATTCTCAAAAATCTGAATTCTCTTATTAATAATACTTTCTATTTTCTTTAATTGAATTATTCCTAAAGCAGCTTGAAACTCAGTTAATCTAAAATTAAAACCTGGTAAAAATAAATCTAAATTATTATCCACTAAACCTAATCCATGATTTCTTAATAAAATTAATTTACTATAAATTTCATAACTATCGGTTACAATACATCCCCCTTCCCCAGTAGTTATAATCTTACGTGGATGAAAGCTAAAACAAGTTAAATCAGCAAACTTACCAATAAAAATATCATTAATTTTAGTACCTAAAGCCCCAGCAGCATCATCCAAAACCCAAATACCATACCTCCTTGATAATTCATATACATAAGGATTAACAGGAAAACCAAATAAATGAACAGGTAATATAACTTTTACTTTTTTTAATAAATTCTTTTTATCAAGATCTTTCAAAGTCTTTTCTAGAATATCTATTGAAATGTTAAAATCACGAATATCAATATCAATAAAAATAGGCCTAGCTTTAAGTAATTCTATCACATTAGCAGTAGCAACAAATGAATAAGAAGTAGTTATAACCCAATCATTTTCCTCAATCCCTAAACTAAGTAATGCTAAATATAAAGCACTTGTACCGCTATTAACTACTACACAATACTTAACTCCTAAATATTTACTCAACAAATCCTCAAACTCTCTAACTTTCTCTCCTTGAGTTAAATTTTTCTTTATTAAAACATCTAATACTTCTTCTAATTCATCTTGATTATACTCTAAATCAACAATTTTTTCCAAAGTTTTTTTTATCATAAAAAAATGATCTACCCCCACTTATTAAATAGCATCCTCATGATTGGAAATATAGCTGTTTTTTCTAAGTAACATAAACTCATTTTACTAATATTACCTGTTTTATTTATATACTTGAGTTTCAAACTGTCTTACTCCTAATGCTACTTAAGATAGTAATCTCTATTCCTTAAATATCATATTGCAGAAACTTATTTTTTGTAAAAACAATCCATTTCTATCTTTCTTATAAGTTATAAAAATTATATACTTCCTACTAACATTTATTAAAAATTATTAATAAATTTCTTATAAAAATTAGCGGTATTAATAATCCCTTTTTTTAGATCAACCTTAGGCTCAAAATCTAAAATCTCTCTAGCCTTTAATATAGAAGGAACTCTTAAAGCAACATCATTATATGTAATATTTATAAATTCCACTAATGATTCAGAATTTAATAACTCTTTTATTAAAAAAACTAAATTATAAATAGACAGAGCACTTTTAGGATTCCCTATATTGAAAATATTTCCAATACTACTATCCTTGTTAATTATAGATATTAAAGCATCAATCATATCATCTATGTAGCACCAAGCCCTTATCTGACTACCATCCCCATGAATCCTTATAACTTCATTTTTTATAGCCTTTAATATGAAACTCTTCATAGCACTATCTCCTACCTGCCCCGGCCCATATATATTAAAAGGCCTAACTATAACGATAGGCAACCCAAAAATCTTATAATAAGTCATAGCAATATGTTCTTCCGCTAATTTACTAACCGCATAATTCCACCTAACTTCGCCTATTATCCCCCCAAAAATAGGCTTAATTTCTTCAGGATGGAAAACATACTCCCCAAATACCTCACTTGTAGAAAATAAAACTACTCTCCTTAAAACACCAGGATTAATTTCAAAGTACTCCACTAATAAATCCAATATATTAACAGAACCAATCAAATTAGTCTTAAAAGTTAAAATAGGATTAGCTAAAACAGTATCAACTCCAGCAATAGCAGCTAAATGAAAAACATATTCAATCCTATACTTAAACAAAACCTCCTTTAATAATCTGATATCCAATATATCTCCTTTAATTATTTTTAAATTTTCATATAAGTTAGGAGAATCAGAAAAAATAAAATCTAAAGCATTTCTCCAAAAATTATCATAAATTATAACTTCATATCCTTTATTTACTAAAACTTTCGCTAAATTGGAACCAATAAATCCCGCACCACCAGTTATTAATATAGCCATAAATCAACCTCTAAAATCCATTCCTAAACAAACTGTTTTATAACATTAATTCTTTTAATAGTTTTTTCTTTACCTAATAAGTAAATAATTTTAGGTAATTCAGGACCTTCAGATTTACCAGTTAATAATAACCTTATTACCTTATACAATTGCCCAACCTTTATATCATTCCCCTTTGATACATCCTTTAAATACCCCTTTATCTTTTCCATATCATCATAATACTCAAAATCATTTAAAGAATTTATAATTACTTCAAAAACATTTCTATCAATACTTTTTAATTCATTTAAAACATCTTCTTTTATCTCCGGATCCTTTTCAATTATATCAAATAATTCAAAAAAATCAGTTAATAAATACACCCTATTTTTTTCCAATTTTATAACCTTTAATTTCAAGTCATCATCTAAATTATATCCTAAATTACTAATAGCTAACAATTGATTCAAATTCTCTAAAATTTCACTATCACTTAAAATATTAGCTATATAATAATGATTAAAATATTTCATTTTTTCAATATCATAAACTGCAGGGTGATCCAAAACTCCAGATAAATCAAACTTACTTACAATTTGATCCAAAAACATTATCTCCGTATTATCCTTAGGAGACCAACCTAATAAAGCTATATAATTAATAACCGCTTTATTAATAAACCCTAATTTTTTCAATTCTTCAACAGAAGTAGCTCCATGCCTTTTTGACAACTTAGATCTATCAGGCGCTAATATCATAGGAATATGAGCGTAAAAAGGGATCTGCCAATCCAAAGCCTCATATATCAAAACCTGCCTATACGTATTATCTAAATGCTCATCACCCCTTATAACATGAGTTATCTCCATAAAATGATCATCAATAACCACCCCAAAATTATAAGTAGGTACACCATTACTCTTTAAAATTATCGGATCCGATATTATCTTAGTATCTATACTCAATTTACCATGTATTAAATCAGTTATCTCTAATTCCTTATAAGGAACTAAAAACCTAACCGAAGGCTTTCTTCCTTCATTTATATATTCTTGACGCTTTTTATCAGTTAAATTTAAACACCTTCTATCATAAATAGGTGGCTTCTTTTCTTTTAATTGTAATTTCCTTTGAACCTCTAATTCTTCTTCTGTACAATAACAATAATAAGCTTTTCCTTCTTGTATCAATTTATTAGCATACTCTTTATATAAATCCAATCTTTCAGACTGTCTATAAGGCTTATAAGGCCCGCCAATATCCGGCCCCTCATCCCACTCTAAACCTAACCACCTTAAATCTCTCATTATAACTTCTTCATACTCTTTATTAGATCTCTCAAAATCAGTATCCTCTATCCTTAAAATAAATTTCCCATTATTTTTACGAGCAAATAAATAATTAAACAAAGCAGTCCTAGCTCCACCTATATGTAAATACCCTGTAGGAGAAGGCGCAAATCTAACCCTAACCATAAAAATTACCCCCTAAAATATTATCTAAATTTTAAATTATTTAACACTAATTTAATTTAGATACTAACTTAGAATTCCCCCCAACCTATAGAAAATAACACTTTTCTACTTCATAATAGATAATATAATAAATAATATCTACTACTTTAAAATCGTTATTCATTCTCTTCTATCCCTACCGCTTGTTAAGTAAATTAACACTAAAATATTATTTTTTACTAATGTTAAATTACAAAAAATTATCCATAAAATATTTTGGATTTAACGGCTAAATTAATAGCAGCATTTCTTGCCCAATTATCATAATATTTTAACTCTTCTATATTAGGATTTTCAATATTATCATCAGAAAAAATAGATAAGACTTCCTCTACTAACCTAACTATATCAATGAACCTAATTTTTTGTTCTAAAAATAGATTAACTGCTTGCTCATTAGCAGCATTAAATATAACCGGATAAACCCCACCTTTCGATAATACACTATAAGCTAAAGAAACTGCTCTAAACTTAGAAGGTACCTCATAAAAACTTAGATTCCCAATTTTAGCTAAATCCAATCTTTCAAAATTATTTTCCCAACGCTCAGGATAACTCAAACTATATAAAATAGGTAATCTCATATCAGGTAAGCCTAATTGAGCTAAATAAGAACCATCCCTAAAAACTACAAATGAATGAACTATACTATTAGGATGAATAAGAACCTTTATATTTTGATAATCAATATTAAAAAGAAAATAAGCTTCAATAATTTCTAGGGCTTTATTCATTAAAGTAGCACTATCAATAGTTATTTTAGCCCCCATTTTCCAAACAGGATGATTTAAAGCATCTTGTAAAGTTAAATTTTCCCATTTTTCATAAGGTATGTTAAAAAACGGCCCCCCAGAAGCCGTTAAAATAATCTCCTTTAAATACTCTCTTTTACCATCTATACACTGAAAAATAGCACTATGCTCACTATCCACAGGTACAATATTATTTAAATAAGGCCTAAATAAATGTCCACCAACTACCATCGATTCCTTATTAACCAAAGCAATCCTTTTTAATTTCTTAGCAGCTTCATAAGTAGGCAATAAACCAACAAACCCAACTATTGCACTAACCACTATATCAACTTCATCATCCAAAGCTAACTCAACTAACCCATCTTGCCCCACCAAAACCTTTACATCATTACCTACCATTTTCTTTAAATTTAAAGCCTCTTGTTCATTAAATATAGCCACTTTCTTTATATTAAATCTTTTTATTTGATCTAAAACAATATGAATATTTTTCCCATAACTAGCTACAGAAACTAATTCTAATTTATCAGGAAATTTAGAAATAACATCAATTGTTTGAAGTCCAATAGATCCAGTACTTCCCAATAAACAAATCTTCTTTTTCATAGTCTTTAACAAAGTTATAAATTAATTAATACTAACGCTAACACCAGTAGCTTCTTTTCTAGAGAGTAAGAATTTTTGTTTAAAAGAAGCAGCAGCTTGCTCTAATTCATCTAAAGATTCCTTAGATAACTCCTTCTTTTCTGTAATTTCTTTTATAATATGCTTTTTATTAGCTTTACAATATTCTAACCATTCTTTTTCAAATTCTTTAATGAGATTAAGTGGTAAATCATCTAAGAATCCTTTAGTTCCCACAAAAATAGATAATATTTGTTCTTCAATAGACATAACTTGATGTAAATCTTGCTTTAATAATTCCATTAGAGCTTGTCCACGTTTTATCTGCTTTTGAGTAGCTTCATCCAATTCCGATGCAAATTTAGTAAAAGCTTCTAATTCTCTAAACATAGCTAAATCCAATTTTAGTTGTCCTGCTACTTGCTTAGTGGCTTTAATCTGAGCAGCACCACCAACCCGTGAAACAGATAACCCCACATCAATAGCAGGTCTAAACCCCCTATTAAATAAATTAGTATCTAAATAAATCTGACCATCAGTTATAGAAATAACATTAGTAGGAATATAAGCAGAAACATCACCTAATTGAGTTTCTATAATAGGTAAAGCGGTTAAACTTCCCCCACCTAATTCATCATTTAATTTAGCAGCACGCTCTAATAACCTTGAATGTAAATAAAAAACATCGCCTGGATAAGCCTCACGTCCTGGGGGTCTCCTTAATAATAAAGCTATCTCTCTATAAGCTTTAGCATGCTTACTTAAATCATCATAAACAACTAAAACGTGTTTTCCTTTATACATAAAATATTCCCCCATAGCACATCCAGCATAAGGAGCAATATATAACAAAGAAGGAGCATCAGTAGAAGTAGTAGATACAACTATAGTATAATCCATTGCACCATATTTTTCTAATTCTTCTACTACATAAGAAACATAAGAAGCTTTTTGCCCTACAGAAACATAAATACAAATAACATCTTTCCCTTTTTGATTAATAATAGTATCAATAACAACTGAAGATTTCCCTGTTTGCCTATCTCCAATAATCAATTCTCTTTGTCCTTTTCCTATAGGTATTAACATATCGATAGCTTTTAAACCAGTATATAAAGGTTCATTAACTGGTTGCCTATCAATAACCCCAGGAGCTAAAGCTTCTAAAGGTCTAGTAGCTTCTAATTTCAATTCTCCTTTATTATCTAAAGGTCTGGCTAAAGGATCAACAACTCTACCAATCAATCCCTCTCCACAAGCTATCTCTAATACCCTATTAGTTTTTTTAACAATATCACCTTCATGAATATCACTAAAAGCACCTAATAAAATTACTCCAACACTTTCTTCTTGCAAATCAAAAGCTAAACCATATCTGTCATTCCCAAAATCAACAATTTCTCCATATTTTACAGATTTTAATCCATAAATCTGAGCAACATTATCACCAACTTGTATAACTGTCCCTATCTCTTCTTGCTCTAATAATAAATCCTTATTTTTTTCAATCTGTTGTTTTATTATGGTAGATAACTCATCAATACGTAATAACTCACTCATCTTTTATTATCCCCCTTCTTTTAAGGTTTATTTTAATTTTTTTTAGTCTTCAAAAGATAATTCTAAATATTTCTTTAATCTCTTTGCAAATATTTTATTTTCATTTAATGATTTTTTATTATTAATAACGTTATCTAATTTAGATTCTATTTTAGAAAGTATATCAAAAACTGAATCTCTATAAACAGGAGAAGATAAAACAGAAAGGTTAATAGGAAAAGCAGTCCCCACTTGCTTTACATTATATCCACTTAATAATACCATTAAATATACAAAATCTTCAATAACTTGTTTCTTAGTTAAATCCATTTTTTTAGTTCCATCAAAATCTTTAAATAAACTATAATATAAATTATATAAATTCTTTTTAGCTATGCTAACATTCTGATAATATTCTCTTTCAGTTAAATAAGGATTAGGAATAACTAATACTAACATAGATAATAATCTATAAATTCTATCAATTAGATATGCATTCCCTAAGATAGTTTTAGTATAGACAGATCTACTACCCCATTCATAATCCCCTAATAAAATAGAGTTTTCTATAACATCTTTGTTAATCAATAAATCTTTTGAAACTATATCATTTAAAACTATATTATTAATTTTATAAATATTTTTTAAATCAATATAATTAACCGGAGGATAATCAACATCTCCAATAAAACTTCTATTAATATGCTTCCCAAAATTATAATAAACTAAATTTTCAAATCTATTAGTTATAATTCTATTAATAGCAGCATAATTAGCTAAATAAATAAAATCAAAAGATTTACCTACCTTAGATAACTTATAAACAGAATTATCAAGAATATATTTATTAACCAAAGAATTTTGATAAAGCCAATTTAAGGGATCAGATGACAAATCAAATTGTCTTATATTTGGATCCAAAGAAGCTAAATCTTCATCAGGCCCATAATATTTACCCGCTTCCCTAGCTACTTTATCTAATTCCATCTTATCAGCTTGCTTATAACCATACTCTATTGCTAAATAATCATAATATCCAATAGTGGTCATAAATATATCATTAGTATAATAGGGTTTATTATTTATAAAATGTAAATTAGCTGGATTATAATCCATACAAGAATAGCAAATCCCATTTTTAGAGGTATAATTAGGATCTAATAATTGATTTTCAGTAACAAAAGAAGAAGCCTTAAAATTATGTCTTAATCCCAGTGTATGACCTACCTCATGAATAATTACATCTTTAATATAATCTTTAATCAATTTGTCTCTTAAATTAGAATATTTAATAGGATTATCAATAGCAATAGCAGCAAAGGCTAAAATACTATCCTGAGTTTTTTCTAATCCATATAAACAAGTATTTTTATATATATTATTATTTTTTAAATCATTTAAATTAGAATAAAAATTATTAAATTCATTTAAAATATCGTTAATATTATTGATTTTTTTAAGATAAAATAAATCGTAAAATAATTTGCAAAATGGATTATATTGAGCTTTTAAAGTTTCATTAGCAAAAACATCCCAAGCTAAATCATAATAAGAATTAATAATCCTAATCATAGGAGCATAAAAAACTATATCAGCATCAACTATTTCCCCAGTAATTGGATCAGTTATGGAAGGTCCAATCGCAAAAGCACTTATATTACTATCCTGATACCTTATAGTAGTATATCTTATATCTTCAGGTTCCCATAAAGCATTATCTTCTTGAATTTTAACTTCAATAGGATCATTATATCCTATTTTATTAAAAGCTTTATTCCATTCTAATATACCTTCTTTAACTACATCTCTATATTGATTTGGAAAAGTATTTTCTATATAATAAGTTATTTTCTTACCATTAGAAACATCCCATCTATTTATGTATCTCTTAATAGTTCTATAACCATCATCACCTTTTAAAGAAGAAACATCAGCATAAGTAGTAGCAAAATAACCTACTCTCTTATCATACTCCCTTTTTTGATAATCTTTGTTATCATTAATAAATATTCCCCAATTTAAATCAACAATATTACCGTCTAAATCATTTAAATAATCATACATAAAATTATTATTGAAATCAACTAAGTAAGAGATTTTTATATTAATATTTTTTTCAAAGGAAGAAACATTTTGAATTTTAAAAGGCTTCAAAATTAAACTCTTTGAAAATTCCTTACTAAAAGATACTAAGTCTAAACTTAAAAAACTATCTGAATCTATATAAAAATTATTATCATAATAAACTGCGTTAATTACAGAAATTAAAGAATCACTATAAGATTTTTCTAATAACCTATTAGCCCATTCATTTAAAGAATCATTTCTATATTTTAAATTCTTTAATTTTAAATAAAGCTTAAAATTATTATTATCTTTTAATTCTATATCTTTATCTATATCAAAATAAATAGCAACAGAATAGTCATAATTAAATACAGGCAAAGTTAATCCTCCTAAAAAAGGATATATACTAATCCCTTTAGAAACAGAAAGATAAGAATAAAATAATTTATTCAATTTATCCTTAGGTAATTCAATAACATACTTATTATTATAACTATAAACATTAAGTAATCCTTGCTGTTTTGTAGCTTTTTTTAAAAAATCTTTTATATTTAAATTAAAACCAACATTTTCATTAAAAGAAGAAGATTTTTTTAAATCATTTTGTACTTTAGAACTATTTAAACTGTTATCTAAATTTACGTATGAATTAGCTAAAACCAAGTTATTAAATGATATAAAAACAATAAAAATAATAAAAACAAAAATAACAATAAATATGCTAAATTTTAATTTTTTACTAATATATTCCACATCCAACCCTCCTTTAAAATTTAAATGAAAATCTTACTAATTTTCAACAAACATCAAGTATTATTATATATAGTAAATAAAAAATTAATGATTTATTTTTTAAACTTTTTTAAGAGATAATCCTAATTCCTTTAATTTTTCTTTTATTTCTTCTAAAGATTTTCCTCCTAAATTTCTAACAGTTAATAAATCATCTTCTGAATAATTCAATAATTCTTCAAGAGTATTAATTCCAATTCTTTTTAAAGCATTTAAAGCCCTAGAAGATAAATTCAAATCTTTTAAAGTTAGATTATTAACATTAATATTAGCAGAGCGAGAAGCAGTACTAAAACCTAAAGTATCACCTGGAACAGAATATTCACTAATAAGTTTATCATTATAATCTTTAATGATAAAAAGAGCTTTAGAAAGCGCTTCTTTTGGAGTAAGACTACCATCTGTCCAGATTTCTAAATATAGTTTTTCAAAAGCTACTTTTTCTCCCTTTCTTTCAGGCTCCGTATAATAATTAACTTGAACAATAGGAGAAAAAATACTATCAACTTTTATATACCCAATAGTAAAGGGAATTTCAGGAGGTAAGATATGATCTTCAGCAGGAACATAGCCAATCCCTGGCATAACCCCTGCTTCAAACTCTAAAGTAGAATTAGTAGTAATAGTAGCTATGTAATGCTCTCTATTAATAACACTAACAAGTTCTGGACACTTTATATCCTTAGCAAAAACTTGAGCAGGCCCCCTAACATTTAAATACACTTTAACAAAAGGTTCCTTACTATCATATCTAAACCTAACACCCTTAAGATTTAATATAATATCAATAGGATCTTCCTTAACCCCTTCAATAGACTCATATTCATGAACAACACTATAAAATTTAACATAAAAAATAGCAGCCCCAGGAATATAAGATAACAAAATTCTTCGTAAGGTATTACCCAAAGTAACCCCCATCCCTTTTGGTAAATTCTCTATTAAAAATCTTCCATAAGTAGGCTCTAACACTAAAGTTCCAGCCTTTATACCTTCACCAACAATTAACATAACTCTAAAACCCCCTTACCTTAATAAATAATAAATAATTTAATAGATTATCTGGAATAGAACTCTACTATTAAATTATCTTCAATTGGATACTCAATATCGCTTCTTTCAGGTTCTCTTAAAATTTTAATAGTTAAATTATCAAAATTAACGTTAATCCAAGAAGGAGTATTAAATTTATTAGAATTTTCCAAATAAGGTTTAATAACATTTAAAGCTTTATGTTCTAATTGTATCACATCACCTACTTTAACTAAATAAGAAGGAATATCTACTTTAATATTATTGACTTTAACAAAATTATGAGCAATTAATTGACGTGCTTGTAATCGAGAAACAGCTAAATTGGCTCTATATAGTACATTATCCAATCTTCTTTCTAATATCTTCATTAGATTAGACCCAGTAAATCCTTTGCCTAACCTTGCTAATCTCTTAGCTTCATTAAAATATTTCCTAAATAATTTTTCACTAACCCAATAAATTCTTTTCACTTTTTGCTTTTCTCTTAACCTTAACCCATAAGTAGTTAATTTAGGTCTTCTTTTAGCAAATCCATGTTGCCCTGGAGGATAATTCCTCTTTTCTATTGGACATTTTTCAGTATAACATTTTTCGCCTTTTAAATATAATTTTATACCTTCTCGCCTACATAACTTACAAACTGGTCCTATATATCTACCCATATTTACCTTTCATTAATTATAAAAGCAAGAGGAATTTATATTCCGCTTCTCTTGCCATAAGCGGAATTATAGTTAGACACATTTTTATTAGTTCTAAATTTTCCTATTATTACCATTTTATAAATTAAACAAATCTTATTTTTTAATAATTTCTTGTAATTAAGAAATATATTTATTAAACTCTTCTTCTTGAAGGAGGACGACACCCATTATGAGGGATAGGAGTAGCATCTTTTATATCACTTATTTCCAAACCAGCAGCTTTTAAAGCTCTAATAGCAGCTTCCCTACCCATACCAGGTCCCTTTACTATAACCTTTACTTCCCTTAATCCAGCATTGATAGCCTTTTCTGCGGCTTGTTTAGCAGCTAATTGCGCTGCAAATGGAGTACTCTTTCTAGATCCCTTATAACCAACTGTTCCACCACTAGCCCAGCTTACAGTATTCCCATTTTCATCTGTTATCGTTATTATAGTATTATTAAAAGTAGAATGAATATGAGCAACTCCTGTAGAAGATACCAATTTTTGTTTTTTCCTTTTTGCCATTTAATTTGCCCCCTTTTTATTATTCCTACTTTTATTATTATTCTATAATATTTATTTTAATCCTTTATTATCTTTAATTATTTTTTTTATTAGCAATTCTATGTAATTTATTAAAAGCAATTTTTTTATAAAATAAATCTCTTTGAAGATATTCAAAAAGCTGCTGTTTGTTAATATTATAATAAATTTGCCCATCAACAGCATAAGAAACAAACCCACTAGTAGCAGAAACTACAATAGCAATAGCATCAGTATTCTGAGTTATGCCAATAGCAGCCCTATGTCTAGCACCTACTAAAAGATCAATATTATTAGAAGTATCCATAGGCAAAAAACATTTCGCCGCAACTATCTTATAATCCCTTATTATAACCGCTCCATCATGTAATAAACTATTAATATTAAAAATACTTTCTAATACTATCAAAGATACATCAGTTATCAAAGAATAACCATTAGATATGTAATAATCTAAAGAAATATTCCTTTCAATAACAACAAGTGCACCAATTTTTTTTCCACTCAATTCAAAAATAGCCTCAACTAACTCATCAATAAACTTACTAATAGAAACCTCCTTATTTACTCCCAAAAACTTCATAGCTTCAGAAGTATCTAATTTATAATACTTAGTAAAAAAATACCGATACTCAATCTGAAAAGCAAAACCCATTAACATACTTAACCCTAAATTAACTAATAACAATAAAATTAACAATATTTCATTATAAAATACTAAAACACTTAAAACTAATAAGATAATTTTAAAAATTAAAAAAACAAATAACCTGTTTTTAATACAAAAAAATAAATTAAAAATAAAATCTAAAAACAAAATCACTAAGACAAAATATTTAATAAATAAAACAATATCCATTAATAAAATATTAGACAAAATTAGCATAAATATTTAATTGTTCAATAATAGGTTTAGCTTGTTCATATAATTTTAAAGCTTTGGCTATTTTTTCCTTATGACTACTTTTATATTCCCTTTCTTGGGGTTTTAAAATTCTTGTATCTACTTCTTCATAAGTTATCTCAGGCTCTAAAGTATTTGGATTAAATTTAGCTTTAGTAGTTTTGAGATAGTTAATATCATCTCTATTTTCATAATCAATTCTATAGTGAGCTCCCCGGGATTCTTTTCTTTCGATAGCCCCCTTTATTATAGCTAATGCTAAAATCATCATGTCCCTTAATTGCTTTACATAAGATAACGTAGTATTAGCATAATAACTTTGATTATCATAAATATTTATATCATTATATTTTTCCAAAGCTTCTTTTACAAAATTATAAGCATAATTTAATCCCTCTTGATTCCTAATAACTGTTACATATTTACTCATAACAGTTCTAAACTCATCAGCCAATTTATAAGGATTTATACTACCTTTTAAATTCCTTATTCTATTTAATTCATCCTTTACTTCATCTACATATCTTTTAATTAATTTTTGAGAATCAAAATTAGAATCAACTTGTTTAAGATAATTATCAATAATATTAGGCATAATATAACCGGCATATAAACAAGAAAGTAGAGAATTAGCTCCTAACCTATTAGCTCCATGATATTGATAATCTTGCTCACCTATAGCAAAAAGCCCAGGAATATTAGTCATTTGATTATAATCTACCCACAATCCACCCATAGAATAATGAACAGCCGGAAATATTTTCATAGGATTAGAATAAGGATCAACACCAGTAAATTTTTCATATATCTCTAAAACTCCCCCCAACTTAGCTTTAACATAATCTTTCCCCTTTTCTTTAACTAATTCAGTTATATCTAAATAAACCATAGGTTCTCCTTCAGCAGTATGATACCCTAATTCATGTACAGCTTTAAATATAGCTCTAGATGCAATATCCCTAGGAACTAAGTTTCCGTAGCCAGGATACCATTCTTCTAAAAAATAAACTTTTCTCCCATTAGAATCATAAGCCCAAACTCTACCTCCTTCTCCTCTAACACTCTCAGAAATCAATCTATTCTTATCATATCCCTTCATAGCAGTAGGATGAACTTGAATAAACTCAGGATTAGCAAAATAAGCGCCCTGCTGATAAGCAATGGAACCAGCAGAACCCGTATTTATTATACTATTGGTATTTTCTTTAAACATATAACCTAACCCACCAGTAGCTAGAATAACAACATTAGCTAAATGAGTTTCAATTTCTCCATTATACAAATTCATTACAACTACTCCTCTACAAACTCCATCATCTGAAATAATTAACTTCATTAATTGATAAGGCTCATATTTAATAACTTTTTGATCTACTTCTAATTTTCTAACTTGTTCATCAAGAGCATAAAGGAGCTGTTGCCCAGTAGTAGCACCAGCAAAAGCAGTTCTATGAAATAGAGTACCTCCAAATCTTCTAAAATCTATATTCCCTTCAGGCGTTCTATTAAAAGGTACTCCCATCCTATCAAATAAATATACAATCTTAGGAGCTAACTCAGCCATCCCTAAAACAGGTACCTGATTAGCCAAGAAATCCCCACCATATATAGTTTCATAAAAATGTAGCCAAGGGCTATCCCCCTCACCTTTAGCATTAATAGCAGCATTAATCCCCCCTTGAGCACAAACACTATGGGATCTTTTAACAGGCACTATAGAAAAAAGCTTAACTCTATATCCTCTTTCTCCAAGCCTCAAAGTAGCCATTAAACCAGCTAATCCACCACCAACAACTATAACTTGCTTCATAACATATCACTCCTTCCCTTACCTAAAGAATCCCAAACTCGCTTAGTTAAATTCCCTACATACTAACTAACATTAAAGTCCTTAACAACTGAAATTCAAAATAAGTTTTATTTGTTTTTTTATAAAAATCTCGCTTTAAATTATCATCAAGAATATTAAACTTTAATTTTATTTCTCTTTGAAGTAAAACGGGAATATTAGTATCTTTTTCATAATATTCAAATGAGCTAACATTAGAATCAATTAATTCCAAACCATTAAATAAATTTAAATCAGAACTAACAAATAAAACCCTACCCTCAGCTTTATAAAATATAGTATTTACATTAGATAGTTTTTTACTTAAATTAAGTTTTTTATAATCAACAAAAGAATAAGTAGTTTTTATATTGAATTTAACATATCCATTTTGATATTCTGCAGTAATTTCTTTACTATTTAGTGGTTTCATCCATTCAATACTGTTTTTAACTATATTTAAAAAATATTCACTACTTTTTAAATCATTAATAAGTTGCTTATTTTTTTCATAATCAGGCAATTTTTCATAAAAATAAACTA
>Ga0101943_1001260_pt1 | contig 23926 bp, 26 predicted proteins | sample DewCreD2012metaG_5_FD_75244 | JGI IMG/M metagenome (GOLD analysis project Ga0101943, IMG submission 75244) | Hot spring sediment bacterial and archeal communities from British Columbia, Canada, to study Microbial Dark Matter (Phase II) - Dewar... ... | reverse complement strand
GACCCGCTTGCCTGGCCGTCCTTCTGCAGATCCAGCTGCGGGACGGGGGCCGCGATCTGGGACAGGGACTCCGCCTCCGTCATCCCCCCGAACCGATCCGGGGTGCCTGGCACACCGCTTGCCACCACCAGCCCCACGACCGCAACCGTCATCACGAAGCCGGCTACAAACCCAAGCCCGATCCGCCTGCCGCCCATGACTCACCACCTCCGCTAGGGGCAAACCTCATCCCAAGCCAGGCCTGCCAGACCTCATCTCCGGTCCCTCCTTAGCATTCCCGTCCTCTACCCGAATGTGACACAGTTGCAGTCGTGGATACCTCCCTGATCCGTTCATGGCTGCATCCTCCACTCACAGGTCGGAGGCTCCAAGGAACCCGGAGCGGTTCAGACCTCATGTCCGTCAACCCGTTGACGACGATCCGGCGGTACCCCGCCGGCACGCGTCAACCCGTTGTCTGGAAACACCGCGGTCGATGCTGTCAAGGGGTTGACGCGGTGGCTCGGGCGCCCCGTCGCGGCTGTCAAGGGGTTGACGCGGTCGCCGAGTCCCCGGGGATCTCCCGCAGCACCTCCCCGGTGTGCTCGCCGAGCCGGGGCGGCGGCAGGCGCACCGGCACGAGCGACCCATCCACGCGGATCGGGTCGGCGACCAGGCGCAGCAGGCCGCGCGCTGGGTCCCGCACCTCTTGCACCATCCGTGAGCCCTCCGGCGTGGCGAAGACCTCGTCCATGCGGAGCACCGGCGCGCACGGCACCCCCGCCCGCTCGAGCGCCGAGAGCCACTCCGCCGCCGGCCGACGGCGGAAGGCCTCGGAGAGCGCCCCGATGAGCTCCTCGCGGTTCCGTACCCGGGCCTCGTTCGTGGCGAACCGCTCGTCGCGGGCGAGCTCGGGCATGCCGAGCACCTCGCACGTCCGCTCGAACAGCCGGTCGTTGCCGGCGGCCAGGATGAAGGGCCGGTCCGCGGCCTGGAACAGCTGGTAGGGAACGATGTTCGGGTGCTGGTTCCCGAGCGGCCCGGGCACGATGCCGCCGAGCAGGTAGTTCGCCGCCTGGTTCACCATCGCCGCCAGGCTCGCCTCGTAGAGCGAGACCACGATCCTCCGCCCGCGCCCCGTCGTCCGCCGTTCGACAAGGGCCGCGAGGATCCCGCTCGCCGCGTACAGCCCGCAGATGACGTCGAGCAGGGCCACGCCGACCTTCGTCGGCTCGCCGCCCGGCTGACCGGTGAAGCTCATGAGGCCCGAGAGGGCCTGCACGATGATGTCGTAGCCCGGGCGAGAGGCGGCCTCGCCCTCCTCGCCGAAGGCCACGAGGGAGCAGTAGACGAGGTCGGGACGCTCGGCCGCGAGCGAGGCGTGATCCAGCCCGAAGCGAGCCATGAGCCCGGGACGGAAGTTCTCGATCACCACGTCGCTCGCGAGGGCGATCCGGCGGGCCGCCGCCGCGCCCTCGGGCGTCTGCAGGTCGAGCGCGACCGAGCGCTTGTTGCGGTTCAGCGACAGGAAGTAGGCGGCGTCCTCGCCGACGAAGGGCGGTCCCCAGGAGCGCGTGTCGTCGCCGCTGCCCGGGCGCTCGATCTTGATGACGTCGGCCCCGAGGTCGGCGAGGAGCATCGTCGCGAGAGGCCCCGCCAGCACCCGGGAGAAGTCGGCGACGCGGATGCCCGCGAGCGGCAGGTCCTGCGGTTGCTCGGGCAACGGTCTCCTCGCGGGCACCACACCGGACGGTCCGTGAAAAGCGGCGCCGCCGGAACCCGAAGGTCCCAGCGGCGCCACGTGTTTTATACGATGTGCCGGACCGCGGCGTCAAATCGGCGAGCCGGTTTTGTCACTCTTTCGCGGTGACCGCCGGATGGCCGTGCGTGGCGATCGCGGATAGGGTGAGGAGGATCATGAATCAGGAGAGCCTGGAGCGGGCCAACGCCTTCCTCGCAGCGGTCGCCGCCCGTGTCCGGCCCGGCGAGTTCCTGGACGCCGCCCCCGCCGAGATCGCGCGCGAGATCGGGATCGGCGAGCCCCTCGTCGCCGCCCGGGCCGTGCGCGCGCTGCTCGCGAGGCGACGCCTCGAGGCCCAGGACGGGCGCTACCGCCTGCTCGACGCCACCCCGATCCAGCCCGGGGAGAAGGAGCAGGTGCCCCGCCCGCGGCGAGCCCGGGCCAAGGTCCGGCGCGCCGCGGTGCGGCGCGAGGCGCCCGCGGAGGGACGCCCCACGTACTCGCAGATCGGGCGGGAGGCCGTCGACCGGCTCGTCGAGCTCGGCCGCGAGGTGGCGACCCTGCGCGCGAGCCTCCGCGCGGCCAAGGACGAGGCGCGCGAGGCGCGCGAGGCCCGCGACGAGGCGGAGCGCCGCGCCCGCATGCTCGCCGAGCGCGTCCGCGAGCTCGAGGGCCGCGCCGAGATGGCCGAGACGAACCTGCGCACCCTGCTCGCGGCGGCGAAGGGCGCCGGCCGCGACCGGGTCGGCGACACCGAGATGGAGGCCATCCTCAGCGTCCTCAAGGGCGCCGAGGCCCATCGCGCCGCCTCGGCCCCGGGGGAGGAGCCGCACGCGGCCGAGGGCTCGGCGGACCCCTCCTGACGAGGCCGGAGCGTCGTCAGTCGATCGCCGGAGGGGGCGGGGCGCTCGCGACCCCCGCCCGCTGAGCCACGAGGTGGCAGGCGGCGAAGTGCCCCGGGCGTAGCTCCTGCAGGCCGAGGTCCTGCGCCCGGCAGCGCTCGAGCACCCCGGCGGTCTCGGCGGTCCCGTTCGCGACCTCCGGGCACCGGGGATGGAATCGGCATCCGGAGGGGATCCGCGTCGGATCCGGGGGTTCGCCGGTGAGGAAGGGCCGGTCGATGCCGCCCGCCTCGGGGACGACCTCGAGCAGGGCCTTCGTGTAGGGGTGGATCGGGCGGGTGAGGACCTCCTCGGCCGGTCCGATCTCCACGATCCGGCCGAGGTACATCACCGCGACGCGGTCGGCGATCGTCCAGGCGAGGCCGAGGTCGTGGGTGACGACGAGCATGGCGATGCCGAGCTCGTTCCGCAGGCCGAGCAGGAGCTTCAGGATCTCGCCGCGGACCGAGGCGTCCAGGCTCGAGACCGGCTCGTCGGCCACGATGATCTCGGGCTCGAGCACGAGCGCCCCCGCGATGACCACGCGCTGCCGCTGGCCCCCCGAGAGCTCGTGGGGGTAGTTCAGGAAGAACAGCTCGGGCGGGCGCAAGCCGGCCCGAGCGAGCGCTCGGGCGACGAGCTCCTCCTCGGGCTCGCCGTTCGGCCCTCGGTGGATGCCGTGCACGCGGAGCCCCTCGGCCACGGACTCGTAGATCGTCTGTCGCGGGTTCAGGGCCGCGGTCGGGTCCTGGAAGACCATCTGCACGCGGCGGCGGTACTCGCGGAGGGCCTTCGTGCTGCGGCCGAGCGGCTTGCCCTCGAACAGGATCTCGCCGGAGCGGGGTCGCTCGAGCCCCATGATCGTGCGTGCCAGCGTGGTCTTGCCGCACCCCGACTCGCCGGCGAGCGCGACCACCTCGCCCGGATAGAGCTCGAGCGAGACCCCGTCGACGGCGCGCGCCTCGGTGGGCTTGCGGCCGAGCAGTCCCTGGGCGAGGCCGACCCTGCCGGCGAACCGGACGTGCAGGTCACGGACCTCGAGCACGGGTCGGCGCGTGCCCGGTCGGGGGGGCGCGGTCGTGGGCATGGTCTCGCTCACGGACCCACCTCCACCGGCTCGCCCCGCTTGACGAGCAGGCACGCGGAGCGCCGACCGTCGCCCGCCGGGTACATCTCGGGCTCGATGACCGAGCAGTCCTCGAACGCGAGCGGGCATCGCGGGTGGAAGGAGCAGCCGGGCGGCACGTTGCCCGGGAACGGGGGGTCGCCGGGCAGGCCGGAGGGAGCCATCCGGAAGCGGCGGTCCCCGACCTGGGGGAACGCCGCCGCGAGGGCGCGCGTGTAGGGGTGCTTCGGCTCGTGGAAGACCGGCACCGCCGGGCCCTCCTCCACGATCTTGCCGGCGTACATGATCGCGAGGCGGTCGCTCACCTCGACGAGGACCGACAGATCGTGGGTGATGAACAGCATGGCGAGCCCGAGCTCGCGCTGGAGATCCTTGAGCAGCCGGAGCACCTGCGCCTGCACCATCACGTCGAGCGCGGTGGTCGGCTCGTCGGCGATCACGAGGTCGGGGTTACACGCGAGCGCCATCGCGATCATCACGCGCTGCTTCTGGCCGCCAGAGAGCTCGTGCGGGTAGTCGCGGAGCCGGCGCGGGGGCAGGCCGACCTGCTCGAGCAGCGCGCCGGCGCGGACCCTCGCCTCCTTCTCCCCGGCCTTCGTGTGGATGATGATCGCCTCCGCGATCTGGTCGCCGATGCGCTGCACGGGGTTCAGCGCGTGCATCGCGCCCTGGAAGACGACGGAGATCGCCGACCAGCGCACGGCGCGGAGACGCCCCGGCTTCATGGCGAGCACGTCCTCGCCGTTCAGGAGGATCTGGCCGGTGACCTGGGTCTTCGGCGGCAGCAGCCGCAGGATCGCGTTCGCGATCGTCGACTTGCCGCAGCCGGACTCGCCGGCCAGGCCGAGCACCTCGGCCTTGTGCACGTCCAGGTCGACCCCGCGCACCGCCGGGACCGGCCCGGTCTGGGTCCGGTAGGTGACCGCGAGGTCTCGGATCGACAGGACGGTGGTCACCTGCTCATCGCTCCCGCAGCTTCGGGTTCAGGATCTCGTCGAGGGCGAAACCGCACATGGTGAACGCGAGGACGACGAGGACGATCGCGAGGCCCGGCGGCAGGAGCCACCACCACTTGCCCGTGGTCGCCGCCCCGGCGTTGAACGCGAACTCGAGCATCGTTCCCCACGAGATCGACAGGGGGTCGCCGAGGCCGAGGAACGCGAGGGTGGACTCGGACAGGATCGCGATGGCCACCGTGAGGATCGTGTTCGCGAAGATCAGGGGGCCGACGTTCGGCAGGATGTGGTGGACGATGAGGTGCCAGTCGCTCGCCCCGAGGGCGCGGGCTCGCTCCACGTACGGCCGGGTCTTCACCGAGAGGACCTGCGCACGGACGATGCGCGCCGTTCCCGGCCAGGACGTGATGCCGATCACGAGGATGATGATCGCGAGCGAGCGCCCGAGCACGGACGCCAGCACGATCGCGAGCGCGAGCCAGGGAAGGACGAGGAACCAGTCGGTGAGGCGCATGAGGACGCTCTCGAGCCAGCCGCCGTAGTAGCCGGCCACGATCCCGAGGAGCGCGCCGATCACCATCGAGATGATGGTCGCCGCGAGACCCACGGTGAGGGAGATCCTCGATCCGTAGATCGTCATCGTGTACACGGAGCGCCCGAGGTTGTCGGTGCCGAACCAGAAGTGCGCGTTCGGCGGCTCGAAGGGCGCTCCGGTCGTCGGCGAGATCGGGTCCATCGTCGAGCGGTCGGCGAGGAGCGGCGCGAAGATCGCGACGAAGATGAACAGCAGGAGGATCCCGAGCCCCCACATCCCCATGGCGTTCCGGCGGTACATCTTCGCGACCCGGAGGAACGCGCGACGCCGCCGCGCCCAGACGATGCGGCGGGGCGAGACGGCCCTCGGCGGCCGCGCCGGAGGGGTCTCGGCGGGCGGCGGGGCCTCGCCCGGCAGGATCGGCTCGGTGCGCATCAGGCCGCCCTCACGCGGGGGTCGAGGTACATGTAGGTGATGTCGGCGATGAGGTTCGCGATGATCACGGCGGCCGAGAAGATCAGGAACAGCGCCTGCAGGACCGCGTAGTCCTTCGCCTCGATCGCCTGGACCGTGAGCCAGCCGAGCCCCGGCCACGAGAAGACGTACTCGATGGTGATCGCACCCCCGAAGACGAAGCCGAGGGAGAGCATCGTGAGCGTCCACGTGGGCAGGAGGGCGTTCGGCACCACGTGGCGCCACAGCACCTGCTCCTCGCGGACGCCCTTCGCGCGAGCCGTCATCACGAAGTCGTCGGCCATCACGTCGATGAGCGAGTTCCGCATGATGAGCGCGTACTCGCCGAGGTACGCGACCGTGAGGACGGTGAAGGGCAGGACCATGTGGTTCAGCACGTCGATCGCGTGCCGGAAGCCGGTGAACCCCGCGCCGACGGTCTCGTAGCCGCCGGTGGGGAAGATCGCGGGGAAGGGCCCGACGCCCCCGGCGAAGGCCATCAGGACGAGCATGCCGAACCAGAACTCCGGCATCGCGTAGGCGAACAGCGTGAAGCCCAGGGACCCGTAGTCGAACCAGGTCCCCCGCCGCCAGCCGCTCCAGATGCCGATGAGGAGGCCGAGGAGGATCGACGCGATCGTCGAGGTCCCGACGAGCAGCACCGTCGGCCACATCTTGGCCCCGATCACCTCCGAGACCGACCGGCCCTGGTAGACGAAGGAGTCGCCGAACTCGAGCCGGAACGTGTCCCGCATGTACGTGGCGAACTGGACCGGCAGGGGCTTGTCGAGGCCGAGCCGGGCCTTCTCCGCCGCGACGTTCTGCGGGTTATAGGCGGCCGTGCCGCGGAGCAGGAGGGCCGCCGGGTCCCCCGGCATGACCCGGAACAGGATGAAGTTGAAGGTCAGGACGAAGAGCAGGGTGAGGAAGGCCTGGGCGACCTTCCCGAGGAGGTACCCGCGCATCCCCGCCCTGCTCTCTCGTCCCCGGCCTGCCGAGCTCTACGCCTCTTCCTCCTCGGCGCGACGGCGCCGGCCGAGCAGGATCGCCGCGAGGATGATCACGATGCCGGCCGCGATGCCGATCCAGGCCGCCGCCGGGATCCCGCGAGCCCCGCCGCCGGCCTCGCCGCCGCCGGCCCCGACCGGGCGCAGGGTCCACCACACGGCGCTCGGGCCGCCCCAGCCCTCGAGCGGGTCACCGTTCGGGCGCGGCTGCGGCCGGAAGCCGGTCCAGTCGCTGCTCCAGGCCGAGAGGATGGGGTCGTACCACATGACCGCGTACGCGCAGTCCTCGTAGAAGATCTTCTGCATCTGGTGGACGATCTCCCACCGCTCCTGCGGGTCGGTCGTCGTCCGCTGCTGCTCGTAGAGCTTGTCGTACTCCGGGTTGCAGTAGTACGCGTCGTTGTTCCCGTAGCTGTGGCCGTCCGGCGGGCGCTGGTCGCACGTGAACCAGGACAGCGCCGAGTCCGGGTCCGGGTCCGGGATCCAGCCCCACGAGAAGAGGTCGTACTCGCCGGCGTTGATGATGTCGCCGAGCCGCCCGGACGTCACGACCTCGACGTTGGCCTTGATCCCGATCTGCTCCAGCCAGGGCTTGATGAACTGCGCCGCATCGACCGAGGTCTGCTCGTTCGAGCGGACGAAGTACCGGAGCTCGAGGGGCCGACCGGGGTCGAGCGAGCCGGGGGGCATCTCGCGCACGCCGTCCCCGTCGGTGTCCTTGTACCCGGCCTCCTCGAGCAGCTGCCTCGCGCCCTCCAGGTCGAAGGGGATGCGCTCGTCGCCGGTCGGCTCCCACCGGGCCCCCTCGACCGAGACCGGCGGGATGATGGTGTCACCCGGTTCTCCGTAGCCCTGGAGGACCTTCTCGGTGAGGGTCTCGCTGTCGATGGCCATCCGGATCGCGCGGCGCACGACGGGGTCGGTGAGCGCCGGGTGGCCGTCGCCGTGGGGCGTGTAGTTCTCGGTCTTCGGCTGGTAGGCCGAGCCGGTGTTCATCCCGATCTCCGAGAACGACGGGATGGTCCCGTTCATCGTCTGGATGTTCGGCTCGGTCTTCAGGCTGTCGAAGATGCTCGGCGAGCTGAAGTAGGCGAGGTCGATCTCGCCCCGCTTCAGCGCCTCGGCGAGCGCGTCCTCGTTCTTGAAGATCCGGTAGATGATCTCGTCGACGTACGGCTCCGGTCCGGTCCAGTAGGGGTTGCGCACCATCCGGATGTACTCGCCGGTCTTGAACTCCTGGATGATGAACGGGCCGCTGCCGACGTTCGGGACGTTGTCGTACTGCTTGGGCCGATCGCCGACGATCGAGGGGTCGCTCCAGATGTGCTTCGGCAGGATGTAGTCGTACATGTACGCGACCTCGCCCGAGTACAGGCTGGTCGGCTGCTTCGTGTGGAACTGGATCGTGTGGTCATCGAGCGCCTGCACCTCGCCGTCGATCAGGGTGAGGTAGTTCTGCGGCAGGTACGCGTGGTTGCTCTTGTACAGGTTCAACGTGAACGCGACGTCCTCCGCCGTGAGCGGCTGGCCGTCGGACCACATGATCCCGTCCTTGATCGTGTACGTGTAGGTCATCCCGTCGGGGCTGACCTCCACGTTCGTGACGAGCCCCGCGCCGGGACCGCCGCTCTTGTCGACCCCGAGGTCCTGGTCCCAGTCGATGAGGAGGTGATAGCTCGCCGTCCAGAAGTAGAACTCGATGGCGAGGTACCCGCTCATCGGGTTCATCGTGAGGGGCTCGCCGGTGCTCGCGAAGGTGAAGACCACCTTCTCTTCCTTCCCGCCCGCCCCGGTCTCCTGGGCGAGCGCGGCCTGGACGAAGCCGCCGGTGATCAGCGCGACTCCGACGACGAAGGCCAGGGCCCTGCGCCACGTGGATCGCATCGAGCGCCTCCTTCCCCCCTACGGGTGCTCCTCGAGGACCATGCTCCCCCGCTCAAGTGGTACGTATGCGGACCGCCCTCCGGGCGTGACCGATGGTCATGCGCTGCGTGGCGGCCACGCAGCACCCCCCACGATCGGGGCGCCTCGCGCGTTGTATAGCACGGCGCCCGCCCCCCGCGCAGCCCGCAGGTGTCCCCGGGTCACGGACCGCATCACGGCAGCGTCTCGCTCGGGGCCCAGCGCTCGGGCAGGGGCTTGTCGAGGAGCTCCTGCACGAACCCCACGCACTCGCGGACGGCGGCCTCCAGCAGGACCCGGCCCTTCTCGGCCGTCGCCTTCGTCGGCGCGCCGTGGACGCCGGTGCGCGAGATCGCGTTCCACCACGGCATGAGCTTCAGGGGCCCGTCGGACCAGTCCATCCAGGCGTACGGGCCTTCCGGGAAGCTGTTCTCGTCGACCGCCCGGTCCATGAGCACGGCGTCGGGGTCGATCGCGAGGTAGATCGAGGTCTCGAGCTCGCACGCGTGGCCCATGCCGCCGCGGCCGGACTCCCGCACCTCGGCGATGACGCGGGCCGCCTCCTCGCTCGTGAGGTAGAAGGCCGAGGCGCAGAGCACGTCGGGGTGCTCGAGGCTCACGAGGCGGGCCGCGACGTCGAGGAGCGGGATGTTCGAGCCGTGCCCGTTCAGGTACAGGATCCGCTTGAACCCGTGGTGGGCGAGGGATCGCCCGACGTCCACGGCGTGCTCCACGAAGGTCCTCCACCCGATCGAGATGGGGCCGGGGAAGTCCATATGGTGGGGCGTGTAGCCGTGCACGAGGGTCGGCAGCAGCACGACGCGGTCGGGGAGGCGCTCGGCGGCGCGGCGGCAGATCTCGGTCGCGATGCGCGCGTCGGCGTCGATCGGCAGGTGCGGGCCGTGGTCCTCCAGCACCCCGACCGGGATCAGGCAGACCCGGTCCTCGGCGACGGCCCGACGGACCTCGGGCCAGGTCAGGCGCTCGTAGAGCAGGGGGGTCGTCCAGGCCATCGCGGGCTCAGCCTCCTTCGCTCGGTCCACCCGATGCCCGAGCGCTCCCACCCCCCCGCGGGATGCTACCGCGCGGCGGCGACCAGCGCGTCGAAGAGGGCCTGCTGGGCGGGGTCGGTCGCAGCCGTGTCCTCGGGGTGCCACTGGACGCCGACCATCCAGCCCTCGCCCTCGCGCTCGATCGCCTCGACGAGGCCGTCCGGCGAACGGCCGGTCGCGAGGAGCCCCTCTCCGAGGCGGTCCACGCCCTGGTGGTGGTGGGACGAGCAGATGAGGGTCTCGGCTCCGGTCGCGCGGGCGACGCGTGAGCCCGGCTCGAGGCGGACCTCGTGGAGGAGCCCGTCCTCGCCGCTCGGCGTCCCGTGCGGCTGGTACGTCGGGTCGTCGGGGAGGTGCTGGATCAGCGTGCCGCCGAAGGCGACGTTCATGACCTGCATCCCGCGGCACACGCAGAGCGCGGGGAGCCCACGGCGGTCGGCCTCGTGCAGGAGGGCGATCTCGAGCTCGTCGCGGTCGGGCTCGAGGCCGTAGAGCTCGGCGTGCGGCTCCTGCCCGTAGCGGGTCGGCTCCACGTCGCCCCCTCCCACGAGGAGCAGCCCGTCGAACCGCTCCAGCAGCTCCGCGGGGGAGCGCGGGTCGCCGGGGAGGACGAGGGTCGGGATGCCGCCGGCCCGCCGGAGGGCGTCCACGTACCCCTCGGGGACCCCGTAGCCGCCGACCACCCAGCCGCGGACGCGCCCCGGTCGGAGGTGGTAGGCGACGACGGCGATCTCGGGCGCGCCCACGGCTCACGCGTGCTCGAGCGCGACCTCGGCGAAGCGGCGGAACAGCTCGCGCCCGCGCTCCTCGTGGGCCGCGGCGTGGCGCTCGACCTGCCGGCGCAGCTCGTCCGCGGTGATGCCCCAGGTGGACGCGAGGTCGCTCTCGGCGTCGGCGATGTCGATCCACCACCGCAGCTCGTGGGCGTCGACCTCCTGGTGGAACTGGATCCCCCAGGCGAGCTCGCGCACGCGGTAGGCCTGGACGGGCACGGCATCCCCGGTGGCGAGGAGCTCGGCGCCCTCGGGCAGGTCGTAGGTGTCCTCGTGCCACTGGAACACGAGGTCGCCGTCCTCGTAGAGCGAGAGCAGCCGGTCCTCCTTGGCCGCGGGGAGCGGGCGCAGCGGCGTGAACCCGACCTCCTTCACGGGAGCCTTGAAGACCGGCCGGCCGAGCGCCCGGGCGAGCAGCTGCGAGCCGAGGCAGATGCCGAGGTACGGGATCCGTCGCTCCACCGCCTCGCGCGTGAGCTCGCGGACGACCGCGAGGTACGGGTGGCGGTCGGTCTCGTCCACGTTCACCGTCCCGCCGAAGGTGATCACCGCCGCGACCTCCTCGAGCGGGGGCGGCTCGGCGCCGGGGACGGTCATGTTCACGGTCCGGATGTCGCACCCGGCGGCGGCCAGGGCTCCCGGGGCGACGCCGAAGGTCTCGTACTCGTCGTTGCGCACGAGCAGGACGGGCTTCATGAGGCCCGAGTCTACGCGCCGGTCAGGGGGTTCGGACCGTGAACGGCGCCGGCGCGCGTTGGTAGAGTCCTTGCTCCCATGGAGCTTCCTCCCGAGCTCGCGAACCGCCCGCCCCGGCCGCCCGGTCATCAGCCGACGGCGACCCTGACCCTCGACGCCTACCTGCGCCTCAAGGCCGAGCTCGAGGAGCTGAAGACCTCCGGCCGCGCCCACATCGCCGAGCGGTTGAAGGCCGCGCGCGAGCACGGGGACATCCGGGAGAACGCCGAGTACGACGCGGCGAAGAACGAGCAGGCGCTCATGGAGGCACGGATCCGCAACCTCGAGCGGATGCTGCGCGACCCCGAGATCATCGAGGCGCCGCCGGCCTCGGACGTCGTCGCCCCCGGCATGCTCGTCCGGATCCGGCCCCTCGACGAGGACGAGCCGGAGGACGAGACCTACCTCCTCGCCGAGCACGCCGAGGAGCGCGTGCCGGGGGTCCGCACGATCACGACGACCTCCCCGCTCGGGGCCGCGCTCCTCGGGAAGCGCCTCGACGACGAGGTCGAGTACGAGGCGCCCGGCGGGGTGTTCCACTACCTGATCGTCGGCTTCGAGCCGCGGGGGTAGCGCGAGCTCGAGCCGGGCGCCGCCGGCGGGAGCGGGGTAGCCTCAGACCCGGATGGACCCCCGACGCCGCCACCACGAGCACCGCGAGATCCCGCGGCCGAGGGACATGCCGCCGCCGCGCGAGGGCGACGGCGCGGCCGCCCCGGCCCTGCGCCGGATCTTCGACTGGCCGTTCCGAGCGATCCTCGCGATGGTGGTGGCGACCGGCCTCTCGCCGATGCAGCTCACGGTCCTCGGCCTGCTCTCCAACGTGCTCCTCGGCTGGCTGCTCCTGCGGGGCGAGGCGTTCGCAGCCGGGATGCTGCTCGTCCTCGCAGGGCTCTTCGACCTCCTCGATGGCGCCGTCGCGCGGATCCGCGGCACCGCGAGTCGGCTCGGCGCCTTCGCCGACGCGGCCCTGGACCGGGTCTCGGACATGATCCTGTTCGGCTGCACCTTCTGGATGCTCTCGGCGCAGGGGCACCGGCTCGGGGCCGCGCTCGCCCTCGCCACGCTCGTGATCTCGCTCGGCGTGAGCCACATCCGCGCCGACGCCGAGGCGGCCGGTGTCGCCCTCTCGGAGGGGCTCTTCCAGCGCCTCGAGCGCTACGTCGCGATGTTCTTCGCGCTCGTGGTTCCCGGCATGATGCTTCCGATGCTGTTGCTGCTCACGGTGCTCGGCGGGCTCACGGTGGCGCAGCGCGCCTGGAACGCGCTCACGCGCGTGGGCGCCGCGCCGGAGGGGCGCTGATGGGGACCGAGGACGGCTTCGTGCGCGTGGCCTCCCTGGCCGAGGTCCCCGAGGGCGAGCTCCGTTGCTTCGACCTCGAGATCGGCAGGGTCACCGTCGCGCAGGTCGAGAACGAGCTCTTCGCGTTCGGGGACGAATGCACGCACGAGGGCTGCTCGCTCGCCGAGGGCGAGCTCGGGGAGGGCGAGGAGACGGTCGTCTGCCCCTGCCACGGGAGCGAGTTCGACCTGCGCAGCGGGGAGCCGCTCGCCGGGCCGGCCGCCGACCCCGTGCCGGTGTACCCGGTCCGGGTCCGGGACGGGTGGATCGAGCTCCGCCCCGAGCCCGAGGCCTGAGCGCGATGCCGGGCGCCCCCTGGGGTAGCGGAACGGCGCTCCGGCGCGGTAGGCTGCGGGCCCGCAACCTTCCCGAGGAGGCCTCCGTGACCGACCGGACGCGATTCGATCTTGCGACCGCCGACATCCCGACGGCGTGGTTCAACCTCCTGCCGGACATGGCCGGGGCGGGGATCCAGCTCCTGCCGCCGCTGCATCCCGGCACGAAGGAGCCGGTCACGCCGGACCTGCTCGCGGCGCTCTTCCCCGAGGCGCTCATCGCCCAGGAGGTCTCGACCGAGCCGTGGATCGACATCCCCGGCGAGGTCCTCGACATCTACCGGCTGTGGCGGCCGACGCCCCTGTTCCGAGCCGTCAGGCTCGAGCGCGCCCTGCAGACCCCGGCCCGGATCTACTTCAAGTACGAGGGCACCTCGCCGGCCGGCTCCCACAAGCCGAACACCGCGATCGCGCAGGCCTTCTACAACAAGCAGGCGGGCGTGCGGCGCCTGTCCACCGAGACCGGGGCCGGGCAGTGGGGCTCCTCGCTCGCGATGGCCTGCCGCTTCTTCGACCTGGAGTGCCTCGTGTTCATGGTGAAGGCCTCCTACGAGCAGAAGCCGTACCGGCGGATCTTCATGGAGACCTTCGGCGCCGAGGTGCGGCCCTCGCCCTCGAGCACGACCGAGGCCGGCAAGAAGGTGCTCGAGGCGCACCCGGACTCGACCGGCTCGCTCGGCATCGCGATCAGCGAGGCGATCGAGGTCGCCGCGACGAACCCCGACACGAACTACTCGCTCGGCTCGGTCCTGAACCACGTGCTCCTGCACCAGAGCGTCATCGGCCTCGAGGCCCAGCACCAGATGGAGATGGCCGGCGAGCGCCCGGACGTCGTGATCGGCTGCGTCGGCGGCGGCTCGAACTACGGCGGGCTCGCGTACCCGTTCATGGCCGGCAAGCTCCGGGGAGAGACGCCGCAGATGCGGTTCCTCGCGACCGAGCCGGCGGCCTGCCCGACGCTCACGAAGGGCCGCTTCGCCTACGACTTCGGGGACACCGCGCAGCTCACGCCGCTGCTGCCGATGTACACGCTCGGGCACGACTTCGTGCCGGCCCCGGTGCACGCGGGCGGGCTGCGGTACCACGGCGACGCGCCCTCGCTCTCGCTCCTCGTCCGCGACGGCTACATGGAGGCCGCCGCGTACACGCAGAACGAGGTCTTCGAGGCGGCCGTGCTGTTCGCCCAGACGCAGGGGATCGTGCCGGCGCCGGAGTCGGCGCACGCGATCCGCGGGGCGGTGAACGAGGCGGTCGCCGCGCGGGAGGCGGGGCAGGAGCGGGTGATCCTCATCGGGCTCTCCGGCCACGGGCACTTCGACATGCAGGCCTACGACGACTACCTGAACCACCGCCTGCCGGAGATCGAGTTCGATCCGGCCGAGGAGGAGGAGGCGCTCGCGCACCTGCCCGAGGTCCCGCTCGGCTGACCGAGGAGCGGGCGGCCCCCGCGCGGACCTTGCGGGGCGGTAGGCTGAGGCCGGCCATGGCCGCCGAGATCGACCCGCTCGACTTCCTCGAGATCGACCGGCTCCTCACGACCGAGGAGCGCGAGATCCGGGACGCCGTGCGCGCGTTCGTACGGGGCGAGATCCTGCCCGGCATCGCCGACTGGTTCGAGCAGGGCACGTTCCCGCGCGAGATCGCGAAGGGCCTGGCCGAGCTCGGCCTGCTCGGCATGCACCTCGAGGGCTACGGGTGCCTCGGCGCGAACGCCGTCTCCTACGGCCTCGCGTGCCTGGAGCTCGAGGCCGGCGACAGCGGGTTCCGCTCGTTCGTCTCGGTCCAGGGCTCGCTCTGCATGTACCCGATCTGGCGGTACGGGAGCGAGGAGCAGAAGGAGCGCTGGCTCCCCGCGATGGCTCGGGGCGAGGTGATCGGCTGCTTCGGCCTCACCGAGCCCGACGCCGGGAGCGACCCGGCGAGCATGCGCACGCACGCGCGGCGGGACGGCTCGGACTGGATCGTCTCCGGCACGAAGATGTGGATCACGAACGGCGGGATCGCCGACCTCGCCGTCGTCTGGGCCAAGACCGACGAGGGCGTGCGGGGGTTCCTCGTGCCGAGGGACACGCCCGGGTTCTCGACCCAGGACATCCACCGCAAGCTCTCGCTGCGCGCGAGCGTGACCTCCGAGCTCGTCCTCGACGAGGTGCGCCTACCGGCCGACGCGGTGCTCCCCGGGGTCGTCGGGATGAAGGGCCCGCTGTCCTGCCTGACCGAGGCCCGGTACGGGATCGTCTGGGGCGCGATGGGCGCGGCGAGGGCGTGCTTCGAGACCGCGCTCGCCTACGCGAAGGAGCGCGTGCAGTGGGGGCGGCCGATCGCCGGGTTCCAGCTCACCCAGCGCAAGCTCGCCGACATGGCCGTCGAGCTGAACAAGGGGATGCTGCTCGCCCTGCACCTCGGCCGGATGAAGGACGAGGGACGCCTGCGGCCGCAGCAGGTCAGCATGGGCAAGCTGAACAACGTGCGCGTGGCCCTGGAGATCGCCCGCGAGGCGCGCGGGATCCTCGGTGCGAACGGGATCACGCTCGAGTACCCGGTCATCCGGCACATGAACAACCTCGAGTCCGTGTATACGTACGAGGGCACGAACGAGATCCACACGCTGATCCTGGGCGAGGCCCTCACCGGGCTCCGGGCCTACGACCGGTGAGCGCCGACCGGCGGCACCCGCTCGGCTTCTGGCTCGAGACGTGCGGCGATGACCTCGCCCCGCGGCCGCCGCTGCCGGGCGATGCGGAGGTCGACGTCGCGATCGTCGGGGGAGGGTTCACCGGGCTGTGGACCGCCTACTACCTCGCGAAGGCCGACCCGAGCCTGCGGATCGCCGTGCTCGAGCGGCGGGTGGCGGGGTTCGGGGCCTCCGGCCGCAACGGCGGCTGGGCCTCGGCCGAGCTCACCGTGCCGCCGACGGTCCTCGCGGCGCGCTTCGGGGCCGACGGCGCCCGGGCGATGGCGGCGGCGCTGCAGGGGGCGATCCGGGAGATCGAGCGCGTCTGCGCGGTCGAGGGGATCGACGCGCACCTCGCGCTCGGCGGGAGCCTGAAGGTCGCGACGTCTGCGCTCGAGGCCGATCGACTGCGGGCCGAGCTCGAGGCGCTCGCGCCGCTTTCCGGAGACGACCGACGATGGCTGGACGCCGGGGAGGCGGGCGACCGCATCGGCGTCGCGGGCCTGCGCGGCGCCGTGTACACCCCGCACTGCGCGGCGGTCCAGCCGGCCCGGCTCGTCCGCGGGCTCGCGCGGGTCCTCGAGGGGCTCGGGGTGGAGATCCACGAGGGCACGACGGTCCGCGCCGTGCGCCCCGGCCTGGTGCGCACCGACCGGGGCACGGTCCGCGCGGACGTCGTCGTGCGCGCCCTCGAGGGCGAGACCGGGAGCCTGCGCGGCCACGAGCGCCTGCTCCTCGCCGTCCACATCCACATGGGCGTCACCGAGCCGCTGCCGCCGTCCTTCTGGGAGGAGGTCGGGTGGCGCGAGCGCGAGACGCTCTCCGATGCTCGGCCGGTGTTCGTCTACGCCCAGCGCACCGCCGACGATCGGATCGCCCTCGGTCTCGCGCGGGGGCATCCGCACCCCGGCTGGCTCACCCCGCACTACGTGGTGCCGAGCGCTGCCCGTGCGCTGCGGGCGACCCTCGCGCGCCTGTTCCCGCAGGCCGCCGGGGCCCGGATCGAGCGGCTGTGGAGCGGGTACGTCGGGGCTCCGCGCGACGGCTTCCCCTCGGTCGGGCTGCGGGACGGCATCGCCTGGGCCGGCGGCTACTTCGGGGACGGGGTGACCGCCTCGAACCTCGCGGGACGCACGCTCGCCGAGCTCATCCTCGGTCGACCGACCGAGCGGGCGGAGCTGCCGTGGGTGAACCACCGGTGGCGTCCCTGGGAGCCGGTGCCGCTCGCGATGGTCGGCGTCGCGGGGGCCTTCACGGCCATGGCCTGGGCCGATGCGGTCGAGGCCCGGACCGGACGCCCCTCGCGCCTGCTCGGGACCGCGCAGCGGCTCCTGTTCGGCTGAACCCGGTAGCCTGTCGGCACACCCGAGGACGGAGTCCACGATGGAGGTCCAGATGTCGCGCGATGTCGATTGGGCGGTGTTCGAGAAGGCGGTGGAGATCACGGCGTCGGCGGTGCGCGGTGCGCTCGGCGGCGAGAAGAGCCAGCCGCCCTCGTTCGCCGCCCAGGTCTTCAAGGAGGTCTACGCGGCGCTCCGCGAGGCCGCGGCCGAGATGCCCCAGCCCGGCAAGCCCGGCTTCTAGGGCTCGGCGCGCGAGAGGTCGCGGAGCGAGACGATGCCGACGACGCGGTCCCCGTCCACGACCGGTAGGTGCCGGAAGCCCCGCTCGAGCATGAGCCGCCGGGCCTCACGGACCTGCGTGTCCGCCGGGACCGTGATCGGGTCGCGGGACATCCACTGCGAGACCGGGTGGCGGGGCGCGTCGGCGTCGCTCGCGAGGGCGCGCAGGGCGTCGCGCTCGGTGAAGATGCCGACGGGCCGGTCCCCGTCCACGACGAGGGCCGAGCCGACCTGATGCTCGCCCATGATGGTCGCGGCCTCGGCGACGGTGCTCGTCGGGGCGACGGTGACGAGCTCGCGGCTCATGATCTCGCCGACGGTGGTCATGTCCGGGGCCGAGCCTAGAGCCTCGGGGCGGCGCGGGGAAGGGAGCGCGCCGGACCGAGCGGCCGTGCTCGCGTGGTTCGAGCCGCGGCGCCGGGCCTACCCGTGGCGGCGGACGCGGGATCCCTACCGCGTGCTCGTCGCCGAGGTCATGCTCCAGCAGACCCAGGCCGCGCGCGTCGAGCCGGCGTTCGCCCGGTTCCTGCGGGCCTTCCCGAGCCTGCGGGCGCTCGCCCGGGCCCCGCTCCGGGAGGTGCTGGTGGCCTGGGACGGGCTCGGGTACAACCGCCGGGCGGTGGCGCTCGCCGAGGCGGCCCGGCGGATCGCGCGCGAGCACGGCGGGCGGGTGCCGCGCGACCCCACGGCGCTCCGGAGCCTGCCCGGGGTCGGGCCGTACACCGCCGCGGCCGTGGCCTCGATCGCGTTCGGGTTGCCGGCGGCGACCGTCGACACGAACGTGCGGCGGATCGTCTCGCGCGTGACCGCGGGCGCGGAGGACCTCGGCGCCGGCCGTGTGCGCGAGCTCGCGCAGGCCTGGCTCGACCCCCGTGATCCCGGCGCGTGGAACCAGGCGCTCATGGATCTCGGGCGTGAGCTCTGCCGTCCGCGACCCCGGTGCGAGCCCTGCCCGCTGCGGACCGGGTGTCGGTACGCCGCGGGCCACCGCTCGGTCGTCGCGCCGCGGCGGAAGGATGCGGAGCCCTTCGCGGGGTCGATGCGGCAGCTCCGGGGCGCGGTGGTGCGAGCGCTCCGGCGCCTTCCCTCCGCGACCGTGGACGAGCTCACCCGGACCGTGGGCGCCGACGGGGAGCGCGTCGCCGAGGCCGTCCGGCGGCTCTCGGCCGAGGGGCTCCTCGAGCGCGCCGGCCGGCGGGTCCGCCTCGCCTCGGGGTGACGCTCGGCCCGCGGAGGACGACACTGGGGGCGTGAGCCACGTCGAGTGGATCTTCCGCCCCGAGGTGTCCCGTCCGATCGTGGTGTGCGCCTTCGCCGGGTGGAACGACGGGGGCGAGGGCGCGACGACCGCGCTCCGGGACCTGCGCGACCGATGGGCGGCGCGGCGCTTCGCGGCGATCGACCCCGAGGAGTTCTACGACTTCCAGGTGCACCGCCCGACGGTTCGGCTCCAGCCGGGGCTCACCCGGCGCCTCGAGTGGCCGCGGAACGAGCTCTCGCTCTGCCGATCGGGGGAGCGCGACGTCGTGCTCCTGCTCGGGACCGAGCCGAACCTGCGCTGGCGGACCTACGCGCAGGAGATCCTCCAGGTGTGCGTCGAGCTCGGAGCGGAGCTGCTCGTCACGCTCGGCGCGTTCCTCGCCGACGTGCCGCACACCCGGCCGGCCCCGGTGAGCGCCTCGAGCACGGACCCCGACTGGCTCACCCGCCCCGGCGTGGAGCCGGCGCGGTACGAGGGGCCGACGGGGATCGTCGGGGTGCTGCACGATGCCGCCCCGGCGGTCGGCCTGCCCTCGCTCTCGCTCTGGGCCGCCGCGCCCCACTACCTCCCCTCCGGGCCGAACCCGAAGGTCGCGCTCGCCCTGCTCGAGGCGCTCCGGGACGTCGTCGGCCTGGAGGTGGACACCCGGGACATGGCGCGGATCGCCGAGGGCTGGCAGCGGCGGGTGGACGAGGAGATCGCCGAGGACCCCGGGCTCGCCGACTACGTGCGGCAGCTCGAGCGGGAGGGCACGGGCGAGCCGAGCCCGATGCCGACCGCCGACGACCTCGTCGAGGAGCTCGAGCGGTACCTCCGCGAGCAGGGTCGGGATCAGGGGGCCGGTGGGTAGGTGACCGGGTGGCCGCGGCGCCGCGAGGAGCTCGAGGAGCTCCAGCGCGCGCTCGCGGCGATGCGTCCCGAGCCCTGGGAGCCCCGGGCGGGCTTCACGGTGGGGGCGGTCTTCGCGACCTTCTCCACGCGAGCCGACCGTTCGGGCCGCGAGCGCGGGTGGGCGGCGGCCGTCGCCGGTGCGGCGCGAGCCGAGCTCACCTTCACCCCCGGGGCCCCGTACGAGCCGGGGTACCTCGCGCTCCGCGAGGGGCCGGCGCTCGAGGCGGTGGCGCGAGCGCTGCCGAGCCCGCCCGACGTGCTGCTCGTCGACGCCACCGGGCGCGACCACCCCCGCGGGGCCGGGCTCGCGCTGCACCTCGGCGCGGTGCTCGGCGTCCCGACGGTCGGCGTGACGGATCGGCCGCTCGTGGCCGGCGTCGACGAGGGCGGCCGGCTCGTGCTCGACGGCCGCGAGGTCGGCCGGCTCGTCCGGACCAGGGTCGGCGCGAGGCCCGTGTGCGTGCACGCCGCGTGGCGCACGGACGTCGAGGTCGCCTGCCGGGTGGTCGCCGCCTGCGCATCGGGGCGGGCCCGGACGCCCGAGCCCCTGCGCCTGGCGCGGTTCCTCGCGCGCTCGGCCCGGGCCCGGGACGAGGGGCGTCTACCGCCCGGATGGCGGCGCCTGGAGCCCGGCGCGGCGGTCAGCCGCGCAGGAGCGGGCGGGTGAGGCAGGTCGGTCCGCCGTCGCCCTTCGCGCAGATCTCCTCGCCGCGGAAGGTGCGCACCTGCACGCCGGCGGCCTCCATCCGCCGCCGCGTCTCGGGGTTCCCCTCGAGCGCGAGCGCCACCCGCGGCGCGAGGGCGAGCACGTTCGGCCCCATCGTCGGGAACTCCTCCTCGGGGACCTCGACGAGCGCGATCCCCCGCCGCTGCAGCTCCTCCATCAGCCGCACCGGGATGAGCGGCGGGAACCCGACGGCGAGATCGACGTCGAGGGGCGAGAGCAGCGAGAGCAGGTGCAGGCACTCGTCCGGGCCGTGCAGGTGGGGCAGGTCGAACGCGAGCACCTCGACCTCCGGCAGGAGGTCGCGCAGCGCGGCCACCCCGGCGTCGTTCGTCCGGTAGCCGCGTCCGACCGCGAGCGTGCGCTCGTCGAGCCAGAACAGGTCCCCGCCCTCGGCGCACGCCGGCTCCTCGAGCGCGCCGAGCACCCGCACGCCGGCGTCCTCGAGGTCACGGGCGACGGCCTCCGGCTCGCGCCGTCGGGAGGCCTTCCCCGGCCGGAGCAGGATGACGCCCCGATCGGTCGGCAGCACCGGGTCGTAGACGTAGATCGCGTCGGGGTCACCATCGACCGGTGCCTCGCCGACCACGACCTCGGCCCCGGCCCGCTCGAGCTCGGCCCGGAGGGCGCGGTGCTCCTCGGCGGCGCGCTCGGGGTCGGGCTCGGCGTGCCAACCGTACTCCCGCCAGTGCGCGAGGTCGGCGCCGCGCGGCGGCCGCACGTACACCCGACGGATCGGCCGGACCTGGTCCTGAGCGGTCGGCATCGGGCGAAGGGTACCGGATGTCGGCTCAGGTGACGCCGCTGCCGAGGGGCGAGAGGAGGACGACGATGACGACCACGTCGGCGAGGATGCCGAGCCGCACGCCGGGGGGCATCGCGTCCCACCAGGGGACCATCGCGGCGAGCGAGACCACCGCCGAGCCCACGGCGAGCGCCGGCCACCACTCGGCCCCGGCGATCGCGCCGGCCCCGGCGATCACCCAGCCGACGAGGGCGACGAGCCACACGGCGCCGAAGGCGGACCCGATCGGGCTGCGCAGGCGGACCGGGCCGGGCAGGAGCCACAGCGCGTCCCGGAACCCCACGTCCACCCGGGTCCACGTCGCGAGGATCCCGACCGCGTGGGCGAGGCCGTGCAGCACGAAGAAGATCCCCATCAGCGTCCGCACGCGGGCACCACCTCCGGCGCACATCCTGCCCCTTCCCGAACCCCGGCGCCACCCGGCCCGAGCTCGGCCGGCCGACCGGGCCTTGACCGCGGGGTGCCCCTCGCGCCACCCTGGAGGCAGCGCGGACCGAGGGAGGCGATCGCGATGTCGCTCGTGACCGAGTACCTGGAGCGCAAGGGCGTCCCGTTCGAGGCCATCTCGCACGAGAAGACCTACACGACGATCGACGAGGCGCGGGCGCTCGGCATCGAGGCCGACGCGGTGGTGAAGACGCTCCTGCTCGATACCGCATCGGGGCACGTGCTCGCCGTCATCCCCGGCGACCGCCGGCTGGACATGCGGCTCGTCGAGGACGTGGTCGGTGACAAGCACGCGCACCTCGCGACGGAGCAGGAGATCGAGCGCGACCTGCCCGGGATCGAGCTCGGGAGCCTGCCGCCGCTCGGCGGCCTGCTGAAGATGCACGCCTACGTCGATCCCGAGGTCCTCCAGCACGAGACGATCGTGTTCGCGGCCGGGACGCAGACCGAGTCGATCAAGGCGCGCTCGGAGGACGTGTTCCGGGACGAGCCGATCACCGTCGCCAAGCTCACGAAGGACTTCGCGGAGCAGTACGGATAGCGGCTCGTCCCGATCGCCGCGCGTACCCGAGGGCGAGCGCGAACACGACCGCGCCCGCGAGGAGCAGGGCGATCGGCATGGCGGCCGTGCCGCCGAAGCGGTCCGCGAGCACGCCCACGAGATACCCGAACAGCCCGACCCCGCCGAGCCCCAGCATGATGGGCTCGCGTCGCCACACGCTCGCCGCGAGGACCGCTGTCGCCGTCCCGAGGCCGAGCCACAGCCCCCATCCCTCGCCGCTGGTGGTCACGACCGGCGCGTAGAGTGCGACGAGGGAGCCGGCTCCGTACGCGGGGCGCGCGGGACGCAGCCGGCCGACCATCGCCGCGAGGACCCAGACGACCCCGATGGCCCACGCGGCCGTCGGCGCGGCCGGGGCCTCCTCGAACGCCGCGGCCCCGACCGTCACGAGGCCCGCGAGGAGCGCGATCTGCTGGAGGCCCCTGCGGCGGAGCGCGAACAGGATCCCCCCGCAGGCGATCGCCGCGAGCCCGCCGGCGAGGAGCGGCACCCGACCCTCGTACGCCAGCACGTCGCCTGCGACCAGCCCGACGAACCAGGCGGTGAGCCCTGTCCCCACGAACCACAGGACGCTCGTGGTTCGGACGAAGGCGGGCTCCTCGCTCCGACGGAGCGCGAAGCCGGCCGCGAGGGCGATGACGGCCCCGGCTCCGATCGCGGTTGCGCGGGCGGCCGGCGCGAGCTCCTCCCATCGGCCGCCGAGCAGCACCGCCGCAGCGGCCGCGGCGAGGGCGGCGCCGAGGTACGCGAGCGCCTCGGTCATCAACGGAACGCGACGCGGGTCGACCAGGGCGGTCCGGGACTCGAAGGCCTCGATCGCGTCGGCCTGGGCCGCAGAGATGAGCGAGGCCGCCACCCAGCCGTGGAGCCTCGCGCGCAGGGCCGGATCGGCGGACGGACGACGGTCGGGGTCTGCGGACATGGGACCCTCCTTCCCTCGTCCGCATCCTGCCACCGCCGGGGTCGCCGCACAAGGGGCATACTTCGCACGTGGCGCACAGGGACGGCGACCTCGTCCTCGTCCGTCGCGACGGCTCCGTCGCGGTGCTGACCCTGGACCGGCCCGAGAAGCTGAACGCGCTCTCGACGGAGGTGGAGCGGTCCCTGGACGTGGCGTTGGGCTCCGAGGCGGTCCGCTCGGCCGCAGCCGTCGTGCTGACCGGCTCGGGGCGGGCCTTCTCGGCGGGCGCTGATGTGCACGAGATGCGGGAGCAGGCACCCGAGGCGATCTGGTCGTACTACCTCACGACGGGTGACGTCTACGAGCGCGTCGCGGCCCTGCCCCAGCCGACGGTGGCCGCGATCCACGGCTACTGCCTCGGTGGCGGGCTCGAGCTCGCGCTCGCGTGCGACGTGCGGGTGGTGGACGAGACGGCCGTCCTCGGCTTCCCTGAGGTGGGGCTCGGAATCCTGCCTTCTTCCGGGGGGACGCTGCGCCTCGTCCGCGCCGTGGGGCCCGCGCGCGCGAAGGAGATCCTGCTCCTGCGCGACCGGATCGACGCGCGCGAGGCCGAGCGCCTCGGGCTCGTGACGATGGTGGTGCCGACGGGAGAGGTGCTGGAGCACGCCCTCGGGGTGGCGCGGCGGCTGGCGGCGCTCCCCCCGCTGGCGGTGCGGATCGCCAAGGCCGCGGTCGACGCGCTGGCGAGCCCCTCGCGCGATGCCGGTCTGCTGATCGAGCGCCTCGCCTACGGGATGCTCGCCCAGACGGATGCGCATCGGGCGGCGACGGCCGCCTTCGAGGAGCGCTCGCGTCAGTCCCGCGGGGGCGGGTAGCCGAGACCCCACGCGTCGTTGCCGCCGTCCACGACGATCGTCGTGCCGGTGATCGAGGCGGCCGCCGGCGTCGCGAGGAAGGCGATGAGCGCGGCGACCTCCTCGGGTTCGATGAGGCGGCCGAGCGGGCTCGTGCGCACCGCCTCCTCGACGAAGTCCGGGCCGTAGGCGCGGAACGCCTCGGTGTCGATGGCCCCGGTCGCGACGCAGACCGCGCGGATCCCGTAGCGGCTCCACTCGATCGCGAGCCCGCCGGCGAGGTTCTCGAGCGCGGCCCGCGCCGCCGAGGAGTGGATCATGAGCGGCACTCCGCGCCGGGGGCTGAACCCGATGAAGACGACGAGCCA
>Ga0101943_1001257_pt1 | contig 23965 bp, 26 predicted proteins | sample DewCreD2012metaG_5_FD_75244 | JGI IMG/M metagenome (GOLD analysis project Ga0101943, IMG submission 75244) | Hot spring sediment bacterial and archeal communities from British Columbia, Canada, to study Microbial Dark Matter (Phase II) - Dewar... ... | reverse complement strand
TCTGGGCAGCAGCAGGGCGTGTACGGCTGCTACAATCTCTGGTAGGGACGGGTAATGTCGCATGACCAACCCCCCGTCCCTTATTTTCTACTGGGTGTCAAGTCCTTTTCCGAATTGGCGTTTATCCAGTATCTTCCAATTCTGCTCACTAAAACGCCCACTGGCAATCCCCTGGGCCCGCACGCTCTCGGGTAGGGGCTGGTCGCGCCGGTATTTACCGGTCAGGAAACCACCGGCCAGGGGACTGTAGGGAATGACACCCAGGCCATAGGTCTCGCAGACTCGAGCCAGCTCGCGCTCGAAGTTCATGCGGGTGGGCATGGTCAGGCTGTACTCGGGCTGGATCGAGACAAAGCTCTCAAAACCATGTTTATCCGAGGCCCACAAAGCCTGCATTAAGCGCCAGGCCGAGAAGTTGGAGCAGCCGATGTAGCGCACATAGCCCTTGCGCACCAGGTCGGTCAGGGCCGAGAGGGTCTCTTCGATGGGCACCTGGTTATCTACCCAGTGCACCTGGTACAGGTCGATGTGATCGATCTGCAGGCGGCGCAGGCTGTCCTCCACCGCCCGCATAATCCAGGCCCGCGAGAGCCCCTCGCGCTGCAAGGGATGGTTGCGCCCCTCCGAGCCCCCCGGCCCCATCGGGCCGCGCACCTTGGTGGCCACAATGACCCGGTCGCGCAGCCCCCGGCTTTTGAGCCAGCGCCCGATAATTTCTTCCGAGACCCCGCCGGGGTTGCCTGGCGCCCAGGTGCTATAGATGTCGGCGGTATCGATCAGGTTGCCGCCCGCCTCCACAAAAGCGTCCATAATGGCAAAGGCGGTGGGCTCGTCGGCCGTCCAGCCAAACTGCATGGTGCCCAGGGCGATGGGATGAACAAACAGACCGGATTTTCCTAGTTTGCGGTAGCGCATAGGGCCTGATTCTACGGCCATCGGCCTTCGAGCATTGCAACGTTTTTCATCTTTGCTCTTGGCAGCTCAGGGCCTACGAGGCCGGCGGGTTATGGGCGTTGGCCCGCAGGCGCTCGATGAGGGGGCGCAGCAGCTCGCGTTTGAGCTTAAGCGACTGGCGGTTCACGATAAAGCGGGCGGTGGAATGGGCCAGCACCTCGACCTCGAGCAGACCCGCCGCTTTGAGGGTGGCCCCGGTCTGCACCACGTCCACCACCGCATCGGCCAGCCCGGTAAGAGCGGCCAGCTCGACATTGCCGGCCAGCTCAATGATATCCGCCACCATTCCCCGTTCGCGCAGTACCTGTGCGGTAAAGCGGGGGTATTTGGTGGCAATCCGCCGGATGGGCCCGGTCGCAGCCGGGTGGCGGATCAGCGAGAGGCGGCAGGCCCCCGTGCCCAGATCCACCGGCTCGTACACATCGCGCCCCGACTCCAGCAGCACGTCGTTGCCCACCACCCCCACATCGGCAATGCCCAGGTCGACGTAGGTGGGCACGTCGTGGTTGCGCAGCTCGAGCACCGCCACCCCCCCCGCCTGCCCATGCAGCAAGGTTCGTTCGCCCTCGAGGGGGGGGAGTTCCAGCCCGGCCTGCGCCAGGGCCCTGTAGCCATCTGCAAAGTTGCGCCCTTTGGGCAGGGCTACCACCAGCGTGAAGCGTCCTCGAGTCATCCAAGCTTCCTTATATCACATCAAAGCTGGCCGCTTCATTCCCCGCGGCCTATCGGCTACGATGCCACCGGCTCTGGACGAACCTCGAGGGTGTGGTCGTGGTCGGGGATCAGCTCCTCAGCCTCACGTATTACCCGGAACAGATACCCCCCCAGGCCCACCACCATCCCCAGCAGGCCGCTAATCACCAGCAAAAGCGCCATTCCAGCCCCAGGCCCCACCCCCACCAGGCCTCCAAAAATGTCGGCCAGGGCCCCACCGGGCATCATGGCTGGGGTCAGCACCCGGTCGGCCAGGGGGCCGGCCACCAGCATGGCCAGCGGCCCAGCCACCCAGGCGATCATGCGCCGGGCTGCGAACACCTTGCCCTGCACATCGGGGGGTACTTTGGCCTGCCAGATGGCCTGGTTGGAGCCGTTTAGGATGGGCACAATCAGGGCAAAAATGAAGGCGCAGGCCGCCCAGGCCCACACGCTCTGCCCCAGGCCCAGCAGCACACTGCCAAACAGGCTCGAGAGCACCCAGCCCAGCAGCACCCCGTGTACCTTGCGGCGCGGGCCGCCCCAGGTGGAGAGCAGCACCCCACCCAGAACCCCCCCCCACCCCTGCGGCACTCTGCACGGTTGCCAGGGCGGTTTCGCTCGAGGCTGTGCGGGCCAGAATCATTGCGGCCATGATGGCTGAACCCAGGTTGGCCACCAAATTACCCAGCAAGAACACCGTCTGTAAGCCCAGCAGGCTGGGTCTGGCAAAGATGAACCGGAAGCCATACAGGGCCTCACCCAGCAGGCTGCCCCGGCTTTCCCTGCCCGCTGCGCTTGGCTTGGGCTGCGGCACATGTACCAGCATTAGGGTGGTGAAAGCCGCCGCAAAGGTGAGCAGATCCAGTAGAAGAATGCCCCTCAGGCCCACCAGCCCTAGCAGGATACCCGCCAGAATGGGAGCCCCAATGCCCGAAGCCGACTCCGCCAGCGAGAGCAGGCCATTGGCCCGGGCGTAGTCTCGCTTGTGCACCATGGTGGAGATGGCCGCCGAGTAGGCAGGCCACTGGAAGGCACTGGTCAGGCCGTTGAGCGTGCCCACCACGTACAGATGCCATATCTCAAGGTTTCCACTCAAATACAGCAAAAATACCACCAGCGTACCCCCCGCAGCGCCCAGGTCGGAGAGCATCATCATGAGCTTGCGGTTGCCCCGATCGACCCAGGCCCCGGCCAGGGGCGAGATCAGGATGAGCGGAACCATGTAGAAAAAGCCCATCAGGGCCAGCGAGGTCGCCAGTCCGGTTTTTTCGAAAGCCCAAACGGTAAGGGCAAACTGGCTCATGCCGCTGCCCACCAGCGAGACCAACTGCCCCAGGGCCACCAGCGTGAAGCCCCTCAATCCAGTTAAGTACGGCTGCATATTGGTTTGTGTGCTACCCACAGGCACCTTCCTAGCCCTCGAGTTTAGGGAATATCTACTCCACAAAAAATACAAAACTTAGAGTAGGCTACAAATATGTCCCAGAGCATGCCCAGGGCACACCTGGTCGATAACGCGCTGGCCGCTCGCATTCTGGCCGACCCCAAGAGCGCCGTATTTCTCAAGCCCTTTATGCGCAGCCCCACCACCATCAAAGCCGCGGCCGAGGCGTTCGGTCTACCCATCCAAACCCTGCACTACCGGGTCGAGCAGATGCACAAGGCCGGCTTGTTGAAGGTGGTAGCGGTCTCCAAAAGACAAGGGCGGCCCATCAAGCACTACCAGGCCATCTCTACCTCTTTTCGCGTTCCCCTGGAACTGATACCCCAGCGCCTCTTGGAGAACTTAACCGGTCATGCTTTCTGGAAGGCCCGCCTCGAGCGCAGCCTGCAAAAAGCCCTGCGAGAACACCCCGGATCGGAAATTGTGGTCTACCGCAACGCTGATGGGCTGCTGGTCTGGGGCTCCTACCTCGAGGAGGAAGCCCACCCACCCGAACACCTAAACCCCCAGCACCCCGCCATCCTCAACCTCTGGAACGGAGGCCTGATGCTGGACAGAGATGATGCCAAAGCCCTGCAACGCGAACTTTGGGAGCTATATGAGCGTTATGCTCACCGGAACGGCTCGGAAAAATATGTGCTGCACCTGGGTCTGGCACCAACCCTCGAGACCTGACGCGCAAAGTTATGGCCTCAGGACAGGTCTGTCCGGGGGTTTGCGTTAGCTTACCCCCGCAGGCCTGCATAGCCTTGACGCATAGCGTATATGGGTGTATGCTGATACTATCAGCCCCGGTAATCGGGGGTTTTTTATTTAACATGGCCTACGAGCGTTTAGACAAAGTGCTGGGGCACCTGGGCGTGGGCAGCCGCAAAGAGATACACCGGCTGGCTCGAGCAGGCCTGATTACCATCAACGGCAAGATCGTCGCCGATGCAGGCTTTAAGTTTGACCCCAGCCAGGCCCACATCGAGGTGGCTGGGGAGCCGCTGGTATATCAAAAATTCTTCTACCTTCTGCTCAACAAACCCGCCGGCTATATCACCTCCACCAAAGACCCCAACGGCACCCCCATCACGGCCCTGCTGCCCGAAGAGTTCTGGCGCGACGACTGGATGCCGGTGGGACGCCTGGACAAAGACACCGAGGGCCTTTTGCTGCTCACCACCGACGGCGAGCTATTACACCGGCTCACCCACCCACGCTGGAAAGTAAAAAAGCGCTACTACGTGGAGCTGGCCCATCCTGCCACCCCCGAAGACATCGCGGTCTTTGCCTCGGGCCGCCTCGAGCTCGAGGGCGAACCACTTCAGCCAGCAGAGCTGTACCTGGGCCCCGACCCTCGTAAGGTCGAGCTCGTCCTCCGCGAGGGCCGGTTTCACCAGGTCAAACGAATGTTCGCCGCTCGTGGCAATCAGGTGACCTACCTCAAACGCCTGGCCTTTGGGCCGCTCCAGCTTCCATCCGATTTACCCCCCGGGGCTAGCCGCCAACTTACCCCAGATGAGATCAAAGCCCTCTACGAGGCGGTTGGCTTGCCCGGCTGAAAATAAAATAGGCGGGATATCTCCCGCGCTAAAAATAATTATAGCAGACTATTCAAAAATGAAAAGTGGTATGCAAAAAAGCCCCAGCCCAGGCCCCAAACCCCTAAGCTATAAATTGTAAAGTGAAGCATGGTTGGTTGAGGCCCATCCGGTAGAGTGAGCCCCTGTATGGAAGCAGTAGGCCAGCGCATCCTCTCGGTCAAAGACGCGGTGCTTACCCGTCGTAGCATCCGCAAGTTCAAACCCCAGCCCATTCCCCAAGAAGTGCTCGAGGAAATCCTGTCACTGGCGCTCAAAGCGCCCAGCTCCAACAACCTCCAGCCCTGGCGGGTGGTGGTGGTGCAGAATCCCGAACTCAAAGAGCGTCTGCGCGAAGCCGCCAACAACCAGGCCCAGGTCAGCTCGGCCCCTGCCGTGCTGGTGGTATACAGCGATATGAAGGACACCCTCGAGCACGTAGAAGAAATCTTTCATCCGGGCTTTTCCGAGGAGCAAAAACAACTTCGGGCCGCCAATCTGCGCAAAGCCTGGGAAAGCAAAAGCGACGAGGAGCGCGAAAACTGGGGTAAGGCCCAGGGCTTTATTCTGCTGGCTTTCCTGATGTTGATTGCTCGCTCGTATGGCTATGACACCGTACCGATGGGTGGGTTCAATGCCAGCAAGGTAAAAGAAATTCTGAACTTACCCCCACATGTTGCCATCACCGCGCTGCTACCGATTGGCATCGCCGATGAAGCCGGTTTTGAGCACCACCGCCACAACCTACAGCGGGTGGTGCGCTGGCAGTAGCCAGCGCGCATGACATTGGTGCGTGTGTTTTTATCAGCCAAGCTGGCGCCTTTTTGCCGGCCTGGCTGCATCCATCGGGCTGTAGGATAAAGGTATGTACGAGTTTCTACTCTCTTTCCACAACATCGCCCGCTGGCTGGTGCTGCTCGCCGCTGTGTACCTGATCTATCGGAGCATCATGGGGCTCAAAAACCACACCTATACTGCCGCCGATCGCCGCGCCGGCCAGGTGTATACCGGTCTGATGGATCTTCAACTGCTTCTGGGTATTCTGTTGATGCTGCTGAGTCCCTTTGTTCAAAACGCGCTGAACAACCCTGGCGCGGCCATGCAAAACAGCCAAACCCGCTTTTTTATCGCCGAACACTGGGTGCTGATGCTCGCCGCCGTGATACTGGCGCATCTGGGCAACGTCCGCGTCAAAAAAGCCGCCGACGCCCTGCTCAAGCACCGCCAAGCCCTGATCTGGTACGGGCTGAGCGTAGCCCTGGTGTTGCTGGCCGTCCCCTGGTGGCGGCCTCTACTGCGCCTCGGGTGAACTTTTACTGATAGAAAAACCAAAGGCTGCTCAATCGATCCACTCATACCGTTTCCGCTTGAATCATTCGCCGCCACACGCAGTCAGGGGTGAAGGATTCAAGCTAACCGAAGGGAGTAGAAAAGCACTTCGGCAGTATCTTTCAGGCTTGCTGAAGTAAACGATACTGCCGAAGTGCGCGTCGATATAGAAATCAATAGAGGAGGCTAAGGCCTCCTCTATTGGAAGGGACTGCCAGTTTATTTCTTGACGGTTTCCTTCAGGGCTTTGCCAGGTTTGAAGGCAGGGTACTTAGAAGCAGGAATCTTGATTTTTTGGGTGGTGCCAGGCTTCACGCCGGTGCGGGCTTTACGGCTGCGCACCTCGAAGGTACCGAAGCCGGTCAACTGCACTTTATTACCGGCCTTGAGGGCTTCTTCGACCTTGCTCAGGAAAGCGTCTACAGCGGCCTTGGCATCCTTCTTCTTCAAACCGGCGGTAGCGGCTACCTGGTCAATCAGATCGGCTTTGGTCTTGGTTTTCTTTGCTGCGGCTCGTGCCATATTGTTACCTCCTATGTTTTCCCTTCAGCACGGAGTGTATCACAGCTAATCTACAAATTGCAAGCACCAGAGCAGTGTTCGAGGCAATTTCGTTTCAGACAGAATGCCTAAACCGTGGGTTTTCTGTGGTACTCGGTGGGCAAAAGTGCGGTCACAGCGGCCTCGAGCCGATGAGTGACCTCCTCCAAAGTCTGGTGATCGGGCTTGCCAGGAGGTAGCACGAGGGGATCCCCGAAGACCACCCGAACCCCGCGGCGCAGGCGCGGCCCTTTGCCCACCGGCCAGGCTTTATCGCTGCCGATGATGGCGGCTGGAACAATCACCGCGCCCGTGCGCAGGGCAATGGCCGCCGCGCCGGTCTTGAAGGGCTCGATAAAACCGGTACGGCTGCGGCGCCCCTCGGGGAAGATGCCAAAGGCCATGCCGTTTTTGAGCACGCGGATAGCGGCTTTAATCGCCCCCAAGTCCCCCGAACCCCTCGAGACCGGAATCACGTACAGGCGCGGTAAAAGCCAGCGCAGGATGGGATACCTGAACACATCGTCGCGCGACATGTAGCTCACCACCCGAGGGCAGGCCACCCCCATCACCACCGGATCGAGGAAGGACATGTGGTTAGAAGCTAGAATCACCGGGCCTTCCTTGGGAATTTTCTCGGCCCCTTCCACCTTCAGGCCAAACAAGACCTGAAGCAAGAAGCGCGCAATCACCTTACAGACCTTGTACACGCCCAAGCCGTACTCGTACATGGCCCAACCATCATAAGCACAAAGCCCGGTTTGAGCACCGCGCAAACACGAGAGCAGGGAGTTCAGTCCAGCTTTACCACCACCCGCCCCCGCACCCGACCCTGCAGGATGGCCTGGGCCAGCACCGGTACTTCCTCCAGGCCTACGGTTTGCAGGGTGGCTTCCAGCAAGGGCTTGGGCAGTTCGCGGGCCAGGCGCTGCCAGGCCAGGAGGCGCTTTTCTTTGGGGCACATCACCGAGTCAATGCCCAGCAGGTTAACCCCGCGCAGAATAAAGGGGAAGACGGTGGTCTCAAGCTTCGCCCCACCGGCGTTGCCGCAGGCCGCCACGCTGCCGCCGTAGGCCATGCGCGGCAGCACCCCGGCCAGCACCGCCCCGCCCACGGTGTCCACCGCCCCGCCAAAGCGTTCGGACTCGAGGGGTTTGCCAGGCGCGCTGAGCACCGCGCGATCCAGAATCTCGCTGGCGCCCAACGACTTCAGATAGGTTTCTTCGCTCAGGCGGCCCGTGGAGGCCACCACCCGGTAACCCCGCTGGGCCAGCAACACGACGGCCAGGCTGCCCACCCCCCCGGCTGCACCGGTGACCAGCACTTCTCTGGCGGGGTCTATGGAATGGGCCTCGAGGGCCATCACCGCCAGCATGGCGGTAAAACCCGCCGTACCGATGCCCATGGCCTGCTGCAAGGTGAGCCCTTCGGGCAGGGGCACCAACCACTCCGCGCGTACTCGAGCCAGCTCCGAGAGCCCGCCCCAGTGCCGCTCCCCCACCCCCCAGCCGGTCAGGATCACCGGGTCGCCGGGTTTGTACTCCGGCGAGGCCGACTCCAGCACCGTGCCGGCCAGGTCAATGCCCGGAACCATGGGGAAATTGCGGATCACCTTGCCCGCGCCGGTAATGGCCAGGCCGTCCTTGTAATTGAGGCTGCTGTAGGCCACCCGCACCAGCACCTCACCCGGCGGCAGCTCGTCCAGGCGGGCCTGCCGGATCTGGGCGGTGTAGGGGTCGCCCGATTCCACCACCAGTGCCTTGAAGGTTTGCATGGCCCTAGATTACCCGATGGGCGCTGGGCCAGCACAATCCGTCTCTGCTGGCAGTGTTAGGCTGTTGGCATGCGTTCTCCCCTGGTCAGCGCCCAATGGCTGCACGATCACCTAGGCGACGAGCGGCTCCGGATTGTGGACTGTCGCTTTTCCTTACAAGACCCCCTGGCCGGTCGGCAGGCCTATGCAGCCGGGCACCTCCCCGACGCCCTGTTCCTCGACCTGGAACAAGACCTCTCGGCGCCGGTGCGGCCCGACCGCCGGGGGGGCCGCCATCCCCTGCCCACCCCAGAGGCCCTGGCCCAGACCCTGGGCAGGGCCGGTATCGGCAACGAGCATTTTGTGGTGGCCTACGACGACCCCCCCGCGGGCGGCATGTATGCCCCGCGCCTGTGGTGGCTCTTGCGCTGGCTGGGCCACGAGCAGGTGGCCGTGCTGGACGGCGGCATCGGGGCCTGGCGAGCAGCGGGTTACGAGGTCTCCACCGCGGTGGTGGAGCATGCCCCCACCATCTTCAAGCCCCACCCCCGGCCCGAGATGGTGGTGGACGCCGATTTTGTAGCCCATCGCCCGGCTGGTACGGTACTGGTAGATTCCCGGGCCCCCGAGCGCTACCGGGGCGAGGTGGAGCCCATAGACCCGGTGGCCGGGCACATTCCGGGGGCCATCAACCGCAACTGGCTAGACAGCCTGGACACCTCGGGCAGGTTCAAGCCTGCCGAGGCCCAGCAAAAGCGTTTCGAGGGCCTCGAGGGCGAGATTATCGTCTACTGCGGCTCGGGTGTCTCGGCCACGGCCAATGTGCTGGCGCTGGAGCTAGCGGGCAAACAGGCCCGGCTCTACGCCGGTTCCTGGAGCGACTGGGTCTCCGACCCCAGCCGTCCGGTAGCCAGGGGCCCAGAATAAACCCCCGGCCCAGGGTAAACTGGCCTTCAGGATATGCAGGTTATCTCGCACCGCTTCAAAACCTACCTCGAGCTCGTCCGCTTCGAGCACACCCTGTTCGCCCTCCCCTTTGCCTACGGCGGCATGCTGCTGGCCGCCCGGGGCTGGCCGGGCTGGGAGGTGTTCGCCTGGGTTACGGTGGCCATGGTAGGCGCCCGCACCGGGGCCATGGCCCTCAACCGCCTGATTGACCGCGCCATTGACGCCGCCAACCCCCGCACCGCCGGACGCCACCTCCCCCGGGGGCTGGTCAAACCCGCCGAGGTGCTGGCCCTGGCCGTGGTGGGCCTGCTGCTCCTGACCCTGGCCGCCTTCAACCTCAACCCCCTCACCGCGCAACTGCTGCCGGTGGCAGTGTTTTTTCTGGTGGGCTACAGCTACACCAAGCGCTTCACCTGGCTGTGCCACTTCTGGCTGGGCCTGACCATCGGGGCCGCCGCCGCCGGGGGCTGGATTGCCGTTACCGGGGCTTTTGAACCCGCTTTGTTCGCCCTCTGGGCCGGTACGGCCTTCTGGCTGGCCGGTTTCGACATCCTCTACGCCACCCAGGACTACCAGTTCGACCGCGAGAACGGCATCCACAGCGTGCCGGCCCGCTTTGGCCTCCCCACTGCCCTGCGCATCGCCCAGGCCTGCCACGCCCTCACCTTCGGGTTTTTTCTGCTAACCGGCCTGCTCTGCGGCGCGGGCTGGCCGTACTTTGTGGGGGTGCTGGCGGTGGGTGCGGTGCTGTGGTACGAGCATCAACTGGTAAAACCCAATGACCTGAGCAGGGTAGACCAGGCCTTCTTCCAGGCCAATGTGGTGGTGAGCCTGGGAATGCTGGCGGTGATTCTGCTGGATACCTGGATTTAGGACTCGCCCAGCAGCGAACGCATCTGCCGGTAGATAAAGCGGGCGGCCCGCTCGGGGGACAGGCGGTAGAGGAAGTCCATCAGCCGGGCATCCGAGCCCACCAGCACCCGGAAGCGGTTCTGTTCCATGCCCTCCACGATAATCTGAGCAGCCCGCTCGGGCTCGAGGGGCCTGGCTGCAGGCCGGCGGCCCTCGGCGGCCCGGATCTCCACCCCCGAGTTGGCGGTGATGTTGGTAGCCACCGCCCCCGGGAAAACCACCGTCACCCGCACCGGGGTCTCCAGCAGCTCGGCAAAAAGGCCCTCGCTCAGAAGCTTGACCGCCGCCTTGGAGGCTCCGTACACGCTCTGGCCTGGCACTGGCAAGAAGCCGCCCATGCTCGAGATGTTCACAATATGCGCCTCGGGGCGCTGCAAAAGGTGCGGCAGAAAGGCTTTGGTCATGTACAGGGTGCCGTAAAAGTTGACGTTCATGACCCGCTCGATGGCGCTGTAATCCAGGTCGTTGACCCGCACGAAGGGCTGGATGATGCCGGCGTTGTTAATCAGGCCGTCCACCACCCCATGCCGGGCCATTACCTCGGCAGGAAGGGCCTCCACCGCCTCGCGCTGGGTGATGTTGAGCACGTGGATCGAGAGCCGTTCGGCGGCCTGGGCTATTTGGGCGGTTTCTTGCAGGCTCGCCGCGTTGAGATCCACCGCCGCCACCCGGGCCTCCTTGCTAAGCAGCCGCAAGACCAGCGCCCGCCCTATGCCGCTACCACCGCCCGTGACCACCACCACCTTGCCCTGAACCTTCATGCTTTACCCCCTTTCGGGCCTCGAGGTTCTTTGCCGCGCCAGCGCGCTAATCGAGGCGCAGGGCCTCGCGCATCATCTGGGCTACCGCATACGCATCGTACAGGTCGGAGTAGCCCATCAGCGAGAGGCGAAAGACCCTACCCTTGAGCTGGCCCTGCCCGCCGATAATGGTCGCACCCCGTGCGGCGAAGGCCTCTTTGACCTGGGCGTAGCTCACCCCCTCGGGCAGGTAAAAGCAGGTGGTGGCGGGGCTTTTTACCTCGGGCACGGGTTTTAGCCCAAGCTCCTGGCCGGTGGCGTAGAGGATCTCGTTCTGCTGCTGTTTGAGGGTGATGTGCTCGGGCAGCCGGGGCAGCAGTTCCGCCAGCACCGCGGCGGTGGCAGCCACCAAGTTGATGGCCGGCGTCCAGGCCGACTCGCCCGTGCTCTGCACCTTGAGCTCGGAGGCCAGGTTCAGGTAGAAGCCTCGAGGCTTGAGGCGCTCGATCGCACGGGGCGAGAGGGCCGCATAGCCCAGCCCTGGGGGGCACATGATGCCTTTTTGCGAGCCACAGGCAGCGGCGTCCAGGCCCCAGCCCTCCAGCTCGAACTCGCTCACAAACAGGCTGGTGATGGCGTCCACCACCACCAGCCCCTCGGGGAAGCGGGCCTTAAAGGCCTGGGCCAGGGTGCGCACGTCGTTGAGGGCCCCGGTCGAGGACTCGGAGTGGGTCAGGAGCAGGCCGTCGAAGGGGCCCTGGGCGCTTTCTAGGTGCTCCGGGCGCACCACCCGGCCCCACTCGAGCTCCAGGCGCACTACCTCTAGCCCGGCCTGCTGGGCAATTTTGGCCCAGCGCTCGGAGAAGTTGCCGTGCACCGGCACCAGCACCCGCGCTCCCGGCGCAAAGAGGTTCTGCACCAGGGCGTCCATGGCGGCGGTGCCGGAGCCGGTGAGCAGCAAAACCTGGCCCTGGGTTTTGAAGGCGGCCTCGAGCCCGGTCTTGGCCTGGAGGAAAACCTGTCGGGCCGCGTCGCTGCGGTGGTGAAGCTGGGGGCGGGCGAGGGCCTCGAGGGCCCTGGGGTGGAGTTCGACGGGACCGGGGGTGAGGAGGCGGGGGCGGTACATGCCAGGTATTTTATCGTTTGGCTGCACCCTACAGCTCCGCCAGATCCACCCGCTCGAGCACATCCAGCCCGCGCAGGGCCGAGAGCACCGCCTCGCCGGGTCGCTCATCTATAGCCAGCACAAACAGGGCTTTGCCGCCGGGGTTGTCGCGGCCGAGCTGCATACCGGCGATGTTGATGTTGTTCTCGCCCAGCAGGGTGCCCACCTTGCCCACCACCCCAGGCCGGTCGCGGTTGATGCAGACCAGCATAAAGCCCCTGGGCACCGCCTCCACCGTGTGGTCGTCAATGCCCACGATGCGGGGCTTGCCGCCCAGCACCGCGCCTCGCACCTTGCGGGTCTCTTTGTCGGTCTCGAGGCGCACCTCCAGCACCTGGCGGTAATCGAGCGGCTCCTGCACCTGCCGGGTCACCAGCGCGATGCCCCGGTCGCGCAGCAGCGGCCGGGCCGAGACCAGGTTGATAGCCCCGGCCTCCAGCACCTGCTCCAGCAGGCCCTTGGCCACTGCCGAGGCGATGGGGTCGGGGTTTTTCTCAAACTCGCCGTAGTACGAGACCTCCACCGCCTGGGGGCGGCCCTGGGTGATCTGGGCCAGCAGCTTGCCCAGAGCCTCGCCCAGCGGCAGCCAGGCCGAGAAGAGTTGCAGACCCTCGGCATCGAAGCCGGTGTTGAGGGCGTGGGCCAGGTTGCCCTGCAGGGTCTCGATGACCCGCTCGAGCACCGCCTCGCCCACCCGCTCCTGGGCCTCTAGGGTGTTGGCCCCCAGGTGGGCGGTGTGCACCACCTTGGGGTGGTGTACCAGGGGGTGCTCGGCGTTGGGGGGCTCCTCCACGAACACGTCCAGCCCAGCCCCCCACAGGTGCCCGTCGTTCAGCACCTCCACCAGGGCTTTTTCGTCCACAATACCGCCCCGCGCCGCGTTCACCACCACCGCCCCTTTGGGCAGCAGGTAGAGCTCGCGGCGGCCAATCAGGCCGCGGGTCTCCTCGGTGAGGGGGGTGTGTACGGTCAGAAAGTGGCACTGGCGCAGCATATCGGCCAGGTCATCGAAAAGCTCGACCCCCAGGGTCTGGGCGCGGCTGCGCGGGATGTAGGGGTCGTAGGCCAGCACCCGCATATCGAAGCCCTTGGCGAACTTGGCTACCTGCCCCCCAATGCGCCCCAGGCCCACAATGCCCAAGGTTTTGCGGTCGAGCTCGAGGCCCAGGTACTTGCGATCCCACTGGCCCTGCCGGATTTTCTGATCGGACTCCACCAGGCCCCGCGCTGTAGCCAGCAGCAAGGCCCAGGCCAGCTCGGCGGCGGAGCGGGTGTTGGCCTCGGGCACATTGACCACCAGGATGCCCCGGCGGGAGGCGGCTTCCAGGTCTACGTTGTCCACCCCCACCCCACCCCGGCCCACCACCTTCAGGTTCACCCCAGCCTCCAGCACCCTGGCATCCACCTGGGTGCGGCTGCGGGTAATCAGGGCGTCGTAGGCGCCAATCACCTGAAGCAGCTCCTCCCGCGCCATGCCGGGCTTGTAGTCCAGGCGTACCTGGGGATGCTTAACCTCCCCCAGCCGCATCTCGTCGGTCACTAGCACTTTCCACATAGCTCTGGCCCTCGGTTGTTTTTGGGATGGGTTGGGGACACTTGCCCCCAAGCAGCACGCCTCAAACCTTATCATTTTGTGTGGTTTGGCACAATATAAAAGCCCAGCAATGGCTCAAAGCCTTGCTTTTGCAAGGATAAAAGCCTGTGCTAGACTTACACCACGAAGAAGTGCTGCTTTTCACCTCGCCCATTCCCCAACCAGACCCGCAAGGGCGCTGGTGGCCCGGATGGGCGCACGATCAGAAACAGGAGCCAAGATGAAAATAGCCATCGTAACCGACTCGACCTCCGACCTACAGAGCCGCGCCGCCCAGATGGGCGTCGAGGTAGTTCCTTTGTACGTCAACTTTAAGGGCAAAATTCACAAAGACTGGGTTGAGATTACCCCCAACGACATCTTCGAAGGGGTCAGGGCCGGGGCCGGGATGCCCAGCACCAGCCAGCCCTCCCCCACCGACTTCAAGCTGGCCTACGAGCGGGCCTTGCAGAAAGCCGATCACGTGCTCTCAATTCACATCTCCTCCAAACTTTCCGGCACCGTGCAGTCGGCCCAGCTCGCCAGCCAGGAGTTTCCGGGCAAGGTAACCATCTTCGATACCCAGGCCGCCAGCATGGGCATTGGGATGATGGTCGAGCGGGCCAAGGAGCTGCTCGACCAGGGGGCCGACCTGGGGCAGGTCTTGGTGGAGCTCGAGCGCATCCGCGCCGACCACACCGTGCGCTTTACCCTGGCCACCCTGGACTACCTCAAGAAAAACGGGCGCATCGGCGGGGCCCAGGCCCTGCTGGGCAGCCTATTGGGCATCAAGCCGATCCTGACTCTGAAAGATGGGCGGGTAGAGGCCGCAGGCCGGGCCCGGGGTGAGAAGAAGGCCCTGGCCGAGATGGTCGAGGCCCTCAAAAGCTGGGCTGCAGGCCGCCAGAAAATCCGCATCTACTACCTCTACAACGCCGAGGAAAGCGACCTGGCCGCCTTCAAGGCCGCCGTGCAGGCCGCCGGACTGCCCCTGGAGGAACGCCTCACTACCAGCATCGGCGGGGTGATCTCGACCCATACCGGGCCGGGGGTGTACGGGTTCTATGCCTACAGCCTCTAGGCCAGCCCCGCTTTGCGGCCAATCTGGCTGGGGGAGGACTTCTGGTATGCTGGATTAAATCCGCCAGCCAGGAGGTAACCATGGAACGCACCGCCTTTGTGGCCGACTCGACCCTGGGCCTCTCCCCGCAAGAAGCCCTCGAGCGAGGCATCTACCTGGTTCCCCAGCAGGTCATCCTCGAGGGCCAGAGCTACCGCGACTACCTCGAGATGACCCCCGACCAGGTAATCCAGGCCCAGCTCGCGGGCAAGAAGGTAAGCACCAGCCAGGTTTCGGCAGCCGATCTGGAAGCTTTGTATAAAGCTTTGCTCGAGAAATTCGACCGCATCGTCTCGGTGCACGTCTCCAGCAAGCTCTCGGGCACCTATTCGACCGCCCGCAAGGTGGCCGAACAATTTGGCAACCGCGTCAAGGTGATTGACGGCCTGACCCTGAACGGCGGGCTTTCTTTTGTGATCGAGGAAGTGCGGCGCAAGCTGGCCGCGGGGGTGCCCTGGGATCGGCTGGAAGAGGCCATCGCGCCGCTGGTGCAGCGCATACGCGGCTTCGTGCTGCCGGCCACGCTGGAGTACCTGCACCGGGGCGGGCGCATCGGCGGACTGCAGCATTTCATCGGCTCGCTTTTGAAGCTGCTGCCGGTGCTGGAGGTTCGGGACGGGCTGGTGCGGCCCCTCGAGCGGGCCCGGGGCTGGCACAAGGGTTTGCAGCAGCTTGCCGAGGCCTTCCACAAAGCCTTCCCCGAAGGCGCTCGGGTGGTGCTGGCCCACGCCTACAACCCCCAGGGGGTCGAGGAATTGCGCAAACTGATCAGCCAGGAGGGCGTGATCATCGAGGATGTGCGCGAATGCGGCCCGGCGGTGGCCGCCCACACCGGCCCCGGCACGGTGGCCTTGTTTGCCGCGCCCCGTTAAGGATTTACCGGGGGCCCCCTCCCCTTTTCCCTGCTCCCCTGCTATTGTTGGGCCGTGCGTGCAGTTGTTCAGCGGGTTGCGCAGGCCAGCGTAGAAGTAGACGGCCAGACCGTGGGGCAGATTGGGCGGGGGCTGCTGGTGCTGCTGGGGGTCGGTCAGCGCGACACCCTCGAGGATGCCGCCTACCTGGCCCGCAAAATTGCTGGTTTGCGGGTCTTTGCTGATGCCGAAGGCAAGATGAACCTGGCGCTGGCCGATGTGGGGGGCGGGGTGCTGGTGGTCTCGCAGTTCACCCTCTACGGCGACACCCGCAAGGGCAACCGGCCCAGCTTTGTAGAAGCAGCACCGCCAGCGGTGGGCCGGCGCCTGTACGAGCAGTTTTGCGACCTGCTGGCTGGGCAGGGCTTGCCGGTCGAGACCGGGGTCTTCCAGGCCCATATGCAGGTACACCTGATCAACGACGGCCCGGTCACCCTGTGGCTCGACTCCGCCGAGCGGCTTTCACCCCGGCGGCCCTAGCCCATGATTGACAGTGCCGCGCCGGCTGGGATATAGTTCGTTCGCTAAACTTACTAAGTAACCCAGTTTGTTGAAGACGTGCCATGGCCCGCACCACCCCCCTTGACCAGCAAGCCATCAAGCGGCTCAACCGCCGCCTGATCCTGGAGGCCCTGCGCCGCCATGGCCCGCAAAGCCGGGCCGCGCTGGCCCGGGCGGTGGGCCTGACTAAAAGCACGGTCTCCACGCTGGTGCAGGAGATGCTGGAGGAAGGCCTGCTGGACGAGGGCAGCCAGCACAAGCCAGGCCTGGGCCGTCCGGGCACCGCGCTCGAGTTCTCTCCCCGGCACACCCTGGCCCTGGGGGTCGAGCTGGGCGTGGAGAACACGCAGCTTGTGCTGCTCGATCTGAACAACACCATCCACGACGAATGGGACTGGGTTGAAAGCCCCCACACCCCGCTGGCCGAGCGGCTAACCAAGCTGGCCGAGCAGGTACGCAGCCGGCTTTCCGACCCCACCCAACTGCTGGGGGTTGGGCTGGCCGTCCCTGGGGTGGTCAACGGGCGAAAGCTGCTCTACGCACCGGGCCCCGGCTGGCACAACGAACAGCCCGCCGAGATGCTCGAGGCCCTGCTCAAAGTACCCACCCTGGTAGACAACGACGCCAACGCCGCCGCCCTGGGCGAGACCTTCTGGGGCGAGCAGCAAAGCCCCCTGGTCTACGTGGTCATGACCACCGGCCTGGGCACCGGCCTGGTGGTGGACGGCCAGGTCTACCGGGGCCGGCTGGGGGCCGCCGGCGAGCTGGGCCACTGGCTCACCGGTCAGCCCCATAGCCGCAGCCGGGCCGGGGATGTGGAGGGGGCTTTATCGCTGCGGGCCATGGTGGAACGCTACCAGGCTGCCAGCAGCCGTAAAGAAGGCTTCTGGGGCATCCTGCAACGGGCCGAGCAGCAAGACCCCTACGCCCTGCAGGCCCTGCAAAACCTGGCCTATGAGCTGGGGCGCTTTGTGGTTAACCTGTGCGTTGCCTTCGATCCGGCGGTGGTGGTGCTGGGTGGGGCCGGGGCCGAGGCCTGGAAGTGGCTCGAGGCCCCCCTGCGCCAGACCATCCGCAACCTGGCTTTTATCCCCGAACACGCCGAAATACCCGTCAAACCCAGCGTGTTTGGGCATCTGGCTCCGGCTATGGGCGCTGCAGCCCTGGTGTTGCAGCGCTTTTTAGCAAATGGTGGAACCAGGGCGTGGAGCCCGCCAATCTCCCCCCTGGCAACCCGGTCAACCATTGGCGTATAGCACCTAATAGGAGGACATACATGAAGAAGCTGTTCCTAACCCTGGCAGCCCTGGCCCTCGGCACCGCGGGGCTGGCCCAATCGGGAAAGCTGGAGATCTTTTCCTGGTGGGCCGGCGACGAAGGCCCCGCCCTGCAAGCCCTGATTGACCTGTACAAGAAGCGCTACCCCAACGTAGAGGTCATCAACGCCACCGTCACGGGCGGCTCCGGCGTGAATGCCCGGGCCGTGCTCAAGACCCGTATGCTGGGCGGCGACCCCCCCGATAGCTTCCAGGTGCACGCCGGGCAGGAGCTGATCGGCACCTGGGTGGTGGCCGACCGCATGGAAGACCTGACCCCCCTGTTCAATCAGGAAGGCTGGATGACCAAGTTCCCCAAAGGGCTCATAGACCTGCTCTCCTATAAGGGCAAGATTTACAGCGTACCGGTTAACATCCACCGCTCCAACGTGATGTGGTACGTTCCGGCCAAGCTGCGCGAATGGGGTGTGCAGCCGCCCAAAACCTGGGCCGAGTTCCTGACCGTCTGCCAGACCCTTAAGGGCAAGGGCCTCGAGGCCCCCCTGGCCCTGGGCGAGAACTGGACGCAACAGCACCTGTGGGAGTCGGTGGCCCTAGGCGTGCTGGGCGCCGCCGACTACGCCAACCTCTGGACCGGCAAGCTGCGCTTCAACGACCCCAAAGCAGTCGCGGTGTGGAACACCTTTGGCCGGGTGCTGGACTGCGCCAACAAGGACGCCTCGGGCCTGAGCTGGCAGCAGGCTGTAGACCGGGTGCTCGAGGGCCAGGCCGCCTTCAACATCATGGGCGACTGGGCCGCTGGCTACATGACCACCACCAAGGGCCTCAAACCCGGCGAAGGCTTCGGTTGGGCCCCTGCCCCCGGCACCGCCGGCGTGTTCATGATGCTCTCCGACTCCTTCGGCCTGCCCAAAGGCGTGAAGAACCGCACCAACGTGCTCAACTGGCTGCGGCTTCTGGGCTCTAAAGAGGGCCAGGATACCTTCAACCCGCTCAAGGGCTCCATTGCCGCCCGCACCGACTCCGACCCCAGCAAGTACAACGCCTACTTGCAGTCGGCCATGCGCGACTGGAAGTCCAACCGCATCGTAGGCTCGCTGGTGCACGGCGCGGTGGCCCCCGAGTCCTTCATGAGCCAGTTTGGCACCGTGATGGAAATCTACCTCTCGAGCCGCAACGCCCAGGCCGCGGCCAACGCCGCCCAGGCCATCGCCACCCAGGTGCGTCTGGGTCAGTAAGCTTCACCGGGGCAGGCCTCGAGGCCTGCCCCTTCTTTTCCAAGAGCCATATTTTTAGGCAAACAAACCAAGAACCGGGATTTTTTCTTCAAACGCAGTACCCGCCCCAGAGGTGAAGATGCGCTGGTTCAACAACAAAGATACCCTGTACGGCTTCCTGGTCATCCTGCCCTCGCTGGTGCTGCTGGGCATTTTCGTATACGGCTTTATCTTTCAAACTTTTTATACCTCCCTCACCGACTGGGGCAAAGACCCAGCCCAGGCCCTCTCGGCCAACCCGCAGATTCGCTTCATCGGCTTTGAAAACTACCGCGAACTCTTTACGGGTCTGGTGGATTCCCGCTTCCGCCAGGACTTGGTCAACACCTTTTTCTTCACGGTGTTTTTTATCCTGGGCTGCCTGAGCGTGGGCCTGGGGCTGGCCATCGTGCTCGACCGAAGCCCCCGGGGCGAGGGGTTTTTCCGCACCATCTTTTTGTTCCCCATGTCGCTCTCGTTCATCGTCACCGGCACCATCTGGCGCTGGATGCTACAGCCACAGGGCGGTGTCAATCAGCTTCCCACCCTGGTAGGGCTGCCCAAGGGCGAGTTTGCCTGGCTGACCAGCCGCGAGCAAATCTGGCAGGTGAGCTGGAACGACCTGCCCTTCATCACCGCCCTGGTGGTGAGCGCCGTGCTGATTTTTATCGCCATTACAGCCTTTAGAGGGGGTGAGCGGCGGCGGGGTTACATCGCCTCCGGCTCGGCAGCCCTGCTGCTCTTGTGGGCCTTCACCCTGGGCCGTAGCCTGCAACCCCTCCCCTACGACGAACCCCACGGCTTCAACCTGGCCTTTATCGGCATCATTCTGGCCGCGGTCTGGCAGATGTCGGGCTACACCATGGCCCTCTACCTGGCCGGGCTGCGCGGCATCCCCGAGGAGCTGCGCGAGGCCGCGCGGGTGGATGGGGCCTCGGAGTGGCAGCTCTACCAGCGCGTGATCTTCCCGCTGCTGGCCCCCATCACCCTCTCGGCCATGATTATCCTGGGCCACATCTCCCTCAAAATCTTCGACCTGATCTTTGCCATGGCCGGGGCCGACAACGCCCCCACCGACGTGCCAGCCCTGCTCATGTACCTGACCACCTTCCGGGCCAACCAGATAGCTAAAGGCGCGGCCATCGGCATGATTCTGCTGCTGCTGGTAGCCGCCGTGATTGTGCCCTACCTGTACAGCCAGCTCAAAAGCGAGGTGCGGCGATGATTGGGCGCATCCTGCAATACACAATTCTCTTTATCGCTACGCTGTTTTTCCTGCTGCCGGTGTATTTGGTCATCGTCACCGCGTTCAAGGAGCCCTCGGCCATCACCCTGAGCAGCACCTGGCAGCTACCGCAGGTCTGGTACTGGGAGAGCTTTGCCCAGGCCTGGACGGCCTTTGCACCCAAGCTACAGAACAGCTTCTTCCTCACCATCACCGCCACCATCCTCTCGGCCCTGCTGGGTTCCTTGAACGGCTACGTGCTGGCCAAATGGAAGTTCCCCGGGGCCAACATCGTCTTCCCGCTGATGCTCTTTGGGATGTTTATTCCCTATCAGGCGGTGCTGATTCCCCTGTTCCAGTTTGTGCGCGAAATTGGGCTGGGCGGCAGCCTGTGGGGCCTGATTCTAGTGCACGTGGTGTACGGCCTGCCCATCACCACCCTGATCTTCCGCAACTACTACGCCGAAATCCCCGACGAGATGATCGAGGCCGGGCGCATCGACGGCGCGGGGTTCTTTGGTATCTACAGCCGCATCGTGTTTCCGCTCTCGGTGCCGGGGTTTGTGGTGGTGATCATCTGGCAGTTTACGCAGATCTGGAACGAGTTTTTGTTCGCCGTAACCCTGGTGAGCAGCCCCGCCAACCAGCCCATCACGGTGGCGCTGGCCCAGCTTGCGGGGGGCGAGGCGGTCAAGTGGAACCTGCCGATGGCCGGCGCCTTGCTGGCGGCCCTGCCCACTTTGCTGGTGTACATCTTCCTGGGCCGCTACTTCATCCGGGGGCTTTTGGCGGGGTCGGTGAAGGGGTAGGACAGCCAGGCTTTAGGGTTTGCCCAAGGCGCTCAGGAGCAGCCTGGGTACGTCCTTTGCCACACGTGTCATCCGCTGCGCCGAAACTCAACCGAAGGCCTACCCTCAAGAAGTCCTGCAACGGAGATATCTTCGTCGATTCTGGGCCAGTGAATGCCCTCCCCATTACCGAGCAACTCATACTCGGCACGCTCCTGCGGATCGGCTTTTGCCAGGCGGGGAAACCAGACGATGGGCACAGCCAAACGTCGGCCGTCCGATAGTGTGACGATAAGTTCGTCCTCGGTGCACTCGACTGCACTGGCAAGAATAGGTTTAGCGGCTAAAGAACTCATTCCATGCCTCCTCAAACACTTCCTTGTTTTCTTCTACAAGCTTGAGCAGCTTCGATAGCTCCTGCGCAGAAAAGCCGCTACTGCTCGCATATGCCACGGGTTTAAGCCAAAACTTTGCCAAAGCGCGGTCTCGCTGAACATGGATATGTGCAGGCTCCTCATTCTCGTTGGCATAGAAGAAAAAACGATACGGGCCGATACGCAAAACCGTAGGCACATATTTATCTTAGCGCCTGGCGCGTGGTTATACCGCAACGGCGGACGTTGACAGTCAAGGAACAATTTAGCTTTCCCTTTTCTGAGCTTAGTGTGATACGCATTCCGGCAGTATCCTTCACTTTTGAAAGCCCAAACGATACTGCCGGAATACACTCCTACTCCCTTCGGTCGGCTCGAACCCTTCGCCTTTGATGACACCCAAAGGTGAAGGGTTCAATCGGAACCGGTATGAGAAGCCATTCGGATTCGTCTTCTAGGCGACAACATCGAATAGTCTGGCTTGTTTTTGTTCGCTTTTGGTTTTTCGCGAGTGCCTTGGCAAGTAGGGCTGAATCAAGTTCAGCCCGCTTTTTCCTGGCTCGAGCCGTACAACCCATCGGCCAGCGCGGTGATTTCCGAGCCCAGCGCCAGACGTTCCAGCCATGCAGCTGGGATTCCTTGAACGCCGTAGTAGGCCCCTGCCACCTGCCCGCATACCGCGGCGGTGGTGTCGGCATCCTCGCCCAGGTTGGCCGCCGCCAAGACTGCCTCGGCAAAGCTGTCGGTATGCGCAAAGCACCACAAGGCCGCCTCGAGGCTCTCGACCACATATCCGGTGCCGCGAAGCGCCTCCCTGGGTTTCTCGAGGTATGCCCCCTGGGCAATGGCCACAATCTTCTCCGCTCCGGTAAAGGTGTTGCTGTCGGCCAGCACCACTTCGTCCTTGGGCCTGCCCAAAAGCGCCCGGCAGATGATGCGGGCCAGCAGCCGGCAGGCATCGAGGCACTCGGCGGCCCCGTGGGTGGTTCGGGCGCTCTCGGCCGCGTAGTGCTCTGCTGCCTGTAGGTTCGGGAAATAGAACATGGGCACCGGGGCCAGCCGCATGATGCAGCCGTTGCCCGCGGTGCGTGGGTGGCTCGAGCCCGCATAGGGGTCTTTGGTTTGTCGAAACCTGTCCAGGGCGGTACGGACGGTTGTACCGATATCAAAACAGCTTCCCGTGCTGCTCAGGTAGCCGGTTTCCTGCCACAGACAGTACCGGTTCATCTGGTCGAGGGCATCGAACCCACCGCACTCCTTCAGGCTGGTAGCCAGGCACAGCGCCATTGAGGTGTCGTCAGTCCACTGGCCGGGAAGAAGGTGATGGGGGCCCCCGCCCACCATATCGGTGAGCGGCTCGAAGCTACCTCGAGGGCAAAACTCCACCGCCGCCCCCACCGCATCGCCCACCGCAAGACCCAGGAGGCAGCCCCGGAAGCGATCCTTTAGGTTCACAATCTAAGCCCTACTTTGGCTGGTTCATAGAAACGATGGTTCCCTGGGCCAGCGCACACAGAATTTCTCTATCATCCGCAACCACAAACACCTGGCACTGGCAAACCGCCTGGCTTTTGCCGGCGTGCACCAGGTTGGCGCGGGCCACCAGGGCCTGACCCTTGGCCGGACGGATGTAGTTGATTTTGTACTCGGAGGTGACCACCGCGGGGCCCAGCGCCGCACCTCCGACAAAGGTGAGGGCGTTGTCGGCCGCGTACGAGATCACCCCACCATGAACAAAGCCGTGTTGCTGCTGTAGCTGGTCGGTTATTGGTATGCGTAGCTCAACAGCGTCTGGCCCAAACGATGTGATCTGCGCGTTAAGTAGTAGGCTAAATGGTTGTGAGCGGAGTACAGCCTGGGCGGCTTCGAGTGTGGGTTCCATAGGCTTACAGCAGGTCTTTTGACGCTCTCATTATATGCTGAAGGCCACGGCAGAACAAAACCCCCGGCTTGGTCGCTTGAAGATTATTTGGCATTGACCCAAGAACGCAGCGGGACGATATACTCTGGCTACTCGTTATGGTCGGCTATGTCGTGAATCGTCTGCTTGCCGCCATCCCCACCCTGCTGGGCGTGGCCATCATCACCTTCTTGCTCATGCGGGCCGTGCCGGGCGATGTGGTAACGCAGTTGGTGGGCCTCGAGGCCAACGTCAGCCCCGAGCGCATGGCCGAGCTGCGCCGCCTGTTTGGGCTCGACCTGCCGCTGCACGTGCAGTTTGGACAGTGGCTGGGGGCCGTGCTCCAGGGCGATCTTGGCAGCAGCCTGCGCACCGGGCGCGAGGTGGCCCAGGATCTGGCCCTGCGCTTTCCGGTCACCCTCCAGCTCACCCTGATGGGCCTTTTCACCGCCCTGCTGATTGCCGTGCCGCTGGGCGTGCTGGCGGCCATCCGGCGGGGCGGGTTTGTGGATTACTTCGCCTCGCTCTTTGCCATTCTGGGCCTCTCGGTGCCGGGGTTCTTTCTGGCCTTGCTGCTCATTTTGCTCTTTGCCTTGGCTTTGGGCTGGCTGCCCCCCGCCGGGTTTGTGCCCCTGACCGAAAACCCCCTGGAAAACCTCCGGCACATGCTGTTGCCGGCCCTCTCGTTGGGCCTGATTCTGGCCGGGGCGGTGACCCGGATTCTGCGTAGCTCCATGCTCGAGGTGCTCTCGCGCGACTATATCCGCACCGCGCGGGCCAAAGGGCTGGCCGAGCGGGTGGTGATCTTCCGCCATGCCCTGCGCAACGCCCTGATTCCGGTGGTCACGGTAATTGGCATCCAGTTCGGCTCGCTGCTGGGCGGGGCCGTGATCATCGAGCAGGTCTTCAGCCTGCCCGGGGTGGGGCGCTTTGCCCTCGAGGGCATCAACCTGCGCGACTACCCGGTGGTGCAGGGCACGGTGCTGTTTGTAGC
>Ga0101943_1001253_pt1 | contig 24012 bp, 22 predicted proteins | sample DewCreD2012metaG_5_FD_75244 | JGI IMG/M metagenome (GOLD analysis project Ga0101943, IMG submission 75244) | Hot spring sediment bacterial and archeal communities from British Columbia, Canada, to study Microbial Dark Matter (Phase II) - Dewar... ... | reverse complement strand
CTCTCTTGAGTCTGTATCTTCTGAAGATATGCCATGATTGTATGGATGGGTCAATAAGTAATTGGGCTAATGTAAGAACTTTTGTATTGGTTATGTAGGAGAGTATAAAGATGGCTGCTATATGGATGTCTGTGAGTTTAGGCTTTCTGCCTGCTTTTGGTTTTGGCACATTAAGGAATGGAAAGGCATTTTCAAGGTCTTTGAGGATTTGTTGGTAGATGCGTAGGTAAGGTGGTATAATTTCCATGATAAAAACCTCCGATGATTTTTAGGGCTACTATTATAGTAGCCCTGCTGTCTTTTTATTGATATGGAAAGTTTGGCTTAAAGGGAATTTCTCACCCAGCGTATTATATGAGTTTATAATTTTAGCTTAAGAATGCATGATTTTCCCTCCCAGTGGTGGGCCAAGGCAGAAGAAAAGGTATTCAACTTACCAAAGGCAAAGGAAGCCTTAGAGAAGCTCCTTAGTCTCCATTCAAACCCACAGAGCCTTATAGACTACCTTAACGAAAGGAGGTTTATACTGCTCCTTGAGCTCCTTGACAGGTCCGAGTGTATAAAGAAGTTTCTTATAAACCACCCGGAGGACTTTCAAAATACCATACCTGGCCTTTGGTATGTTTTCAAGGACAAAAAGGCTTACTTAAAGGAACTAAAAGAGCTTGTGCATGATGGCATGTCCGATGAGGAGTTTTCAAAGGCCCTGGCCTACTACAGGCACAGGGAGCTTATGAGGATAATGTCAAAGGAGATCCTTGGCACAGCCAAGCTTGAAGACATCCTTTATGAATACTCCCAGCTTCCCGATGCCATGCTGGAGCTGTGTTATGAGAGGGCCTATAAGGAAATGGTGGAAAAATATGGAGAGCCTGTAGGTGAGAATGGAAAACCAGCCACAGGATGCATAATAGCACTTGGAAAGCTTGGAAGCTATGAGCTAAACTACTACTCAGACATAGACATAATGTTTTTGCACTCCACCGATAAGGGCCAAGCTGGCAAGCTAAACCTAAACGAGTTTTTCTCAAAGGTCTTTCAAAAGGTTTTTAAGCTCATGACTCAGGTAACGCCAGAGGGAAAGCCCTATGAGGTGGATTTGGACCTAAGGCCCTTTGGAAAGTCCGGTCCCATAAGCATGTCCTTGAGAAGTGCAGAGCTCTATTATGAATCCTACGGGAGGACCTGGGAGAGGTTTGCCCTTTTGAGGGCAAGGTACTGCGCTGGGGATGAAGAGCTTTATAGAGCCTTTGAGAGGGAGGTTAAAGAGCCCTTTGTCTTTAGAAGGTCTGTAGACTACAGGATCATTGAAGAGATAAGGCTTATGAAGGCTCAGATAGCCAGCGAGGCAAAGAAAAAGTTACTAAACAAGCAAAACGTAAAGACGGGTGAAGGAGGTATAAGAGAAGTAGAGTTTGCCGTTCAGGCCCTTGTTATACTTCTTGGCGGAAAGTTCCCCTTTTTAAAAGAGAGCAACACCTTTAGGGCCATATGGAAGCTAAACCAAAAGGGTATTTTTTCCAATGAGGAGGCTCTTTTGCTAGAAAGGGCCTATGAATTTCTAAGACGCTTGGAGCATGCCATTCAGGTCTATGGATGTATTTCAACACAGAGCTTTTCGGACTCGGAAATAAAAAGGCTTGCAAAGGTCTTAAACATGAAGGAGGAGGAGTTTATAAAGGTATACAAGGAATACACAATAGGTGTAAGCCTTATCTTCTCTGGCATAATGCCCTCACAAGAGGAGGAAGAGCTACACCCCATTCAAAGGGCCCTGCTCAATGAGGACATAGAAGAGGCAAAGGAGATTTTAAAAAGCCTTGGATTTAGAGAACCAGTAAGAGCCTATAACATACTTTCCAGCTACATAACAGGTAGGGAAGGCATCAAGCTATCCACACAAGAGAAACAAAGCTTTATAAAGCTACTTCCAAGGCTTGTAGAGAGCCTGTCCCAGACGCCAGACCCAGATGAAACACTTTCCAACTTTGACAAGTTCTTCTCAAACCCCACAGGTAGGAAGATAGTCCTAAGTCCAGCAAAGGAAGATGTAAACAAGACACTCTGTAGGATCTTTTCCCTTTCCTCTTACATCTCCACCCTCATAAGCAGGTATCCGGACCTGGTGGAGGATGTGCTAACTCTATATCAGGACTTTCCGGAGTTAGGGGACTTCAAAGAAGAGTTTGAAAAGTACAGAAGCACCCTTAGCCTTGGCCTGGAGGACCTATACAGAAGGTTCAAAAAGGTTTGGGAGATAAGGATAACCCTTGTTTACCTTGTAAAAAAGAATGAAAGGTATAAAAAGCTCTTTGAATTTTTCCAAAAGCTCTCCGAGCTTTCCGACTTTCTCCTTCAAAGGCTATGGGAAGACCTCAAGATAAAAGACATGCTTCTTATAGCCTTGGGCAAATACGGAAGCAGTGAACTAAACATAGGATCAGACCTTGACCTTGTCTTTGCATGCAGGTCAGCAGGCTTAGAAAACACAAAGAAGGCACAAGAGTTTATAGCCTTTTTGACAAAACACACATCAGAGGGCTACCTCTACAAGGTGGACTTTAGGCTCAGGCCCATGGGAAGGGCTGGTGAGATAGCACCTTCCATAGACTTTTACAGAGATTACTTCCAAACTCAGGCAAGGACTTGGGAAAGGATAGCTTGGACAAGGTGTAGGTATGTGGCGGGTGAAAAGAGTCTCATGGAGGAGTTTGAAGCCTTGCTAAAAGACTTTCTTTTTAACAAGCCTATCGGCGATAAGGAGAGGAAAGAGATAAGGGATATGAGGTTCGCTCTTGAGGGCAACGCTAAAAAGATGAAGGGATACATTGACCTTAAATTTTCACCGGGAGGGCTTATAGATGCGGAGTTTCTCATTCAATACTATATCCTACTGGAAAAGCTAAGAGAACCCTCCATGATCAAGGCCTGTGAAGCCCTTATGCAAAAATATAGCACACTAAAAGAGGTTTATGAAAACTACCTATTTTTGAGGCTTGTGGAGACAAGGCTTAGGCTCTCTAAGGAGTCTGCTGGCTCCTTGGTCTCTCCACAAGATATGAAAAGGCTTGCAAGCTCCTTGGGTATGCAAGGAGAGGAACTGGAAGAAAGGATAAGGGAGAGCATGAAAAGGTTAAGGGAGGTGTTCCTTGAGGTTTTTGATTAGACGCTCTTTAAGTTTCCTGCATTAGCTTAACTATGTATCTTGAATGATCAAAAGTTAGCTTGAATTTATCCATCATCTTCCCTCCCACCTCTGCTATAGGATACATAAACTCATTAACCAACTCACCATTTTTTGGAGGTGGATTTAATTGAAAGTCCCTTGCGTAATTAAAGGCTACCCAATGCACATCCCATCCACCAAACATAAAATCTCGTACCTTTTGAACTTTTAGATGGTTTAGGTCAAGCTCTTCCTCAAGTATAACCTTTCTCACGTCAGCAGGGTCTGCTGGTATCCATCTGCCTAAATAAAACTCCGCTCTACAATGCTGAGCCTTAGTAGCGTCTCCTTGAACTGAGGATATGCTTTTTGAAAGCTGAGAAGGAAGAACTCTTATACCGAATATCTCCCTAGCTGGAATACCAGAAGCCCTACAAAGTGCAACAAAAAGGGAGTTTATATCCGTGCATTTACCACCCAAATAACCGCTCTCTAACATACTTTTTACGTCTCCCACACCACAACCGAGGACCTTAGGATCTCTAAAGGTATTTTCCACAACCCAGTCATATATAGCCCTTGCCTTTTCAAGGTCAGTCTTTTTACCTTTTGTTATCCTATCCGCATGCTCCTTTACTATCCCGTCAATCTGTATATGCTCTGTAGGTTTTAAATACAAGGCTACTTCATCTGGTATTCTAAGGTTGTTTTTCGGTACCTTTTTCCAGTTTACCTTTTTCCTTTCCCAAATTTCAACGTTAAAACTAACGCGGATAAACTTTTTCTCAGAGGCATTATGAAATTCTACATACAGTATAGGAGCTTGATAGACATTATCTTTTGTAATAAGTACAGTTGAAGCATTGCTTTCTATTTCAAAATCATTTAACCTTTGATATTCTGTATTCATGGGCATGGGTATCCATAATCTTATCTTATCTTTATAAGGTAATTCAGCAAGATAGATAAGCTTTAGCTTTTTCCTTTGTTTAGCGCTAAAACTTATATTAAGAGGTATAAAACAGGAAGCTAAACAACAAAAAGATGCCTTTAAAAAGGCTCTTCTTTGCATATTATCACCTCCTAAGTTTACAATATATGGCTTTCTACAGATACTTACATTAGATTTTTTCAAACAATTCTATTTTTATTCTTTGAAAAAGTTGTATATCAGCCTACAAACTCTAAAGCCCTTAAAATCCTTTTAACTACCCTCTCCTTTGGTAAAACATCACAGAGTATATCCACACCTACGCCTTCAAGTTCTCCTGTAAGGCTTGCCCTCAGGGTATGCCATACATCCTTTGCCTTAACATTTAACTCTTTTTGTATCTCTTTGGCTATGGCCTTTACCCTTTCTGCGCTCAGGTCTGTGTCTTGTATTTTTTGTAGAAAGGCCTCAAGCACAGCCCTTGAAGTTTCATTTTCAAGCACGGACAAGGCTTCCTCCGAATAACTTAACTCTTCCACAAAGAAGGGCCTTAGCCTTTCCACCCCTTCCCTCAAGGTTTCGAAAGAGTCCCTTGTCTTTTCAAGCACCTTTTTTACATAGTCCCTTTCTGCCCTGTAACCAGCCTCCTCAATGAAGGGCATGAACTCATCCACAAGTCTATCAAGGGAAAGCACCTCCCTTATATAAACTCCATTCATCCACCTTAGCTTCTCCTTGCTAAAGACTGCCGGTGAGGAGTTCACATCCTCAAGCCTAAAAATCCTTATAAGCTCCTCCTTTGAAAAGATTTCCTTTCCTTCTTCTGGAGGGCTCCACCCCAAAAGACAAAGATAGTTAAACAAGGCCTCTGGAAGGTAGCCCTCTTCTCTATAATTTCTCACAGATACGGCACCGTGCCTTTTAGAGAGCTTGCTCCTATCCTCTCCAAGTATTACAGGAAGGTGGGCAAAGGCTGGCACCTTAAAGCCAAGGGCTTCGTAAATGAGTATCTGCTTTGGTGTGTTTGGTATGTGATCCTCACCCCTTATCACATGGGTCACGCCCATTAAAGCATCGTCTATTACCACCACAAAGTTGTAGGTAGGAGTCCCATCGCTACGCACTATTACAAAGTCCCCAAAGTCATCCACGTTTATGGCTATGTGTCCCTTTATTAGGTCCTCAAAGACTACCACCCTGCCGTCCGGCACCTTGAACCTAATGGTGTATGGCTTTCCAGACCTTTTGAACTCCTCCACCTCCTCCTTGCTTAAGGCTCTGCACTTGCCAGAATATCTGTAAGGAACACCTTTCTCTTCCGCTTTTTTCCTCTCCTCTTCCAACTCCTCTACCGTGCAAAAGCATGGGTAGGCATGCCCGCTGTCCAAAAGCCTTTGGGTATATTCTCTGTATATTTCAAACCGCTCCGACTGGCGGTAAAACTCGTCCCACTCAAGGCCAAGCCATTTTAGGTCCTCAAGGAGCATCTCCTCAAACTCTTTTGTAGAACGTTCTCTGTCCGTGTCTTCTACCCTTAGGATAAACTTACCACCCATATGCCTTGCAAAAAGGTAGCTAAAAATGGCCGTTCTGGCGTTGCCAAGGTGCAGATAACCCGTTGGACTTGGAGCAAAGCGTGAAACTATCATGACTGTAATATTATAAGGCGATAAATACATAGTGTGGCAAGATAAAGTATTGTAAGAATGTTAGAGCCTTGGCAAGGGATTTTTCTGCCAACATATTATGGTTATGACTGGCATACTTATACCTTTTGTATCAATTTTTATGAGATTTTATACATAAGCAAGGCTTTTTCTTCACCAAGTGTGTAAAAGGTTTGGTATAATCTTTAAGCATGGAGTATGCCTTTTTTGAAGGAAAATTTGTTCCAATAGAAGAGGCCAAGATAAACATCAAGACTAATTCCTTACATTATGGCACAGCCGTATTTGAAGGCATTAGGGCTTACTGGAACGAGGATAAAAAGCAGCTCTATCTTCTTTTTGCAAAGGAACATTACCAAAGGCTTTTGAGAAATTGCAAGGCCATGTTTATGGAACTTCCCTACACAGCGGAAGACCTGGTCAACATAACTGTAGAGCTGTTAAGGAAAAATGAAGTAAAAGAGGATGTTTATATAAGGCCAATTGCCTATTTTAAGGACCTAAAGCTAACACCTAAGCTAATAGATTATACGCCAGAGATAGCCATATATACATACAATTTTGGTAGGTACTTGGACACTTCCAAAGGTATAAGGGTTAAGGTTTCCTCTTGGAGGAGGAATGACGATAATTCCATACCCTCAAGATGGAAGGTGGCAGGGGCCTATGTCAACAGCGCCTTGGCAAAGACAGAAGCAATTATGTCTGGCTACGATGAGGCTATTATGCTAAACCAACATGGCTTTGTGGCTGAAGGCTCTGGAGAGAACATATTCCTTATAAGGGACGGCAAGGCCATAACTCCTTCCTATTCGGAGCATATACTGGAAGGCATCACAAGGTCTGCGGTAAAGAAGCTTTTGAAAAACGAGCTTGTAATAGAGGTAGAAGAAAGGCCAGTGGCCCGCAGCGAGCTCTACGTGGCGGATGAGATATTTATGACTGGTACGGCTGCAGAGGTGACACCAGTGGTAGAGGTGGACAACAGGAAGATAGGGAAGGGAGAGATAGGACCCATTACCAAAGAGCTACAAGACATATACTTCCGAGCGGTAAGGGGCATGATAGACAGATATTTAGTCTGGCTTACACCAGTTTATGAAAAGTGAAAAGTTAGACCTTTTTAAGGATATTGCCTACAAAGTCTTAAGTATTAATAGGCTAACTGGTACAGATGGACATAAAAAAGCACATAAGTTAATAGAATCCTTTTTTGAACAGCTTTCTTGCCCTTATGAAAAAGAAACTTTTGGGGTAAACATGTATATACCCAAAGAAGCTTGGATAGAAGCAGAGGGAGAAAGAATAGACTGCGTAGCTTACATAGGAAGCAAGGAAATGGAAAGGGAAGCCTATGTAAAAAGGGATTATTGGGAGGGTGATATAGCGCTCATACCAGACCTCACGAGAGACAAAGCCATTGAAGCTCAAAAAAGGGGAGCCATTGCCATTTTAACCTATAGGGAAGAGGCTGTGGACGGCTATGTTTATGGAGGTTATATGGGAGTTGATATACCCATACTTAGCCTTCAAAGGGATCATGTAAAAAAGATAGAAGACTATAGGATAAAGCTTTTTGTAAAGTCTAAGGAAGAAACAGTGCAAGGGCAAAACTGGATTATGGAAATAGGTAGGGGTCCAGTGATATATCTTATAGCCCATATGGATACAGTGCATAGCGTTTACGGGGCTATGGATAATGGTGTGGCTTTTCTTTTCTTGCTTTTTTTATATGAAGAACTGAGAGAACGCTACAATACTCCTTACAGGCTTAGGTTTCTCATAAGCGACGCAAGGGAGCTGGGCTTGGAGGGTGTAAGGCACCATTTAAAAAAGGAGCCAAGGCATGTTTATTATTGTATAAACCTTGAGGGTATAGGCTGGTACAATCCTTGTGTAATATATGAAGACTCGGGTGGGTATAACGGAGAGAGGATAAACCAGCTCTTCTACAAGCATGTGGAGGACCTAAAAATGCCCATTGAATTCCGAAGGGCCAAAGATTTGGATGGAGACCATATACCATTTAAAGAGAAAGGCGTGCAAAGCCTTTTCCTTACCTCTCACCCCTTTACCCTAAGGCACACCCAATACGACAATTACGATGCCATAAATTGGGATATGGTGGTTATGTGGTATGAGGTTATACTATCCTTTCTTAGGAGGTTTCATAAGCTATGAAAACTCTGATTCTTTTTCTTTTCTTAATATGTTTTTCTTTTTCCCAATCCTTTGAAGAGTTTGAGAAAAGACTGGATAGCATAAAAAGCATAAAGGTTGCTTTTGTTCAAAAGGTACAGTATCCGTGGCAGTCCAAAGCGGATGTATCAAAGGGCATTTTCTATGCCCAAAGGGGTGGTAGGTTTAGAATAGAATACCAACATCCAGAAAAGACCCTTATAGTCTCTGATAGTATTAAGATATTGGTCTATTCTCCTAAAGACAAAACAGCCTTTGTTGATAACCTGGATAGAAATAATTCACCAGTTATTGAGGCACTATTTTTGGTATCAAGGCCTATTGCGGAGGTTTTCCAACTTTTGGGTGAGGTGGAAAAGGCGGAGGGAAAGGTGTTTATTCTAAAACCAAAGGTAAAGGATGAATACTTTTCAAAGGTTTTTGTGGAAGTTTCACAAAGGGGTGATATAAAAAGTATAAAAGTGGAGGAAAAGGAAGGTATAAGTACCACAGTAGAGTTTGTAAGAGTATCTTTTAACTTTACACCTTCGGAGGACCTATTTAGGGTAAAGGTTCCAGAGGGGACCAAAGTCCTAAAACCATGAGAATACGTAGGGCGGAAAATGGAGACATAAAAGACCTTGTTGAGGTCTATTTGCAAGGTTACAAAGGCTTAGAAGAGTATTCTTACACCCATTCCGAGGATGTACAAGCTTATTTAAACTGGCTCTTTAGGAGGGATGTGGCTGGTATATGGGTGGCTGAAGAAGACGGTAAAATAGTGGGCTTTGTGGCAAGCGATGGCAACTGGTTTAGCAAGAGAGAAGGGAAGGTGGTAGGAGCCATCCACGAGCTTGTAATTCTTCCAGAATATAGAAACAAGGGTATAGGTAAGGCACTTGTGGAAAAGGTTATTGAGTACTTTAAAAGCAGGGGGCTTGATACAGCAGAGCTTTGGGTGGGAGATAAAAACACACAAGCGCTTGAGTTTTACAAAAGCTTGGGCTTTGAAGAAAGGGATAGGTTTAACTACTGGATTAGAATGACAAAGCCTTTGAACTAAGCCTCTCCCTAAGCCTGCATATGGAACAAACTTCGGAGCTGGTTGGCTCACCACATACCTTACAGGGATTTAGCTGGGCCTTATCCTGTTGAAGTATAGGATGCATCCTTCTTAGAAAGTCCATATAGAACCTCAGCTTGGTGCCTGGGCTTTTTTCTTCTATCTCAGAGAGTATTCTTTTGTACTCAATGGAACTGGCGCCTTCGGAAAAGGGGCATTCCTCTTCCACAAACTCAATACCAGACAGAAAGGCATAAAGGGCATTCTCTTTTTCTGTGAATTTAAACAAAGGCTTTACCTTACGTACAAAGCCTTCACCTTCCAAAAGCACAGGGAACTGCCTTGAAAGGTAGTCCATATTCCAGCTTAGCACGTTAGAAAACAAGGTGGCGCTCTCGTCGTCCAGATTATGGCCTGTGGCTACCACGCTATAACCTTCCTTTTTGGCCACATGGTTCATATAGTACCTCTTTATCTGACCGCAAAAGGAGCAGGCTGGCCTCTTTTCCTTTTCCCTTATCTCTGGTATGGTGGCGATCTCCTTGCTTAATTCAACCACATGAAGCTTTAAGGACCTTTCCCTGGCAAACTTTTCACATACTTCCCTAGAACGCCTTGAATAGTCCCCTATGCCAAGGTCTATATAAAGGCCACCGGCCTCATAGCCAAGCCTGTGTAAGGCATCCCACAGAGAAAGGCTATCTTTTCCACCAGATACGGCCACAAGCACTCTATCTCCCTTCCCAAACATCCTAAATTCTTTTATAGTCTCCTGCACCCTCTTTAAATACCACTCAAGATAATGTTCTTTACAAAAGGCTATCCTGTACTGTCTTAGATAAACTACAGCCTTTTGACCACATTTATAGCATCTTCTCATAGGTTATTAAATATATACGATTGGCAGGAAATTAAGGAAGGGATGCATTGTATATAACAAGTAATGACAGAATTGTACCATAGCGTATATATCCACTCTATAGAACCTGTTGCAATTTTATAGAAATATTTGGAGCAAAGACTAATCTGGGAAAAATAACCAAGTAAGCATCTGCAATAGATGTTGCTACTTTGTTAAAAATTAATTATGCAGTTAGAGAATGGGCCTTTCATTGGCCACTATTTATACTGGAAATTACAAATTGTTACTGAAAAGGGAACTTTTACCAAGCTATATATTGCATTATAATACCATGCATGAGAAAGTTTGTTTTTAAGCTTTTAATACTTGTAGGCCTTTTTAGTCTTTCCTATGCCCAGCAGGCAAACACCTTCCTTACACCAGAGAGGGCAAACGCCCGCATAAACGCCAGCGTGCATATAGCAAAACTGCTCAAGGATATGGGCTATAACCGCATAGCGGTGGTGTATATGGAAAGTGCAGACCTTTGTGCCCTCTTTGCCGCCTCCTTGGTGGCATCTCTAAAGAGCCTTGGAGTGGAAGCCTACTATGTAAAGGGTGGCGAAGGTCTGGAAAACAGACTAAAGCTTATACAGCCTTTTCATGTCTACATGGCCTACTACGGAGAGAGGCCACATGAAGAGGTACAATCCCAGTTTAACCAAGACCTACGAAGGGTGCTTCTCTACGATAAAAAGCCAAGCCTCATACTTCAGGCTCCACTGCTCGGTTTTGGTTTTATAAGCGGTCTGCTGGCCGATGAAGAGCTATCTTCCAAGCTTGAAAACCTCCCCATGCTAAGCTTTGTCTTTGAGGAAGGCAAGCTAAAGCCCGCAAGGGTTCTCATTAAGGATTTTGAAGTAAAGGTTTCCGTTTTTGAGCCAAAGCCCTCTGAAAGCAAGCCCACCAAAACCCAAAGAAGAAAGAAGTGAAACTCCTTATACTTCTTACCCTCTTATCTCTTTCCTTTTCTCAGGAGAGGCTCTTTTACCTTATGGGTACCTACGCCCTTATAGAACTTCCAGAGGGCAAAGAATACCAAGCCTATAGGTATATGAAAAGCCTTGAAGAGAAGCTCTCAGATTATATGGAAGATTCGGAGGTGTCAAGGATAAATAAGAGTGCTGGTGTAGGCTGTGAAAAGGCTTCAGAAGAAACCCTTGAGGTGGTTCAAAAAGCCCTTGAAATCTCTAAAAGGACCTATGGCTTTTTTGATATAATGGTTGGTGCATACACCATAAACTACAAAAGGAAAGGACTTATAGGTGAAGAGGAGGCAAAGAGGCTTATAGACTACAAAAAGGTAAGCATAGAGGGAGCTAAGGTTTGTCTTTTGGAAAAGGGTATGGCCATAGACCTTGGTGGCATAGGCAAGGGCTATGCGGTGCAGAAGGCCTACGAAAGGCTCAAAACACCTTGGGGCTTTATCTCCATAGCAGGAGACCTAAGGGTATGGGGCCACAAAAGGCTCCTTGCCATTTTTAATCCCATAAACAATACATTACTGGCCGAAGGCTACAACTCAAAGGACCTGTGCCTTTCCACTGGAGGCAACTACCTTAGAAAACACATAATAGGAAAGGAAAACAGCCTTCTTCAGGCAACGGTGGCATACCACGATTGCACCATAACGGATGCTTTAGAGACAGCCCTATTGGCAATGGAGGATGAAAGCAGGGAAAGGTTTATAAAGGAAAACCCACATATAGGTGTGTTTTTGCTTTTTAAGGATGGAAGCCTTTTTATAAACAGGGCCTTTATGGAATACTTTGAAAGCCTTAAGATATACCCAGCAAGTCCTTAAAAAGCTCCTCATACTTATCCACAGTCCTTTCTATGGAATATTGCTGTGCCGTCTCTATGGCTCTCTTTGAAAGTCTTTCCCTTTCCTCCTCCGAAAGGTCAAGGGCCCTTTTTAACCTATCCACAAAGCCCTCAAGGTCTCCCACATCTACCGCAAAGCCATTTTCTCCATCCTTCAAGTAATCCCTTATACCACCCGCAAGAGTGGATATGACCACCTTACCGCAAGCCATAGCTTGAAGTAGGGCTCCAGCAATACCCTCAAAGTAGGAGGAAAAGACAAAGTAATCCGCCATGTTGAGGAGTTCTGGCACATCCTCTCTAAAGCCAAGGCCTATAAGCCTTTCACCAAGGCCGTACCTTTGGGCATACTTGGGCGCTTCTTTGTCTGTATTTATGCCTACCAGAAGGAGAAGGCACTGCGGGCAGTTTAGCCTACGAAAGGCTTCTATAAGAAAAGGCTGGCCCTTATGTTGTGGGTTCCAGTTAGCCACGTTTATAAAGACCTTTTTGTTTGGGTCTATACCAAGCTCCCTTCTCTTTGCCAAAGCCATCTCCTTACCCATAGGCTTGAACCTACTAAGGTCAAGACCGCTTGGTATATAAACCAGCTTCTCTGGAAAAAAGCCATCTTCTTTTAACCTTTCAAAGGTTGCCCTATCAACCACCACTATCCTATCCGCAAAAGAATACTTGAAAAGCTTGGAAAAAAAGTTGGACCCTCTTCCAGTCCTTTTGTAGGCCACAAGCTTTGGCTTAGTTTTAAGAAAACTCATGGCAGTCCTTACAAAATCAAGGGCATGTGGAGAATTGGCTATCACTATGTCAAAGTTCTCCTCTCTCATTATCTTCCAAAGCCTGTAGTAGTTAAAAGGGTGAAACCTTGAGAGTTTATTATGGTTCTCAAAAAAATGAAGCTTTACATCATAACCCTTTAACTTGCTTACCATAAGGTCATACTGGAAGGAGAGGGCCATATGAACCCTAAAGCCCCTTTTGGATAGCTCCCTTGTTATGAGGTAGGTCTGCTCCTTTGTGCCGCCCCAACCTACACCGTCCACCACTTGCAGTAGCTTAACCATCCACCTTCTTTTTGACCACCAAAGAGGCCACTGCGGATACAAAGATGGCACTACCAATCAAAAGTAAGGAGACCTCTACGGGTATCTTATAAAAGTCTGAGAGGATCATCTTTACACCGATAAAGCCAAGGATAAAGGAAAGGCCGTAGTGTAAGTAGTGGAAAAGGGGCAGGACGCCTGCGGCGGCAAAGTAAAGAGATCTAAGGCCCAATATGGCAAATATGTTGGAAGTGTATACCACAAATGGATCCCTTGATACGGCTATTATAGCGGGCACTGAGTCTATGGCAAACATAATATCTGAGCTTTCTACAAAGAGAAGGGCAAGGAACATAGGCGTGGCGTAAATCCCTTTACCTTCTCTTATAAAAAACCTGCCATCTCCATTATGCGGTCTTAGTGGTATAAGCCTTTTGGCTATTCTATAAACAAGGGTCTGTTCTGGATGGAACTCTTTTTCTTCCGTGGTTAACAGCTTTATGGCCGAGATTATAAGCACTGCTCCAAAGACATATATGATCCAGTGAAAGTGCTTTATCAATTCCAGCCCAGCAAAGATAAAGATGGCTCTAAAGACGATGGCACCCAAAACACCCCAAAAGAGGACCTTATGTCTATACTCTTCCGGTATTTTAAAGTAGGAAAAGATAAGTATAAAGACAAAGATGTTATCAAGGCTTAAGGACTTCTCAAGGAGGTAGCCGGTAAGGTATTCTACCGTTCTGTCATAGCCCCTTGTATAATACACAAAGCCTGCAAAGGCAAGCCCAAGAGCTATCCAAAAAGCAGAAAGCCACAGAGATTCCTTTATGGATATTTTATGAGGATGTCTATGAAATACAAAAAGGTCCAAAAAGAGGGCGACAAGCACCACAGTTCCAAAGACAAGCCAGCTTAGCTCCATGCTCTCAATTATACCAAACTACTCTTTATAAAGTCTATGACCCTTACTGGCAATGGGTCCTGCCCATATAGCTCCGCCAAGTAAAGGCTTGTCCAATCGCCAAGATAGGTAAGATAAAGAAGTCTTTCCATTAAATTCTGCCCTTCTCCTTCTATAACCTTTAGAACCACTCCCAGCTCTTTAAAGATGGATTCTGTTATTTCAACCCTTTTTATCACCCTTGGATGGTCCTGTGGGTCATAAAGTAAAAGGAAGCTACATAAGTTCCTTATCTGCGGGTTGTCCAAGCCCACCACTTCGTTGTGGTGCATTTCTGGAAGGTAGGCATTATAACAGAGGGTTTTTGAATTTTCGTTTATCTGGGTCTTCCACCGTAAGGCTACAGTTTCTGTAAGTGGTGTGCCATAAACCACGGGAAGGTAAGAAAAGAGGGACTGGGCTATACTTTTTGCCTCCGACCTTATCTTTTCCTTATGAAGTGTAAGATGTTTTCCTATACTCTCCACATCCTCTCCCATTCCAAAAAGGCACATAAGGGCGGAAAGCATAAAGCCAAGTGCATACCTTGGAGCGTATCCTGTGGGTAAAGGAATATGCATTAGGCCTTCTCTTTGGGCTATTTCCTTTATCTTTCCCCCAGAGCTTACACATATAGGTTTTATACCTCTTTTAAGAGCCTCCTCAAGTACGCTTATGGTTTCTTCTGTGTTGCCGCTGTAGCTTGTACAAACCAACAGCCAGCCTTCTTTAACAAAGGGTGGAAGATCATAACCCCTTAAGGAAAGCACGGGCCTGTTTGTTTTTAAAAAGGTTTTTATAAAATCTCCCACTATGCCAGACCCTCCCATACCGCTAAAGACCACACCTTCGAAGCCATCTGGGTTTATAGCCTTAATCTCAACAACTTTAAACTGTTCGGGAAAACCTTCCAACATATCCAAGGCATCCATCTTTGACCCCCTTTAATTATTTTGCTAAAATTATAACCTTAAACTAAGATGGTAAGCGTAATAATTCCACTTTACAACGGTGAGAAGTTTATTAGAAAAACTATACAATCTATTTTAAATCAAACCTATAAGGATGTGGAAATTATTATAGTGGATGACTGTTCTACGGATAATTCTAAGGAAGTCATATTTAATGAATTTGGTGGTCTTATAGGTAAAAAGATAATTTACGTGAGAAATCAAGAGAATATGGAAAGGTCTTATACTAGGAATAGAGGCTTTGAAGTTAGCAAAGGAGAGTATGTTTTCTTTTTGGATGCAGACGATGAATGGGAAGAAGACTACATTGAAAGCTCTTTAAAAGAGCTTGAAAAATATCATATTGTATATTCTGTGCCAAGAACTTTTATAGACCAGGACTCAAAGGTAATTAGAGTATCAAAGAAAAGGATTCCAGAGGACGTTGGGAAGTTAATATTCTCTGGCCAGATTGGCTATCCTTCCGCAAGCGCCTTCAGGAGAGAGGCCTTTTTAGGTTACAGAGAAGATGTATTACACAGAGAAGATTGGGAAATATACATAAGAAGCTATCTTTCTGGCCTAAAGATAAAGGTGGTTGATAACAACAAGGTTAGGATAAGGGAACATCCCTACAGAAGCAGTAAAAATATGAGAAAATTCTTCCTTGCCACCATGAAGGTTTATCAAGAATACAAAGAAAAGGTACCTTTGGAGTACAAAAAGGATTTTTTGTTTCATATGGCAGATATTAGCTTCCGTGTGGGAAATCTGCCCCTTGGCTGGAAGTTCTTTTTTGAATCCTTGAGCCTTGAGGTGGTGAAAAATCCGAGGAACCTTCTTACCCTTCTGAAGCGCGGCTTTAGGATAGATAGGTATGTGGATTATTTGAAGAATCCAATTTAATGAATTGCCTTATAATAGCTTTATGCTTGCAAGGAGAGTTTCTCATATAAAGCCAGCGCCTACCCTTGCCCTCACAGCCAAGGTAAACCAGCTAAAAGCTCAGGGTGTGGATATAATAGGCTTTGGTGCTGGTGAGCCAGACTTTGACACTCCAGACTTTATAAAGGAAGCCTGTATAAAGGCTTTAAAAGATGGTAAGACAAAGTATGCACCTTCTGCAGGCCTTCCCGAATTAAGACAAGCCCTTGCAGAAAAGCTTTTAAAGGAAAACTCCATAGAGTATAGGCCTTCGGAAATTGTGGTTACCGCCGGTGCTAAGATGGCCCTCTTTTTGGTTATGCTTGCCCTTCTTGAAGAAGGAGACGAGGTACTACTTCCCTCACCCTACTGGGTTAGCTATCCAGAGCAGATACTTCTGTGCGGTGCCAAGGTGGTGGAAGTGCCTTTGAGGGAAGAAGAAGGCTTTGTGTTAAAGGCGGAGATGCTAAAGGATTACATAACACCAAGGACCAAAATGCTCATACTTAACTCTCCTTCAAACCCAACGGGTGCAGTGGTGCCTGAGGAAGAACAGAGAAAGATAGCCCAGCTTTGCCTTGAAAAGGGCATATTCTTGGTTTCCGATGAGTGCTATGAGGCCTTTCTTTACGATGGTGAAAGGTTTGTAAGCCCAGCCAGCTTTTCAAAGGAAGTAAGAGAAATTACTTTTACCATAAATGCCTTTTCAAAGACCTTTTCCATGACAGGCTGGAGGGTGGGATATGTGGCCTGTCCAGAAAAGTACGCCAAAGTGATTGCAGACCTAAACAGCCAAAGCATATCCAACGCTACCACCTTTGCCCAGTATGGAGCCTTAGAAGCCCTAAAAAACCCAAAGGCTAAGGAGTTTGTGGAGAATATGAAAAGGACCTTTGAAAGGCGAAGGGATCTAGCTTATGAACTTCTGAAGGAAATACCCAAGGTGAGTGTGGTAAAGCCTAAGGGAGCCTTTTACATCTTTCCAAACCTTAAAAGCTACTCTGAAAAGCTTGGGTCTGACCTGAGGCTTGCAGACTACCTTATAGAAAAGGGTAGAGTGGCGGGCGTGCCAGGCTCTGCCTTTGGCGCAGAGGGATATTTGAGGCTTTCTTACTGTGTCTCGGAAGACCACATAAAAGAAGGCATAAGAAGGCTAAGGGAAGCCCTATCCCTCCTGTGTTTACATCCCACATAGTTCAGATAAAACCCAACACCCACCACCTAAAGCTAGCATAGATAATACACCAATTTTAGTAATCTGTCAAGTGGTTCAAGTGAAGCAAAATTGCAGCGAACCTCCAGTTGTGCATTGAGAATTTTTTTTGTAAATAATCCTCTAAGCATTGATACATCTTATACAGAGTGCTATGAGCCCAAAATGGCTATAGCAACTCTGTAGGGTGCTATAATTAAATCTTATGGAAGAGAAGGAAAAGAAGGAAGAAGCCTTAGAGCAAACTACAGAAGCACACGTAGAAGATGAAAAGGATATTAGAATAAAGGAGCTTGAGGAGAAGGTTTTAAAGCTTGAGAGTACAGCAAGGGCTATAAATCAAAGGTATGTGGAGCTTCAAAGGGAGGCGGAATACCTCAAGGAAAGATACAGGAGAGACCTTGAGGAGCTAAGAAAGTATGGCCATGAGAAACTCGCCCTTGACCTTCTTGAGATAGTGGATAACTTTGAAAGGGCCTTCCAGTATGAGGGTGCAGACTTGGAAGGCTTTAGAAGGGGCTTTGAACTCATATACAAAGAACTTCTTAGAATACTGGAAAAGCATGGCATAAGGCCTATGGAGCTGGAAGGGAAGGAGTTTGACCCATACCTTGCGGAGGCCGTGGATAAAGAATACAATCAAGATGTGCCACCCAATACCATCATAAGGGTTGAAAGAAAGGGCTACCTGTTGCACGATAGAGTTTTAAGGCCTGCAAAGGTGGTAGTATCTTACTACGAAGAGGAAATTACCTAATGGAGCTAAGATTTAAGGATTTTCATAGAAAGCTTACACCTTTTAGAGATGAGAGCATGGAACAGCTCCTTGAAGAGCAGGTGAACCAATGGATAAAACTGAACAAGCCAAAGATAATAAACGTGGAGACCCTATGGGAGAGGAACTCACATGTGTCTGTGGGGATAAGGATATGGTATATTCAGGAATGAAGAGAAGGGCATGTATATTCATTGATGGGGCAAACTTTTACTTTATCCAAAAGAACATACTCCATCAAAGGATTGACCTTGTAAAGCTTGTAAACTACTTTAAGGTGGAGTTTGACATATACAACACCTTCTTTTACCTTGCCTACAGAGAAGGGGATGAAAAGCAGGAGGATTTTATCAAGTTTTTGGCTTTTAGCGGTATAACGGTGGTTAAAAAGCCCATAAAACAGCTAAAGGATGGCACATACAAGGGAGACCTTGATGTAAACCTAACCATAGATGCCCTTTTAACAAAGGATAACTACCATACGGCCATTTTATGCACTGGTGATGGGGACTTTGAAAGGCTTGTATGGACCTTGAGGAACTTTGGGAAAGAAGTAATATGCCTTTCTACAAAGGAAGCAACAGCGGTTGAGTTGGTAAACGCCTGCGACAGGTACATAGATCTAAGGGACCTCCTACCCCTCATAAAGCTGGAGGAAAAGGAGTGAACTTTTTGGTAGTGGGTGTGGGTGCCCTCGGGAGCACCTACCTTGCCTTTTTAAGCAGGGCTGGACACAGGGCTGTGGGGCTTTTAAAGAAGGGAAAAAGTCTAAACAAAATAAGGGTGGAGGGTATATGGGGCGAGTTTGAACAAGGGGTAAAAGCAATAGGCTCTTTGGAACTTCTTGATTTTGAACCAGACCTTATAATCCTTACGGTAAAGAGCTACGACACGGAAAGGGCTTTGAAGGATATAGAGCCTTTAAGCAAGGAAAAGAGTCTTCTGATGGTAGCCCAAAATGGCTATGGCAACTATGAAAAGGCTATAAGGCTTTTTGGAAAAGGTAAGGTTATCCTTTCAAGGGTTATCTTTGGTGCCAAGCTTTTGGAGTGGGGCCATGTGAGGATAACGGTGTGCGGTGATGATGTGGTGATTGGAGATCCTTCTGGCATCATGGAAGAAGGATTTTTGAAAGACCTGGCAAAGCTTTTCTCCAAGGCTGGCATACCCACAAGGTATGAGAGGGACGTTTATAAATACCTTTGGGACAAGATACTCTATAACTGCGCTTTGAACCCTTTGGGAGCTCTCTTTGAAAGAAGCTACGGAGAGCTTGCAAAAAACCCATACACAAAGGAGCTTATGGACAGGATGATAGAGGAGGCCTTTGAGGCCCTAAGGGCAAACTCCATAGAGACCTTCTGGAAGGGCCCAGAAGATTACAAAAGACACTTTTATGAGAGGCTCATACCGCCAACGGCGGACCATTACCCTTCCATGCTGGAGGATGTAAAGAGGGGCAAAACGGAGATAGACGCCTTAAACGGTGCCTTGGTGGAGCTTGCAAAGGAAAAGGGATTAAAGGTGCCTACAAACGAGATGATAGTAAAGCTAATAAGGGCAAAGGAGAGGTTTAATCTACCTTAAGCACGGTCAAAAAGGCCTCTTGTGGCAATTCTACCTTTCCAAACTGCTTTAGCCTTTTCTTTCCTTCCTTCTGCTTTTCCAAGAGCTTTTTCTTCCTTGTTATGTCTCCACCGTAGCACTTGGCTGTCACGTTTGCCCTAAGGGGTGGTATCCTCTCGGAAGCTATTATCTTGGTTCCTATGCCAGCCTGAACCTTTACCTCAAAGAGCTGTCTTGGTATGACTTCCTTTAGCTTTTCTACCAGCTGTCTTGCCCTCCTGTAGGCCTTGTCCCTGTGAACTATAAAGGAAAGGGCATCTACAGGCTCATTGTTTATAAAGATGTTTAGCCTTACAAGGTCCTCTTCTCTAAAGCCTATAAATTCATAATCGTAAGAGGCATAGCCTCTTGAAAGGCTCTTTACCTTGTCATGAAAGTCCAATATTATCTCACTCAAAGGCATTTCATACTCAAGCATTACCGTGTTTTGGTCAAGGTATGTGAACTTCTTTTGAATGCCCCTCTTCTCCTGACATAAATTCATTATGTTGCCCACGTAGTCCTTGGGGGTAATGATGGTAAGAAGCACAAAGGGCTCTTCTATGGCTTCTATTATGCCCCAGTTTTCTGGAAGCTCGGAAGGGTTTCTTATCTCCTTTATCTGGCCATTTTTGAACCTAACCCTGTATACCACGCTTGGCGCAGTGGTCACTATGCTTACACCATACTCCCTTTCAAGCCTCTCCTGCACTATCTCCATGTGCAAAAGGCCCAAAAAGCCTACTCTGAAGCCAAGGCCAAGGGCTGGAGATGTCTCTGGCTCAAACTGTATGGCCGCATCGTTTATGGCATACTTTTCCAAAGCCTCCCTTAATTCTTCATAGGTGTAGCCCTCGGAGGGATATATGCCTGCATAGACCATGGGCTTGGCTGGCCTAAAGCCTGGCACTGGCTCTGGAGTTGGATTTTTTGCGTCGGTGATGGTATCACCGACCCTTATATCTCTAACATCCTTTATGGAGGCTGCAATGTATCCCACATCCCCCGCAGAAAGCTTTTCAAACTTTGTAAGCTTTGGCGTTTGGGCGCCCACCTCTGTCACTTCAAACTCTTTTCCAGTAGAAAAGAGCCTTATGCGCATGCCTGGCCTTACCTCACCGTCAAAGACCCTAACAAAGGCAACCGCACCCCTGTATTGGTCATAGTAGGAGTCAAAGATGAGGGCTTTTAGAGGCTTTGTAGGGTCTCCCTTGGGTGGTGGTATCCTTTTCACTATGGCTTCCAGTATTTCTTCTATGCCTATGCCTTCCTTTGCTGAGGCGAGGATGACCTCCTCAGACGGTATTCCCAATATTTCTTCTATCTGCCTTTTTACCCTCTCTGGGTCCGCCGCCGGAAGGTCTATCTTGTTTATGACCGGTATGATCACAAGGTCCTGCTCTACCGCCTTCCAAAAGTTGGCAACTGTTTGGGCTTCTATGCCCTGCGTGGCATCCACCAAAAGCAAAGCCCCCTCACATGCGGCCAAAGCCCTTGAAACCTCATAGGAAAAGTCCACATGCCCAGGCGTATCTATAAGGTGCAAGGTGTAGACCTCACCATCCTTTGCCTTGTAAAACATCCTTACCGCCTGGAGCTTTATGGTTATGCCCCTCTCCCTTTCAATCTCCAAAGTATCCAACATCTGCTCCTTTAGCTCTCTCCTTGATACTGCCCCGGTGAATTCTAAAAGCCTGTCCGCAAGGGTGGACTTGCCGTGGTCCACATGGGCTATGATGGAAAAGTTCCTTATCTTGTCCATAATTTATATTTTAAGCCTCCAAAAGCCTTTCAACCTCTTTCCTTACCTCTTCCACAATCTCCTCGTAGCTTTTGCCTTCCGGATAAATTGGGCTTCCAAAGATAACCTCAATCTTCTTTGGCCTTGGTAGTTTGTGGTAGATGGACATAACCTCATAGGTTCCCTTTATGGCTACTGGTACTACAGGCACAGAAAGCTCTTTGCTCAGTATGGCAAAGCCTTTTCTAAAGGGTAAAAGCTTGCCGTCCCTTGTTCTTGCGCCCTCTGGAAATATGACTACTACCCTTCCAAGCCTTAAAGCCCATGAGGTCTTTTGCAAGGATTCTTTTAGCCTTTTATCAAGGTTTACCGTTATCACATGGGCAAGCTTTCCAAAGAGGGAAGTTAAAGGATTTTTAAAATATTCCTCTGCACCCAAAAAGTAGGTCTTTTCTGCTATGGAAGGTGGTAGTGCACTTGCTATCACAAAGCCGTCCAAGTAGCTGGCATGGTTTGGAGCAAGGATAAAGGGCGCCTTCGGCAGGTTTTCCAAGCCTTTTACACTAAGCCTGTTGTAGAGTTTAAAAAAGAGCTTTAAAAGAAGCCTGCCCGCATGGAAGACAGGGGCATAGTCTTTTAAAGTATAAGGCTGTGCTTCCAAGAGTATGTCCTTCCAACTTTTTTCTGAAGCCTCCACCTTTTCCTTTTTTTCTATTATGAGACTTACAATCTGGTCCACCCTTGGGCTTTGGGCTAGGTCCTCCTCTGTAAGCCTTATGCCAAAGGAAGACTCAAGAAAGCTCAAAAGCTCCACCTTACCCAGGGAGTCAAGGCCAAGGTCAAGCTCTATGTGGTGGTGGCCCCTTACCTTCCTTTGTGTGGCCTTCTCAAGGTAGGACCTTATTATAATGCCTTCCTGAGTGTTCAAAAGGGGGCTTTCTTCTTCCCTTTCTGGAGCTTCCTCTTGAGAAAGGTATATCTGCGGCAATAAAAACCTCCTTATCTTCCCAAGCCTTGTCTTTGGAAGTTCTTCTTTGATGATTTTAAAGCCTGTTATCCTTTTCCAATCGGGTAGTTTTTGATTTACCTTGTCTATTACTTGCCATCTTATGTATTCTTCTATGTTTAGAATGCCAAGATTCTTTAATTTTTCAAAGTCTGGAAGTACAAGGGCCTTTACAGAACCCTCTACTTCTAAAACTGCCACCTCCTTTATGCCTATACCTTCTTTCATAATAAGGGCTTCCAGCTCCTCCGGGTTTACCTTTTTGCCACCGGAAAGCACAAGGATCTCCTTTTTTCTACCCGTTATGTATAGGTAGCCTTCTTGGTCAAGGTAGCCCAGGTCTCCCGTCATAAACCAGCCATCTTTGAAGGCCTTCTTTGTCTCCTCTGGCTTCTTATAATAGCCCTGCATCACATTAACACCCCTTACAAGCACCTCTCCCTCTTCGGATATCTTTACATAAACCTCCTCTATGGGAAGGCCTACAGAGCCAAGCTTGGGCCTTTGGGGTGGGTTAAAAGAGACTATGGGAGAGGTCTCTGTAAGGCCATAGCCCTCAAGGATGGTAAATCCAAGCCTGTTTAGGTCAAGGGCTATATCTACGGGGAGCTTGGCTCCACCGCTCACAAGGTATTTTATCCTTCCGCCGAAGGCCTTATGAACCCTTTTAAAAAGAAGCCTTCTTAAAGGTGGGTTAAGGAAAGGAGATATGGCAAAAAGCAAATTGCCTAAGGGGTTTGACCTTATGCCTTCCATAATCCTTTGGTGCAAAAGCTGGTATAGCCTTGGTACTCCCACAAGTATGGTTATTTTGTGTTCTTTTAATGCCTTTAGGAGTTCTTCAGAGCTTAGCCTTTCCAAAAAGACTATGGTGGCACCAAGATAAAGTGGTACAAGCATGGTAACCATAAGGGGGTAAGAGTGATGAAAGGGCAAAAGGGCAAGGGTTCTGTCTTCTTTGCCTGCTACTCCTACCTTCTCTATAGCCTTTATGTTGGAAAGTAGGTTTTTAAAACTTAGCATAACGCCCTTTGGCTCTCCGGTGGTGCCGGAGGTGTAAAGTATTAGGGCTGTTTCGTGAAGGTCTCTACTAAGAGATTTTCCAAAGGGTTTAGGTAGGATAAGCTCATCAAAGTTATAAAGCATAGCCTTTATGTTTGACCTCTCAAGGGCTTCTTTTATGGTACTTTGAGTTTGGTTGGAACAAAAAACCACTGTTGGCTCTGTTTCTTTAACTATGTAATAGGCCTCTTTCACAGAGGACATATAATCTATTGGGACCACAATGCCTCCCCTTTGCCATGTGCCATAAAAAGCATAAACCCATTCTGGCCTGTTTTCGGAGCATATTATCACACGTTCTCCGGGTAGGATATCTACCAAGCTAGCAAAGCTTGACGTATGTTCAATGAGTTCTTTATAGTTGACCCTTTGATCTCCCTTTATAAGGGCAATCTTACCAAAGTCTTCTATCTCTGGAAGGACCACCCCCTCCTCTAAGAGTAGCTTCATAGGAAAAATTTATTCTTCTTTTTCCTTTTCTTCTTTCTTGTAATTGGGCTGGTAGTGGGCTATGGCTTCTTTAGTAAAGGTTATCCTCGTGTTGGCATCCACCTTGAGGGTAACAGTTTCATCTCCTATCTCTACCACCGTGCCCCATATGCCACCAGTAGTAACTACCCTGTCTCCCTTTTTAAGGTTTGCCAAAAACTCCTGATGTTTTTTTCTTGCTTTTGCTTGTGGTCTTATGAGTAGGAAATAGAAAAGGGCAAACAAGGCTATGAAGAAAACAAGTTGGAAAAGCAAAGCTCCCACTGGGCTTGAACCATGTCCTGTCTGCTGTGCAAAGGCTATGTCTATCATGGTGTTTAATTATAACATTAACCATACGCCGGGTGAGAAATTAGGCCTCAAGTTCACCCCTCCTGTAATAGCTATATCCAATAGCATAAGCATATGTATAAACAAGCACACAAGTTAAAGTCCTCCACCCACTACCAGCATTGAAAAGTTTTATCTGACTTATAACACCCTCCACCACCTGCCTTTTTGCCCTCATATCCCTACTATCACACACAATAACAC
>Ga0101943_1001252_pt1 | contig 24029 bp, 16 predicted proteins | sample DewCreD2012metaG_5_FD_75244 | JGI IMG/M metagenome (GOLD analysis project Ga0101943, IMG submission 75244) | Hot spring sediment bacterial and archeal communities from British Columbia, Canada, to study Microbial Dark Matter (Phase II) - Dewar... ... | reverse complement strand
GCCCTGGAGGCTCTGAAGCAATCGGGTCAATGGCAGGCCTACTGGCTAATTCAAGCCAAAATCCCAGCTTAGACCCGCCAGAATTTCTGGTCAGACCCGGTAAACGAACGGTGAGAAAAGATGGTTGCAAGAGGTCAGAGCGAAGCATTATAATGAGCGAGTATTCCGTTGGGCATCACATAAGGCACAGCTCGAACCTTTGGCCAGCGGACATATCAAGGGACCAGGGGTGGAGCTAAACGGTAAGGAGAGGTTATGTTCGCACGCATTTTGTCGGTGGTGTGCGGTCTCGGCGGACTGTCATTTCTCGGCGCCGCAGCCTACGAGGTCTATGACCAGTCAATACCGCGCGAGTTTACAGTGCCGGTGACGGAGATGGAGTTCCCGGAGTTCCCGGCGGGCGGTACCTGTGCGGTCACTTTCATCTTGCACAATCCGCATCGCGAACCGGTGCAGGTGGTGGGATTGCCGGGCTGCTGAAACCTCAATTGTCGCTTCGGTCCGAAGCGCGAGGCCCCCTTTGAGATTCCTGGCCGCACCACAGAAGAGCTGGAGTGTATTGTCGATGTCTTCCGCCCCGGCCCGTTTGAAGGGCAACTCCATATGTATGTGTCCGAGAAAGGCCGCCTGCGATCCTTCACCTTCCAAATTAAGGGTCAGGCCCAAGGTGCCGCCCCGGCAGAATCCGGCGGGAAGTAAGCAGTGTCCGACTTGCTGAAGCGGAGTCGGTAGCATAACCGCCATCTGCCTTTGATGGGCGAATCGCAGCACTGAAACCGATGGCTAGCCTGCCGGAGTCGGCGCGGTGGAGGGTGGCGGCTGTTCCAAGCGTGCCAAGGCGGCGGCGACCCGGTCCAGCAAAGCCTGCCGTCGCTGAGGCTGGCTGAACCGGCCGTGAGAGACAATCCATTCGCGGGTCCGTTCCATCAGCGGGCGGAGGTAGGCAGCCGCGGCCTGCCGGCGGGAAAACTCAGCACGCAACGGAATGGGAGCGGTGTGTCCCACGCGATGGCCGCCTAGGCGGGCTGCCACCCAACTGGCTACCGGAACTGCTGCCGTAACTTGACCTGCGCCCCGCGCAATGACCTCACCATCGGCCACGAGTTCGACCACTGCATGTTCTTCCCGCGGCTCCGTCCAGGCGCAAATCCGATCTCCATCCTGCTGCAACTGTAAGAGCGGTCCATCGCTGACGCAACATTGCCGCATCTTGATCGCTGCCACCCAGTCCCCATTCGGTGCATACACATAGGTGCGGACCTGCCCCAGCACCTGGCGATTGGACTCTTTGGCAGATGCTCCGATCAAAGGCAGCAACACCCCGGCGTTCCATAGGTGATAGACCCAGGGCATAAGGGGAGTGTGCCGCGGCAGAGCGCTCACCTCAATGGCGTCCAATTGTCCCAGCAAAGCAGACAAAAGGGCATCGCCACCGCGCAGCCCGGTCATGGTCGTCGCCTCAAAGGCATCGACCCAGACGGTCAGCCCTCCTTTACGGTGACACTGATCGCACCAGTCCCCTAGGCTCCAGTCATCTCCGGCATCCTCCCCGAACGTCAACGGAAAGATGGGACGGTGTGCATGGAGCAACGCCAAACGCCCCAGCACGGGATGTTCATTGAGGGTGTTGACATAAACCTGGCTTTGAGGGCGGCTCAAGAGCGGTTGCTGGCCACTAAAGGCTGGCAGATGAGGAACGATGTCGTAGGTGTGCCCATCTTGGCTGAGAAAGGAAATGCGGCGGGCCAGCAGTTGCACCACATCCAATCCTTCGGCAGCAGCCTCTAACAGAGCCAAATGCGGCGTTATGTCGTGACAGCGTAAATCCAAGGCCATCCAGCCAGCGGAACGATGATTCCAGCGGCGATGGAGAACTAGCCGCAAGGTAAGCTGGCCGGTACCGAGGGTCAACATTTCATCTCGCGGCTGGTAATCCGGTCCCGCCGCCACTTGCATCCGCAGCGGTTCTCCTCCCGGCAAGGGGATTTCGCAGCTCCCATCGATGTAGTACCACCGCTCGTGTCCCAGACGAACCCGGCCTCCGACATCCTCATGGCGCTGCGTCGGGAAATCGGCGTAGTACCCCAGTGGCACGCATTCCCGGCCATCCGCCCGCACGAAGCGCAACCGCACCGGCAAGGTTTCTCCGGTATCGGCTGCCGTCACCCGCACATGGACCGTCGGCATGATCCCATTCTCACCTGTGAAGTTTCGACTTCCAGAGAGCGATTCAGTCCCGTCCTGCACGAGCTTTTTTCTGGTGTCTACGCCCGATCCGAGCAGTGCTGATAATTGTTCCGATGCAGGAGATCAACCTTCCTGTCCGCCGCACTGCTGGAGAAGAGTGCGAAACGCCTCGACGGCACAGGGGAAGAGGTCTGGTCCGGTGATGCCTCCTGTGGGTCCGCCGCCGCGCAGATGCGGCTCCAAGACCGCATACCCATGATAGTTCCGTGCCACCGCATCCCGAATGCTATGAGCTATGCAACCATCGCCATGCCCGGCTAGCACCCCGTAATGATGACCCGCCCCGTGGCCCCCCTTCTTCCAATCTTTAATGTGCAGATGCGCCGTGTAGGCTTTTGTCTTCTCCCAGCCTTCCACCGGATCGTAGTTGCAGTAGGCGTAGTTGGCCGCATCATACGCCGCCCGCAACGCTGGGCTGTTGACACTCTGGAGTACATCCAGCACCCGATCAGGCGAGTCGCCGTAGATGCGGTGTTCATTTTCGTGGAACAGCACTACACCCGCTTGGGCCGCCCGCTCGGCCTTCACCTGCATGCGCCGGATGACCTCCGGCCGATATTCCGGCCAGCGGTTCGGGTCGAATTGGGGATCATTCCCCGGCGGATAGTAACTGAAAATGCGGATATTCCGCGTGCCCATCATCTGGCACAATTCGATGGCCCGCTCAAACTTCCGCAGATGTTCCTCGAAGGGTGCATCGATGGGTACCTTGCCGATGGGCGAACCGATGGCCGACACCCCAATCCCCGCATCTTCGAGCATCTTCTTGAATTCGCGGACTTGCGCATCGCTCAAGGCCAGACAATTGGTCCCGTAAACTGAGCGGAACTCCACATAACGGATGCGGCATTTCTGCAACACAGCGATCTGTTCCCGCGGATCCGCCGAGATTTCATCCGCAAAAGCGCTGAGTACAAACATGGCTGGGATTCTCCAAAGTGTCCGGCCCTGGTTCGACGCCAGCACCATCAAGGGGCTGCTGGCAGGGTTACGGGTGTGGCTCTCCGGGGAGACGTTATAGCCGCCGAAAAGGAAGTGTGCAGTCCCGGAAGGTAAGGGGGCAATCCCGGAAAACAAAGTGCCGCGTCACCGAAGGAACAGTATCCCAGCAAGACCGAAGGTCTCGCCTGGGCGTCAGCTACCGGAACGGCGATTGAGGATGCGGAAGGGAGCCTGAGCTACCAGTAACGTCTTTTCCCCGTGGGCGGGAAAACGTACCTTCATCCGTTGCTGTGCTCCAAAGCCACTGACTGCCACGACCTGACCGATGCCGAACTGTTCGTGCTGGATGACGATTCCGGGAGCCAACCCTTCCACGGCCTCTCCATTAGCAGCGGATCTGTGAAGAGGCGGTAAAATGGACTTGCCTCCTCGGCGGCTTCCGGACAGATCGGAAGCAGAAGACGACGGCAGGGAAGGCACAGGAGGCAACGAGGGCGGCGGAGCATACACGATCGGCCGATCGCCTGGCCGGGTTGAGTTCGAATCGGTGCTGGTCAGATCGTGCCACTCCACTTGATCCCGAGGCAACTCATCCAGGAAACCGGAGGGGATAGCGCAGCGGATCACGCCCCGGTATTCTCGCAAATGGGCATGGCACAAGTGCAATTCCCGCATGGCCCGCGTCATCCCGACAAAGCAGAGGCGGCGTTCCTCCTCCAGTTCCGCCTCATCGCGCAAGGCGCGTTCATGCGGAAGCAAGCCTTCTTCCACAGCCAGAATGTACACCACGGGAAACTCCAAGCCTTTCGAGGCGTGCAAGGTCATGACGGAAACGCGGTCCGCCTCATGGTCCCAGCCATCTACATCCGAAGCCAGAGCGACCTGTTCCAGAAAACCAGTCAGGCCGGCTTGAGGATTCAATTCGTGGAATTGGCGAGCTGCGGTCACCAGTTCCTGGACGTTGGCCAGCCGCTCCTGATCGTCCGGATCCTCGGAAGACTGCAACATTTGTTCATAACCGCTGCGTTGAAGAACGAGATCGATCAATTCATGGGGCGGCAGGTCCAAACGGGTCCGCAATTCTGTGATGAGGCGGTGGAATTGGGTCAAGGCACGGGCCGAAGCTGCCTTGATGGTGGTACAACGGCCTGCCTCAGCGGCGGCTGCCAACAGAGAACAACCCCGCTCCGCAGCTAGGTTCCGCAAACGCTCGATAGTAGTTTCGCCAATCCCCCGCGCCGGCACGTTGACCACCCGTTCAAAAGCGACATCATCCTGAGGATTGACGAGCAGACGTAGGTAGGCAAGCACATCCTTATTTTCCTTGCGCTCGTAGAAGGCAAACCCTTTGACGATCTGGAAGGGGACCCCGTGACGGACGAAGGCGCTTTCCAGCACCCGCGTCAACGCGTTGATCCGTACAAAGATGGCGTGATCGCGGTAGCGGAAGCGTCCTGCCTGCACCGTTTCCTTGATCCGCCGCACGACCTGGTCCGCCTCGTCTAGACCATCTCGGAACGTCCAAACTCGTACCGGCACCCCCCAAGCATTCTCGGTCCGCAACTCCTTCTTCTTCCGTTGCTTGTTGTGTGCAATCAGACGATTGGCCGCACTGACAATCGCTCCCGTGCTCCGATAATTCCGCGGCAGATGGATCACCCGGGCATCCGGAAAATCCCGCTCAAAATCCAAAATGTTGCGAATATCCGAGCCGCGCCAGCGATAGATGCTTTGATCCGGATCGCCCACCACACACAGATTGCGGTGATCCTGGGACAAGCGCCGCACGATCTCATATTGCGCCAGATTCGTGTCCTGATATTCATCGATCAGAATGAAGCGATAGCGATCGTCCAGGTGGCTGCGGACCTGTTCGTGCTCACGCAACAACAGGGCCGGTAGATAGAGCAGATCATCGAAGTCCACCGCTTGAACTTGTCGAAGGCGGCGCTCATAGAGCGGGTAGACTTCCGCGACGACCTGAGCGAAATGATCCACAGCCGATCGGGCGTAGTCAGCCGGCGAGCGCAACTGATTCTTGGCTTTGCTGATGGCGGACGCTATCCCCTCGGGCCGATACCGGTAATTATCCAGTCTTGCCGCTTCCATCGTCGCCCTGAGAAAGGCATTCCGATCATCGACATCGTAGATGGTGAAGGACCGGGACAAACTCAAACGATCTCCGAACTGCCGGAGCAGATGGACTCCGAAAGCATGGAAGGTGCCGATCCAGACGCGATGGCCAGGAATCAGCCGCTCGACCCGCTGGCGCATTTCCTGAGCTGCTTTGTTAGTGAAAGTAATGGCCAGGATTCGCTCGGCGGGAATACCCATAGCCAGCAGCCAAGCAATGCGGCGGGTAATCACCCGTGTCTTGCCGCTACCGGCTCCCGCCAGCACTAAGAGCGGTCCTTCCCCATGCGTGACAGCGCGCTGCTGTTCCTCATTGAGGTCCGCTAGCAACGCTTCGGGGGCCGGCAATCGACCCTGCCGCCCTCTCTCTTCCTGTTCCCCATTCCCCTCTGCTTGTCCCGCGTGCCCTCGGTTGGTTTCCATGCGATTTGACCTCAAACTTGACCTCATGTCCGGAAATCGTTGTACCTTATCCCGTCCCCTAGGACGGGAAGCTTTGACCCGCCTTACGCCCCCTTCCGCACGCCTTGCTCCAAGGGCGAGGAGTCCTGAATCATCCCTCTGCTGAAGGGTTAACGGATGGAGGGATTTTGCTCCATTGTACCATAGTTGCCTCATCCTGCTATGTGAGATGTTTTGTTCCGGCGACCGAAGACCAAGGCATAGGTAATGGGCACGACAAACAACGTGAACACTGTCGAAGCCAACAAACCAAATATGATGGACCAGCCCAAACCCGAGAAGATCGGATCGATTGTGATGGGCAAACTTGCCAGCATTGCTGCTCCTGCCGTGAGGAAGATCGGACGTAAGCGGATGGCACAACTTTCAATCACCGCAGCTTCGAGCGGCCGCCCGCGACGGATGGCTTGTTCGATGAAATCGACGAGGATTGTCGAGTTCCGGGTGACAATTCCGGCCAAGGCGATCATTCCAATCATGGCAGTAGCAGTGAAATAGACCGGATCTGCGTAGCCGCCCACCGTATCCCCAATTACGAGAGTGAGGAGATAAAAACCCGGCAGCACACCAATAGCAGTGAGCGGGATCGCCAACATAATGATCACCGGCAAGAGGAACGACTGGGTCTGTGCTACGAGGATGACGTAAATCATGGCCATCGCCGCGGCAAACGCGAGTCCCAAATCTCGAAAGACATCGAGGGTAATATCCCATTCTCCCTCACCGGCAAAGTTGACTCGAATGCCTTCAGGCACACTCCAGAGAATCCCTCCGCCGTTGCGATAGAACGTCCGTTGAGTGAGCGAACGGGGCGAGGCGTTACTGAGGCAACCAGCGCCAACTTTGGAGACGGCCGGCTCGGTGAGCAACTCCTCTTGGGGCCGCTGATCCATCTGCACATCCAGGATGCATTCCGCGGGGGTGCGGCCGGCTGTCTCCGCCCACACGTACACGATGCGTTCCAGGTTCTTATGATAGATTGTTTGGCCGACTCGCCCGCGTTCCCAGCGGCCCAGTTCCGCCAGGGGAACCATGTGACCTGCGACAGTGGAAACCAACAATCGACCTAATTCCGCAGGGTTGGAACGGTCCGAACGGGGCAATTGAACGAGAATACGCAAGGGTTGCCGTTCTTGGGGCTGATGGATGACCTGATCATCCGCGCCGCGCAATCCCAGGCGGAGTGTGTCTGCGATCTGGGCAATGCTAACTCCATGCAAGGCGGCCTTTTCTTGATCCGGAATAAATAGCCACTTATCCACGGGCGCTTCCCAAGTCCCATCCACATCGACTAAACCTGGTTCGACTGCAAGGCGAGCGGCCACAGTTCGTGCGGCCTCCAACAACGTTTCGTAAGAGTGATCCGCACGGCCCGTAATTTCCGCCACCACACTGGCCAGCACAGGAGGTCCTGGCGGCGTCTCTACCAGTTTGAGCCGCGCACCGTGCTGCCGGGCCAAGGAGGTCAATCTCTCCCGCAAGCGCAAGCCGATCCCGTGGCTTTGCTGGTGCCGGTATTTCTTGGGAACCAACTCGATCCAGATGTCCGCCTGATGCGAACCGCGGCGTAAATAGTAGTGCCGAACCAAGCCGTTGAAATCGATCGGACCAGGAACGCCAACATAGCTGGTGATGTGCACCACTTCCGGCACCGTTTGCAGCAAGCGCTCAAATTCACGAACCACAGCATCAGTCCGTTCCAACGTCGTCCCTTCGTCCAGGTCCAGCATCAGATGCAACTCATTCTTGTTGTCATAGGGGAGCATTTTCAGGGGAATTGCACGGGTCAGGGCAAGTAGGGATGCCGCCGCCATCAATAAACCCATCAGGGCCAGAAACAGCCAACTGCGACGGCGCACTGCCAGCAAAGGAGCCATTAGCCTATGAAAACCCCGGTACAAGCGAGACCGGCGTAACACTTCTGGATCGTGGATATCATCTGTTGAGATGGAGGGTTCCGGCGCGGAGGCAGAAGTACCGCTGGGTGTACTCCGGACCGAGCCGCGGAGCAAATAATAACTCAGCCAAGGGGTAATGGTAAAAGCGACCACCATCGACATTAGCATGGAGACGGGTACGTTCAGGGCCATAGGGGCCATATACGGACCCATCATGCCAGTGATGAAAAACAGGGGCAGGAAACTGACAATGACGGCCAGAGTCGCACTGATCAGCGGCGGACGGATTTCTGCCACAGCCTGCAGCACGATCTCATGTGAGGCCCGGCGGCGCAACTCAAAGTGACGGGCAATGTTTTCCACATCAACGATGGGGTCATCCACCAACAATCCCAAGGCAACAATCAGGGCAAAAAGCGTCACCCGATTGATGGAGTAGCCGAAGAGAAGGTTGACGGCTAAGGTCAAGCCGAAGACGACGGGTACAGCCGTGGCTACCACCAGAGCCGGCCGCCAACCCAAGGTCAGCGTGAGCAAGGCTAGGACGATTAGAACGGCAACCCCTAAAGCTTCGATCAATTCGTTGACCTTGTCATCCGCCGTTAGGCCATAGTTGCGCGTGACAACTACGCTGATATCATCGGGAATGACGCCTTGCCGATGGAGGTTGCGGGTCTGCTCCAGAACAGCGTGGGCCAAGGTCACCGAGTTAACGCCTTTCTTCTTGGCGATAGCAATCGTGACAGCAGGAACGGGTTCTTGAGACCCTTGCCCGTCGTAGGGGCCAGAGGCGCGCGGCGTCAAAAGCGTGCCTGGAGCCTGAGGATGCGGGGCAAAGTCACGAGCTGGACCCCAACCGAAGCGCACATAATTATCCACCTCGGCGGGACCATCCAGTACTGTGACCACATCGCGGAGAAACACAGGCCGGCCCTCGTTCACACCTACCACTAAAGCTGGAAGGTCCACTGACTGTCGGAGGGCATGCTGCACCTCTACCGCGATGACACGGTCCTGACGCTGGTACTGGCCTACCGTCATCTGGATATTCGCTGCACGAAGGGCTTGCTCGACCTGTAATGCACTGACACGATAGGCTGCCAAACGATCCAAGTCCAATTCCACCCGCACTATGCGCGGTCGGCCTCCTATGACATAGGCGCGCGACGCATCTGGTATCACCGCTAAACGTTGGGCTACTTCCTCAGCGACACGCCGGAGGGTAAAACTCTCTGCCCCTGTTAAGGTCAAAGTCACTATCGGTACGTCATCGATTTCCACCGGCTTAATTACCCATCCTTGTACGCCTGGCGGAATCACATCCAAATTCTCATTGATCTTTTTGAACAACTTGACCAAGCTGCGTTCCCGATCCTCACCCACGTAAAATCGAACGGTGACAATCGCCCGATCGTCTTGTGACATGCTGTAGACATACTCAACCCCATCAATCTGATACAGTAGTTTTTCCAGGGGAGTGGACACCAACTGTTCCACTTCTTCAGCAGTATGACCAGGGAAGCTGATATACACATCCGCCAGTGGAACCACAATTTGCGGGTCTTCCTCCCGTGGAGTGACTAACAGGGCTACCATTCCCACTAGCAGGGAAAACAGGATCAGCAGTAGCGAGAGTTTCGATTCCAGGAACAGCCGGACTATCCGTGACAGCCAATCGTGTCCGGGCGAGTTCGAGGGGGAGGTATCTACCGGGGGCGCAGTCATGAGGAGATTTCCTTCTGGGAATCAGGCAGCACAACCTGTTCTCCCTCTCGCAAGCCGGAAAGCACTTCATAGCCTTCCGGCAACTGCCGTCCGAGGAGCACACTCCGCCGAACAACACGGCCAGCGCTGAGCACTTCCACCATGGTCAGTTGACCGATGTGCCGTACGGCTGCAGGAGGTATTACTAACACCTCTTCATCTTCCAGAGGGAGGAATATGCGTCCGAACATGCCACTGTAAACTCCCGGCGGACAGGGACCAACTACTTTAACCGTGAAGGAACGGCTGGCAGTCTGGGCCTCTGGAACGATCTCGCTGACTGTCGCCTCGCATTCATAGTCCAGGGATTCCAGGCGCCCCCGGATCTTCTGCCCGACGCGAAGCCGCTGGGCTAGGGATTCCCGGACTGTCACCACCAGTTGCATTCGGGCAGGATTATACACGGTGAGCACTACCTGACCTGGCGTCACAGTGTCACCGACCTCAACCCGCTTGTCGGTGACAATTCCATCGATAGGAGAGCGGATGATCGTGTATTCCAGCAGCACCTCGGCTTCGCGCAACAATTGCTGGAGGCGTTCCCGCTCCGCTTGCGCCGCTCGCCAAGCGGCTTCGGCTTTATCGAACTCAGATCGGGCAATCGAATTGCTGCGCAAAAGCTGAGCGGCACGCTCATAGTCGGCTTGAGTCTGTTGAAGCAGGGAGTGAGCACTTTGCAAGGCTGCCTCCGCCTGTTTTTTTCGTGCCTGAAGGTCGGCATCGTCCAAACGAACCAGCACCTCTCCCTTCTGCACCGCTTGACCTGCCCGAACACGCACCTCGACTACTTTGGCCAGTAGCTTGGATGCTACCGCGGCCTCATGGACCGGACGGACCGTACCCACGGCGGATTCCCAGCGCGGACGACGGACCACCCGCACCGTTGCGATCCGCTCCCCTGGGATCGCCTGACCATCATTTTTTCCCTCCTCTGTCTCCCCGTCACCGGGAGGCACTGCCACCTTGGGGTGGAAAAAACCGGCCAATATCAACAGCAGCATAGCCAGAGCGCTGGTCGTTCCGACAACACCAAACCACCACAATACAGTGCGTAGCCAATTCCGCTGTTTCCCTCGTTCTTCCGCACGACGATGCGTTACCACTTCCCCCGATGAGGTGTCCCCGGAGGAAGAAACAACACTCGTCACTGACTCGGAAGGCCCAGATGAGGAGAGGGACAGCATAACCCTTGACCCCCTGACGGTTTTGAAGCATTTCCCGTTGGTCTTGAAAGATTTCCCGCTATGTGAGGAACACAAGATTCATGTCTTATTTTTCAGATACAACGCCTCGGAACGGTTGGGGCAAGCAATCCGTGTGGTGGCATTAGTATCCTTATGGACCGGTCAGCGCCTTGGCGTGCCAGCAGGCGCACTTGCGGGGAATTTGGCCTGCCATCGGGCTTGTAACAATTGCTGCAAGCGGGTGGCAAACTCCGGCGGTAAAGGGTACGGCTCGCCCGCCCGATACAACTGGATCGTTCCCCGGATTGTATCCACCACCACCTGGCACGGATGGCATCCCTTGAGATGTTCCGCAAACTGCTGGCATTCCAACTGGGACAAGTCCAGCGTACCATCCACATATTCATTCAGGGCTTGAAGCAATTCCTCGCAGGTCATGGGAAGCGAATCCTCAAGCATTTGTTGGGATGGATGCTCACTATCAGGATTCCGTTACAAACCGTCGGTCAGTCTGGGAACACCCTCCGAGCCTGATCTGTCGGCGTCCGCTCATCCGGCGATGGGGGCAACGAGGCTGTTGGAGGCGGCAGTTGCTCCGCATGGTGGCTGTGATCCGGGAACACACGCGTCGAGGGATCCGCCAAGGAGGCAGTCAGTCGCTCCCGCAGTTGCAAGCGGGCACGCAGCAGGCGAACCTTGACATTGCTCTCGCTGATGCCCAGAATCTCCGCCGTCTCGCGTACGCTCAAGCCTTCGATGTCCCGGAGCACGAATACCACGCGGTATTTGTCATCCAGTTCGCTGAGAGCTTGGTCGATAAGCTGGCGGACTTCGCGATCCTGGACCAAGCGCTGCGGGTCATCTCGCCAGCGCGCGATGTATTCTGGATGGGGCAACGGCGCACGATCCTCCTCTTCGTTCACCAATGTATCTAAAGAGACTGCCGGACGGGAACGCTTCCGCCGCAGCCATTGCAGGGCATGATTGGTCGCAATCCGCAAAACCCATGTCCGGACTGAGGACTCGCCGCGGAACTGTTCCAGATGCTCGATGACGCTCAAGAAGGTCTGCTGGGTCACATCCTCGGCATCCTGCCGCTGGCCCAAAATGCGATAGGCCAAGGTGAAGACGTGATCCTGCCAGCGCTGAATCAATTGCTGAAAGGCGGCGAAATCACCCTGTTGGGCCTGCCGGAACAGCGCTAGCTCTTGTTCGGCTTCATCCGAGGGTTCAGCGGTTCCAGATTTCCGCTCATCAGGATCACCGGAATGCATGGGGGTATCTGTTCCATCTCCTGGAAGTTTTTGAGATCCCAGTATCATTTCCTCCCCCCGCCCTTGGCCCGAACAGGCTTTTCGTGTTGGGAACAGCTCAGCGATGAGGGCATGCTCCACCCGCAAAAGGAGGCGTTGTTGATATACTAAAAATCCAGCGGGCCGAAGGAGGGATCCCATCCCCCCGTCATGCAGTCTGTTTGATCATGCGCATCGGACTATTCGGCGGAACGTTCGATCCTGTGCATATGGGTCATCTGATCCTGGCGGAGCAAAGCCGGGACCAGGGGCGGTTGGATGAAGTTTGGTTTGTACCCAGCGCCCATCCGCCGCACAAACGGGAGCAACCGTTGACCCGTTTTGAACAACGATGCGATATGCTGGAGTTAGCCACCGCCGGGCATCCGCACTTCCGGATCGAACGGATTGAGAAGGAACTTCCGCCCCCTGGCTATACGGTGCAAACATTGACCCACTTGCGACAGCGCCACCCGGATCACGAATTTTTTTTGATACTCGGAGCGGACAGCCTGGCGGACTTGCCAGGGTGGTACCAGCCTCAGCAGATTGTGAGCCAGGCGGGTTTACTTGTCGCTCCCCGTCCAGGGGTCATGTTGTGGACTGCCGAACGCTTGGCCGAAGCCATAGCGGTAAACGCCGGTCAGGTGCGGCTGCATTACATTGCCTGTCCGTTGATCGAGATTGCCAGCCGGGAATTGCGCCGCTCCGTGGCCCAAGGCTGGAGCATCCGTTACTTGGTACCGCGAGCGGTGGAGGAGTATATTCGCGAACGTGGTCTGTACCGTCCGAAAGCGTCCGGGTCCGGTCCGGCTTCCGCGACATACGAACTGACTCTCCTGTAGCGAAAGCAGTAAGCCGCCAGCGACCCGATTCGATGTTGGATGAGCAGGGCCGCACACTTCCTCCTGTGGGCGTACCGGTGTATTGGCGCGATAGGCTTTCGGAGGGGGATGCCCAAGAAACTGTTGTCCCCGGCGATCTGATTCGTCAGCACCTATGTCCCCCTTGCAGATATTGGGACGGAAAGGTTGAGCCAGGCAGGGAGCTATCATGAGCGGAACATTCCAGTCGAGACGAAAAGGGATTGTAGTAGGGACGGTTCTGGTCCTAGCAGCAGGGCTAGCATACCGGGCGCCTGCCCCCAGCCAGGAACCGACGGCTACTACCCCGCCGGTGCAACAGTGGCAAAGCCAGTATCAGCGGGAGCGTGAGGAAGCCCGGCAACAGGGATGGGGTGAGGCGGCATTGCAGGCGGCGGAGGAATGGGCAGAACGTGCTCAAGCGGCGATGCAAGCAGGCCGTACTGATCTGGCCATCCGCTATTGGCGTGAGGCCCGCTGGCGCCTGCCCTACATGCCACCTGATATGCCTCCCCACGTCCGTCGGGTATTACTTCAGTCCCGTTTGCGGCACGGTGACCGGATCAATAGCCTGGTCTTCAGCCCCGATGGCCGGCGCCTCGTTTCGGCTTCACGCGATGGTACCGTCAAAATCTGGGACTTGGACAATGGCCGAGAGTTGATCTGCTATCGCGGGCATCTTTCGCAGAGCGATGATCCGACACGCAGCGGCAAAGGGATGACGAACGTCCTCCAGGCCAGCGATGCTGCCTTCCACCCGCGCGGCCAGTGGATTGCCTCGGTCAGCGGCAATCAAGTCCACCTCTGGGAGGCAGCGAGTGGCAAACATCTCAAAACCCTGTTGCAATTGAAAACCGATCGGCCTCTCAAATGCTTGGCCTTCCACCCGCAAGGCACGCTCCTCGCAGTGGGGGGAGATGACGGCGTGCTGCGCCTCGTGGACATTACCACCGGTCAGGAAGTCTGGACAGTACCGTCCCGCAATGCCCGCATCGAACGGGTGGCTTGGAACAAGGATGGGTCTTTGATCGCCTTGGGGGACAGCAATGCACAAATTGGAGTGTATGCCCTAGATAATAAACAACTGCTCCTCGGCATGACAGCATTGGAGGGGGGCGAAGTTCTCGGGCTAGCGTGTTCGGTCCAAGATCGGCTGCTCATCGGGGGACGTCAGGGACGGGTTCAGGTGCTGTACTTGCCCCGGCTCAAAGACGCGGGGGCCGACAAGGCAGGCATGCGCGATGGCGAAGATTTCCAAGGCCATGAAGGGGCCGTCTATGCCTTGGCCACGTCTCAGGATGGTAAGTTCCTGGTGACTGGGGGAAGGGATCGAACCGTCCGCCTCTGGGACTTTGCCTCCCGGCAACAACTCCGCTTGTGGCAAGGCCATGCCCAGGCTGTCACCGCAGTGGCAATCAGTCCGGATAGTCGCTGGGCAGCGAGCGGGAGCGAAGACGGGACCATCCGTCTCTGGCCGCTACAGCAAAGCGACGAGCACCGTGCTTTCCAGGATGCGAAAGATTCGCTCTGGGCGGTGGCCTACAGTCCCGATGGCAAGCGCTTAGCCACTGCGGGGGCCGATGGCCGCCTCCGCCTCTACGATTCCGCCGCTGGGAAATTGCTGGCTGATTTTCCCGCCGCGACACTACCCATCACCACGCTGGAGTTCTTCCCCGATTCCCGCCGGGTAGCTCTGGCTGGGGGGGATCGCCATATCGCCATTTGGGACCTCGAACAGCGCAAGCCGGTGCGGACTCTCAGCGGGCACACCTCGGCCATTCTGGCGCTCGCGGTGGCGGCAGACGGCCAGCACTTGTTGAGCGGTGCCGCCGACAAAACCGCACGTTGGTGGAATCTGGAACAGGGCCAAGCTGTGTGGACTTGGAATGGCCGTTCCGCAGTGTGCGCCGTGGCTATCCGTCCAGGTAAAAAAAACCATCTAGCCGTCGGGTTGGCGGATGGGACACTGGTGATCCTCGACGGGGCGAGCACGACCGCAAAAGAGCTATCCCGCCAGCCCAATGCCAATGGGGCCGGTGTCGCGGGCCTAGCTTTCAGCCGGGATGGCCAGCGGCTGGCTTCCGTGGGCGGAGATGGCAGCATTCAGCTCTGGCAGGTGACGGACACGGGAACCGTTCAACCTCTGGCTCGCCTCCACTCCCCCTCCCGGAACAGCTCGGCAACGGCTCCCCTGACCGGAGTGGCCTTCAGTCCGGATGGCCGCCATCTTGCTGCCGTCGGTGCCGACACTTTCGTGCATCTGTGGGACACCGTCACGGGCACGGAGGTCCGCACACTTCAAGGGCACACCGATTGGGTATCCGCCGTGGCTTTCAGTCCGGATGGCCGTTATCTGGCGAGCGTCGGCGTAGAAAAAGACCGAACCTTGCGGATCTTCGAGTTACCCACTCTGCAAGCCGAACAGGAGCAGGTTCACCGCGGTCCGATCTTCTCCCTTGCCTTCAGCCCGGACGGCCAAACTCTGGCCACCGCCGCCTCAGACGGCACCATCAAAGTCTGGAATCTGGCGGATGCTCGTTTGCGAGCCACTCTTCCCACCACGGCGGGAGATAATCCCTATGCCTTGAGCTTCCTCCAAGCGGACACCCTTGCAGTCGGCTTGTCCAACCCTGACGGCAAAGAGGGACGATTGCTGATCTGGAAGCTTGCTGCTCAACCCCAACTGCTCCGCACCATTGAGACCGGCGCTCCCTATCTGATTGTTCCGGACTCGACAGGCCAGCGTTTTGCCGTTTGGCATGCACGTCACCCCAGCGGTGTTGCTTCGCTCCAGTACCACCTGAGCCTCTTCGAAACCGCCACGGGCCGTCAAGTGGGGAGTTTGTCTCCCACTCCCGAACTGCGCGCCCTAGCAATTACGCCGGCCCACTTAGCCATCTTCGGCGATTCACGCGGGCAGGTCCGCTCAGCGTTCCTGGGCGAGAACAAGAATCCGACCGCTCCCTGGTCTCTTTTCTCCGGTCCGATTGCCGACGTGGGAATCACTCCCGATGGCAAGTTTGTCGTGGCCGCGGACGAGAAAGGCACGATCCAAATTGCAGACTTCGCCCAGAGAAAGATGGTGAAGGAGTTCGCAGATAAAACCGAGGGCGTGCGCATGGTACTGGTCAATCCGAGCGGGCGCACCTTTATCACCATCACAGCCAAGGAGCAGGTCAAGCTGTGGGCGTTGGACCCCGCCGCTCCTCCTCAACCGCTGCGCACCTGGAAGTTTTCGAGCAGTATCCGTACAGCTGCTTTCAGCCCGGACGGGGAATCCCTGGCTGTTGCGCTGAACGATGGCACGGTAGCTCTGCTGGAATTGCCAGCGGAACGGAAGAAGTGACTCAGGCCGCCCCGTAGCAGCGGTCATCCGCCACCGAATCGCTCGCGGGCTTCCTCCAGGATTTGGGCGGTCGCTGTTGCACCCACACGAGTGACTCCTATGGCTCGCACCTGAAGGAGCATGTCGAGTGTACGCACTCCCCCAGCGGCTTTCACTTGGACCCACGGCGGGCTGCACTCCCGCATCAAACGTAAATCTTCCAGCGTGGCTCCTCCGCTGCCATACCCAGTGCTCGTTTTGACCCAATCCGCTCGAACCTCGCCGCAAATGCGGCACAATTCCCGTTTGTGCTCATCCTGCAATAACGAATTCTCGAAAATCACCTTGACCTTGGCCCCCTGGCGATGGGCGGTTTCGACCACCGCTGCGATCTCATCCGCCACGTAATTCCAGTCCCGCGATAACACTTTGCCGATGTTGACCACCATGTCCAGTTCCTCGGCGCCGTCAGCTATCGCTGCCTCCGCCTCAAACACTTTGACCCGCGGCGTGTGACTGCCATGCGGAAAACCGACGACCGTGCCTACTGCCACTGGACTACCACTCAAACGACGGACGGCACGCCGCACAGCATACGGTTTGATGCACACCGACGCCACGTTGTAGCGCAAGGCCACTTCCAGACCCGCCTCCAGCTCAGAATCGGTCAGCACCGGTTGCAGCAAGGAATGATCGAACATTTTCGCTAGCTCGGCGAACGTCACGCTGGTGTTCATGCCTTTGCTCTACCTCCTCGGATCGGATAACTACGTCCCACTTTCCCCAAACACTCGAATGATGGAACCACTCGGATGATGGAACCATCCTTCCGATCAAACAATCTATGACTTCGTTTCCCTCGCCGACAGGAAACGAGACTCCGCCTCGGACTAGCGGTTTGAACCGCAACTAACGTTGCCGTAGAATCAGACCGGTGCGAAACCGAACTCAAACACAAAGAAACGGCACTCCGGCGCTCAGCTTCACTGGCGCAGGAATCGGCTGGGCTTTGCCCACGCGGGAAGCTTCTCCTGGAGTCCGCTGGGGTCAGATTTCAGTCAGATTTCAGGCAATAGGGGCAGGGGGTTCAAGGAGCGAGTGCCGATCACTTTTTACCGCTTTTGCGGGCGGGTGTGGACCGGGCACTCTTGGCGTTCCGGGCGGTCCCACTTTTGGCAGCCCCTGACGCCGCTTTGCTGGCCGACTTCTTGGAAGCTGTCGCGGAGGTGCCAGCGCCTGCTGGGGTGCTGCCGTTGTTGCGACCACTCCCTTTGGACTTGCCATCCTTCTTGCCGAAGATCGCCTCATACCCTTCAGCAAATCGCGGGTCTTCCGACATCCCAACACGCACGATACTCACGGCTTCTTACCTCCGGTCCCAAGTGACCATCGATGCAGATTTGACCCCGGTGTGTCTCAGCCAATCCGGGTCTACACAAACTATTCTATGTCCTCACCTGTCCCTGCTTCCTGCACATCATTCACTGTATCAATGTAACACAATGTTTTGCAAGGGTGAAGGGTCCGGTGGACGCAGCGAGCAGTTGTTCCGATGTGTGGCGAGAAGCTCGACGGGGTTTCAGAGCGGCGATTCTGGCGAAGCTGCTGGCCAAGGTGCCATAATCTCAGCGGCCAATTGAGCGGCGAGTCGCGCGTTAGCCTGAAGCAGGACACGATTAGCGAGCAAGGTGCGCCCGCCACTCAGTTCGGCCAGCCGGCGCAAGACAAAGGGCGTCCGAGCTGCTCCCTGCTGGCCACTCTGATGGGCTTCCCTCTCCGCCTGTTCGAGCCAACGTTCGCATTCTGGCGCTGGAATGGCTGCCTCCTCCGGACATGGCTGCACCAGCAAGAGTCCGCTTCCCGCGAATCGGCGATGGGCCGTCCAGAGAGCGGAAACTTCCGCCAGAGTATCGACGCGACAAGAGACAGGCAAACCTGCATCGGACACGTAGAAAGCTGGGAAACGGTCGGTCTGCCACCCCACCACAGGAATGCTCAGGCTTTCCAACAATTCCCAAGTGCTGGGCAGATCGAGCAGGTTTTTGGCTCCGCTGCACACCACGATCATAGGAAAGCGAGTCAAAGCGAACAGGTCAGCCGAGACGTCCAGGGAGGGGGAGGCAGTGTCGATCCGGCGATGGACCCCGCCGATGCCCCCTGTGGCCAGCACGTTCAAACCCACGGCAGAAGCCAGGGCCAAAGCAGCAGAGACCGTTGTGGCCGCTGTCTGGCCCACCGCGATCGAGGCAGCAAGGTCACGCCAAGCAGCTTTGCGCACCCCCACAGCACTTTGCAACTGTTGTAACTGATCATCTTCCAATCCCACCCACGGTATGCCACCCAGCACTGCGGTGATGGCTGGAGTCGCTCCGGCTGCTCGGATCGCTGTCAGGACTTCTCGCGCTGCCTCCTCCCGCTGAGGAGACGGCAAACCCTGGACGAACACCGAAGATTCCAGAGCCACTACAGGCTGTCGGGCGGCCAATGCCGCGCGCACATTCGCCCCGATCTGCACTCTCTCCCTAGCCGGAGCCATACACCCCTCTCATCTCTTTCTCTGGGCTGGGATGGCATTCTTCCCTTGGATGGGAAGTGCATCTGCCGTAATCGACGTTTCCACCTTCCAGGATGATAATGCGCTTCATGACCCCAGCAGAACATCGAGACCCGTCTCGCCCTGCGTCTCCTGCCGAGCCGAGCGCAGAAACGCTGCTGCGTGCAATCGCCCAGCAGGGGGATGAACCCTGGTTCCCCTCGACCTATGCAGCCAGCACGGGGATTGCACGGGATGCCTTGGATGGCCCGTTGACTGACCTGCGCCTGGCGGGGTTGATTGAGGTCGTCACGTGGGTCAAAGGTCGCGGCCAGGGGTACCGAGTCACCGAAGCGGGGCGACGAGCCTTGCGCGGGGCACAGGTGAAACCCCCGGAAACCTCTCCTCCACCTTCGCTCGATAGCATTCCTCTTAACCAGCGTCCGCTCCTGGTCATTTGGCTGCTCGCCGCAGTCTGTATCTTGGTCTTTCTAACTGGTCTAGTTCTGGCCGCGTGGAACGGCTTGTCGATCCGTGATTATCTCACAGGGCAGGATGTGGCCACCGTTCACCGTCTGGGAGCCGTGCGCGGCTGGGATTTGGTACACGGACAATGGTATCGCCTTCTCACGGCGAACTTCACCCATTTTGGACTACTCCATCTCCTAGCGAACCTTCTGGCCCTGATTTTATTGGGAGCAGAGGGCGAAACGGTATATGGACGCTGGCGGCTGCTGTGGTTGTTTCTGTTCAGTGGCGTAGGCGGGGTGGTTGTCGCCGTGGCGATAACACCGGAGGTGGTCCTGGCGGGGGCCTCGGCTGCCCTCTGGGGCTTGCTCTCGGCTCTAGCTGTCTGGCTTTTGACCTACCGCTCGCAATTGCCAGAGCTGCTTTTTCAGCGCGCTTTATTCCGCCTCGGCAGTATCGTTTTGCTCAATCTGCTGCTCGGTTTGGTGCCGGGAATCAGTTGGTCGGGGCATCTCGGCGGCGCTCTCTGGGGTGCGCTGGGGGCAGCGTGGCTGTTGACGGAGCGGCAGAGCCAACATCCAAGGATTCGTTGGTTTCTCCGAGGTGGCATTGGCGTACTCACTCTGCTGCCGCTTTTAGGACTTTTCCTTGTTATGAACTGGTCCGCCGATTGGACAGCGATGCGTCAGCGTTACCATCTCGAACAGGAACGCCGCCGCCTGCAGGAAGCTCAGGAGCAATTCAACCACGAGGTCGTGCCGCGACTCCGCCGGATTAGCCCTTCCCAACTCGAAGCGATCGAGCGAGCTGCCGTCCTTCAGTTGCTCCGGCCCGCCAGCCGCCGGGACAGCGCCACCCTCGCTCACCTGCGAGAACAAATCCAGCAGCACCTCCAGGATGCCGAACAGATCATCGCCTGGCTCGATGGCCCACCCACGGGGCATGCCGCTTTTGACTTGTATCGGCAGCAGGTCCAGCACTACGCCGCCACGGTTCAGCACGCTCTCCATCTTCTCACACTGATGCTGGATCATCCGGACATTCCCTCGGAAACCACCTGGCACCATTGGGGCCAAACACGGCGGCAATTGGAAACCCTGTGGCTGTCGTTCCAACCGCCATGACATCATGGCCACACAACATCCGGGATTAAAGCGGGGAAGTGAACGCGATTCGGTGAGACAGTTCCCTCGTCCGGTGCCAGAGTTCCAATGGCTGTTCATGAGGCGGTACGACTGCCGCCCGCTTGGACCGGAAGCGAAAGGGCACGCTGGAACAAGCGGCGGAACACCGCGAAGGTACGCAACAGTCCCAGCCTTCGCCCGTGGGGAAACTTTTGACTTTCTTGCAACAGGGCCGGGAGCAGAACCACCGCGGTTAGCAAGCACCAGGCCACGCCCAAGGACATAACGATGCCGAGACTAGCCATACCACGATGGCGAGCCAGAGCCAAGGCTGCGAAGCCGATCAGAGTCGTTAGTCCCGCCACGATAATCCCGCGCGCCACGGACCGTCCGAGTTGCCAGGGCTGGCTTTTATCGTGTCGGTGCAAGTAGTCATGGAGCACATGTACGCCGTTATCCAAACCGATGCCCAGCAGTAAGGGCAAAGCCACCAAGTTGGCAGGATTCCAGTCCACTCCGCACCACCCCATCGTACCCGCCGTTAGCAGCAGGCCCGCCGTTAAGGGTAGCAGGGCGGCTAGCCAAGCCCACCCGCGGCGCAGGTCCAGCCAGAGGATGAAAGCCACTACTGCCAGGGCATACACGCAAGCCCAGGCAAACCCCCGCTGCATCTGGCGCAATCCTTCATAAGTGCGAAACGTCTTGCCGGTGGCTTGAGGGTCCACAGTGGCCACGGCCTGAATGAAGCGTTCCAGTGCAGCATACTCCCACAAATCCTCGCGTGCAAACGCTCGCACTAAGAATGCTCCATCCTGACTGACATACCGTTCCCGTAGGGCCACAGGAATGTCGGCCTGCGTCACCGCGACGGGGTGGCTCATTTCTCGCAACTGCCGCAAACCTGTAAACAATTCAGCGCTCAACCAGCGATCGAGGTCACGCAAGCGTTGGGACGCTTCTGGGGCTTCCCGTACTCTCTGGGCAAACCGGCGGGCCGCCTCCTGCAATTCGGTTCTTCCAGCCGCTAACGCTGCTACCTGTTCCGCCAGGCGGACCACACGCTCCGCCTCCACGGCCACAGCGGGAAGGGGTGGCACCTCCGGCAACCGTTGCAGTCGCTGGTGGATTTCCTGAAGCAACGGCAGTTTTCGCTCCTGCTCGCCCGGAAGCAGTGAGGCCACTTCCACCACGTGGTTGACCTCCGGTATCGCCCGGTATCGTTGGGCCAAGTCCGCCGCCTCCTCTCGACTCTCTGCAATACTCAAAGCATCCCAGGTCATCCCGGCAGCGTGAGTGTTTAGATGCTGTTGCCAATAAACTGATTCCAGATTCCTGGCTTGCAGATGAAGGAGGTTGTGGTCATAGTGGATTTTCCCGATTCCAACTCCTGCTAAGACGAGCAATATCGCTGCCAGAGGCAGAACCAGTCGAGGAATGGTCAATTGGGCGGGCTGCTCCTGTCTTACATCGCGTGAAGTTGTTCTCTGCGACCATCGTTCGCTAATCACGAGCAGGGCGGGGAGGACCGTGCAGCAACTGAGGGCACAGAACAACACGCCGCAACCGGCAATCCATCCCAACTCGGCGACCGCTTGAAAATCCACCGCCAGCAATGCCCCGAAGGCTGTTCCCGTCGTCAACGCCGCAGTGACAATGCTCGGACCTGCCATTCGGCCGGCATACTCGATCGCGGCCAGAGGGGCCAAACCCTGCTGCCGTCCTTCATCGTAACGGGCCACCCACAAAACCCCGTAATCTCCGACACCGATCATCATCACTGCAAAGGCCGCCGACAGGATATTCAAATGTCCCACTGTCCAGGTGGCCCAGCCCAAAGCCCAGATTGTACCAATAACCAAGGTCAGTACCGTCAAAAGCGGATACCGTAGTCCGCGGTACACCCAAGCATACAGCGCGATCACCCCCAGCAAGGCGATCAACGTCGCTCTCCGGGCATCCTGATCCGCCTGAGTCATCTCGTCGCTTTCCAGCACCGGCAATCCCGTCAGACCCAAGGTCAGATCGGGATAATCGGCTTGCACTTCATCCAGAAGGGCACGCAGGGTGACAACCGCCTGGCGAGACTCTTGGGGCGATGCATCCGCTCCCACCAGGCGACATAGCAGCACCGTTGTTGTTCCATCTGGCGTTTGCAGGTACTGCGGTTGTTGGAGCGCCTCGGACCACGACTCCTGCTGATGCTGCTGGTGGGGGGTCCATTGCCAAGGTGGGGGTCCGCTCTCTGCGTGCAACCGGGCGCTGCCAGCCCGTAACAGCGCCGGCAACTGAGCGAGCAAAAGCGCATCCATTTTGGAAGGAGAATCGCTGACGAGCGCTGCTGCCGCCCGGCTCAAGAGTGTCTGGATGGATAGCATCCGCCACCCCCATCTTCCCTGTTCCCCCAGAAGCGGCTCCAGGTGTCGTATGCTTTCCCACAACTGTTCCAGTTCCGGCACGCTCAGATAGAGCAGCGCTCGGTACTGCAACGGCCGCAAGTCCACGCGATAAAACACCCGGTCGAACAGTTCTGGTCGGGCTGTCAGGCGTGCTGCCACGGCATCCGCAGCTTCCTTTTGACGGGCGGGGTTGGCCCCCGTGATGACGATCACAGCATCTTCGTCCGCACCGAAGCGTTGAATGTACTGGAGCCAGCGCTTCTGGCAGGGGTTGTCGGCGCTGAGGAGGGCATCCCGTTGGGGAAAGTATTTCAACTGCCAGCAGGCTGCCCCCAGTGCTGCCGTCACGGTCAGGAGTGTCGCCATCAGAGTCCACACGGGTCGCCGTGCCGCCGTCACCGCCATTGCCACCAGCCACCGCTCATATCGCCGCATCACCGCCATGTCTAATCCTCAGCGCTAGCCCTGCCCGCCTTCTGGAACAATTCCCCTAGCTCCGCCACTCCTGATCGATCCTCTGGTCGCCTTCACTCTCTGCCACTTCACCCCAGGTGGACATAGCCCAGGCGGACATTTCATAAAGCATTCGCCGCATCCGGACAAGACCATCAGGTGCTCTCGATTTGGCTCCCGATTCGGGGGAGGGAAACCGGACTTCCTAGTAGCCGGTTCTGCATGATGAACTTCTACCTGACGATGTTCGCCCTGATGATCCGATGAGCAATCGCTTTTCGGAACGCAAGAGATGCAGCAGGTACGCGTTGGTCCGAGCGGATCGAGCAGGTAGAGGAGGGATAGGTGAGGACAGACCCGCGAGGGCGAGTCCAGGACACGGTTCTTCAGCGTTGGGTAGTGCCGGGGTGAGGAGCAATCCAGCACACAGGGGCACGATCTTCTTCAGCATGAGGACCAGATAAAGCCAGGCGGCGTAGGGGCACGACCTGGACATCGTAGATTTCCTCAACGCCGCTCCGAAGCATGAAGGTGGCCACGGTACGGCCGGTACGCCATTCGATCACACCCACGCCACAGACGAGTTCATCATGCCGCTCCCCAATCGGCAATCCGCCAAAGATGTTGGTTTCGCGGATTCTGGACAAACCCACAAAGGCATAGGGACCGTGAAAGGCCAAGCCACGTGTGTATCCCGGCACCGCCGCGACTCCTTGCACCTGACCCCGCGTCACATCCACCAGGGACAAATGCCCCCAGCCGGAGTTGAGCACCCACAACTGCCCGCCATACAAGCGCGGGGAGTGCGGCATGGATAACCCTTCGACCACGACTTGTCCGCTCGGCACTTCCAAAAGGCAGCCGCCTTGCACCTTGTTGGCCCGCCAGCCTTCTTTTTCATTGCAGCGTCCCAAGACAGTCACGAAACGGGGCTGCTGCCCATCT
>Ga0101943_1001251_pt1 | contig 24029 bp, 30 predicted proteins | sample DewCreD2012metaG_5_FD_75244 | JGI IMG/M metagenome (GOLD analysis project Ga0101943, IMG submission 75244) | Hot spring sediment bacterial and archeal communities from British Columbia, Canada, to study Microbial Dark Matter (Phase II) - Dewar... ... | reverse complement strand
AAGGACCGGATGATCGAGCGCGGGGAAGGGGGTGGTGCCGACTAGCCAGCGTGTCGTGAGGCGGGCGCCGACCGACACGTTTCACCGTACATCCTGCGACACGATTACTTGACCGCGGACAGCGGGCCCTGTTCGGCGTGAGCGCCCGGGCGGAGGTCCTCCGACTCTTCCTTCGGGATCCGGACAGGGCCTTCCCTGCGTCCGAGCTCGCGCCGGAGGCGGGCTTCACGAAGCGGAACGTGGCCGAAGCGCTGGATGCGCTCCGGATGCCCGGGTTGCTCGAGGCCGTGCCCGTTCGGAACCAGCTCCGCTATCGCCTGACCCGCTTCCGGGAGCTCCGAGCCCTGCTGGGTCCACTCCCCCGAGCGTTCCCGCGGTGGCGACCGCGGTTCCGCATCCTCCTACGCACGCTCGAGGTGATGCGCGAGGTCGAGGACGCTCCACCACTGGTCGCCGCCGTGGCGGCCGCTCGCGCCCTCGAGGAGCTCGGTCCCGATCTCCGGCCCGCCGACGCGAAGGCCGCTCCGAGGGGGGCAACCGGGGAGGAACTATGGGAGTCGTTCCGGGGGTGGGCGATCGACGTGGCCGAGGCCTGGGCGACCCCGAGGTGATCCAGGGCGGCGCGGGCCGGGGCGGACGAGTCTGCTCCGGTGCTCGTCGGTCTCCACCGATCAGGGGGAGGTTGCCAACGTGCCTGGAGTGGGCAAGTAGCTGGTCGAGGGAAGACATCGCTCAAGATCGACAAGTCTTGCCTCGTGGCGGGACGGACCCCGTCCTGGGCGAGATGCCGCATCGGAAGCATCACGATGCCATGATGCAGCTATGCCGAAGGTGCGGACCACCCTGACCATCGACGAGGAGGTCCTGCGTGCCGTGAAGGTCCGGGCCGCGCGGACCGGGAAGCGCGAGGGCGAGGTCATCGAGGAGGCCCTCCGCCGCGAGCTCGGCCTCGACCTCCTCGACCGGATCTGGCAGAGGACGGGCCTTCGGGAGGACGAGGCGCGGGCGCTGGCCGTCGAAGCACAGCACGCGGCCCGGCGTCGGCGCTGACGTGCGCGCCGTCCTGGACCCGAACGTCATCATCTCGGCCCTCCTGTCCCCGGCCGGCGCCCCCGCCCGCATCCTGCGGGCGTGGGTCGCAGGAGCGTTCGAGCTGATCGCCTCTCCCGCGCTCCTCGCGGAGCTCGGGCGCGCCCTCGCGTACCCGAAGCTCCGCGAACGGATCCCGGCGCGAGAGGCCCGCGCCGTGGTGGCCTGGCTCCGCGCGACGGCGGTGGTGGTCGCCGATCCGCGCGAACCGCGCTCGATCCGCTCGAGGGATCCGGGCGACGACTACCTCATCGCGCTCGCGGAGCGCGAGCACGCCGTCCTCGTCTCCGGCGACGAGCACCTGCTCGCGCTCTCGGATCGCATCCCGGTGTTCGACGCGGCCGGGTTCCTGGCCCGGTTCGTGCCCGGGTCCCTCTGATCCGCCCTCGCGGGCCGGGGCCACGCGCCCGCGCGGTGGTGGCAACCGGCCGATGCGATCGGCCCCCTCCCGATCCCCGCTACGATGCGGCCATGGCCGACCGGGACGAGCGCGGCGGCTGGGTGGTGGTCCTCGCCGAGGCCGAGGGGCTGCGGTGGGTGCTCGAGCGCTCGCGCATGGCCTGGACCGAGGCCTCGGCCACGCGGGCGGCCCGGATCCGCCCCGGCGACCGGCTCGTCCTCTACGTCGCGCGCGGCGCCTTCCACAACCCGACGCGGGACGAGTCCCGCCTGGTGGCCCTCGCGGAGGTGACCACCCCCGTGCGCCGGCTCCCCCGACCCGTCCAGCTCGCAGGGAGGACCTTCGTCGTGGGCTGCGACCTCCGGTTCGAGGCCCGCCTGCCCGAGCGCGCCGGCGTCCCGGTGCGCCCCCTCGTCCCCCGCCTCTCGTTCGTCCGGCGCAAGGACGTCTGGGGCCAGTACTTCCGCTCGGGCCTCGTCGAGGTCCCGGCGCGGGACTTCGAGGTCCTGGCTGAGGCCGTCCGCGCCGCCGCCCCCTGACGGGTCAGGGAGCGTCGCGGCCGCCGGAGCCCGGCACGTCCCCGGGGTCGTCGGCGAGGGGCCACCCGCAGCCCACGCAGATCCGCGGTTGGGGCACCGGATGCGCTCGGTCACGTGTCGGATCCTCCTCGGTTGCCATCGGCCCACTCGAAGCCCGGTCCAGCCCGGGCGCCCGTGGAGGCCGTCGACGCGCCCCTCGGACCCAGACGCGAGCCCGTCCCGATGCGCCCCCTGGGGCGCGAGGACGTCCGACGATCGGGGCCCGGATGCGCGGGAGGTGCCGATGGATCCGATGCCGCTCAAGTGGAACGAGTTCGAGCACCTGCCGGTCGTGCTCCAGGACGCGGGCACCCGGCGGGTCCCGATGATCCAGTACATGACCCGGGAGGGGTTCGAGCTGAGCGTGCGGGAGCGCTTCACGTGGCTGTGGGCCGCTCCCGCCGCCGGTTCTGGCTCGCTGGCCTCGAGGGCGGGGGCTACGAGGTCCTGGACCTCCGGGGGAACTGCATGGGCGACTCGCTCCTCGCGGTGGTCGACGCCGCCGGGCGCGCCGTGTGCCACCTCGGGAACCCCACCTGCTCCTCGAACCCGCTCCTCCCCGGGGACGAGCCGCGGCGCCCGCTCCTCGATCCGTAGCCCCAACGGGATTCGAACCCGTGTCTCCACCTTGAGAGGGTGGTGTCCTAGGCCGCTAGACGATGGGGCCTCGGGCCGGCACCGACCGGCGCCGGACGGGTAGTTTACAGGCGTGGCGCGGGTGCTGGTGGGGACGGCCGGCGGGCTCCTGGTCCTGCCGGGCGGCGCCGCCGCGCTCGAGGGGGACCTGACCGCCCTCGCGCCCGGGCCCGACGGTTGGTGGGCGCTCTTCGCTCGCCGGGAGGTGTGGCGGGAGGGGGCTGGCGGCTGGCGGCGGGTCGCCGAGCTGCCCGGCCCGCCCGGGAACTGCCTCCTGGCCGACACCGAGGGCGCCTGGGTGGGGACCGCCGAGGCCCACCTGGTCCGGGTCACGGACCGTGGCGCGGAGCCCGTGGGCGCGTTCGAGGCGGTCCCCGGCCGGGGCGAGTGGTACACGCCGTGGGGCGGGCCGCCCGACGTGCGCTCGCTCGCCGGGCCGGACGGGTTGCTGTACGCCAACGTGCACGTGGGCGGGATCCCCCGCTCGTCCGACGGCGGGGGGACCTGGGAGCCGACCATCGAGGTCGACGCCGACGTCCACCAGGTGCTGGCCTCGCCCCTCCCGGCCGGGAGCGTGCTCGCGGCCACCGCGCGGGGGCTCGCGGCGAGCGGGGACGGGGGAGCGAGCTGGCGGTTCGAGACCGACGGGCTCCACGCCGTCTACTGCCGCGCGGTGGCGGTCGTCGGGGGGACCGTCCTCCTCACGGCCTCCCGCGGCCCCCGCGGCGGGGAAGCCGCCCTCTACCGGCGGCCCCTCGACGGCGGGCCGTTCGAGCGATGCCGGGAAGGCCTTCCGGGGTGGTTCGCGGGGAACCTCGACACCCACCGGCTCCACGCGGCGGGGGGCCTGGCGGCGCTCGGGACCCCGGACGGCCGGGTGCTGGTCTCGGGGGACGAGGGCGGGAGCTGGCGGGCGCTCGCGTCGGGCCTCCCGCCCATCCGATGCGTGGCCGTCGATGGCTGACCCGCCCGGGCGCCGGGACCCGCGCGTCGTCGTGTGGACCGTGGGGCACGGCACGCGCCGGCTCGAGGAGCTCGTGGGGCTCCTCCGCTGGGCGGGGCTCCGCCGCCTCTGGGACGTCCGGACCGCGCCCGGCTCCCGGCGCCACCCGTGGTTCGCGCGCGAGCCCCTGGCCGCAGCCCTCGAGCGCGTCGGGATCGCCTACGTCTGGCGCGGGGAGGAGCTCGGCGGGTTCCGTCGCCCCCGCCCCGGGTCGCGCCACCTCGCCCTCGAGCACCGGGCGTTCCAGGGCTACGCGGACCACATGGAGACCCCCGCCTTCCGGCGGGCGCTCGCCGAGCTGATCGAGGAGGCGAGGGCGGAACCGACCGCCATCATGTGCGCCGAGACCCTGTGGTGGCGCTGCCACCGCCGGATGATCTCCGACGCCCTCGCGGCCGCGGGGTGCGAGGTGCGCCACCTGGTCCGGGAGGGCGAGGTCCAGCCCCACCGCATGCACCCGGCGGCCCGGCTCGACGAGGGCGGTCGCCTCGTCTACGACGTCGGGGCGCGGCCGGCGCTCGGGGAGGAGGTGGTCCCGGGGAGGACCCCCCGCCGGCGCGCCGCCTTCGGCCCTTAGTTCTCGCCCTGGTCCTTCGTGAAGCCCGGCTCCCCGTCGAAGGTCTGGAGCTTCTCGACGTGCATCCACGCGTACCGGCTCCCGATCCGCCGGAGCAGCTCCAGGACGTCCTCGTCGGTCACCGCTCGGTCGGCGGCGGGCACGAACCGGCACCGCCAGTGGTCGGCGACGTCGGTGATCGCCCCTGTCGGCGGGTACACCATGGTGCCCCGGTTCCCGATCATCTTGAGCGCGAACGCGGAGCCCGCCGTGAGCTCCTCGAGGCCCTTGCCGAGCTCGTCGGCGGGGACGGCCGCCTCCACGAACACGTCGACGCCCGCGACCTCCCGCGAGGAGGGCTTCACGAAGTCGATGTCCGGCGCCACCCGGGGGAGCCGGATCGGCCGGTACTCGCGCACCCGCCAGGTCGAGGAGCGCTTGCCGAGGTTCGAGATGATGGCGTCGGTGTAGGCTGTGGTCGGGGTCCCCTTGTCGTAGCCCACGATGTCGCCGGTGCGCACGCCGGACTCGAGGGTCACGAGCACCGCGTGCTCCACGTCGGCCGCGACGTCGAACATCCCGAGGTAGCGGAGCATCATCACCGCGGACAGGATCAGCGCGGTCGGGTTGATCACGTCCTTCCCCGCGTACTTCGGGGCCGAGCCGTGGACCGCCTCGAAGATCGCGACGTCGTTCCCGAAGTTCCCCGAGGGGGCGAACCCCAGCCCGCCGACGAGGGCCGAGGACTCGTCGGAGAGGATGTCCCCGTTCATGTTGGTCGTGACGATCACGTCGAACTGCTCGGGCCGCTTGACGAGCTGGTGGGCGCAGTTGTCGACGATCAGGTGCCAGGCCTCGAGGTCCGGGTAGTCCGGCGCGAGCTCCTCGAAGGTCCGCTTCAGCATCCCCTCGGTGAGCTTCATGATGTTGGCCTTGGTCGCGCAGGTGACGCTCTTCCGCCCCTCGGCCCGGGCCAGCTCGAAGGCGAACCGCACGATCTTCTCGCAGCCCTTCCGCGAGATGAGCTTCAGCGCCTCGGCGACCCCGGGGGTCTGCATGTACTCGATCCCCGCGTAGAGGTCCTCCACGTTCTCCCGGACCACCACGAGGTCGATCCCGCGGCCCGAGTAGGGGGTGGTGACGCCCGGCAGCTCCCGCACCGGCCGGACGTTCGCGTAGGTCTCGAACAGCTTCCGGAGGGTGACGTTCGCGCTCTTCTCCCCGTACCCGACGGGGGTCTCGAGGGGTCCCTTGAGCACGACCCGGGTCCGGGAGATCGACTCGATGGTCTCGGGGGGTACCCCCGAGGGCAGGCCCTTGCGGAACACCTCCGCGCCCGCCTCGCATACCTCCCACTCGATCGGCGCGCCCGCCGCCTCGAGGACCCGGCGGGCCGACCCCACCACCTCGGGGCCGATCCCGTCCCCGGGGATCAGCGTGACCTTCCGTCTCTCCACCTCGACGCTCCTTCCGCCCGGCCGCGGTCGTCCCGCGGCTCGCGTCCATCGTAGCCACCCCGCCCGCGGCACCGGGTGGGCCCTTCGGCACTACGGCGAGGGGGCCTCCAGGACGTCGTGGTGCTCGACGGCCGGGCGCCAGCAGGTACCGCCCGCCCTCGGGGTGATAGACGGCCCGCTCGGGCTCGGGTCCGGCGGAGGGAGGCGGCGTAGGCCTCCGCGTCGGCGGCCCGCGTCTCCCCCGACCACACCCCCGCGATCACCGCGGCCCCCGGGCCACGCGCAGGAGGAGCGGGCGTCCCCATCTCCGTCGGAGGGCCCACCGTCGGCCCCCACCCTTCCGCCGCCGTGCGGCCGCCCTGGCAGCCTCCGCCCGGAGCTCTTCCGCGCGGAGGCTCGCGAGCTCGTGGAACACTGGCCGGAGCATCCCCCACCCCCTGGATACAGGATCACCGGCGAACAGACTACGCCGGTTATCCGTCACCTGTCGAGGTCTTTCGCTGGTGATGAAGAGGAGCCACGTCCGTTGAGCGTCACCGGCGAAGGCGATATGGTGGATGCACATGGGGGTCGAAGCGATCCGGGAACCGGGGAGGCGGGAGCCCGCGCCGGAACCGCTGCGGCTGGTGCAGGCGTTCGTGAACACCCGCGACATCGAGGCTGGAACCGACGAGCTCACCGACCCCGAGGCCCTCAAGACCTGGCTCCGCCGACAGGGCCTGCCGGGGGCGGAGGAGGCGCCCACGCCGGGCGACCTGGAGCGGGTGGTCGCGGTCCGGGAGGCGCTCCGGGCGCTGGCGCTGGCGAACAACGGGGAGCCGCTGGACCCGCGGGTCGTGGAGGTGCTGAACGGGGCGGCGCAACGGGCCCGCCTGGCCGTCCGATTCGACGGGCGGGGGAGGGGCGAACTCGTGCCCGTCGACCGTGGCGTGGACGGGGCGATCGCCCGGATCCTGGCCGCGGTGGTCCGCGCGATGACGGAGGACACCTGGTCGAGGGTGAAGGCGTGCCGGAACCACGCCTGCGGCTGGGTCTTCTACGACCGCTCGCGGAACCGCTCGGGGACGTGGTGCACGATGGCGGTCTGCGGGAACCTGATGAAGGCCCGCGCCTACCGGGCCCGCCGGGCAGGGGGCCGGACGTGAGCCCCAGGCGCGGAGGGCCCACCGCGCGGATCGAGGTCCACCCCCTCACGCCCGACCGCTGGGACGACCTCGTCCGGCTGTTCGGCGAGCGGGGCGCCTACGGCGGTTGCTGGTGCATGTTCTTCCGTCTCCCTCGGAAGGCGTTCGACGCAGGCGCCCGCCGCGGCGGCGCGGGGAACCGGGCCGCGCTCCGCTCCCTCGTACGGGAGGGGCGGGTCCCGGGGCTCCTCGCCTACGTGGAGGGGGAGCCGGTGGGTTGGGTCTCGGTGGGCCCGCGGGAGGGGTTCGGCCGGGTGCAGCGCTCTACGTTCGGGAAGATCTCTCCGGGTGACGGGACGTGGGCGATCGTCTGCTTCTTCGTGGACCGGCGCCACCGCGGACGGGGGGTGGGACGCGCGCTCCTGCGAGCCGCGGTCGAGCATGCCCGGCGAGAGGGTGCGCGGGCGGTGGAGGCGTACCCGGTCGACGCGAACGTCCGCCGCCCCGCCGCCGCCGAGGCCTACGTCGGGGTGGCCTCGATGTTCGAGGCCGAGGGGTTCCGCGAGGCAGTCCGTCCCTACCCGAGCCGCCCGCTCGTGCGCAAGGCGCTCCGCCGCGGCCCGGACCCCGGCCGGGGGGAGCCGGCGGCGTCGGCTGGCTGGGGTGCATGGATTCGAACCATGACTACCTGATCCAGAGTCAGGCGGGCTACCGTTACCCCACACCCCAGTGGGTGGCCTGCGGGCCGAAGCACAGTGTACCGGAGGGCCTCGGCGCGCCGATCGCAGCGCTCGGCCCCTCAGGAGCCCTCGACGGGGATCGCGCTCACCGCCGGCGGGACCTCGGTGCGGAACGAGGCGAGGACCTTGAGGAAGTCCTCCCGCTCGGCCTCCCACTGCCCGGCGGGGAAGGCGGCGGCGATCCAGTACCCCACGTCGCCCGCGAGCAGGAACCCCGAGGCCACCGAGAACCGGACACCGCCCTGGGTCTCGCTGTCCGCGACGACCAGGAGGCCCGTTTCGTCCCCGATCCGGACGGGCTCCTGGACCTTCACGTCGACCCCCGGCTGGCTCGTGTAGATCCGGGCCAGGTCCTCCTCGTCCTGGAGCAGGTCCGCGGTGAACGCGAACACGTAGTAGGCGGTCCGGTCCTGCGTCCCGAGCGGTTCGACCCCGATCCCGCCGAGGCCCTGCGCCGGGGAGGGCGGGACCGGCACGGACTGGACCCCGGAGAGGAGCTGCGGGCCCGTCTGGTCGCGGCCCTCCTCCGGAGGGAGCACCCGGACCTGGTTGTCGCGGGGGAGCACGGCGCTGAAGAGCCCGGACGGGTCGTAGTAGCGAGCGAACTCCCGATGGACCCCGCCGCCGCAGGCCGTCAGGGCCAGGGCGACGGCCACGCCGAGGACCGCGAGCCTCCGCACGGACCCATCGTCGCACCGGGCGGGCGGCTTGACCAGCCAGCTCGACGCGTTGCCCTCCCCTGGACGGCGCCGGTACGGTGCCTTCGCCGGTCGGCGCAGCCGGGGCTGCGTGGCGGGGGGCCAGCCACCGGAGCAGGCGAGCGGCCCGGGGTTCCAGGGAGGAGACGGGTGAACAAGGGCGAGCTGGTGTCGGAGGTGGCGCGGCGGACGGGCGCGAGCCGGGCCGAGGTGGCGGCCGTCGTGGACGCCGTCCTGGACGCGATCAGGGACGCGGTAGCGGCGGGGGAGCGGGTCTCGCTCTCCGGCTTCGGAAGCTTCCAGCGTCAGCGGCGGAACCCTCGGCTGGCCCGGAACCCGCGGCGGCCGGAGGTCGAGATCGTGGTGCCGGCGCGGGAGGTGCCTGCGTTCCAGCCCGGCAAGGCGTTCCGCGAGCAGGTCGCCCAGACGCGGCGGCGCCGACCGAGCCGGCCGGGGCGCTAGTCGAACGTCACGATGCGGAGGGCGCGGGCGACCTTCCGCCCGCCCTCCTCGGCGAGGCCGAACTTCACGCGCTGCCCGATCCTTAGGTAGCGGATCCCTGCGCCCTCCACCGAGGTGGGGTCGATGTGGACCTCGGTGCGGTCGTCCATGAGGAGCGTGCCCGTCCGCTCCTCTGGGTCGTAGTCCTTGATCGTGCCCTGCGGCATCGTTCCCCCGCTTCCCGCTCAGGTCCGGACCGCGAGCCTGGCCCGGAGGTCCATCTCGAGGCAGACGGCCCGGGTCCTCCCCCGCGCGCCCGCCCCGAGCAGCGTGAGGATATCGCCCGGCGCGTCGAGGTCGAAGGCCAGCTCGGGGCGTTCGACGACGGCGACGGGGAGCCCCCGACGCGAGGCCTCCTCCCGATGCCGGCGGAACGAGGATCGGCCGAACCGGGCGGGGATCGCCCGGGGCGGGCGGCGGAGGAGCAGGTTCGTCCCCCGGCGGTCCGCGGAGGGGGCGAGCACGACGGCGCCGAGGGTCCGGAGCGCCGCCCCCAGCGCCTCGGCGGTCACGAGCGGCGTGTCGGCGAGGAGGACGGCCAGGGCCTCGGCGCCCCGGGCCTCCGCCTCCTCCTCGACCTGGCGGACCGCGCCGCCCAGCGAGGGTTCCTCTTCCGCGACGGCCCGCACGCGGCGGCGGAGGGCGATCTCGAGGACGGCCTCGTCGGGGGAGACGACCCACGTCTCCCACCCCGGGACGGCGGTGGCCGCGTCCAGCACGTCCTCCAGCATCGCGAGCGTGAGGGCCGCGCGCTCCAGGGGCTCGAGGACCGGGGAGAGGCGGCCCTTGGCCTCCGAGAGCGACTTCACCGGCACGGCCAGGACCCGCACGACGACAGCCTAGCGGAGGGCGGCGATGGCTCCGCCCGCCTCCCCGTCGGGTAACCTGCGGGCGCCTCGGCCGGTCGAAAGAACGTCCCCTGCGAGGAAGGAGGAAGCGTTGGGCACGCTCGCGTCCACCCTCGTCCCCCGGGCCCGCGCCTCGGCCACGGCCTCTCGGATCGCGTTGGTGGTGGCCGGGAGCCTCCTGGTCGCGGCCCTCGCCCAGCTCGAGATCCACCTCCCGTTCACGCCGGTCCCGATCACCGGGCAGACCCTGGGCGTGCTCCTCGTGGGCGCCGCCCTGGGGCCGGGGCTCGGCGCGGCGTCGATGGGGCTCTACCTCCTCGAGGGCGGGGTGGGGCTCCCGTTCTTCGCGGGCGGCGCCAGCGGGTGGTCGGTCCTGCAAATGACCTCCGCGACCGGCGGGTACCTGTGGGGGTTCGTGGCGACGGCGGCGGTCGTGGGGTGGCTGGCGCGCCGGGGCTGGGACCGGAGCTTCCGCGGTGCGGTGGCGGCGATGCTCATCGGTGAGGTCGTGCTCTACGCCGTCGGGGTGCCGTGGCTCGCCGCGGCCCTGGGCGTGTCGCTGGAGCGGGCCCTCGAGCTCGGGCTCTACCCCTTCGTCGTGGGCGACCTGCTCAAGCTGTTCGCGGCCGCCGTGCTCCTTCCCACGGCGTGGCGGCTCGTCCGCGGGGAGGAGCGCGGCCCCGGATCGCGCTAGGATCGGCGGGCGCGAGAGGAGCCGGGCCCCGTGGAGCCGCTGTTCGAGGTCGCGAAGACCGTCGTCCTGCCCCCGCTCAAGCTGTGGTTCAACTGGCGGTTCGAGGGCATCGAGCACATCCCCCGCGAGGGCCCGGTGCTCGTGGCCGGCAACCACGTCTCCTACGTCGATCAGTTCGCCCACGGCTACTTCCTGGTGAAGGCGGGTCGGCGCCCGCGGTTCCTGGCTAAGGCCGAGCTCTTCGAGGTGCCGGTCCTCGGCGCCGTGCTGCGCGGGATGCGCCAGATCCCGGTGCACCGCGGGACCGGTGACCCGGCGCCGGTGGAGCGGGCCGTGGAGCTCCTCCGGGCGGGGGAGGTGGTCGTGGTCTATCCCGAGGGGACCGTGACGAAGAACCCGGACTTCACGCCGATGCGGGGCAAGACGGGGGTGGTGCGGATCGCGCTCGCCGCCGGGGTCCCCGTCACGCCGGTCGCGACGTGGGGCGGGCAGGCCGTATGGCAGAGGTCGGGGCCGGGGAGCCTCGCCTTCGGCCGTCCGATCTGGGTGAAGGCCGGCGCGCCCATCGACCTCTCCGAGCACGAGGGCCGCCGGGACGACCAGGACCTCCTCCGCGAGCTGACCGACCGGGTGATGGACGAGCTGGCGGTGCTCGTCGAGGACCTCCGGTCCCGGTACCCGAAGCGGTGGGCCTGGCCGCCGGCGGACGGGTAGCCTGGGGACCGTGAGCGAGGAGCGCCCCCTCGGGTTCTCGACGCGCGCCGTCCACGGCCAGCGCACGCCGCCCATCTCGCAGGAGACCCCGAGCGTCCCCATCTTCCAGACCGCGACGTTCCGGTTCGGGTCCTCGGAGGAGTACGCGGAGACCATCGCGTTCCGCCGGCCCGGCTACACCTACACCCGGGGCTACGGGAACCCCACGGTCCTCGCCTTCGAACGCCTGATGGCTGACCTCGAGGGGACGGAGGCGGCGTTCGGCTTCGCCTCGGGGATGGCGGCGATCCACGCGGTCGTGACCGCCCTGGCCGGGCGGGGCGACCGGATCGTCTCGAGCCGCGAGCTGTACGGCGGGACGTACGCGCTGTTCACGAGGGTCCTCCCCCGCTACGGGCTCGAGGTGGAGTTCGTCGACCCCCGCGACCCCGAGGCGGTGGCGCGGGCCCTTCCCGGAGCGAAGCTCTTCTACGTGGAGACCATCGCCAACCCCACGATGCGGGTGGCAGACCTCGAGGCCCTCGGCGCGGCCTGCCGCGAGGCGGGCGTGCCGGCCGTCGCCGACAACACGTTCGCCTCGCCCTACCTGTGCCGCCCGGCGGCGTTCGGCTTCGATCACGTGGTCCACTCCGCGACCAAGTACGTCGGGGGCCACCTGGATCTGATCGCCGGCGTGGTCTGCACGAGCGAGGAGGGGATGCGCCGGCTCCGCGACACCGCGATCGACACCGGGGGGACCATGGCGCCCTTCGAGGCCTGGCTCTGCCTGCGGGGGCTCGCCACGCTCGCCCTCCGGATGGAGCGGCACTCCGCGACCGCGCTCGCGCTGGCGCGCTTCCTCGAGGCCCACCCCAAGGTGGAGCGGGTGCACTACGCGGGCCTGCCCTCCCACCCGGACCACGGGGTGGCCCGGAGGATCCTGCCGCTGGGCTGCGGAGGGATGCTCGCCTTCGAGGTCGAGGGCGGGGTGGAGGCGGGGAAGCGGTTCTGCGACGCGCTCGAGCTCGCCTGGATCGCGGGGAGCCTGGGCGGGACCCATACGCTCGTCGGCCACGCCGCCTCCACGACCCACCGCCAGTACCCCCCCGAGGCCCGCCGGGCGGCGGGGATCGCCGACGGGCTGGTGCGGGTCTCGGTCGGGCTGGAGGACGTCGAGGATCTGATCGACGACTTCGCGCGGGCCCTGGAGAAGGCGTGAGCGGAAGGAGCGGGACCGGGCGCCGACCCGGGCGCGCCGCCGGCGGACACCGGCCGCGGAGCGGTGGGCGCCTACGCATCGCCGTCCTGTTCGGGGGCCGCTCGGCCGAGCACGAGATCTCCTGCCTCTCGGCTCGGTCGGTGATCGAGGCCCTCGACCCCGCCCGCTACGAGGTGATCCCGATCGGGATCACGAAGGGGGGCGCCTGGCGGCTGCTGCCGAGCGGGCCCGCCGCCCTCCTCGCGGCAGGGGGCGCGTTGCCCTCGGTGGGGGAGGACGCCGGGCCGGGGGTGGAGCTGGCCCGGGACCCCGACGCGCCCGCGCTGGTGCGGGAGGACGGGACCCGGGCCCCGGTCGACGTTGTGTTCCCGGTGCTCCACGGGCCCTACGGGGAGGACGGGACGGTCCAGGGGCTCCTGGAGCTCGCGGGGATCCCGTACGTGGGGGCGGGCGTGCTGGCCTCGGCGGTGGGGATGGACAAGGCCGTGCAGAAGGAGCTGTTCGAGCAGGCGGGGCTCCCCGTCGTGCCCCACGCCGTGGTCCACGAGCGGGAGTGGGAGGAGGACCCCGAGGCCGTCGAGGCGCGGGCCGCCGACCTCGGCTACCCGCTGTTCACGAAGCCCGCGACGCTCGGCTCCTCGGTGGGGGTGGTGAAGGTGCACCGCCCCGAGGAGCTCCGCGCGGGCCTCGAGGAGGCCTTCCGCTACGCGCGGAAGGCGCTCGTGGAGCGGAGCGCCGAGGGGGCGCGAGAGCTCGAGGTCGCGGTCCTCGGCAACGACGACCCGGTGGCGTCGGTGGTGGGGGAGATCCGGCCGAGGGGGCACGAGTTCTACGACTACGCCGCGAAGTACCTCGACGAGCAGGGGGCCGAGCTCCTGATCCCCGCCGAGGTCCCCCCGCGGGTGGCCGAGGAGGCGCAGCGGATGGCGGTCGAGGCGTTCCGGGCGATCGACTGCGCCGGGATGGCGCGGGTGGACCTCTTCCTCCTCGAACCCGACCGCCTCCTCGTGAACGAGATCAACACGATCCCGGGGTTCACGCAGATCTCGATGTACCCGAAGCTCTGGGCGGCGTCGGGGGTGCCCTACCCTGAGCTCGTCGACCGCCTCGTCGAGCTCGCCCTGGAGCGGTTCGAGCGCGACCGGAGGAAGGGGACCGTCCTGTCGGGCCCGCCGGGCCCCGCGTGAGCCTCAGGCTGGGGGAGGCGCGGTCGTTCCCCGGATCACGAGGCGGGGCGCGAGGAGTCGCACCTCCGGCGGACCCATCCGTCGACCTTCGACGCGGTCGAGCAGACCCCCGACCCCGAGTCGGGCGAGGTCCGCGACTGGCTGGGCGATCGTCGTGAGCGAGATCCTGGTGAGGCTCGCGACGGGGATATCATCGAACCCCACCACCGAGAGCCTCGCGGGGACGGCGATACCGAGCCGATCGGCGAGTTCCAGGACGCCGATGGCGCACGCGTCGTTCGCGCAGGCCAGGGCGGTCGGCGCGATCCGACCGGCGAGGAGGGTGGCGGGGGCCGCGGTCGGCACGGCCATGATGTTCGCGCTGTTCTCGTTCCTCGCGCACCCCCACTTCCTCACGCTGCCATCGATGGCCTCCACGCTGACCATCGCGGCGGAGCTGGGGATCGTCGCGATGGGGATGACGCTCCTCATGATCGGGGGGAGTTCGACCTCTCGGTGGGCTCGGTCCTGGGGGTCAGCTCGGTGACGGTGCCCTGGCTCATGGAGCGGGGCTGGCCTTCGACGCTGGCGATCCCCGTGGCGTTCCTCGTGGCGCTCGGGATCGGCCTGCTCAACGGCTTCATCGTGAACCGCACGCAGATCCCGTCGTTCATCGTGACCCTGGGCGGCCTCTTCTGGTGGCGCGGCGTCCTCTTCGCCGTGACCCGGGGGTTCCCGATCCGGGTGGACCGAGGCGACCCGGGTTTCGCGCCCTTCTCCACGCGTCTCGCGTTCGGCTTCAACGTGTCGTTGTTCTGGTTCATCGCGGTCGCTCTCGCCCTCTCCTTCCTCCTCGTCCGGACGCGGTTCGGGAACTGGGTCTTCGCCACCGGCGGGAACGTACGGGCCGCGCAGCAGCTCGGCATCCCGACCCATCGGGTGAAGCTCGCCCTGTTCGCCCTGACCGCGCTGATGGCGGCCCTCGCGGGGGTCATCCAGGTGGGGCGGTTCTCCGGGGTCGACTCGCTGCGGGGATCGGGGCTCGAGCTCGAGGCGATCGCGGCCGCGGTGATCGGCGGGACGCGCCTCACCGGCGGCTACGGGAGCATCGCCGGGACCGCCCTCGGGTGCCTGATGCTGGGGATCATCCAGAACGGGTTGGTCCTCGCCGGCATCGCGAGCTACTGGTACCGAGCTTTCATCGGGCTCCTGATCGTCGCCGTCGTCATCGTGAACCAGCGGGCGGGCCGGCTCTCTCCTCCGAGGTGAGGCGATGGACGGCGAGCACGTGAGGACCAGCGGGGACGCGTTCCTGCTCGAGGCGCGCAGCCTGAGGAAGCGGTTCGGGGGGGTGCAGGCGTTGCGCCACGTGGACTTCCGGGTGGGTCGCGGAGAGGTCGTTGGGCTCCTCGGCGACAACGGCGCGGGGAAGTCCACCCTGATCAAGATCCTGAACGGGGTCTACCCTCCCGACGCAGGTGAGATCCTCTGGGAGGGACGGCCGATCCATCTGCGGTCCCCGCGGGACGCGCAGGCGCTCGGGATCTCCGTCGTGTACCAGGATCTGGCCGTGGTGGATCTCATGAACATCCACCGGAACATGTTCCTGGGACGCGAAGACGAGGTCTCCGTGCGGCTGGGGCCGTTCCGCATCCTGCGACCGGCGCTCGCCAAGGCTCGGGCCGAGCGGGTCCTCCGCGAGATCGGCATCCAGGTCCGCGACACCGACGAGCCAGTGATGAACCTCTCCGGCGGCGAGCGTCAATCGATCGCCATCGCCCGGGCGGTGCACTTCAGCGCCAAGCTGCTGATCATGGACGAACCCACGTCGCAGCTCTCGCTCAAGGAGACCGCGACGGTGCTGCGCGACATCGAGGAAGCGAGGGAGCGCGGCGTGTCCGTCGTGTTCATCACCCACAACGTACGCCACGTCTAACCCGATCGCCGACCGCTTCACCGTGCTGTCCCACGGCGAGTCGATCGGCGGGTTCCTCCGGGGCCAGGTATCGGAGGACGAGATCGCGGATCTGATCGTCCGAGGGCGGGAGGCCGCGATCCTCGGGGACGAGGGAGCCTGATCCACCGTGGACGCGCCGGATCTCCCGTCCACGGCGAGGGCCGCGGTGATCACCGCCCCGGGGGAGCTCGAGATCAGGGCATTCCCGCTGGTGCCGCCGGCCGAGGGCTGGGCGCTCTTGAAGGTCCTCGCCTCGGGGATCTGTGGGACCGATCTCCACACGTTCCGCGGCGAGATCCGCCAGTACGTGGGGACCCCGCACGAGCGGACGATCTCGTACCCGGTGATCTGCGGCCATGAGAACGTGGGGACGGTGGCTGCGCTCGGCGGTGAGGTGCTGGACGCCGAGGGACGACCCCTCCGGGTCGGGGATAGGGTCGTTCCCGGCGCTAACGTGGCCTGCGGGAGGTGTCCCTCCTGCCGCGCACGGCTCCCGTACTACGCGTGCGAGCGGCTCGAGGACTACGGGAACAGCCTCGGCGCCGATCGTCCGCCGCACCTGTTCGGCGGCTGGAGCGAGTACATGTACGTCCTGCCGGGGAGCCGGCTGTTCAGGGTCCCGGAGGGCCTGCCCGATGCGGTCGCGGCGCTCGCCGAGCCGATGGCCGTGACGCACGGGTTGGAACACGTGGAGGGGGGCGTCGCGGGGGCCACGGTGTACGTGCTCGGATGCGGACCCCTCGGGGCGTGCCACCTCGTGAAGGCCCGAGCCATGGGGGCCGTCCAGGTCTACGTGGCCGACCTGCGCCCGGCGAGGCTGGAGGTGGCGCGCCGGGTGGGGGCGGCGGGCGCCTTCCTCGTGGGCTCCACGTCTGAGGACGATCGCCTCGCGGCGATCCGAGAGGCGACCGACGGGCGTGGGGCGGACGTCGTGGTGGAGGCGTCGGGGTCGCCGGACGCCTTCCGGGAGGGGCTCCGCGCGCTGCGCTTCGGAGGTACGCTCATCGAGGTCGGTGCCTTCGTGGGCTCGAAGCCCGCGACGGTGGATCTCGCGGCGGACATCTGCTTGCGGGACGTGCGGGTGCTCGGCGTGGGCGGTGAGGACGATGCCGCCTACGCGCCGACCCTGCGTCTCCTGGCGGCCCGCTGGCAGGAGCTCGGGGTGGGCGAGCTCGTGACCGACGTCCTTCCGTTGGCCCGCGCGGCGGAGGGCATCGCGCGCAGCGTCCGGTCGAGCGGTGAAGGTGCAGCTCGTACCGGACGCGGGGGAGTGAGGCGGTGGGTGCCGGCGGCTTCCCCCTCACAGGTGGACCACGGGGCAGGTGAGGGTCCGGGTGATGCCCTCCACGGCCTGGATCTTGGCCACGACGAGCTTCCCGAGCTCGTCCACGTTCCTCGCCTCGGCGCGGACGATCACGTCGTAGGGGCCGGTGACGTCCTCGGCCTCGGTGACCCCCTTGATCTCGCGGACCTCCTTCGCGACTTGCGCGGCCTTGCCCACCTCGGTCTGGATGAGGATGTACGCCTGGACCACGGTCACCTCCTCCGCTCCGGGCCCCGATGCTAGCGGCCCCCCAGCGCGCCCCGCAAACGACGCGCCCCGGCGGGGCCGCGGGCGGGCGTTTCGTCCGAGGATACCTTCACTTCGAGCTTCCCCGCGCCGATGATGACGGACATGTCCGCCCCGGGAGGACGTCCCCCGCTCCGGGTCCTCGTCGTCGAGGACGACGAGCCCGCCCGCGCGGCCCTCGTCGACCTGCTCCGGATCGTGGGGTTCGAGGTCGTCGGCGAGCTTGCCGACGGCGGTGCGGTCGTGGAGGCCGTGGAGCGGCTCTCCCCCGACGTCGTCCTCCTCGACGCGAAGATCCCCACGCTCCCCGGCCCGGAGGTCACCCGCCGGGTCCGGGAGCGGGCGCCGGGTGTGGTGGTGGTGTTCCTCTCCGCCTACGACGACGACCGGCTCCGCGCCGAGGCCCTGGCCGCCGGCGCCGCGGCCTACCTGGTGAAGGGCTGCCCGGCCGAGGAGATCGAGGAGACGCTCCTGCGGGCGGCCGGCCGCGCACCCGGGCCTCCGGAGGCGTAGGCTGGGGGTGGCGCCGCGGGGACGCGGCGCCGGGAGGCTGCCGTGATCTTCGCCGATCGCGTGGAGGCGGGGGAGCGGCTGGCGGTGGCCCTGGCCCGCTACAAGGGCGCCGACGCGGTCGTCCTCGCCATCCCCCGGGGCGGGGTGATCGTGGGCGAGGCCGTGGCCAGGGCCCTGGGGCTCCCCCTCGACGTCGTGGTCCCGCGGAAGATCGGGGCGCCGGGCAACCCCGAGCTCGGCCTCGGTGCGATCGCCCCGGGGGTCCGGGTCCTCGACGAGTGGCTGATCGAGCGGCTCGGCGTGACCGAGGAGTACCTGGAGCGGGAGATCGAGGCCGAGGAGCGAGAGATCGAGCGGCGGGAGCGCGTCTACCGCGCCGGCCGGCCGCCGGTCGACGTCGCGGGGAAGGTGGCGATCGTGGTGGACGACGGCGTGGCGACCGGCGGCACCGCCATCGCCGCCCTCCGGTGGGCTCGGGCCCAGGGCGCTGCACGGGTGGTCCTGGCCGTGCCGGTGGCCCCGCCGGGATCGGTGGCCAAGCTCGCCCGGGAGGCCGACGAGGTCGTGGTGCTCGAGACCCCCGAGCCGTTCTTCGCCGTCGGCGAGTGGTACCGCCGGTTCGACCAGACCACCGACGAGGAGGTCATCGCCGCCCTGGCCCGCGTGGCCCAGGAGGTCGGACCCTGAGGACGGGCGCTGTGGAACTCGCCCTGGCCGGCGTCCTCGCCGCCCTGGGGCTGCGGTCCCTCTGGTACTGGGGTCGGCGGCCCTTCGAGGGGACCGACCCCGTCGACCACCTGCTCTACGCCCTGTACCTCACGGGGCGCGTGGGGATGTGGTTCGCGTTCGCGGGCCTGTTCGCGCTCACGGCCCTCGTGGACGCCCCCGGGGGGCGGCCGTTCCTGGACGAGTTCTCGGCCGTGCGCTGGTACCTGATGGTGCCGGTCGTCCTCGCCGCGCTCCAGTTCGTGACCGGGCACGCGCTGGGGCGGCGCCGACCGCGACCGGCGCCCGGCAGGGGCGAGCGGATCAGCCGACGGCCTCGATGATCTCCCGCGAGAGGTGCGGGAACCCCTCGAGGTGCGCCCGCCGCTCGGCCTTGAAGCGCTCCACGAACTCCCGGTACTCCTGCATCCGGCCCTGCCGCTCGTAGAGGCGGCGGGGCTGGAGCAGCTCGAGGTCGTCGATCCCGGCGACGTCCTCGGCCACGAGGTAGCCGAAGTCGTCGTCCTCGGTCCAGGAGATGGTCCCCTCGGCGATGGCCTTCACGATCGCCGAGGAGTGGGGGATCTGCACCTTCTTCGAGCGCTCGTCGTCCTGCCGGCCCCCGACCCGGCCGGTGTTCATCAGGAACACCTCGATCGGGTGCGAGGCGAGGAGCTCGAGGATCCGGTTGCCCTGGAGCCCGTGGGGCAGCGGGAAGAACGGGTTCGTGCCGGGGACCCGGAGGAACTTCCCCTCCTCGTCCTTCCCCCCGGCCGAGGTGCCGGTGGTCTCGCCCAGCATGAAGTAGGCGGCGGCCTGCACCTGCGAGAGCTTGGCCACCGCCGGGATGATGTTCTCGTTCCAGTTGAGGATCAGGAGGAAGTCGACGGGCCCGACCTCGCGGGCGTCGCGGAACCGGCCCAGGGCGTCCATCCCGAACACCGCGCGGCCGTTCTTGGTGTAGGAGGTCTCGAAGAAGTTGACCTTGCCGCGCTCGTCCTGGTAGACGTTCTCGAGGTAGGTGTCGGGCCTGGTCACCGCGTTGTAGATGTTGGGCTCGAAGTCCGGGTCGAGCGAGAACGTCTTCGCGAAGCAGCCGTTCTCGGAGCCGTAGATCTTCCCCTCGGGCATGAGCGCCACGAAGTCGTCCTGGACCGGGAGCGAGTCGTTCTGGGTGGTGAAGGTCGTCGTGGTCTTCCCGGTCCCCGAGAGCCCGATGATCAGGAACACCTTCTCGCCGGCGGGGGTGGGGACCACCTTGCAGCCGGCGTGGAGGGCGAGGCCGCCGCGCTCGTAGACGATCACGTTCCACATCCGGAGCCCGCCCTTCTTCGACTCCCCGAAGTAGTCGGAGTTGAGGACGCGCGTGACCCCGTGCTCGAGGTCGACCGCGATCACCCGGTCGTCGGGGTAGCCGGGGGCCGGGAGGTTCGGGGTGTAGATCACCTGGACCTCGGGCTCGCCCGAGGTCCGCGGGAAGTACAGCTTCTGCTGCATCCCCGCGATGTTCGCGTTCGCCTTCTCGATCGTGAGGCGGGCGGCGGTCCGGAACGAGGGGTCGTTGCCGATGTAGCCGTCGATCACGAGGAGGTCCTTGTCGCGGAGGTACTCCTCCTGCATCGCGGCGATCCTCTCGTACTCCTCCCGGGGCATGGTCTTCCCCGAGGCCGCCGCCGGGTCCTCGGTGACGACGTAGGTGCTGCCGGCGCTCCGCGAGGTCACCCGGGTCTGCACGTTCACGTTCCCGAACTCGGTGATCCGGCAGTTCGGCATCTCCTCGGTGAACTTCCGGAGCTCCGCGGGGTCCGGGTTCTCGTACACCGTCCGTTCGACGCTGGTGAGCACGGCGGTCTCCTCGTGTCCGGCCGTGGGGGTCCCTCGTCGTCCCCCCGAGCAGCCGCTCTATCCTACCGGACCGCGGGTCGGGGCCCCTCGCCGCCGTGGCGCGCCCGGGGGCCCCGGTTCGTACGGAGCGATGGAACCGGCGGAGGACCGGCTCGTGGCGGCGATCGCCCGCGTGCTCTCGGAGCCCGGGCCCGGGGTCCGCGTCGGCGTGGGCGACGACGCGGCGGTCCTCGCCTCCCCCCGGGGCGAGCTGCTCCTCACCACCGATCTCCTCGTCGAGGGCGTGCACTTCGACCGCTCGCGGACCGCGGCGCGGGACCTCGGCTGGAAGGCGGTCGCGGTGAACGTCTCGGACGTCGCGGCCATGGCCGGGAGCCCCCGCTACGCGGTGGTGGGGTTGGCGCTGCCGGCCGACGTGGGGGAGCCCTGGGTGGTGGAGCTGTTCGGCGGGATGCGGGCCGCCTGCGACGAACACGCGCTGTGGCTCGTGGGGGGCGACCTCTCCCGCGCCGACCGGGTGGTGATCTCGGTGGCCGTGGCGGGTGAGGTCCCGCCCGGGGGGGCCGTGACCCGGGCCGGGGCGCGCCCCGGCGACCGGGTGGTCGTGACCGGCTCGCTGGGCGCGGCGGCGGGCGGCCTGCGGCTCACGCGCCTGGGGCCCCCGGAGGCGGGCGGCGCCGCGGCCTCGGCGGCCGGCCGTGCGCTGCTCGCCGCGCACCTGCGGCCCAAGGCGCGGGTGGGTGAGGCGGTCGCGCTCGCGCGCGCCGGGGCGACGGCGATGATCGACGTGTCCGACGGGCTCGCCCTCGACCTGTGGCGCCTGTGCCGGGCGAGCGGGGTCGGCGCCAGGATCTCGCTCCCCCACGTCCCGGTGGCGCCGGCCCTCTTCGAGCTGGCGGGGATCCTCGGCGCGGACCCGCTGGAGCTCGCCCTCGGCGGGGGGGAGGACTACGAACTGCTCGCGACGCTGCCGCCGGGCGCGATCGGGGCGGCCCGGGCCGAGCTCGGCGCGACCTTCGGCGTGTCGCTCGCCGAGATCGGGAGCATCATCGAGGGCGGGGGCTGCACGGCGGTGGACGCCGAGGGCCGGGAACGGGCCCTGGAGCCCGTGGGTTGGGACCACTTCGCGGGGGGGTGAGGAAGGTGACCGGGACGCGGGCGGCGCCGCCCAGGCCGCGGGCGCTCACGATCGCCGGCTCGGACTCGGGCGGCGGCGCGGGGATCCAGGCCGACCTCAAGACGTTCAGCGCGCTCGGGGTGTTCGGGACGACCGCCATCACGGCGGTCACGGTCCAGAACACGAAGGGGGTCTCGGGCTACGAGGAGCTCTCGCCCTCGACCGTCGCGGACCAGATCCGGGCCGTGGCCACCGACATCGGCGTGGACGCGGCGAAGACCGGGATGCTCGCCTCGGCGGCGATCATCGGGGCCGCGGCGGAGGCGATCCGGGAGACCGGGATCCCGAACCTCGTGGTCGACCCGGTGTTCGTCTCCAAGCACGGCCACCCGCTGCTCGCGGAGGACGCCGTGGAGGCGCTCCGGGCCGAGATCCTCCCGCTCGCCACGCTCGTGACCCCCAACCTCCACGAGGCGGGCGGGCTCGCGGGGTTCCGCGTGGACTCCCGGGACCTGATGGAGGACGCGGCCGAGGCGATCCTCGCGATGGGGCCCCGCGCGGTGCTCGTGAAGGGCGGCCACCTCGAGGGGGGCAGGGCCGACGACCTGCTGTTCGACGGGGAGCGGATGACCTGGCTCGAGGGGGAGCGGATCGACACCCCCCACACCCACGGGACCGGCTGCGTGCTCTCGGCGGCGATCGCCGCCTACCTGGCGCGGGGGGAGGCGCTCGCCGAGGCCGTCCGCCGGGGGAAGGGCTTCGTGACCGAGGCGATCCGGCACGCGCTCCCGCTGGGCGAGGGGATCGGGCCGGTCGACCCGCTCTGGACCGTGGCGCGGGCCCCGGGCTAGGCGGGCGGGACGCCCGCGGGGCTCCTCAACCCGCCCGCTGGACGCGGCCGGCCTTCAGGCAGCTCGTGCAGACGTGGATCCGCCGGGGCGCGCCGTCCACGATGGCCCGGACGCGCTGCACGTTCGGGTCCCACCGGCGCTTGGTCCGCCGGTGGGAGTGGGAGACCTGCATCCCGAAGAAGGGGCGCCGCCCGCAGATATCGCACACCGCCGCCATGACGCCACGATGCTAGCAGGTGCGCCCGGGGCGAGCCGGCGGGGCCCCGCTAGGATGCGGACGCCAGGCCGGGCTGGCGCGACGAGCGACGAGGGAGAGGATTGACGATGGCTGAGGACCGCGACGCGTTCCCCGACGACGCCGCCGAGCTCCTGGAGCGGCACCGGAAGGTGCTGCCCTCCTGGCTCCTCCTGTACTACGAGCGGCCGATCGAGCTGGTGCGGGGGGAGGGCACCCGGGTCTGGGACTCGAGCGGGAAGGAGTACCTCGACTTCTTCGGCGGGATCGTGACGACGATCTCCGGGCACCTCATGCGACGGATGGTCGAGGCGCTCGAGGCCCAGATCGAGCGGGGGATCACCCACACCTCGACGCTGTACCTGATCCGGCCCCAGATCGAGCTCGCCGAGCGGCTCACGGCGCTCGCCCCGATCGACGGGGCGACCAAGGCGTTCTTCGTCTCCTCGGGGACCGAGGCGGTCGAGGCCGCGCTGCTGTTCGCCTCGAGCTGGCGCCGGTCGAACGAGGTCATCGCGCTCCGGAACTCCTACCACGGGCGCTCGTTCGGGGCGGTGGGGATCACCGGGAACCGGAACTGGGCGGCGACCTCCTTCACCCCGCTCAAGGTGAGCCACGCGCTCTCCCCCTACTGCTACCGCTGCCCGCTGGGGCTGTGCTACCCCGACTGCGGTGTCGCCTGCGCGGAGGACCTCCGCAACGTGATCGAGCAGACCACGACCGGCGAGCCGGCGGCGATGATCGCGGAGCCCATCCAGGGCGTCGGCGGGTTCGTCACGCCCCCGCCCGAGTACTTCCGGATCGTGAAGGGGATCCTCGAGGAGCACGGGATCCCGTTCATCGCCGACGAGGTGCAGACCGGGTTCGGCCGGACCGGGGAGGCGTTCTGGGGGATCGAGTCCTACGGCGTCCGCCCCGACGCGATCGTGTGCGCCAAGGGCCTGGGCAACGGCCTCGCGATCGGCGCGGTCGTTGGGCGGGAGGAGATGGTGGAGTCGCTCCGGGCCAACTCGATCTCGACCTTCGGCGGCAACCCGCTCGCGACGACCGGCGCCCTGGCGAACCTCGACTTCATCCAGGAGGCGCACCTCCAGGAGAACGCCTACAAGGTCGGGTCGTTCCTGATGCGGGGGCTCAAGGACCTGGAGGACCGCTACGACGTGGTCGGCGAGGTCCGCGGGAAGGGCCTGATGATCGGGGTGGAGGTGGTGACCGACGGCGCCTCGAAGACCCCGGATCCGAAGGCCGCGAACCGGGCGATGGAGGTGGCGAGGGAGCGCGGGCTCCTCGTCGGCCGGGGCGGGCTGTACGGGAACGTCCTCCGCCTCTCCCCGCCGCTCACGATCACCGAGGAGGACGCGGCTCGCGCGATCGAGACCCTCGACGTCGCCTTCGGCGAGGTGCAGCGGGGCTGAGGTCGCGAGCGGTGGCCGGGGCCGTCTCCCGGCCGAGGCGGCGGGCTTTCCACGCCGGTCGGGTCCCGGCGTCCCGCCCCTGGTGCCTCAGGGCGTCCGCGGACGTATCATCGGGTCCTCGCTGCTGAAGGGAGGGGCCGTGGATGGCCCCCGCAGGGTCCTCGTCCCGCTCGCGCTCGTCGCCTCGAGCCCGGCCTTGTTCCACCTCGAGGCCGCGGGCACCGTCCCCGAGGGCTGGGCCGGCGAGGTGCTGCTCGACCCCGCCGGGAACGACTGGGAGCCGGCGATCGCGGCGGACCCGGCCGCTCCCCTGCTCTACGCGCTCGTGACCCGCTTCGGCGCGCCCTGCGCCGGCCGGTGCCCCGACCTGGCGCTGTTCCTCCTGGTCTCGGCCGACGGCGGCGAGACGTGGGGGCCCG